>Ga0306920_100011199_pt1 | contig 12090 bp, 9 predicted proteins | sample flu12Cox44000170_FD_204666 | JGI IMG/M metagenome (GOLD analysis project Ga0306920, IMG submission 204666) | Lab enrichment of tropical soil microbial communities from Luquillo Experimental Forest, Puerto Rico - flux4day.12C.oxic.44.000.170 (v2)... | ecosystem: Environmental > Terrestrial >...
ATCATCTCGACGTATTCGGATGTCGCGTCGCTGGTGCGCACGACCGTGACCGCCGAGATGCACCGCTAAGCGCAAATTAGGTGCTTCATTTTGGCTGCGTGGAAGCCGCAGGCTGTTTCCCTCTCCCACTTGCGCGGGGAGAGGGTGACGGAGCTCGTGGCTCGCGCGGCGACGGCACTCAGCCATGAGCAAACGCATCGTCCGTGATCGCTGCTGGGCTGCGCTCATCGACGTGCAGGAGTTCTTCCTGTCCGCCGTGGCCGACCGCCGTTCCGGCATCGAGGGTAACATGGCGAACTTTGCCCGCCTGCTCGGCTGCTTCCAAATCCCCATCGTCGCGACGCTCGAGCGGCCTATCGAGCGGAAGGGCGGCTTGCCTAAGGCACTCAAAAGCGAGTTGGACGGCCGCGCGGAATTTTTCGAAAAAGATTTTTTCGATCTGACCAAGGAAAAGGCGATCAGGAATTACCTGCGCCGCCTGAAGAAGAAGCAGGTCATCGTCGCCGGCTGCGAAACCGACGTGTGCGTGCTGCAGTCCTGCCTCGGCCTTCTCGATCTCGGCTACGAGGTTTACGTGGTGGAGGAGCTGCTGTTCTCCGCTTCGCCCAACGTGGATGCAGCGCTTGCACGCATGAAGAACGTGGGCGCGATTTTTCTCACGTACAAGACACTTTATTATGAGCTCACCGAGGCGGTGGACGGCGTCCCGCTTCCCGACGACCTTCCCGACGAAGCAGTTTGACCATTCGTAGGGTGGGTTGAGGCGCGCCATCAGCGCGGTTACGCGCGTCCATAGCCCGTCGAAGACGGGCGTGAACGCCCTTAAGGACGCGCTATGGCGCCGAAACCCACCGGCTGACTTGCGGCACCCTCAAACGGTGGGTTTTGCTTCGCTCAACCCACCCTACGGCATTCGAGCCGCCCCCACGACTTGCTCCCGCCGCTCGGAGCAGCTACCTGCGCCCTCACCATGCAATGGACCGACGAAGGCATCGTGCTGGGGATGCGCCGCCATGGCGAGGCCAACGCCATCCTCGAGCTGATGACGCGGGCCCATGGCCGTCACCTCGGCCTGGTGCGCGGCGGCGCCGGCGCGCGGCTCCGCCCGGTGCTGCAGCCGGGCAACCGGCTCAGCTCCACCTGGCGTGCGCGCCTCGACGAGCATCTCGGCCATTACACCGTGGAGGGCATCGACCTGCGCGCCGCCTCGTTCCTGCCGGTTCCCCATGCGCTCTACGGCATGACCCATCTGGCGGCGCTGTGCCGGCTGTTGCCCGAGCGCGATCCGCACCCACAGCTGCACGCGCGGCTCAGCGACGTGCTCGAGCGGCTGCTCGATCCGCGCCATGCGGCAACAAACGTCGCGCGCTTTGAGCTCGAGCTGCTCGCCGAGCTCGGCTTCGGCCTCGACCTTGCGAGCTGCGCCGGCGGCGGCGACGCGAACGATCTCGTCTATGTGTCGCCGAAGTCGGGCCGCGCGGTGTCGCGCCAAATCGGCGAGCCGTGGAAGGACAAATTGTTGCGCCTGCCGGCGTTTCTCGCCGACAGCGGCGCCGACCCCGCCATGCCGCACGACATCGTCGACGCGTTTGCGCTCACCGGCTTCTTCTTTCGGCGCCACGTGCTCGAGCCGCGCGGGCTTTGCTTCGCCGAGGCGCGCGCAAGCTTCATTGCCGCGGTGTTGCGGGAGTAATGCTTTGCTGTCGTCCCGGCCGAGCGAGTGAAGCGAGCGAGAGCCGGGACCCATGCGCCTTGTCATATCGAGAGTACACGGAGCATGGGTCCCCGCTTTCGCGGGGACGACACCGGCTAACTACACCGCTCCTACGATTGTCCTCTCCCCGCTTGCGCGGGGAGAGGGGAAGCACCGCGCGCTCCCGCGTTAGCGGTAGTAGCGGTGATAGCGGTGGTGATGCCGCCAGTGCCGCCAATGCACCTTCTTCACCACATGGCTCGCGGTGGCGGCCTTGCCGATCGCCGGCCCGTTCACGGGTGCGGCGAAGCTCGGCGCCGCGGCGGCAAGACCAACTCCCGCTGCCACCACGGCAGCAATCACGATCGAACGCATGTTCCACTCCTCGGTTTGCGGAGGCGCTGGCCCGCTGCCTCCGATGTTCTGACGCTTGGCGACCGCCGATCGCGGTCCGAGATTGGCCGGCCGCGCCGCGTTGCATCCGCCGATCCGGGTTTCCGGATCACCCCGCGTTGCGACGACCAACGCCATTGCACGCAACTCTAGCGGATCGATCCCGAACGGATGCTGGCTGGCGCATTCATCGCTTGTTCATTCCGCGCGCGCGCATTAACTCTTTGTCATGGGCAAACAACTGATTCCTCCACCCGCCGGCGGCGTCGAAGAGATCGCGCTGCGCGAGGCGCTCGAAGAGCGCTATCTGCAATACGCGCTGTCCACCATCACCGGCCGCGCGCTGCCGGACGCGCGCGACGGATTGAAGCCGGTGCACCGGCGCATCCTTTACGGAATGCGCCTGCTAAGACTTGATCCCGACGCAGCCTTCAAGAAATCGGCCAAGATCGTCGGCGACGTGATGGGCAACTTCCACCCGCACGGCGATCAGGCGATCTACGACGCGCTCGTGCGCTTGGCGCAGGATTTCGCTTCGCGCTATCCGCTGATCGACGGCCAGGGCAATTTCGGCAACGTCGACGGCGATAATCCCGCTGCCTATCGATACACGGAGGCGCGCCTGACCGAGGTCGCGCGTCTGCTGCTCGATGGCATCGAAGAGGACGCAGTCGGTTTTCGTCCCAATTACGACGGCCAATCCGAAGAACCGATCGTCTTACCGGGTGCGTTCCCCAACCTGCTGGCCAACGGCTCGCAAGGGATCGCGGTGGGCATGGCCACGTCGATTCCGCCGCACAACGCGGCGGAGCTGTGCGACGCGGCGCTGCACCTGATCGAGACGCCCAATGCGCGCAGCCGCACGCTCTTGAAATACCTGCCGGGGCCGGATTTCCCGACCGGCGGCATAATCGTCGACCCGTCCGAGGTGATCGCCGAGGCCTACACCACCGGGCGCGGCTCGTTTCGCGTGCGCGCGCGCTGGCACAAGGAAGAGACCGGACGCGGCACCTATCTGATCGTCGTCACCGAGATTCCCTGGCTCGTGCAGAAGGCGCGGCTGGTGGAGAAGCTCGCCGAACTCGTCAACGAGCGAAAGCTGCCGCTGGTCGCCGAGGTGCGCGACGAGTCGGCCGAGGACATCAGGCTGGTGATCGAGCCGCGCTCGCGCGCGGTCGACGCCGAGCTGCTGATGGAATCGCTGTTCCGCCTCACCGAGCTCGAGAGCCGCATCCCGCTCAACATGAACGTGCTGGTGAAGGGCCGCGTCCCCAAAGTCGTCGGCCTCGCCGAGGTGCTCGGCGAATGGCTCGCGCACCGGCGTGAGGTGCTGGTGCGGCGCTCGCAATTTCGCCTGCGCCAGATCGAGCATCGCCTGGAAGTGCTTGGCGGCTATCTCGTCGCCTATCTCAATCTCGACCGCGTGATCAAGATCATCCGCAATCAGGACGAGCCCAAGCCGGTGCTGATGCGCACGTTCAAGCTTTCCGAGGTGCAGGCCGACGCCATCCTTAACATGCGCCTGCGCAACCTGCGCAAGCTCGAGGAGATCGAGATCAAGCAGGAGGACAAGGATCTGGGCGCCGAGCGCAAGACCCTCAAGGACCTGATCGGCTCAGAGAAGCAGCAGTGGAAGAAGGTTGCCGATCAAGTCAAGGAGGTGCGCGCCAAATTCGGCCCCAAGACGCCGCTGGGCAAGCGGCGCACCGGCTTTGCCGAGGCGCCCGAGCACGACGAGGCGGTGCTCGAGCAAGCGCTGGTCGAGCGCGAGCCGATCACCGTCGTCGTATCGGAGAAAGGCTGGATCCGCGCGCTGCGCGGCACCGTCACCGATCTCTCCGGCATCGCGTTCAAGGCGGATGATGGACTGAAATTCGCGTTTCCCGCCGAGACCACATCGAAATGCCTGGTGTTTGCGTCGAACGGGCGCTTCTACACCCTCGATGCGGCGAAGCTGCCGGGCGGCCGCGGTCACGGCGAGCCGATCCGTCTCTACATTGATCTCGAGCAGGACGCCGAGCTCGTCGGCGTGCTGCGCCAGCAGGGTGGGCGCAAATTCCTGGTGGCGAGCGCGCAGGGCCGCGGCTTCGTGGTGCCCGAGGAGGAGTGCCTCGCCAACACCCGCAAGGGCAAGCAGGTGCTCAACGTCAGGGCGCCCGACGCGGCGCGCGCGATTGCGGTGGTTGACGGCGAGCTCATCGCCACGATCGGGGAGAACCGCAAGATGGTAATCTTCCCGCTCGAGCAGGTGCCGGAAATGGGGCGGGGGCGCGGCGTGCGGCTGCAGCGCTATCGCGACGGCGGTCTCTCCGACCTGAAAACCTTCACGGCCGATCAGGGGCTCGCCTGGACCGACACGGCCGGGCGTGCCTTCTCTTTGACGGTGGCGGAACTCTCGGACTGGCGCGGCAATCGCGCCGACGCGGGACGGCTGGCCCCGAAGGGATTTCCGCGCACCAACACGTTTGCGCCGCTGCCGGCGAACGGGAAGGGGCGGGACGCCGGTTGAGCGTGTTCGTCCGGCGGTCTGTGGGGCGGAGCGGCGCCACGCGGCGTGGGAACCACACTCTCGGCACGGCGTTGTGTCTCCGCAGCGACAGAATGACTGCGGCGCAATGAACGTCGCGATGAACCTTCTGGTCGGGGTGGGGGTGGCCGACGCGCGTGCGCGGGGATCGACGCGAATTGGAGACTTACATGGCGCACATCCTAGCAAAAGCAGCGGCTACGTGTGCCGTTGCCGGGTTGCTCGTCCTTACTGGCGAGATCTCGTCGCCACGGCAGGAGTCCGGGCTTTACGTCGGCCCGTCCGCCGCCTTCGCCTATGTCCACCGCTATCGCCGCTACGGGTACATTCCCCAGTACGACACGAGTGGCGCCCGAGTTGACCCCTACGCAGTGGGTTGGCACGGAGGGCGCGCGAGCGGAGCGCCCGCCAATCCTTGCACTCTCAGCAAAGCGCAGCAGAACCGCTGCTGAGCCTCCGCGCTGACGGCCGCTTGCGGACGTACGAGATCGTCCGCGAGCCAGCCAGATGCACGCACGTGCCTGGCGTGCGGCCGGTAAACTGACGCGCGCTAACCGAGAATCGGCAGCTGCATCAGCGCGAGCGCGGCGCGGCCGCTCGGGCCGTACGGGTTTCCGTACGACTCGCCCATTTCGTAATGGTTGTAGTTCGGCGCCTCGATCAGCTCGACGCTCTTGCCGGCAGCCTTGGCGGCGGCGGCGAAATCGCGCGCCTGACGCTGAAATTCCGGCGTTTCGTTCGTGCCATACGTGACGATGACAGGAGCACGCAGCTGATTGAGATGGCGTTGCGGGCTCATTGCCTGCTCCATCTCGTCGGTAAAGCGGACGAAAGAGCTGCGCTTGGAAATGCGCACCGGCTTGAGATCGTACATGCCGCTCGAGCAGATGCCGCCTTTCACGACATCGGCGGGCACGCCGTGATCCCGCTCCCAGTCGGTGACGAGAGCGACGGCGGTCAGATGCGCGCCGGAGGAGCGGCCACCGATATAGAGCCGGTTCGCATCGGCGCCGAAGGAAGCGGCGTTCTTGTAGGTCCAGGCAATCGCGCTTCGCACCTGGGCGGCCATCGGGCGAAGGTCGCCGCCCGCCTGGTTGATGTCGATGAAATCGATGGCAATGAAATTCGAGCCGGCGTTGACGAACATTTCGGCGGAATACGCATTGTTTCGCGCCGAGCCGCCGCGCCAGGAACCGCCGTGAACGAACAGGAAGATCGGCGCGTTCGGCTTGCGCGCGCGGTAGACGTCGAGCTTCTCGAGTTCGCTCGGCCCGTAGGATAGACGCAGCGGCTCGCCGAGCCGCGCGCGTACTGCGTTGCTGTTGCTGGCGACGCGCTTCTGGATCTGATCGCCCATCGGCGCGTAAAAGCGCTGATCGTAGGCGGCGTCGAGCTCGATCTGATCCATGTCCATCCACACCAGCGGCCCTTTCTGGTGCGGCGACGGGCCCAATTGGCAGGGGATCGGATCGGGCGTTTGCGCGCGCGCCGACATCGGCCACGCGGCCGCCGCACCGCCGAGCAATGTCATGAACTCGCGTCGCCTCATAGCGGTCCCCTTCCGTAGCTTCATCCCAAAGCCGTGGCATAGTGTATCGGGCTTTTTCAGCGCGGGGAGATGCTCGGTATGGAATTGTTACCCAAAGGCGCAAACTTCGTTCGTGCCAAGACGCTCTGGGAAATCGGCCTGCATCTCGCAGGCAATCCGGCCACGCCCTACGGCGGCAACCGCGATATGGCCATCGCCGTCGGCAGTGGCTCTGGCGCGGCGTTCCGACCCTGGCTGAGACTCGCCACCGGCTCCGCGATCCTCGCCGAGCAGGTTGCCAAGGGCGACGGCGTCGAATTGGCGTTCGTCAATCCTTCGGCGCTGCTCACGCAAGCTCATCGGGGGGTCGGCTTGTTCAGCGCGCCGCTTCCCCTGCGCATTGTCGCGGTCTATCCGAGCTGGGACCGCTTCGTGTTCATGATCCACCCGCGAACCGGTCTCCGCTCGCTCGCAGACATCAAGGCGAAGCGCTATCCGCTGCGCGTGTCGGTGCGCGAAGACCCCACCCACTCGACGCTCGTCCTGATCGATCAGGCGTTCGCGCTGCACGGCTTTAGGCTTAACGACATCGAGTCATGGGGCGGCCGGCTCCTCCTTTGCGGCGGGCCGGCCGATGCGCGCCGGCTCGAGCCCCTTGCCCGCGGCGAGCTCGATGCCGTGTTCGACGAAGGCATCAAGGTCTGGCTCGATGAAGCGCTGGCGGCCGGTCTCGCACCGATCGAGCTCGCGCCGGCCGAGTTCGACGCCATGGCGCGGCTCGGGTGGCGCAAAGTTTCGCTTCCCAAATCCCGCTTTGCGCGTCTAGCGCGCGATGTCGACACGCTCGATTTCAGCGGCTGGCCGATTTACGCCAACGCGTCGCTGCCGGAGCAGGTCGCCTACGACGTCTGCGCCGCGCTTGCCGCGCGCGAAGCGGAGATTCCCTGGGAGACGGGGACGGACGGGACGGTTTTGCACATGGGCCGCGAGAGCGACAGCACGCCGATGGACGTTCCGCTGCACCCGGGCGCGGCGCGTTGGTATCGCGAGCACGGGCAAAAGGCTTGAGCCGCGGGATGGACGACAGCGCCGCGCCGCGGAGGGGGCTGTATTCAGAGTGCTTCGTCGGGCGTGGCGGCCAATGTTCCGGCGATATACAGGATAAAGCCCACAGCCAACAAAAAGAGTTCAGGAGCCATTGGTTTTCTCCCCCTTGCTGTAGGCTCAAACTTTAACGGCGCGGTCAGGCTTCCGCTGTGATAGTCGTCACAAACGGGCGCTTTGCCTGTCATCCGCTCCGGGCCACAGACGAGACCCTCCACGGCGTCGACGGCACATACCGGGATACCGGAAGCGTGCCTTTTTGTGATCGCCATCACAGCGAAAGGGCGAAGACGGAGTTAGGTCAATTTTCGCCGATCGGCACTTGCGTCTCGATCGGCTTCCTCCCGACTTGAGCCCCGCGTAGCTGCGGGGCTTTCTTTATCTATATGCCGCCGGCGGCCAATGAGCGGCAGCTTACGCGGCTGCTGCGCGCGCGCCGCGAGCGGCCATTGCAGCAAACCAAATCACTATTCGATGATCTCGTCCGCAAACACGAGCAGCTTGTCGGGAAGCTCGAGGCCGAGCGCCTTCGCGGTTCGCAGATTGATCACCAGGTCGAATTTGGTGGGCTGCTCGACGGGAAGGTCGGCCGGTTTGGCACCCTTGAAGATCTTGTCCACGTAGGCGGCGGCGCGGCGGTAGAGGTCGGCATAGCTCACGCTGTAGGCCATGAATCCTCCGGCGTCGACGAACTCCCGCGTCGCATAGATCGCCGGCATACGATGCTGTGCGGCAAGCTCGACAATCTGCCGTCGATTCGCATGCGTGACGGTGTCATTGCCCACGGCGAGCGCATTGACTCGTTGCGTGCTTGCCGTCGCGAACGCGCGCGCCACGTCTTCGGATTTTCGCACGTCGAGGAGGAGCGGCTCGATTTGCAAAGACCGTGCCGCGCTGTTCAATGCTTCCCATTGCGGCGGAGCGACCGGATTGCTCATGTTTTGCAGGAAGGCAATTCGCGTGACGCCGGGGACCGCCGCAGTCAGCAGCTCGATCCGTTTCGGGATCAGCGCATTGGTGAACGCGCTCAAGCCCGTCACATTGCCGCCCGGCCGCGCGAGCCCGGGAATGACGCCGGTGGCAAGCGGCTCGCCGCTCGCGGCCATGACCACGGGAATCGTCGGCGTGGCGTTTTTTGCAGCGAAGGCCGCCGGCGTCCCGCGGGTAACGATCACATCGACCTGGGCACGAACCAGCTCCTCGGCGAGCCGCGGGAAGCGATCGACTTGGCCGTCCGCCGAGCGATATTCGATGGTCAGATTTTGCCCTTCGATGTAGCCGAGGTCACGCAGTCCTTTTCGCAGCGCTTCGAAATTGGTCGCGTTGAGCTCGGCGGAAATCGTTTCCAGCACGCCGACGCGGCGCAGGCGCTCACCCTGCTGCGCGCGCGCCGCAAGCGGCCACGCCGCCGCGCCGCCGAGGAGCACGATAAACGCGCGCCGACTTACCTGAGGATGTCGTCCCCGCGAAAGCGGGGACCCAGTAACCGGCAAACCTTCGAGGTGGCGCGGGCGTGCCGCACACTCGGCCCGGGGGATACTGGATGCCCGCTTGCGCGGGCATGACAGCAGAGTTTTCACTCGATCACCTCGTCGGCACGGGCCAGCAAGGTCGCCGGCACGTCGATGCTCAGCGCCTTGGCGGTCTTCAGGTTGATCACCAGCTCATACTTGGTCGGCGCCTGCACCCGCAGGTCGGCCGGCTTCTCGCCCTTGAGGATGCGATCGACGTAGCCAGCGGCGAGGCGAAACGCATCGGTACTGTCAGAACCGTAGGACATCAGGCCGCCGGCGGCGGCGAAGTATCGCTCATAATAGACTGCGGGCAGTCGGTGGCGTGCGGCGAGTGCGATGATCTGATCGCGATGCATGATGGCGAACGCGCTTCCCGTCAGTATCAGACCGCCGTTCGGCCTGCGTGCGAAAGCCATAAGGTCGCGCTCGATGCCTGAGACATCGCTCACATCGACGGGGCGCAACTCCACGCCGAACGCAGGCGCAACCGATTGAATTGCGCCCCACAGCCCAATTCCGGCGGTAATCGCGGGATCGCGGAGGATCGCTACTCGGGTCACGCTTGGCAAAACCTGCTTGAGCAACTCCAGCCATTTTGCGCCAATGCCGTATTCAAATGGCGTAAAGCCCGTGATATTACCGCCCGGCCGCGCCAGGCTTTCGACATATCCGGCGCCGACCGGATCGGGCGCGGTCGCGAACACGATCGGCACGGTGCGGGTTGCCCGCAGCAATGGCCCCACTGTCGCGCTGCCACTCGCGAAGATGACGTCCGGTACAAGCGCAACCAGTTCGGCCGCGTGTCTGCGCGTCCCACCCTCATTGCCTGCGGACCAGCGAGAGTCGATTTCAACGTTGGTTCCAACGGTCCATCCTAATTGTTGCAGCCCTTGCAGAAACGCCGCGTACCGGGTTTGCACTTGCGGGTCGCTCGCGGTCCAGGGCATGAGCGCGCCGATGCGTCGCATCGGCTTGCGCTGCTGCGCGCGCGCCGCGAGCGGCCACGTCGCCGTCGCCGCGCCGCCGAGAAGCGATATGAACTCGCGCCGTTTCACCGACCGGCATCTCCCGTGCGTGCGGCAAAAGCATAGCACAGCTCAGGATTGCCGGAGACTGCTGCCATACGGGATTCTGGGCCCGCCTGTTTCCGGTTTGTGTCAGTAAGCGCGGGGCAGTACGCTCGCGTGCCCGCCGAATGTCCGCTTCGCTCCAATTGCTCCCCGCCCGCGTTGGCATTTAGCTCGTGCTGTGCTTATAAGCGGCGCCGCTTCATCTCGCTCTTTTCCGCTATGGCTCGATAACTGGGAAGGCAGAGGCTCTTTGATCATGCACCAACTTTCATTCCGCGATGCGCTTTACGCAGGTCGCCCGTTTGGCGTGCTCGTCGTCGCTAGCGTCGCTGTCCTGGGAGCGCTTGAATGTCCGGGGGCGACCGCCTTCGCGCAAACTGCCGAGAGAACAACAGATCCCGCAGTTCGTCCGGAGTTTCGCGAGCCGGTAACGCTGACGAGCAAGGAAGGCGTCCTCGAAGTTCGGCTGACCGCGCGGCAGGGCCAGGCTACCCTCGATACAGTAGCCAAGCCGGTCCAAAATTTTCTCCTTTTCGACTACGACGTAATCCGTGGCACGGCATCCAATGGACAGAAGTCCGGCGGCAATCTCTATCCAGCGCCCACTCTCCAGGTATTTCCCGGCGAAACGCTGATCGTCCATTTCGAAAACGGCCTCACCGGCCTGACCATCCGGGATTACTTCATTCCGCAATACACGCCGAAGGATCAGCCCGTTCCCCTCTACCCGGAGCAGATGACCTCCTCACCGATCAATCTGCACACGCATGGAGCGCACATCAGTCCGAGGGGAAATGCCGACAACGTCATGCTGCACATCCCTCCAGGGATATCGAACACCTTTACCTACGACATACCGAGGAACATGCCGCAAGGGCTGTACTGGTATCACTGTCATCTTCATGGACTCACCGCGGCGCAGGTTTATACGGGTCTGGTGGGTTTGCTTGCGGTCGGACGAACGGACGGCAACCTGCCGCTTGTCACGGAGAAAAGCATTCCCATCCGGAACATGGGGCTTCAGTACAACTTCGTCTTTGACCGCGCCGGCGGTCTGGCGCAACTCAACAACGTGAACTGGCCCCAGTGGGCCAGCACGATAATCCCGCCGAAGCAGGGCGAGCTGGCGAACGGCACCTACCGGCCTTTGCTCACGCCGGTTAACTTCAGCCAATCGAAGCCGGGAACGAAGTACTTTACGGTCTGGTATGAGGGGCCGCTTTCAATCCGCAATCGTCGCGGGAGCCTCCAGTCCATTCCCAGCAATCTGCAGCACTTCGTCGCGGCGGGCGGCAAAGCCGAGAGCGATGTGCCGGCGAATCCATCGCTGCCGGATTACCAGCGGGATGTGCAATTCACGGTGAACGGCCAGTTTCAGCCGGTCATCAGGAGCAAGGCCGGCCAGACCGAGATCTGGGTGCTCGCGAATGTGAGCGACTTTGCCTACATGAACGTCCAGCTCACGGAAACGGCGAGCGGGCGCCATCCGCCGATCGCCATCGTTGGCCAGGATGGGAATCCTTATACCACCGTCCACTATCCGCCGACCGACAACGGCACCCGGCTGCTCATTCCACCGGCGAGCCGGTTCGCGATTGCGGTGACGATACCGGCCGAAGGCGAGCTCGTTCTCGAGATGCCGGAGCGCGGAGGCGGCGCAAAGACGATCACTGAGCCCGGCGTGCTCTACACCAACAATGGAACGGATAATCCCCCAGCCGTGCTGGGGAGCCTGAGCGTCCTGCCCTCAGCAGTCAGCTATGCCGACGGGTTCTTCGTCTTTCCGACCCAGGTGCTGGCGCGAGCGACCGCCGCGGAAGCAGGCGGCGTAACGACCCCCTTCATCGAAGGTCAGTCGCTTGGCGGCTACACGTCCTTTGTCGACCTGGCTAGCACCAGACCGGACTTCACGCGGCAGATCCTGATCTCCGGCGGATTTCTCAACAACATGGCGAGTCTCGAGGACCCGAAAGCGTTCGTGTATGCATTCGACGGCGGCGCGTTCCCTTACGTGCCGCTGATCCAGCCGCGGCTCAACTCGGTCGAGGAGTGGAGGTTCGTCAATCACAACAACGACGAGCATCCGATCCATATCCACGTCAATGACTTTCAGGTGATCGAGTACTTCGATCCGACGACCGGGCTGCGGACCGGCCCAGACAAGTTTTCGATCGACAATGCCAATGCGCCGGCACCGACCATGCACAGCGACGAGAGCGTGATCCAACCCGGCATCCTCGCGATCCGCACCCGGTTCGACG
>Ga0306920_100011200_pt1 | contig 12090 bp, 8 predicted proteins | sample flu12Cox44000170_FD_204666 | JGI IMG/M metagenome (GOLD analysis project Ga0306920, IMG submission 204666) | Lab enrichment of tropical soil microbial communities from Luquillo Experimental Forest, Puerto Rico - flux4day.12C.oxic.44.000.170 (v2)... | ecosystem: Environmental > Terrestrial >...
AGCACCTCCTCGCTGGGCTGACTGATGTAGCGGTGAATCAGGGTCTGTAGACGACTTGCCTCGCCCCGCAGCTGGACCAGAAGCTTGTCGGACTCGCGAACCCTGCGCACGTCGTCCCACGCCCCGCTGAGGACATTGGCCCCTTTCCAGATGAGCAGCGCGAGGATAACGGCAACGGTCGCGTTGAGAGCGGCGATCGAGAAGAGACGCCATCTGATCGGTAGCAGCCGTACCAACGTCTGCGTCGCCAGATCCACGCTTCGCCGCTGCCTTGCAAGCTGCAGCGCCGCCGGCTCTTGCCTGAGTGCGATCAGATCGAAGCTCATTGGGCCTGGCGGATGGGCTCGATCACCTCTTGCGCGGCGACATCTTCGACCACCTTGGCATAGATGAGGCCCATCGCATCCATCTCGTGTCTAATTATACAAACCAACACCGACAAAACCATGGCATCCAATGCAGGCTGCGCAGCCGGAGCCGTCGGGTCGACGGCCCCTTCCTGTCTTTCCTTGCTGGTCGCACGACCGGCGCGGTCGTGCTCTACGGGCGCATCGCCGATCGAGGCAAAGTCGGCCGGCCTTATGATCAGCCGAGCTTGCGTCCGATGATGTCCTCGCAGCGCAGGTCGTTCGTGTCCTCCTCGCCCAGGTAGAGTGCGCCCGACATTGCGGCCCTCATCTGGTTGGAAGGCGCTCCGGCAGTTCCCCAGCGATCCGGCATGGGCATCACCTTGTCCCAATAATCGGGGCCTTGCGGCACGTGGGCGGCCTCGTCGATCTGGTCGATCTCAGTCGTATATTCCGCGACAAAGCCGTTGGGCTCGATAAAATAGGAAAAGACGTTGTTGCCCGGACCGTGGCGGCCGATTCCCCAAGCGATGTCGAACCCGCTCTGCTTCACGCGACCGGTGCCGCGCATCAGGCCGTCGATGTTGGGAAGCTCGTAGGCGACGTGGTTCAGCGAAGGGCCGTTGTTGCGAAAGATCGCCAGGCTATGGTGGTCCGCGCTGCAACGCAGGAATTCCATGAGACGCGTGCTGTCGGAGAGCCGGAAGCCGAGCACGTCGGCAAAAAAGGGCGCGTGATCATCGATGCGCGCGCTGTTGAGCACGACGTGGCTGATCTTGCTGGGCCGCGAGCGGTCGAGAACGACATTCGCATGCTGTGCGATATCGCACGATATGCTCATCGGCAGTCCATCCGGCGTCTTGAAACGAAAGCCGTAGCCGCCGCCGGAGACGGCGGGTAGCAGTGCAGGATCCCCCGCCACTTCGACCCCATAGCTCTTTGCCTTGCCGCATAGCTCATCGACCGCCGCCCGATCCGGGGCGGCGAAATGCACCCCTAATAGAGCCGGCTTCTTCCGCTCGCGGATGGTGAGCACATGGTGCTCGCCGCCGGTGGCGCGGAAATGAATGCTGTCAGCTTCCGATGCGACCTTCTCCAGGGCCCATACGCTGCCGTAGAACTGCGCCGACTGGCGCAGATCGCGAACACCGAGTTCGATGCTGCGAACCCCGGTAACCCTGCCGTTTGTCATGATGCGTGACCTCGCGTGCATCTCTGGTTCGCCCAGTCTCGCACGGCGGCCCGGTTGGGGCCAGTGGCTAGGGCAGGCAGCTCGATGCCGCTCCTCTTTGCGCGCGGGCGCTTATTAAATGCGCCTCAGAGCTGCGCCAGCTTGGGCATCACCTCGGCGGCGAAGAGTTGCAGCGAGCGCAGCGCCTCCTTGAGCGTCATGCTGCCGAGGAAGAGATAGACGAGCAGATAATTGACGCCAAGCTCGTGCACCTGGCGCTCGATCTCGGCGCACACCGCCTCAGGTTTTCCGGAAATGACCGTGCCGTCAACGACGCAGGCCTCGTAATCGGCACCGCGCGGCACATTCAACCGCGAGGTTGGCCCGGTGACCCCGTGCAGGTCGCGCAACCAATTGAGGTGAGCAAGGTGAGTGTCCATGGCGGGTTTCGCGAAGCGCCTCGCCTCCTCCTCCGTGTCGGCGACGAAGATGTGCCGCTGCACCCCAATGGCGACCCCGCCCGGGAACTCGGCCTTTGGGTGCGCCCCCTTTCCCCGCTTTGCGAGCGCCTCCTTGAATGCGGCGATATTCGTCTTCGCGAAAGCCGGCGGGCCGAGCGTGACAAAGTGCAGGCCGCGCTCGCCGGCCCAGGTTGCGCCGATGGTGTTGGAGGAGCCGTACCAGAACGCCGGATGCGGCTGCTGCAGCGGCCGCAACGGTATTGGCACATTCTCGTAACTGAAATGCGAGCCGCAATAGCTCAGGCTATCGCTGGTCAGCCCCGCGCTGATGCAGTTGAAGGCATCGATGAAGATAGCGCGCGATTCATCATGCTCGACCTTATGATATTTGAGCTCGAGAGGCGAGACTCCACGGCCGATGCCGACTTCGAGCCGTCCATAGCTGAGATGATCGAGCATACAGATTTCTTCGATCAGGCGCAGCGGTGAGTACAGGGGCAGAAGGTAAACCAGTGGACCGAGGCGCATGCGTCTCGTTGCTCGCGCCACCGCGCCGAGATAGACACCCGGCACAGGGACCATGTTGAGCGGCGTGGCGTGATGCTCGGCCACGTGCAAACAGTAGATGCCGGCGTCCTCCGCCGCCCTGACGAAGGTCAGCCGCTCATCGAACAGCGTGGCGAGCGGTCTACCGGCATTCTCGACGTGATCGAACAATCCAACTTTCATGAGGTCTAGTGGATTTCCGGCTCTGGAATTCCTCCTCTTCCCGCGAGGAAATCAAAATCGCAGCCCTCATCGGCCTGTCCGATATGGGCGGAGTACATCGCGCCGTAGCCACGCGCGTAACGCGGCGGCGGCTGCCTCCATGCTGCGCGTCGCCGCTTAAGCTCCTCTGTGGGAACGTGCAGATGGATGCGGCGCGCAGCCACATCCACCTCGATCTCATCGCCGTTGCGCACCAAGGCGAGCGGGCCGCCGACGAAGCTCTCCGGCGCCACGTGCAGGATGCACGCGCCATAGCTGGTGCCGCTCATGCGCCCATCGGAGATACGCACCATGTCGCGCACGCCAGCTTGCACCAGCTTTTTCGGGATCGGCAGCATGCCCCACTCCGGCATGCCTGGCCCGCCCTTGGGCCCCGCGTTCTTGAGCACGATGACATGGTCAGGGGTGACGGGGAGGTCATCGCGATCGATCTCGCGCGCCATGTGGTTGTAGTCCTCAAAGGCCAGCGCCGGTCCCCTGTGCCGCAGAAAGCGCTGGTCCGCTGCCGCCGGCTTCATCACGCACCCGCGCGGGGCGAGATTTCCAGTCAGCACCGCGGTGGCGCCTTCCGGATAGATCGGATCGGCGGGGGGGCGGATCACGTCGCGGAGGTAGACTTCGGCGCTGGCAATATTCTCCCCCACGGTCGCCCCGGTAACCGTGCGGCACCCGAGATCGAGCTTGTCCTTGAGCTCGGCCATGAGCGCGCGCAGACCGCCGGCATAGAAGAAGTCCTCCATCAGGTATTTTCCCGACGGCCGCACGTTCGCAAGCATCGGGATCTGCCGCGAGATCTCGTCGAAACGCCGCATGTCAATGGTGACCCCTGCCCGGCGCGCCATGGCGATGACGTGAATGATCGCATTGGTCGATCCGCCCATCGCCATATGCACCTTGATGGCGTTGTCGAACGCGGCTGGCGTGAGAATCTGCTCGGGAGTGAGATCTTCCCACACCATATCGACGATGCGCCGACCCGCGGCAGCGCACATGCGCGGGTGATTGGAATCCGCCGCCGGAATGGAGGAGGCGCCCGGCAGCGCAAACCCAAGTGCCTCAGTGATGGCCATCATGGTCGCCGCCGTGCCCATCACCATGCAGGTCCCGAACGAGCGCGCGATCCCACTCTCCATTTCGCTCCATTGCTCTTCGCTGATGTTTCCGGCGCGCTTCTCGGTCCAGTATTTCCACACGTCGGAACCGGAGCCGAGCAGCTGGCCACGCCAATTGCCGCGCAGCATCGGTCCGGCCGGCACGTAGATCGCGGGGACACCCATGCTGATGGCGCCAAGCAGCAGGCCCGGGGTGGTCTTGTCGCAACCGCCGAGCAGCACGGCGCCATCGATGGGGTGGCTGCGCAGAAGCTCTTCTGTCTCCATCGCCAGAAAATTTCGGTAGAGCATCGTCGAGGGCTTCACGAACGGCTCGGCCAGCGAGATTGCCGGCAACTCGAGCGGGAAGCCGCCGGCCTGCAAGACGCCGCGCTTTACGTCGTCGGCGCGCGCGCGCAGATGCGCGTGACAGGCGTTGATGTCGCTCCAGGTATTGATGATGCCGATGACGGGACGGCCGCTCCAATCCTCGGCGTCATAGCCGAGCTGTCGCAGCCGCGAGCGGTGCCCGAACGCACGCAGGTCGTTCACGCCGAGCCAGCGGTGGCTGCGCAGGTCCGCCGCGCGCTTGCGCTGTGGGCTCATTCCAACGATACCCCGCCGCGCTTGATCACGTCGGCCCATTTCTCGGTTTCTGCTGCGATCAGCTGGCCGAACTCTGCCGCGCTTCCCGGGATGGGAGTCCCGCCGAGATCGGCAAGCTTCGCCTGCATGCCTGCGTCGGCCAGAACGGCATTGATCTCGTTGTTGAGCTTATCAATGATGTCCGCCGGCGTGCCTTTGGGCGCGCTCATGCCGAAAAAGGCACTCGCTTCGTAGCCCGGCACGGCCTCGCTCACCGTCGGAACATCCGGCAGCGCTGGCGACCGCTGCGCGGTCGTCACCGCCAGCGCCCGCAATTTGTCTGCGCGAATATATGGCAGCGAGGAGGGCATGTTGTCGAACATCACCTGCACGACGCCGCCGAGCATGTCGGTGAGCGCAGGCGCCGAGCCGCGATACGGCACATGCGTGAGCTCAACGCCGGTCATGATTTTGAACAACTCGCCGGAGAGGTGCACCGATGTGCCGTTGCCGGACGATGCCCAGTTGATCTTGCCGGGATTTGCCTTGGCATAGGCGATGAACTCGGCAACCGTGTTGGCCGGCACGGAGGGATTGACCTCCATCACGTTCGGCACCCGCATGATGCCGGCGATGGGAGCCGTGTCCCGCATGAAGTTGAACGGCAGCTTGCGATAGAGCGTGGCATTGATTGCGTTGGCCGGGTTGACGAGGAGAACGGTGTAGCCGTCGGGCGGCGAGCCGATGACCGCCTCGGTACCGATGTTGTTACCGGCGCCGGGCTTGTTCTCGATGACGAATTGCCGCCCGAGCCGCTCCGATAAGGCATGACCGATGAGGCGGGCCAGGATGTCTGTGGTGCCGCCCGCGGGATAACCGACGATCCGCGCACGGGCCGCACTGGGTAATCCGCCTCAGCAGGGCTCACTCCTGTGATGGCCACAGCGAGGAAGCAGAGCGCGACGATATCGGCACGATTAATGGATAGCCTCATCAGTTTCTCCGTGAATGCTCGGCCTGTCGATCTGGCGCTGGCTGCCGGACTGCCCCGTGCAAAGCATATCCGGCTTTGCGCAGGCGCTTCCAGTCAAGACGGTTATCGCTGGAGTGTGGCTTGCCGGCAATTGCACGGCATCGCTGTTGCAGCCTATGCTCGGGTGGGGTGGGGGCATCCCTTTGCACGAGTGAGTCTGATGCGTTGCATGGCCTGCGGCGAGGAGATGGCGTTGACGGCAGTCATGCCCGACGACGCGCTCACGGCCACTGGCTTCGAGCAGCAGATCTTCACCTGCTTGAGCTGCCACGCCACCGAGATCCGCCTTGTATATGCTCGGCGCAGAGACTCCGTATCGGCGCCGGCTTCCAGCGCGGGCCCCCAAGCGGCACCGGCCTGTGCCATCCCGGCGCCTGCCGGTCCCGGTGCCGCGCCCGCCGGGGCCGAGGCAGCGCCCGATCCCTGCGGACCCGGCTCACATCGACCGAGTCCTCCCAAGCGGGAACCGAAGAGCATCACCCCTGCCGCCGCGTGGGTCCGTGCGGTCGAGAAGCTGCGCAGCCGTCAGGCCGAGCTTATCCGCAGCGCTCCCTGCCCTGAGAGGGAGCACTGGACCGTCCAGTTCACGAAGGATTGGGAGAGGCTTGCTCCCGCTCGCCGGCGCCTGTCCGATACTTCACCTGAGAGGCCAAGCGCGGTTGCATCCAACTCTGCGCGCGCGCTGCGCGCCCGGTTGCACAAATTGACGTCCGGCGCGGACAGCTCTCGCACGCGACTTCCGGCCCAGGGATCGAGCGATGAAGCCGTGAAGAAGTTCAATCAGCTCTGGGAAAGCCTCGTTCCGCCCCGCAACCATCCGCAGCCCGCAACCGAGCAGCCGGTGCAAGCCGCCGGGCCTGAGCCTCTGCCGCCGTCCTTGAGCCTTGTACCGATTGAATCCGTGCAAAGCATTCAGGGTCAGGCGATATCGATGCTGCGCGGCATGCAATCGTAGCTCCTCGCGCGCGAAGGGCGCCGTAGCCCGGATGAGTGGTGTGTGCGGAGCGCGCAAAGCGAAATCCGGGGGTAGGTTGCGGCAGCCTCGGCCCCGGATTTACGCGCGCCCGCGGGCGCGCTTCAATCCGGGCTACAAAAAAGACTTCAGGGAGAGAACATGCCGGCCAGCGAAAACGAAAGCGCTCGCGCAACCGCTGAGCTGCCGCTCGAGGACCCGAATGCGCCGCTTGTGATCATCGGCCAGATTCTCTGCGTCCTTGTTCCACTGCTGGTCTGGTTTGCGCCGCTGCCGATCGAGCCGATCACGAAGCATGGCTTTGCCATCGTGGCGTTCATGGTTATCGCGTGGATCACACAAGCCATGGATTACGCGCTGGCGGGCTTCGTGGGCTGCTTTCTGTTCTGGGCCCTGGGGATCGTCAAATTTCCGGTGGCGTTCAGCGGGTTTGCCAACGACACCGCTTGGTTCCTCTTCGGCGCGCTTCTGCTGGGAGTGGTCGCGACACGGTCGGGAATAGCGCGCAGGCTCGCCTATTTCATCATGCTGCGTATCGGTGTTACCTATCCCAGAATTCTGCTGGGCCTGATCGTCACCGATTTTCTCCTCACCTTCATCGTGCCCTCGGGCATCGCCCGCGTGGTCATCATGGCATCCATTGCGCTGGGTCTCGCCGAAGCCTTCAAGGCCGGCCCCGGCAACAATCTTTCCCGCGGCATGTTTCTCATTCTTAGCTATACGGCCAACATCTTCGACAAGATGATTATCGCGGGCGCGGGCTCCATCACTGCGCGCGGTCTGATCGAGCAGTTCGGCGGGGTCGAGGTCCTGTGGAGCTATTGGTTCATCGCGTTTCTACCGTGCAGCATTATCACTGTTCTTGCGGCATGGTGGCTCACACTTTGGCTTTATCCGCCGGAAAGCGCGACGCTCGCGGGGGGCTATGAATTTCTGCGCGCCGAGATGCAGAAAATGGGTCCGTGGACGGCAGTGCAGAAGAAGGCGGCTCTCCTGCTCGCTGCAGCCATTCTGCTCTGGTTGACGGATTTTGCGCACCACATCTCACCGGCCATCATCGGCATGGGCGTCGGTCTCTTTGCGGTGCTTCCCCGCGTCGGAATTCTCGAGGCTGAGGATATGAAGCGATTGAACTACCTGCCGGTCTTCTTTGTTGCGGCCGCGGTGAGCATGGGCACGGTTCTCTCCGCCACCAAAGGACTCACAGTCCTGACAAATTACATGTTTGCCTGGATGCAGCCGTACATGACGAACATCCCGACCACTATCGTGGTTATGTATTGGAGCGCCTTCGTTTATCACTTCCTTCTGGCCAGCGAAATCTCGATGCTGGGCACCTCCATCCCATTGGTGATGGAATTCGCCAAGTCGCACGGAATGCATCCGCTGTGGCTCGGCATGATCTGGACCTTTGCGGCCGGTGGCAAGCTGTTCGCATATCAATCCGGCGTGCTCATCGTCGGCTATTCCTACGGATATTTCGCCGCGCGCGACCTCGTGCGCATGGGCGCTGCCCTCACCGTCGTGGAATTCGTCGTGCTCCTGCTGCTCGTGCCGTTCTATTGGCCACTCATCGGGCTTGATTGACGCGGAGGTAAAGCGTTACGGCGTGTGGGACTTCCCGTCGCGAACGATGGTAGATGAAAATGCTATAGTTTTCTGCGCGGGGTTGGGGGAACGAAAAGCGGGCCCTTCGACGGGTTATCAGCGGCCGCGCGGCCGATGGAGCAGAGGAGGCCAAGATGCGCGCTATGGCATTGGTGATGCCAGGCTTGGCGAGGATAGGTTGGACAACGCCGGCGATGACGCTGATGTGTGCGCTTGCGGCTCCGGCGCATTCACAGCAAGGCGCTGCGACGACTGTTCCCGTCACCACCGTGATCGCGGAAAAGCAGCCGATTTCCAAGGGCCTTGATTTTGTCGGGCGCGTCGAGGCGATCAATCGCGTCGACATCCGAGCGCGCGTAAAGGGCTACCTGGAAGCGGTCCTGTTCAAGGAGGGCGACCTAGTCAAGGAAGGCGCTCCCCTCTATCGCATCGAGAAAGACTTGTTCCAGGCCGCGGTCGAGCAGGCGCAAGGCACGTTGCAGACCAGCAAGGCGCAATACGAGCTGGCGCAGAAGGAGCGCAAGCGACAGGAGGATTTGTTTGCCAAGAATGTCAGCGCGGGGAAGGCGCTGGACGAAGCCGTGGCTAACGAGGGATCGACGAAGGGTACAATCCTCACCAACGAGGCCAACCTGCAGACCGCGCAGATCAATCTCGGCTACACGGACATCGTAGCGCCCATCACCGGCAAGATCGGACGCACGAACCTGACCAAGGGCAATGTCGTTGGCCCCGACAGCGGAGTCCTGACGCAAATCGTCAGTCAGGATCCGATGTATGTGACCTTCCCGGTAAGCCAGCGGGAATTTCTGGAGGCGGAGCGAGCCGGCGGCCACCCCGACGTCAAGAAAGTCAAAGTCCACATTCGTTTTTCCGACGGGTCCGTTTATGACCAGATGGGCGAAATCAACTTTGTCGACGTGAGCGTCGATCGCGCGACAGATACGGTGACTGTTCGCGCCACGATCCCGAATCCCAACGGCCGATTGATCGATGGCCAGTTGGTGCGGGTTGCGCTCGATATCGGCTCGCCAGAGGAAAAGGTCGTCATACCGCAGGCCGCGCTGATCGCGGACCAGCAAGGCACCTATGTGTTCGTGGTCGAGGACGGGAAGGCCGTGATCAAGCGGGTGCAGCCCGGCGGCGAGAGTGGTACGAACGTCGTAATCGATTCAGGCCTCAGCGGAGGCGAGCAGGTCATCGTCGAAGGCTTGCAGGCCATACGGCCGGGCAGCGCCGTGCGCGCAAGTCCGATGCCTCAATCGCTGCGGCAGGGTTGATCGATGCTTTCAGCAATCTTCGTCGACCGGCCACGGCTCGCCATCGTCATCGCAATCGTTACAACGATTGCGGGCGCGCTGGCGCTTTATACCATCCCTATCGCGCAATACCCCGACATCGTCCCGCCCCAGGTCTCCGTCACCACCACCTTTCCCGGCGCCTCGGCGGCGGTGGTCGACTCCACCATTGCGCAGCCGATCGAAGCGCAGGTGGTCGGCGTCGACAAGATGATCTACATGAAGAGCGTGAGCGGCGACGACGGCAGCTATACGCTCACCGCCTCCTTCGAGCTCGGCACCGATCCCGACATCAATACCGTCAACGTCAATAACCGGGTGCAGATCGCCCTTTCCAGCCTGCCGCAGGACGTCCAGCGCCAGGGCGTCACCGTCAAAAAGAAGTCCTCGGCTTTGCTTGGCGTCATCGCGGTCTACTCGCCCAAGCACACGCACGACCCGTTGTTCATCTCAAACTATGTCACCATCAATCTGCTTGACCAGATCAAGAGCACGCCCGGCGTCGGCGATGCATCGCTTTGGGGTCCGCAGGACTATTCCATGCGAGTTTGGGTCAGGACCGATCGGCTGACCGGCCTCGGCCTCACCAGCGGCGATATCATCAACGCCATCAAATCGCAGAACGTGCAGGCCGCGGTCGGGCGCATCGGAGCTCGGCCGATCTCGAATGACCAGCAGCTGCAGCTCAACATCCAGACCCAGGGCCGGCTGAGCTCGGTTGCCGAGTTCGAGAACATCGTCGTGCGCACGAATCCCGATGGCTCCGTGCTGCGCCTGGGTGACGTCGCGCGGGTGGAGTTGGGCGCCGCCAATCTCGACCGCGAGACGCGGCTGAACGGGACCCCTGCCTCGGCGATTGCGATCTACCAAACCCCCGGCGCCAATGCGATTGCCACCCTCAAAGCCGTCCGCGATCGGATCACTGAGCTGCAAACGCGTTTCCCCGAAGATCTGGCCTGGAAAGTCACTTACGACCCGACGGCCTTCGTCACGGCAACCATCGAAGAGGTGAAGAAGACGTTGGTCGAGGCGTTCGTCCTCGTCGTCATCGTGGTCTTCATCTTCCTCGGCAGCGTGCGCGCAACGCTGATCCCGACGCTGGCGGTTCCGGTCAGCCTCATCGGCACCTTCATCGTGCTCAAGGCCATCGGCTATTCCGCCAACTCCGTCTCGTTGCTTGCCCTCGTGCTCGCCATCGGCATCGTGGTCGATGATGCGATCGTCGTGGTCGAGAACGTCGAGCGCGTCATGGAGGAGCATCCAGAGCTCTCTCCGGCCGCGGCGACAAAGCTTGCCATGGCGGAGATCACCGCGCCGATTATCGCGATCACCATGGTGCTGCTGTCGGTCTTTGTCCCCGTAGCGTTCATTCCCGGCATTTCCGGTGAGCTGTTCCGGCAATTCGCGGTAACGGTGGCGGTATCCATGTTCCTGTCGGCCATCAATGCGCTCACGCTCTCGCCGGCGCTCTGCGGTGTGCTGCTCACTCCGCACCATGGGCCGCGGCGCGGCATCATCGGTCTGATGATGCGCTCGATCGACCATGTGCGCGATGCCTATGGAGCGGTCGTTGCGCGCATTGTGCGGTTTTCGCTCATCGGACTGGCGATGGTGGTCATCGCAGGGATTGGAGTGGTCGCGCTGGCGAAGATCACGCCCGCAGGATTCCTGCCCGAGGACGACCAGGGCGCCTTGTTCGTGGTGGTGCAGATGCCCGGCGGCGCATCGGTGGCGCGAACCACGGAGGCCGTCCGGCAAGCCGAGGAGATTGTGCGCGAGGAGGAAGCAGTTGCCGACTACACATCGGTGATCGGTTTGAACTTCATCGACAACTACTCGCAGTCAAATGCCGCTTTCATGGTGGTCACGCTCAAGCCGTTTGAGGAGCGCAAGGCGCGCTCGCTCGGTGCCCCTGAGTTGATTGCGCGCCTGAGCGAAAAGTTCCGCCAGATCCAGGGCGGAACCGTTGTCCCGCTGGCGCCGCCGCCGATAATTGGCCTCGGTACCGGCGGCGGCTTCACCTACGTGTTGCAGGATTTGCGCGGCGGCGACCCGAAAGCGCTCGCCCAGGTCTTGCGCGGCCTCACCGTTGCCGCCAATCAGGACCCAAAGCTGGCGCGCGTGTTCAGCACCTTCTCCGCCACCAATCCATCGATCTATCTCGATATCGATCGCAACAAGGTGCAGATTCTCGGCGTGCAGCTCGACGATGTGTTCCAGGCCTTGCAGGCATCGCTCGGCGGCTTCTACGTGAACGATCTCAATCTGTACGGCCGCCGCTGGCAGGTGAATGTCCAGGCCGAAGGCGCCGACCGGGCAACGATCGACGACATCTATCGTATCAACGTCCGCAACGCCGAAGGGAAGATGATTCCCCTGCGCAGCCTGGTGGAGGTCCGCGTGGTCGTCGGCCCGCCGGCGCTAATCCGCTACAACAATCTGCGCGCGGTGACCGTGCAGGGCAATCCTGCGCAAGGCGTATCTTCCGGACAGGCACTCAACGCCATGCAAGAGGTGGCGGCACGCACGCTGCCGCCCGGCTTTGCCGGTGAATGGACAGATACCGCATTTCAGGAGAAGCGCGCCGAAGGCAAGACCACCATCATTCTCGGCTTCGCCGTGTTGTTCGCCTATCTCTTTCTAGTCGGACTTTATGAGAGTTGGACGATTCCAGTGCCGGTGCTGCTTTCAGTATCGATCGGCATTCTCGGGTCATTTGCGGCCATTGTCATGGCGCATCTGACCCTCGATCTCT
>Ga0306920_100011201_pt1 | contig 12089 bp, 14 predicted proteins | sample flu12Cox44000170_FD_204666 | JGI IMG/M metagenome (GOLD analysis project Ga0306920, IMG submission 204666) | Lab enrichment of tropical soil microbial communities from Luquillo Experimental Forest, Puerto Rico - flux4day.12C.oxic.44.000.170 (v2)... | ecosystem: Environmental > Terrestrial >...
CGTCGGCAACAGCACAATCCTCGACTCAATGGCCATGGTTCGACGCGGTGGACGCGTCTGCCTGGCTGGATTTCTGGGCGGCCTTGCACCAGTTGCCTCCTTCAACCCGTTGCTGGAAATGCCAAGCAGCGTTCAGTTCAGCTTCTTCGGAAGCTTCGTGTTTGGTGCGCTAGAGTTTCCGGTTTCAGATATCCCTTTCCAGGAGATTGTCGATCGCGTGGCCGCAGGTGAATATCAGGCCAACCCGGCGCGGGTGTTTCGCTTTGAAGAGATCCAGGACGCTCATCGGCTGATGGAGTCGAATCAGGCGAACGGCAAGATCGTCGTTTCTCTGTAACTAAAGGACGAGATCCAAAGCAACCAACATCACTCTGCAGCCAGATGGCTGCTTCGTAAACAAAACATCAACAAAGGAGATTAAACAAATGAAAAAGCTTGAAGGAAAAGTGGCTGTTGTCACAGGCGGCAATAGCGGCATCGGCTTGGCCACGGCAAAATTGCTCCGCCAGGAAGGGGCCAAAATCGCGATCTCAGGACGGGATCAGGAGACCCTGGCCTCGGCCAAGAAGGAGATCGGTGGCGAAACACTCGCCATTCGCTCCGATGTCTCAAATCCGGCCGACGTAGACGCTTTCTTTTCGAAGGTCGCCCAGGCATTCGGAAAAATCGATGTGCTATTCGCCAACGCCGGCATTGCGAAGTTCGCTCCAATCAGCGACTCGCCCGAAATGCTGTTTGACGAAGTATTCGACATCAACGTCAAGGGCGTGTTCCTGACCATCCAGAAAGCGCTGCCTCACCTGAATGACGGCGCATCGATTGTCCTCAATACAACTTTTCTCAACGAAGCCGGCACTCCCGGAACTAGCGTCTACTCAGCCAGCAAGGCTGCCGTTCGCTCGCTTGCTAGAACCGCGGCAGCGGAGCTGGTGGGACGCGGCATCCGCGTCAATGCTGTCAGCCCTGGCCCGATTGCGACTCCCATCTATGGACGCCTCGGGCTTCCCAAGGAGGCCGTCGACGCCATGGCAAACAGTATCGTCGCCCCTGTCCCCATGGAGCGGTTTGGACAACCGAAAACAGTTTTGTTCCTCGCGAGCCCTGATGCGTCCTACATCACGGGCGTCGAAGTAAACGTTGACGGAGGGGTGGGGCAGGTCTAGGCCTGCTCCTTCCCCCAGGAGGATCTCACAGTGCCTCTCATCACGAACAAGGTATTCGAGAGTGAACTCACAAAGGACCAAGCGGCCGAGATGATCCAGGACATCACTGAGGCGGTAATCCCGTATGTTGGTGAGGGTTTGCGCTCCAACACCTGGGTCCTTGTCGAGGCAGTCAAGAGCGGTTCTTGGGGGATTGGCGGGCGAGCCCTTGGACTTCCCGACCTGCGCCAGATCCAGGAAAGCGCACCGCCCGATCAGCGGCCATATTCGCGCCGGCCACGAGCACAAAGGCTTTGAGGAGCAAAGTCATGGGTAGCGTTAGGATCGGTTCCTCAACTGCCGCATTCATTTAAAGAAAGACAGTGTGCTGCAGCAAACGCCTAAAGAGAGGAAGGCTCATGGACGAAGACCTTGAACACCTAACGGAAAGCCAACTGATTGCGGAAGTAAAGAGACTGCGCGCCGGAATCCGCGAGCATCGCGACAGCACCGGGCATGACCTGTGTTGGCATCATCCCAAGCTGTGGGGGCTTCTTCCGGAGCAAGTGACCCCGGATCTAGCCGTACCGGCATGGCCACAGTTCTTGCGAGGTTGTTTACGGTATCGCGAATCACTAGATGCCCAACTGCCGAATGCGCCGCGACTAACCGAGGAATACGAGAAGCTGGATAAACCCGCTGCAAGCTCACGTTTTCAGGCCCATATGATAGCGGTGGATTTCAGCACGATGAGTGACCTGCAACACAAGGAAGAACTCGTCACCATGATGCAGGCTCTGTACGCCGAGGACAAGTCCAACTTCCCGGTCGATCAATCGCGATTCGGGATTAATGTCGAGCGTCTCGTCGCGAATCCGTCACAGGGACGCATCGTGCTCTTCCGGCAAGGCAAACTACTATGCGGCTACGCGCTGCTCATCCCTTATTGGAGTAACGAATTCGGCGGCACTCTCCTGTTTGTGGATGAGATGTTCGTAATTCCAGAAGCCCGCAACCGAGGTATCGGCCGGCGTTTCTTCAAGTTTCTGGACCAAACGAGACCATTCGAAGCTGTGGCGCTTGCTCTGGAGGTCAGCCCCGGCAATGCCGGAGCGCTCCGGCTATATGAATCGCTCGGATTCCGGCGGCAGAAGAATTTGGTCCTCACGTATAGCTTCACAGATGATCCGACCGACGGAATCTGATTCACCAACAACGACTGGCAACTTCCATGTTCGTCAAAGAAATCTGGCGTTATCCCGTAAAATCGACGGCCGGCGAGCGCGTCCGCGAGGCGGACGTAGGGAAGCTCGGCATCGCGGGCGATCGCACAGTCCTGGTCCATGCTGGCGGCAGAGTGGTGACATCACGAACGCACCATCGGCTGCTGGGGTTGAAGGGAACGCTGGACAGCAATGGCGTTCCCCAAATCTCAGGTCATAGCTGGAATTCGCCGGAGGCATTAGAGCTGGTGAAAGAAGCCGCTGGGCCGGACGCGGAGCCGGTTCACTATGAAGGCAAAGAATGCTTTGACGTATTACCGCTTCTAGTTGCCACGGACGGTGCGATAAACCACATGGGATTCGACGGCCGGCGCTTGCGGCCCAATATCGTCATCGGCGGAGTCGAAGGTTTGATGGAGCGTGAGTGGCCGGGACACCGCCTCCAAATCGGCGGCGTCATAATCCAGGCAGCGCAATTGCGAGGTCGTTGCATCATGACGACCTTCGATCCCGACACTTTGCAGCAGGATCGCAATATACTGAGGCGCATCGTCAGCGAGCTCGACGGCACCATGGCACTCGACTGCGCTGTACTCCAGGGAGGGCTCATCCGCGAGGGCGATCCGGTCTTCCTACTTGGAGATTAAATAGCCGCGGCCCGCACGGAGCCCTGCGCACCTCCAGGTTTTCACACAGGGCAGCCAGGATCGGCACTCTGCGCACGGGTTGCAGGGAAGATGGTCAAAAGCGAATACGCTAGCGTTCTCCTGGCGAAGCATCTACTCAATCTCGCCGCGATCGATTCATTGATCCACGCGGCTACCCGAATTGCCGAAGTCAGAAGCTGCGCAAAAGATAGTCTCTTGTGTTCGCCAGCACTTTCTCTCGCATTGCGCGATCCGGCAGCATTCGAGCAATTTCAACCGCCCCGATCATGGTTGAAAAAATCGCGAAGAAAGCCCGTTCCTTGTCCGCTGTTCGCTGGCCAGGCATGAATGGCAACATTCGGCCCTTGTAGTTCACTAACTCTGCCACAATCTGCGGCTTCAACCTCTTATCGGCCCGCGCCAGGTCCGGCGCGAGTGCAGCCAGGGGGCACCCTCGCTCGGGGTGTTCACACAGTTCGAGGCTCAAGTAGGTTTTTACAATGGCCTTCCATGCTTCTCCAGGCGGCAACTGTTCAGCCGCGAGGGCCAGGGTGTCCTCGATCTCCCGGAAGCCCTCGCGGAGCGACTCCAGGAGCAGGTCGTCCTTGCTCCCGAAATGCTTGTAAAAACCTCCGTGCGTCAGGCCGGCGTCTTTCATAACGGCCGAAACCGCGGCGCCGCTTAAGCCTTCGGCCCGGACGCGGCGCGAGGCGTCCTTCACAATCTTCTGATGGATCTCGAGTTTATGTTCCGGCCCGTAACGCATGATTATAGGATGCTGCGAATCATCTGAAGGTGCAATCTCCAGGGCCGCTTTGAACGCGACGAAGAAAAATCCGAATCCATGGGATTATGTACATCATCCTATGAAGTGAAAGGAGAACTTCCATGGCTCATCCAATTCTGGTGACCGGCGCAGCAGGTGGAGCGCAAGGCTCAACCGGACGCCAAATAACAAGCCTGCTACTGCAACAAGGCATCCTGGTTCGCGCCTTAGTACACAAGCTCGATTCGAGGTCGGATGAACTCCGTCAACAGGGTGCGGAAGTGGTGAAGGGCGACCTCCTGGACTCAGCCTCTATTCACTCCGCGATGCGGGGTGTCCGGCGGGCCTACTTCACGTATCCCGTCACCGACGGCCTGCTTGAGGCCGCCACCACCTTCGCCGCAACCGCTCGCGATGCGGCCCTGGAACTCGTGGTGAACAATTCGCAGTATCAGGGCACGCCTGGTGATCCCGCGTTTCGAAGCCTAACGCGTGTTGCCAGCTTCCGCAATTTGCAGCATCGACTGGCCGATCGCATCTTCGACTGGGCGCGGGTGGGCGCTGTTCATCTCCAGGCGCCGCCTTATTACGAAAACGTGCGCGCTCTCGTCACCCGGAGCGTTGCTGAGCAGAGTACTGTCTACCTGCCGTGGGGCGAAGATACCACTGTCATTCCGCTGGTCGGCGCGGAAGACGTATCCCGCGTTGCCGCAGCCCTGTTGGCCAATCCGGGCGTGCCAACTCAGAACGCTTACGCTCTGATCGGCGAAACTCCATCGGTGAGGGAGATCACTGAAGCCTTGGCGAGAGCGATCGGACGGCCTATTCGATATGTGGCCATCACGGACGAGCAGTGGGCCGCTGCGGTAAAGGAGCGGCTAGGCCCTCACGCGCTCGATCATCTTTCACATCTTTGGCAAACCTTCCGGAAGGGCGAAGAGCGCTACCAGACCACCGACTCGATCTCGGTAGTCACCGACAGGAATCCACAGACGCTGGAGGAATTCTTCCGCGAGAATGCCGGATTCTTCGCCAGCAGTTCTCAGCAGGCCTGAAATGTCAGCAGAAACTCTCTTCCGAATTCAACTCGTTTTTGGTTATGTCGCGTGGCTGCTTTGCTTTAGCGTCTACATCTGGCCCAGGCTTAAGGCCATGGATCGATACGATGCCCAGCGTGCAATCGCTGCACTGCACAGTTTTCGATTCTTCGGGCTCGTCTTTATCCTTCCGGGCATCGTAGGGCCTCTGCCCGTTGGATTCGCTACGTTCGCCGCGTACGGTGACTTCGCCACCGGAGTGCTGGCTATGCTTGCGCTTCTCACCGCAAGGATACGTCCGCTGTTTTGGTCTTTCGTCGTCGCCTTCAATCTCGTGGGGGCAACCGACATTATCGTCGACTACTACCACGCCATTCAGTCCGGCCTTCCGGCGATGGCGGGGCAACTGGGCAACACCTACGCGATCGCGATCATCTATGTACCCTTGCTCATGATCACGCACGTGGTCGCATTCTATTTCTTACTGCTTCCGCAAAAGGAGAACCGATATGCATGATCTTTCAGAAACAGTTGCCGGCGTCGGCGTCGACGGCGGCCAGACCCCGTCTGCCGAAGCCTGGTCTGCACGAGCGTGGTTCGCAGGTGGTGAGCGCATTGGCTACGCTCCCCGATCTCGCGCCATTGTTGCGAGCGAAGACGCGCCCCTCAGGATTTTCTTGCGCTGCGAGGGAGATCCTGCGCACGCCGTTTCCTTCCTGCCTGGATTTCCTGACGGCTCATTCGGGTGGGCGAAGGTTCGATCGTATTTGCCGAGCGCAACCGAGATGCCGAAACTCTTCCCCGACTATATCGGCATGGGCGACAGCGACAAGCCCAAAGACTACGCTTATTCGACCTCCGAGCGGGCCGATCTTGTCGAAGCGTTCTGGCTGGAGTTGGGTGTCCAGTCAACGACGCTGGTCGCATTCGACTTCTCCTCGCTTGTCGTTTTGGAGCTCTTGCGGCGCCGGCTTGAGCGCTCGGAACGGGGCGAACCCGCGGCCGGGCCGGACATACGCGGTGTCTTCATTTTCAATGGCGGGCTCTTCACGGACGGGCACACTCATCCGTGGTACACCACACCAATGTTGCGCCGCCTCCCCAACCGAATTCGTCGCGGCGTGGGCCGGCCGTTCGCCCTTTTCAAGAGGATGCCGGGAGTGAGGCAGATGTGGTCCAAGGGCTATCACGTAACAGACGCCGAACTCCGCGAACTCCATAGCGCCATGGATCGGCACGATGGCCTGTTCTACCTCGCCGCCGCGGCAGGCTTCGTGGCCGATCACAAAGCGCAAGGCGATCGGCTCGATTTCGGCCACATCTATAAGGCTTACCGCGATCAGTTCCCGTTCCTGGTGGGTGGAAGCGACGAGGATCCATTTGAACACCGGCAGGTCGACCTCGCGCGGGAACGATTAGGCAAGTTCGGCCTCCGGATCGAGCGGTTACCCGGCGGTCACCTCACCACGAAAGAGCAGCCGGAAGCTCTTGCGGCTTTGATCGCGGAGTTCGATCGAGGGGCCACGATACGACCGACCAATCCCGCCCTTGTCCGAGTGTCCCGATAAGCGATTTTTCGAGGAGAAAACAACCATGACCGATACAAACGTCAAAGTACGCGAACACTATAGCGCCCTTGGCCTCACCGACCGCATCAAGGCGGCACTGGCGGCGATCGCGCCCGAAAATCAGACGCTGACCGTGCCTCAGCTAGCTCCACTCGACCAGTTTCATACCCGAGGCATTCTCGCGACTAGCGAGTTGGCTGCGGCGGCCAGGATCGATTCATCCACCCACGTGCTGGATCTTGGCTGCGGCATCGGCGGGCCGGTGCGCTATCTCGCCGCGACTTTCGGCTGCAAGGTGACAGGCATCGACCTGAGCCCTGCGTTCATCGATGCTGCCATTTTCCTGACGGCGCGCTGCGGCCTGTCCGATCGCGTCTCGTTCCAGGTCGGCGACGCCCTGAATCTGCCTTTCGACGATGCTTCATTCGATGTCGTGTTCCTGCAGCATGTGGCGATGAATATTGAGGACCGAACCGGCCTTTACACCGGGGTGAGTAGGATGCTGGAGCGGGAGGGCCGGTTGGCCACCTACGACCTAGTGCTTCGCGATGGCGATGTCATGTATCCCGTCCCCTGGGCGCGCGATGCCTCGGCAAGCTTTCTGCTGACCGAGAGCGACACGCGTACAGCCCTGGAAGAAGCGGGGTACAGCACGGTCTTTTGGCGCGACGACACGAAAGTGGCGCTTGACTGGTTCAAGACCGTCATCGGCACCCAGCCGCAAAGGGGACCAAACCTGGGGGTGGTGATGGGGCCGGACTTTTCGGCCATGACCGGCAATCTCGCTCGGAACCTCCGCGAGAACCGAGTGGGTGTGCTCTCGGCAGTCCTGACACGCGGCTGAGGCTGTTGTGCGAAGTGACGAAAAAGAGCGCGGCGCATCCGTCGATATCTCTGTCCAGGAGGCCGGTGATAGGATTGTCGCTATGGAACGAAGAAATTCTATCCTGCTGATCGTCGTAGCTGCCCTAGGCACAACAAGTGTTGGGGTGCAGGCTGCCGACGAGCCAAACGCGAGTTACGCGGCTCGCATCCTGGCCCTCCCCGATCACAGCCAGGGAAATATCACGATGGATTACATCGCCTATGATCCGAAGACTGGATACGTTTGGGTTCCAGCGATCAACATTGGTTCAGTCGATGTGGTAGACACCAGCAACGGCAGTGTCCGTGAGATCTCGGGCTTTGCGACAAAGGAACTCGAAGTCAAAGGTCGCAAACGCGCGCTGGGACCGAGCGGCGTATCGATCGGCGAAGGCGTTGTGTACATTGGCGACCGGGCCGACTCCAGTGTATGCGCCGTGGATGAAAAGACGCTCGCGCGAAAAAACTGCGGCCACATTGATTCTACGCCCGACGGCGTTGTCTATGTAGCGCCCACAAGAGAGGTCTGGGTTACCGCGCCCGGCGACAATTCTGTCCGGATTCTGGACAGCCAGACGTTGAACCAGAAAGAAAAACTGACGTTTGAAGGCCGGCCCGAAGGCTATGCAGTCGACGCAAAGCGCGGCCGCCTCTACATGAATTACGAGGACAAGGACCTGACGACCGCGATTGATGTCCACACGCACAAGACGGTAGCGAAGTGGCATTCGTCGTGTGGGGAGGATGGTCCGCACGGTCTGTCCGTGGATCAAGATTCCGGCTACCTGTTCGTTGCCTGCAGCACCCGGGCAGAGGTCTTGGATGCGGGTCATAACGGGCAGAAGTTGTCATCGATCGACACCGGTGACGGCGTGGACGATCTCAACTACTCGCCATCTACTCACATGTTGTACGTAGGCGCAGCCAAAGACGCGCGACTCACAGTGGCCCGGGTCGACGCGAGCGGCAAGCTCAGCCAGGTGGCTGTTGTGCCGACGCACGAGGGCGCTCGCAACGGCGTCCTCACGAAAGATGGCACAGTGTACCTGGCGCACTCGCAGCTCGGTAAGTTGGCGGGGCTTGTCGTGGTGTCGCCGAGCAGGAAGTAAATCGCTATGCGCGGTGCAACATGATCCCGATAAAGAGCCCGACTGCAAGCAGTTCGTGAACAAAGAGGCTGGCCATCATGAATCGGCCAACAACGACCTTGGCCTGGTCATCGCGGTTACCCGTGCCGCCGCGAAAGCTGTTCAACGATCGTCCGCTAGCCCGTAAGACGTGTCCCGGCACACGCCGCTTGCCACGCTCCCCGATGATCACCTCCTGGAAGGTGCGCCCTCGAAGCAGTGCTGGTCGCTTTTGGCTCACGGAGTCGCCCTACCAAATCCGTCCACCACGATTGCAACAGGTCCCATCCAATCCTTCGTGCCGTCGACTAAGTGGAAAGCCGAACAGCTCTTAGAACGCCGCGATGCAGTTTAAGAGACTTACGATGGGGCTGTGAGCAATCTCAAACTTCGAGCCGTCCGTGCAACTCTCAGCGGTGGTATCGCATTTTTTATCCTTATCTACCTTCCTGCGTGGACGCTCGACTATTGGCAGGGATGGGTATTCCTCGGGACATTCATGGTGCCGTTGACGCTCATTACGGTCTGGATGGCAGTCTACGATAAGGAACTCCTCGAGCGGCGTTTGCGCGGAGGTCCAAGAGCGGAAACGACGCCACAGAAGCGCTTTACGGCCGTCGCTCCATTTCTCGGCGTTGTTGCGATCGTTATCATGGTCTTCGATCACCGCTTTGGCTGGTCGCCCGCCGTTCCCGCCTGGCTCTCACTCGTCGGTGACGCGCTAGTTGCGCTCGGAATTGTCATTTACTACCTCGTAATTAGGGAGAATCGATTTGCCGCCGCGACAGTGGAAATCGCCGAAGGCCAAACCGTCGTCTCGACCGGTCCCTATGCTGTCGTCCGGCACCCCATGTACGCGGGTGCCATCCTATTTCTTGTTGGCGCGCCCATAGCGGTCGGTTCATGGTGGGGGCTCCTCTTTTCGCTGCTCTTCGTTGTCGGCTTCGTCTGGCGGCTCTTGAATGAGGAGAAATTCCTAAGCACGAATCTGCCCGGATACGTGGAGTACATAAGCGAGGTACGATACCGCCTGGTGCCGAATATCTGGTAGTCGCCCATGCAAGCTCGCAAAACCATCGGAGTGTCGCTGTCAGCTGCTAGGTGATGGCCGCAGGCGCACCGCTCCGCGCTTCTAGCCGTTAATCAGCGGATACATCTTCGCGGTTCGTTGCGATGCCGTAACAGCCGGCTTGCACGGAGCTCGAACTGAGAGCTTCGGCGGAAGTTGAAGGACAATGATATTTTGAATTGTCCGGAGGAACCATGGACACCTCAACCTTGGCTTCTCATGCCAGTCGCCAACCGGAACTCCTCGGGCAAACCGTCGTCGTGATCGGCGGTAGCGCCGGCATCGGGCTCGAAACGGCGCGACGGGCGCGCGCGGAGGGAGCCGACGTTATCCTCACCGCGCGAAACCCCGAGCGACTGCAGGGCGCCGCAAGAGAACTCGCCGCGCTCCGCACTGCCGCATTCGACGCCAACGATCCGGCTTCGCTCGAGAGATTCTTCCTGGGTCTGCCGACTCCGATCGACCATGTGATGGTCACGGGCCCGGGTCCGCGTTATTGGCCGTTGATGGAGATGGAGTTCGAGCAGGCTCGCCTCGCCATCAGCGAGCACATCCTGCTGGCGCTCTGGGTTGCCCGCAATGCCGCCAGCAAGGTCAGGCCCGGGGGCACGCTGCTGTTTATGGGCGGTACCGGCGCCCGCCGCCCGGCTCGCGGGCTCGCGCTCGTATCGGCTGTCACGGCTGCAATGCCCGCGTTTGTCGCCGGCCTCGCCCTCGACCTCGCGCCGGTCCGGGTCAATCTCATCGCCGCGGGTTTCGTCGACACGCCGTTGTCGGCAGCGCTCCTCGGCGATGATCTCGACGCCCGCCGCGATCAGCTCCGCGCCACTCTTCCCATCCGGCGGGTCGTCGGTCCAGCCGACGTGGCTGCGCTCGCCATCCACATCATGATCAATGAGACCCTCACGGGTGCGACCTACGACATCGATGGCGGGCAGCAGCTCGTCGCCGGCTAAGGCCACCCAATGCCGTCACCAGTTGCCCGACAGATCATCGCCGCCGCGCTCTGGCTTCACAAACTCGATGCCGTATCGTGGGCCGGCCTCCAGCATTCGTTGTATATCGCTGTAGGGAACTTCGATCTGTGGCGGCAACGTCATGGCTGGCGCCGGCACGCCGAATTCCTTGAACCATCCTTCAAATCCAGCGGGAGTGAGCAGGATGAGCATCCGCACCTGCTCCGAGTCAATCACAAACGAGTGCGCTACCTCCCGCGGCAGGCATACCATTGTCCCTGGTGTGGCCTTGATCGTCTGACCGCCAACTGAAAAGGTCATCTCGCCTTCCAGCACATAGAAGGCTTCCTCTTCCCGATTATGGATATGAGGAGGCGGATCATTGCCTCTTCTGGCGACTGCCTCGATTAACGCGAACTTTCCCTGCGTGTCTTCCGCTGTAGCGAGGAAGGTCATCAGCTGACCGCTGTACCAGACTGACCGATCCAAGCACAGCCGTCCGCGAGTAAATGCGGCGAATTCCTCTACTTTTGTGTAGTTGCTGTTGGCGCGTCCAATCGAATCAGATGCGGTGAAGTGATCGATAGTTTGCTGTGTCATGAGTGTCTCCTTTGTCATCTCTTCTTTCCTCTTCACTAGATTTGATGTCAACGGCGGAGCGGCGTCCAAGCGGTAGTTCTAATCGCCCATTAGCAGCGCTTATCGGCCGGTAGCGTCTGAGCGGGGAACGCGTACCTGGATGAGGAGTTCCCCAAGAAGGCGGCGCGGATCTGGGCTCGGACCTACGAGCGATTGCGAATGATCTCATCACCGGCATCGGAGTACGTAGCAACCCCCAAGCCCAATAGGTGATCGTTACGATGCACCTAGCCCAAAAGGGCTCTTGTCCGGATTGGGAGGCAGGGTGAGGGTACGCACTGACGATCTTCCGGACTGAGCGGATCAGGTTTGCGCTCCTGCATCTCTCGTCCGCTTTTGCGCCCTCCTGGATGGCATTCCAGGGCAGTGGACATGATAGGCAATCCTTATGACGGATCAGAATTTCTGTTTGGACGCGTCGCACGCTTCGGGGACATACTACCAGCAGAGCAGAGGGAAGCTCAGTTCGCCTGGAGAGAGTCGCTCTTAGTGGAGGAGGAGTTTATGTTCAAGGAGCGTAGCTGGGAAAGGCCGGAATTCGGTGAGGTCGAAGGTGTGCAGGCAGGAGTGCAGAAGTGGCTCCTGCTCTATAGACCGGAGGGCATCGGCGGTTGGATCACGCATTTCCTGTTCTATTTTTGCGTGCTCTCAGCACTTGTGTTGAAAGTCGCGGGCGTGCTGGCGGCAGCGGGGGCACTGCATGATTCGTCGCGCTGGCTAGCGTTGATATGCTTCACGAGCGCGTCTCTGTTTGTATGGCCAACGTTCTATTTACGCGAAGTTTCACAAAGGCTTGCCGCTGGCGGGAAGCGTGGCAGAAAACCAGATTCGCAGTAATCCGGGTTGGCGAAGGGCTTCCAAGCGCAGGAGCAGCTAAAGCTGCCTAACGCCGTATTTCTCTCCGAGCGCATGATGCGCAGCCGGGTCCCCGGCCAGAGTAGCCGATTCGCGCCAGAATCCTTCGAAGCCGGCCGGGGTTACCATGATTAGGGCTCGGGCTACGGCTTCAGTCCGGTTGGCATAACTGTGGGGCACGTTGCGCGGTCCAAAG
>Ga0306920_100011203_pt1 | contig 12086 bp, 12 predicted proteins | sample flu12Cox44000170_FD_204666 | JGI IMG/M metagenome (GOLD analysis project Ga0306920, IMG submission 204666) | Lab enrichment of tropical soil microbial communities from Luquillo Experimental Forest, Puerto Rico - flux4day.12C.oxic.44.000.170 (v2)... | ecosystem: Environmental > Terrestrial >...
TCTGCTCTTCTGGGAGGACCCAGACGGCTTCGCCGAGGCAGTGACCTCCTTCCTGCTAGCCGACGCGGACGTCACGGCGTATCCACCCCGCGCAGTATCCAGCACGGCCCACATCACCCGACGGATACGAGTCGCCCCGAGGCGGCCCAGCCATAGCCGCAGGTTGCCGCCAGACGCAGCGAGCCCACCGTAAGGACCACACACAGAGCAGCGATCCGCACCAGCGTCCCCTGCACAGAAGAAGCCATTCCAAGAGCCAACGTAGGCCAGCCTCAGGCGACGGCCAGGTCACGTCCCGCGGCATCACCGCAGAGACGGTGGTCACCTTCTGGGGCGACCTTCGCACCGAGAATCTCGCGCGTCAGCCACGAGTGGCCACCACGCGATTAGGGGCCTTGCGGCCCTGCAGGCCAGGACTTATGCACCTGGCCCGGCCGCTGGGTCCGCGCCGATGCTGGGCCAGAGCCGGCGGTGGAGGCGGTGAGAGAGATGGCAGAGTCGGCTTTGGTGGTCCGTACTGAGTCGCTGACAAAGCGGTATGGGCGGCTGCTGGCGCTGGACCGGCTGACGCTGGAGGTGCGGGCCGGTGAGGTGCTGGGCTTTTTGGGGCCGAACGGAGCGGGCAAGACGACGACGCTACGGCTGCTGATGGGATTCCTGCGGCCGACCGCCGGTTCGGTTCGGGTGCACGGCCTGGACGCCTGGCGGGACCGGGTCGGGGTGCATGCCCGGACCGGGTATCTGGCGGGGGATGTGCGGCTGTGGCCGCGGCTGACGGCACGGGAGGCGGCCGGGCACCTGGCGCGGCTGCGCGGGCTGGGCCACGATCCGGAAATCACCGACCTGGCCAAGCGGCTCGATGCTGAGCTGGACCGGCCGGTCCGCGAGCTGTCGCGGGGAAACCGGCAAAAGGCCGGGCTGCTGCTCGCCCTGCTGGGCGAGCCGGATCTGCTGCTGCTCGATGAGCCCACCAGCGGGCTGGACCCGCTGATCCAGCAGGAGTTCCACCACCTGCTGCGGGAGCGGGTCGAGGCGGGGGCTGCGGTGCTGCTGTCCTCACATGTGCTATCTGAGGTGGAGCACGTGGCCGACCGGGTGGCGATCATCCGGGCAGGTCGGCTGCTGATCGCGGAAAGCCTGGCCACGCTGCGGGAGAAGGCCCGACACACGGTGGAGGTCCGGTTCGCGTCCGCGCCGCCGCCGGATGCGTTCGCGGGCGTGCCGGGGATACGCGACGTGCGGCTGGAGGGGCCGGTGCTGCGGTGCACCATGCAGGGAGTGGTGGACCCCCTGGTCAAGACCCTCGGCCGCTACACCGTCACCGACCTTAATTCCCGCGAGGCGGATCTGGAAGAAACGTTCCTCGCCCTGTACGGAGAAGGTGACCGGTCATGACCGCGATGATCGCCACGCGCGGCGAGATCACATGGCAGATGCTGCGTGGCGGCCGCCGCGCCCTGATGGCGTGGGCCGCAGCGTTCGCGGCGCTGGTGGCGCTGTACGCGGCGATCTGGCCATCGATCCACGGCAACACCCAGTGGCAGGACCTGTTCAACACGCTCCCGCAGACATACCGGGCACTGTTCACCGCCGGAGGCCAGCTTGACCTGAGCACCCCGGCCGGCTATCTCGGGATCGAACTGATGGGTTTCCTCGGCCCGGCCCTGATGGCGGTCTACGCCATCGGCGTCGGCGCGGCCGCGATCGCCGGGGAAGAAAGCCGCGGCGAGCTGGAAGTCACCTTGTCGGTGCCGGTAGCACGGGGCCAGGTGCTGGCCGGGCGGGCCGCCGCCCTGCTGATCGACATCACCGCCGTGACGGTCGCCACCGGGCTGGCGATGTGGGTGTTCTCCCTCGCCTTCGGCATGCACCTGGGTGTGGCCGCGATCGCGTCCGCGGCGGCCGCCCTGGGCATCTTCGGCTTTTTCACCGGAACGGTTGCCCTCGCCGTGGGCGCCGCGACCGGCAGCGCGGCACTCGCCCGCGGCCTGGCCGCGCTCATTGCCGTCGCCAGCTACCTGATCAACGCGCTGGCCCAGGTCACCAGCGCGGTGAAACCAGCCCGGCCGCTCTCACCGTTCTATTTGCTGCTCGGCAACGAGCCCCTGCAGCATGGGCTCCGGGCCGTCGGCGCGCTGTCCGTGCTCGCCGTCGCGCTCGCCCTGGTCGTGGGCGGCGGCATCGTATTCGCGCGGCGCGACCTGGCCTGAACCACCGCCAGGCAGTGCACGGGCTGCCCGGTGCACGCGGATCGAGTGGATCATTGCCGGGTTCCCGAGAAGCGGTGGCACTATCTCACGCGGGCCTTTGCCAGGCAGGAAGGGACTCCCGGGGGTACCGCAGGCACCATCGCCGGTCGTTGGTCAGGCGTGCCAGGGACGTTGGGCACTACTTGCCGCGGCCCGGGTGAGCCACCCTTGAATCAGCAGGTGATGGGCATGCTCGGCTTTGATGGGGCAACGAAGCGGTTCGGGTCGGTGACGGCCCTTGACCGGTGTACGTTTGCCGCCCGGCCGGGCCGGCTTACGGGCTTTCTGGGTCCTAACGGGGCCGGTAAGACGACCGCGATGCGGGCGGTGTTCGGGCTGGTCGAGCTGGACGCCGGGACGGTCCGCTGGCATGGTGTGCCGGTGTCTGCGAAGGAGCGGGCACGGTTTGGGTACATGCCCGAGGAGCGGGGCCTGTATCCGCGGATGCGGGTGCGGGACCAGTTGGTGTATCTGGGCCAGTTGTGCGGGCGCGGGGCCACGGACGTGGGCCGCAGCGTCGATCAGTGGCTGGAGCGGCTGGGCCTGGCCGGGCGGGCGGCCGACCGGCTGGATGCGCTGTCGCACGGCAACCAGCAGCGGGTTCAGCTGATCGCCGCTTTGGTCAACGACCCCGGCCTGCTGGTTCTCGATGAGCCGTTTTCCGGTCTGGACCCGATCGCCATGGATGCCATGGGCGGGTTGCTGGCGGAACTGGCGGCCGGGGGCGCGACGGTGTTGTTTTCCAGCCATCAGCTCGACGTGGTCGAGGACTTGTGCCAGGACGTGGTGATCATCGAGCACGGCCGGGTGGTGCTGGCCGGGGAGCTGGCCGAGCTGCGAGCAAAGGTGCCGCAACGCTTTGTTGACATCCGGTACCGGGGGCTGGCACCGGACTGGCCCGAGCTGGCCCCGGTGACGGTCATCGAGGCCAAGGATGGCCGGGCCCGGCTGCGGGTCGGCCGCGACACCGACGTGGCCGCGTTGCTGGCCACCGTGCAAGACGGCACCGACGTCGTCTCGTTCGCCTACCAGCCGCCGACGCTGTCGGAGCTGTTCCATCAGGCGGTGGCGGCATGAACGGCATGCGGCAGGGCTGGCTCGTGGCCAGGCGGGAGATCGGCGAGCGGAGCCGGTCGCGTGCCTTCCTCGTCTCGCTGGCCCTGATGGCCGTGGCCGTGGCCGCCGTGCTGATCATGCCCGCCCTGCTCAAGCCCGGCGGCGGCAGCAAAGACATCGGCCTTACCGGGCCCACTCCCGCCGCGCTGGCCGCCACCATCGGCCAGCAAGCCCACGCCGCCGGGGTCACGGCCCGGGTGCACCATTACGCCAGCCTCGCCGCCGGCGAGCAGGCCACCCGCCAAGGCCGCGTGGACGTGCTCGTGGCCGGCGCACAGCGGCTGGAGTGGCCGGGCCGGGCCGACCAGCAGCTCAAAGCCGTCGTGACCGGCGCCATCCAGCTGGTCACGGTGCGCGGGCGCGCCGCCGCCGCCGGCATCAGCCCCGGCGCCGCGGCGGCCCTGCTCGCACCGGTACCGGTCAGCAGCGCCGAACTCGGCCACGTGGCAGGCCGCAGCCCCACCGACGAGCTGGCCGCCATCATCATGACCGGCGTGCTCCTGATGTGCATCAGCATCTTCGGCTCGATGGTGCTGACCGGCGTGCTGGAGGAAAAGGCCAGCCGCGTCGTCGAGGTGCTCCTGGCCCGGATCCCGGCCCGCGCCCTGCTGGCCGGCAAGATCGCCGGCATCGGGCTGCTCGGCCTGGCGCAGATCGCCGTCACCGCCCTGGCCGCGCTCATCGCCGTCACCGCCGTCGGCTCCCTCAACATCCCCGCGGTCCGCGGCGCCGTGCTGGCCTGGGCCGTCGCCTGGTTTGTGCTCGGCTACGCCCTGTACGCCACCGTGTTCGGCGCCCTGGGATCACTCGGGTCGCGGGCCGAGGACGCCCAAGCCGTCGCCGGGCCGGCCCAGATCGTGCTGGTGGCGGCCTACTTCGCCTCGTTTTTCATGATCACCCAGCCGGGCAGCGCCGCCGCCAAGGCGATCTCCTACTTTCCCCTGACCGCGCCGCTGGCCATGCCCGGCCGCATCGCCATGGGCGCCACCACCTGGTGGGAGCCCCTGCTCGCCGTCGCCCTCACCCTGGCCACCATCATCGGGCTGATCCAGCTCGCCGGGCGGCTCTACACCAGCGCCATCCTGCACAGCGGGCCAAGGCTCAGCCTGCAAGACGCCTGGCGAAGCACCACCGCAGCCGCCCCCACCGTCACCACACCCGCCCCCAGCGCCACCGAAGCAGGCACGCGTACCACCACGACTGCGCGGCCAAGGGCTCGCACCACAACGGAAAGGAGGACCACGATGACAACAACAGGCCCGGCACGCCACCGTCTGCTGAAAACGGTGCTCACCGGCATCGCAGTCGCCCTCGGGATCGCGGTAGCCGCACTCACCAGTGACGTCATCATCGGCGTCGCCGCCGGAGCGGTGTTCATCGCCATAGCGAACATGATGGTCAGGCTGTGGACCGGCCACCCCGGCCCGCCCGTCGCCCACCACTGAGAACCGGGGATCCAGGTGATGGCGATGTCTGCGACGACTCAACTCCAGAGCCGGTCGTCACGACCGGCTGCGGACGCTACCGGGGCGGTGCTGCGGCGCGGAGGTGTGGCGTACTGGCTGTCGGGCTTGCTGGCAGTAACAGTGGTGGTCACGTGCTTGCTGACGTTCCTGGTACCCGGGGTCCTGCATGGCACCGCGGTCATGAATGGGTCGGCGCGGGGGACGGCGCTGACGATGGTGCTGCTCGGGGTGCCGGTGCTGGCCGTGTCCATGGCGCTGGCCAGGGCCGGGTCAGCGCGGGCGGTGCTGTCGTGGCTGGGCGCGGCCGCGTTCATGCTTTACAACTCGGTGATGTTGGTGTTCGCGACGCCGTTCAACCGGCTGTTCCTGCTCGACGTGGCGATGCTGGCGCTGGCGGCGTGGTCGGTTGGCACCTTGGTGTGGCAGACCGACGTCGCCGGGCTGGGCAGCCGCTTCACCGCCAGAGCGCCGGTCCGCGGCGTGGCAGTCAGTGTGTGGGTGATCGTCACGCTGAACTCGCTGGCCTGGCTGATCCGGATCCTGCCCGCGCTGGCCAGCAGCGGGCAGGCGGCGTTCCTGCGCGGGACCGGCCTGCCGACCAGTCCGGGGTACATCCAGGACCTGGCGCTGTGGCTGCCGCTGATCGCGGTCGCCGCCGCCTGGCTGTGGCGACGCCGGGCCTGGGGCTTCTTGATTATCGGCGGGACCCTGGTGATGTGGGTTCTGGAGAGTGCCGGTATCGCGGTCGACCAGTGGTACGGGCATGCGGCCGACCCGGCCTCGCCGGTCGCGTCCGCCGCGCTCACGCCGGCCTTCGGGGCGCTCGCGCTGGCCGGGCTGGTGCTTACCTACACCCTGTTCCGCAGCCTGCCAGGCAGGACGCACGGACGTTTGGCAGCGGGCCAGATCCCGATGGCCGGCCACCGTGCCTGGCCGGCCTGGGCCCTCGCCGGGATGCTGCTGCTGGCCGGGGCGGCTGGGGTCTTCGGCGGCATCTCGCTGGTGCGGGACGGCTTCGGTATGCCGCTGACCTGGCTGCATCAGACCCCGTTCACCAGCTGGGTCTGGCCCGGGGCTGCACTGCTGATCGGTGTGGCGGTGCCGCAGTTCACCGCGCTGGGCCTGATCTTGTCTGGCCACCGATGGGCGCTGGCTGGCGGCTACCTGGCGGGCCTGGGGCTGGTGCTCTGGATCGTGATGCAGATGCTGGTACTGCAGCGGTACTTCTTCCTGCAGCCGGTCATCGCCGCCGCCGGGGCCACGGAGATGCTGCTGGCCTGGCTATGGCAGCGCGCGGACGCAGCGCCGGATGACCGGGCGGCCAGGCCGGCTCACCGGCCCGCCCACTGACCTGAAAGGGACGCCGGCCGGCCGGATTCCGGCCGATCAGCAGCAGCGTGCAGATCGTCCATTACGGCGCGGCACCATGACGACCAGCCAGGTCCAAGGAAGGCGCGCATAGCGGCGGCATGCGCGCCCCGGCCAGGTCGTGACTGATTACGCAGTGTGAGGGGCCAGGCAGATGCCCGGTTACTCGCCTGACTTAGCCTCGCGAGGTCAGGGGTTCTGCGGCAGTCAGTTTTGCTGGAGTTCGGCGATGAGGCCCGCGTGGTCTGTCGGCGGGCAGGCTGATGCCCGCCCGGCCAGCAGCACGCGCCGGGTCATCTGGCCGTTCGAGGTCTTCTTGCTCGCGCTGGCGCGCTCTCGGCGGCAACTACGTGAGCGCCCCCCACGATCAGCCCCAGGCCAGCCGGTCGCGCGCGGCCTCGTCAGCTCGCGCCAGCCGCCGCGCTGCCCGAGGAACGCGCCTGGACGGGCCCTGCAGCGGGCATGGCTGGCCCGACTGGGCAGGCACGTAGTCCGCAGCCAGGCCCACACCCCGGCCAGATCGGTGAATCGTCCCCACCGGGTGGCCCGAGCCAGCGTGGACAGCACGGCCAGGCCAGGTGCGAACGGGGCCACCACCGCGGCGGCCACCGGCCGGGGCCGCAGACGCAGCAGGCCCAGGCGCAGGCACACCAGCGGCAGCACAGGCACCCCTGCACCGCCACCCGCGGGCCGGACGCGGCGCCCGCCCGGGTTACCGCCGGAGCGGCCATTGGAGGCGCACATGCCAAGGACGGGGCCCCGGCAATCCTCGGCCCACTACCGTGCTTGACGCTGCCGGGCCCGGGAGTCCCGGCGATCCGGTGGGCGACGACGCGGCCGGGCGGGCTCGCGGCAACCGAGTGCTGGGCGGGCCCGGCCCGGCCAGCCCGTGGGCCGCTGCCCCCGCCCGCCGCCGCGCACCCGGCGACGAGAACCACGACCGCGCCAAGCAACGCGGCCACTCGTCGTGCTCGGGCCCGGGCAGGCCAAGCCGTCATCGCGCCCTCCCGGCATGGCTCAACTGCTACCCCTTGGACGCACCGCGGCCGGGACGGGTTCCACCGTGCGGTTCTCCGCAGACCAGCATCATTAGCCTGGTGCTGACCCCTGGAACCGCGATCCCCAAACCGGGCCCAAGCCGCCACCAGCGCTGGGGAGTCGGCTGCACGGCCGGGGAAGGCACTCACAATTTGCCGCGCGCCCACCTGGCCGCCCCTCGCATGTGGCCGGTTCGATGAGATGGGGCACAGGCCGCCGATCGTCCGGGTGTGACCACTGATCGGACCAGGGGGCCGGTTCGGGGCCAGGTGGGTACGTTACGGTCACCACTGAGCGGCGTGGATGAATTCGGCGGCAGGCTTTCCGAGCCACTGCGTGACACGCATCGTCAGGCCCATGTCCGCCATCCGGGCGGTCCGCAGATTGGTCAATCGGCTCGGCGTGCAGCCGAGTTCTTGCGCCAGCTCCGACCATGTAAGGCCGCGCTCCTGGCGCTGCTCGTTGAGCGCGGTGTGGAGCTGGTACAGGTTCCACCGGAGCCGGCTGCCGGGTCCTGGCTCTGGCAACTGGACGTCGCCCACGTCGACAACCGGGCCGGTGAGGAACTCCTCCGGTGCCCGGCCGAGCCAGCGAAGCATGAACAGCGCGTACTGACACGAGGTCGCACCGCGTGCTCCCAGCCTCGAGACCGCTCCCCCACAGAGTGGGTGATCCCTGCGCTGTGCGTTGAGCTCCGACGATCGCTGCCACAGCTCGTCAGCGAACTCATACCAGCCCAGCCCTCGGTCACGACGCTGGGTATCGAACGCTGCGAAGAACGCAGCGAAGTCGAACACGGGCAGGGCCGTCACGCCAGGCAAGGTACCATCTTGGGCTGCGCCGATGACCGGCCGTTCGCCGGGGTGGCACGCCCGCTCATGCACGGGCAGGCCGTGGGTCCGCGGGCAGGCCCGGCTCCGGATCAGGAGCTGGCTCGCCAGCCAAAAGCTGGTTCTAGCAGCCATCTTGCACGGCTGCGGCGGGGAGTAGCGTGGGTGTGAGCGCCCGGCGGAGCGGAGGGTGCAGATGAGTCGGCCAGTTGCTGCGGCGGCCAGCGGGATGGCCGGCCGCAGCCTTCTCACCTTGGCCAACATGATCACGGTGGCGGCGCCGCTGGCCGCGGACTGGAATGACTCGCATATCTTCAACGAGCGCTGGCCCGCCCATGCCCGGTTCCACGGGGTGACGGCACTGGCGATGGCGGCCTCGTTGTCGGCTGCCAACATCTGGTCGATCTGGTCCGGCGCCGGGGACCGGGCCAGGGTCCGGTTCTTTGCGGCGGCGGTCCCGGTGGCGTACTGGGCGCCGTTCTTTGTCGCCCCGCTGGTTCCGGGCACCGCGGTCGATGACCCACCCCACCCGGTCCAGCGTGTCGCGGGCGTGCCGATCAGCCTGCTGGGCGCGGCCGCTACTGTCACGACAGCCGCCGCCGGGTGGTTTCTTCACCGCCGTTCCGCCTGAGCAGCCCTCCCGATTCCCGAAAACACCAGCCAACCCCGAGACGCAGCCCTTTCGCGCCATTTGACAGCAACCGGTGACCCGCACCAACCTTGCCGCGCAAAACTCCCATCCGGGAGCAGGGGGGGCGGATGTCCCAGAAACCGGACTGCGCGCCGAACGGCGGTTACATGCGCGGCCGCCCTCGCGTTATCCGCCTCCTTCGCGGCGACGGCGGAGGCTGACACAAAGCGTCAAGGCCTGGCGACGTTGCCTTGAAGCGTCCAGCCGACGAGCGCGTTAGCATGCCCGTGCCCCATGCCATGCTCGGACTTCAGGTACCCCACGATGTCCATGTGCTTCTCCAGGCCACAGCCCGCGATGATCTGCTGCCAGTCCGCGATCGAGCGCCCGTACTTGTTCTCGATGGACGGGAAGTATGAGGCAGGTCCCGTCTTCGGCCACGGCGGCGCCTGCTCGGCCATGTTGATGTGTTCCTCTCCTTGGCTCCGACAATGGTAAGGCGAAGCCCAAGGCCTTACTTGTGCATAGGTCGCCGGCTAGCGCCAGTCACGGAGGGTGATCCGACCGCGAGAGGTCGTCATACAACTACGTGGTCATGATTCGAATTTTAGTTCTATACTCGTCGCATGGTGATCGGTTCGAGCCGGGATCGGCTACGGTACTTGGAGATCGCCGGAGCGGCCGCCCGCCATGCTCAGGGCTGGCGGCTGACTGCCGAGGAGGAAGCCGCGGCGATCGCGGAGATCAGGCAGGCTGCGGCCGGGCGGGCTGACCTGCTGGCCGAACGCGCACGCACGGCGCTGGGCTACGCGGACGCCGGATGCGACGCCGCGCGGTGCCGGCAGATCGCCAAACTGTGCATCGCCGCCGGCGCGGACCAGGCGCTGATCGAGCGCTGGGTTATGGCCGGGCGTGAACGGGCGGCGCCCTCGGCAACACACCGGTGATGCGGCAAAGGCGAGGAACAGGTATGCAGTCTGGCCGGACTACCCCCCGCTGTCATGGACCGAATGTCGCTCGTCACCTGCTCCTTCGCAGACAGCTGGAGTTTGGATTACCTCGCCGCAGGTGCGAGAACGAGGAGAGATGCATGTGAGCCGCTCACATCGTCCGCTCACGGTCGTTAGATCCCCCGGGGCGCAAGGTGGCAGATGGCCCGGCCGGAGCACTCGGACGGAAGGAACAGCCGATGGACGAGGAACGCAACCAGCGGCCCGACTGGGTTCGCCTGCCCGCCTATGACGACGAGGGCGACAGCACGCTAGGCCCCGGCGGCGCTCGGGCCAGCAGCGCCCGCCGGGTGCGCCAGGCGTCGACCTGGACCGCCGCGACCCTCATCGCCGGCCTGGCCGCCGCCGCCGGCTACTTCGCGCACCACACCCAGCCGGCCATGCCCGCCACCACCACGGTCACGCCGGGTGCGCCCGGCAGCGCCAGCACGGCCAGCCCGGGAAAGCCGGCCCTGACGTCGCCGGTGGTGACCTCCAGCGGCTCACCAGTCGGCCAGGGGGACGACCGAGGGGACAACTGATGCGCCCGCGCCCGGGTGGCGGGCGGCCACCGGCTGGAGCCTGATCGACGATGGCACGGCGGCCGGGGATGTCGCCGGTGACGGCTGGCTTGCCCTGGGGCATGCCAGGGCTTTGAGGTATCACCGATGGTGAAGGCCCAAGTGAGAGGCGGTGCCTCCAGCCTGGGCCTTGCTTGCCGGCGGCCCTGCCGGGACCGCCAGGCCATTAACACACCATCAGCGTCAGGCCCCGGTTGCTCAGCGCGCGATGCCGTGGGGCGGGCCCGAGACGCCGTCGATCTTCCAGATGTCCCCGCCCAGGGTGACAACGTAGGCGGTGGTCCCGATGAACTCCAGCGAGGTCGGCCGGTCGAGACGGTCGGTGACGTCGGTGAAGGTGCCGTCCGCGTTGACCTTCACCAGGGCGCCGGTGTCCGGCAGTGCGGGAGAACCCGGCGGGCCGCCGGACCCGACGCCTTGGGACAGGGCATACAGGGTGCGCCCGCGGCCAAACTCCACGTCCACGAGCAGAGGACTGCCCGAGGCCACCTGCGTCGCGGTGGCCGACTTCGGCCCGAACGACACCACCTTGCCGTTTTCGGGCAGGTGGGGGACGGGGCCGGCCTCGGCCATGTAAATAGTGTTGCCGTGCACCGCGAGCCCGGTCGGGACGATATTGCCGAACGCGATCAACTGGGTGACCTTGCCGTCGAGGGTGACCCGGTACACCCGGTTGTGGTGGCCATCGGTGACCAGGAACCCGCCACGGTAGGGCTGCAGCGCGAACTGGAGCCCGCTGGGGACCTGGAACGGGGTGGCCGGCGGATGGTTGATGGCGAACTGGCCGATGTTGGCGACCACGGTGAAGCTGTGGGGCCCATCCACTCGGTAGATTCCGTCGATGTCGCTGCCGCCGACGTCAGGGCTGACGAGCGTGACCAGCACGTAGGCGGTGTGGCCGAGGAAGGCGATGTCGGTTGCCCCGCCGAGGCCGATGACCGGCTTCGGCAGGCCGGACGCGTAGGTCGTGGTGGCCCCGGTCTGCGGGTCAACCCGTGTGATCCGGCCGGCCGCGGTTTCGGTGACGTACAGGGCCCCATCGGGGCCGATGGTGCTGCCCAAGCCGCCCTGCAGGCCGGTGACCAGGCGGGACGCGGTTGGGTTCCCGGAGTGGGGCGCAGCGATCGCCGCCGACGGCACACTTACAGCGATCAATGCGGCGAACAACACCGACAATCTTCGTGCGAAACTCATCAGATTCCCCTCGCCATGTGGTGGGCGTTTTTGTTAAGCGGGCACCGGCCGCCGACTGCAGGGCCCACGCCGCCGAACTTGCGCCGGTGCTCCCAGGCCTTGCCGACCCGTGGCTGCCCGGCGACGACTGGTGGGGATGCTTGGACCGGACCGGGCCCTATCTGCAGCGCGCCTGCCCCGGGTGGCGGGACAGAGGCGGCAAGCGCGGGCAGGGCACTGAAGGCCGACACCGCGGCAAGCCCGGCCAGCGTGACGGCGATACGGCGGATGTGGTTCATTGCGGTGTCCTTGTGGCGCGGCGTGCTGGTCAGCTGCCAGTTTGTGCACGCCCTCGCCAGAGCCACCATCTGACCTTCTGCTTATGTTCAAGCGGGGGTAATGTGGGGTAAAGCACCGGGGGAAGGAGCGTGTCGTGGTCGCTCCGGTGACAGTCAGCGAAAAGGACCTGCGCACCCTGCTGGGGATCGTCAGCGACGGCCGCGCCGACCTTCCGGCGGAGGGAGGGCTGCCGCTCTCGCTGCTGGCGGACTTGATGGGCCAGATCCGCTGCGACACCGTGTCCTTCGAAGGGCTCGACAGCACCCTGCGGACGGAATGGTTCTGGCAAGGCATCCCCGACTGGGA
>Ga0306920_100011204_pt1 | contig 12086 bp, 9 predicted proteins | sample flu12Cox44000170_FD_204666 | JGI IMG/M metagenome (GOLD analysis project Ga0306920, IMG submission 204666) | Lab enrichment of tropical soil microbial communities from Luquillo Experimental Forest, Puerto Rico - flux4day.12C.oxic.44.000.170 (v2)... | ecosystem: Environmental > Terrestrial >...
TCCATGAGTCGCCGTGTCGGATGCACAGCGGAAGGGATCGACCGCCAGCCACAGAGCACGGGCGAGGAACGAGCCATTGGTGAGTGCGGGTCGGTCGGTTTCGACCAGCTCGAGATCAGTCGCGCGCGCGGGCGGACGCTTGATTCTCACCTGCAGGTTGCGCACCGTCACCGGGGCCCCCGGGAAATCGCGCGTCTACCAAGTTGGAGTGGACACACCGAGCGCCGCAGGCGCGATTTCCCGGGGTGATTCACCGTCCATCCGCCTCGGCCGCACGCCGCTGCTCGGCCGCCTCGCGGTAGGCGGCGTCGATCTGCTGGCGGACCTGGTCCTGCGCCGCGGTTGCTTGCGCCGCCTGCTGCGCTGCCGACTCCGTCGCGGCTCCTGCGCTCACTCCGGTTTCGGCCACGCCGCAGCCGGCCAGGGTCAACGTCATCGCGAGCAATGCCCCGGACCATTTCATGCTGCCAATTTACGCGGCCCGACCGCGGGCGCAAGAGGAGTGCCGATCGTGGCACTATGTTGCCCATGCCGAGGGTGACGCCGACCCAGCTACCCCTGCCCGCAGCGCGCGCGCGCCGCGGTTACTTCGAATGCCGCTACGGGCAGCTGCATGTGCACCACGCCATGCCGCGCGGGGGCGGGTTCGAGGAGGGAACGCCGCTGCTGTGCCTGCACGACCTACCTGGATCGGGGCGTGTTTTCACCCGGCTCCTGCCGCTCGCCGGTGAGGATCGCTCGGTATACGCGCCGGATCTGCCGGGTTTCGGCGAATCCGACGGTCCTACCGTCCGCCCGACGATGGCCGACTACGCCGCGGCCCTGGGGGATTTCCTCGACAACATGCGACTTCGGACGCTCGCCGTGCTCGGGTTGCGCGGGGGCGCAGTGCCCGCGACCGAGCTCGCGCTCGCCCGCCCGAACCAGGTGAGTCGTGTGATTCTGGTGTCGGTGCCGCTGCTCAGCGAGGCGGAGCGGCAGGCGGCGCGCAGCCAGCCGCCCGTGCTCACGGCTGCCGAAACCTCCTTCCGCTCAGCCGAGGCCGCTCGCTGGGTGCTCGAGGCGGCCGCGCAGTATCCGCTGCGCGAGCGCCTGGCGCGGCTCAGTCAGCGGCTGCTCGTGCTGCGGGCGCATGATGACCTCTATGAAGCGACGGCGCGGGTGCGCGAGGTCTTGCCCGCCGCGCGTCTAACGGAGCTGCCACAGGGCGCCACGGAAGTATTGGCTCACACACCGCAGCGCATCGCGGAAGCCGCGCGCGAGTTCCTGCGAGCCTGAAGAGGAGATTTTCGGGAGGTTTTTCACATAATTGCCGCGCTGTGCAGGGGCGCCGACAGCGCGCAGCGCTACACTTTTCATCATCCGACATAGGGAAATGGGAACGTGATGAGTTCGCGTCCGAGGCAGCCGCCCAAATCATCAAACGCTGGCTCCGATCTCGACAGTACTGCCGAGCTGCCGGTGCTGGACGTCGCCACGCCGCCGGCCAGCGCCACGACCACGATCATGAAAGTGCCGGCAGTCGGCACAGAAGAGCCGCAGGCTACGACCGATACCCGGGCGCTCTCGCCCGCCGGCCGGACCGCCTTGACTACCGCCGCTGCGGCGAGTGCCGAGCAGCTGCGTCAGCAGGAGCTCGAGCTGCAGGCACGCGCGGCGGCTCTGCAGGAGGCGCAGGCACGTCTGACGAGTCACGCTACGCGGCTGCTGCAGCTCGAGAGTGCGCGCGATGAAGCACTCGCCGCGCAGGCGGCGGCCGCACAGCGCGCTGCCAGCGCCGAGCAGCGTGCTGCCGCTGCGGAGCAGCGCAGCGCCTCGGTCGAGCAACGCCTTGCCGAGCTCGAGCAGCGTGCCGCCAGGTTGAGTGCCGAGCTTGCGCAGCGGCAGACGCTGGGCGCGCAGAACGATGCGCGGCTGCAGGAGTCGGCACGAGTGCTCGCGGCCGCAGAGCAGCGTGCCGCTGCCGCCAGCGAGGAGCTCGCTCAGGCGCGGGCGCTGGTGAGCACCTCCGGTGCACGTACGCAGGAGTTGCAGCAGCGGCTCGCGCAGCAGGAAAGCGATATACGCGCGCAACGCACGCGTGAGCTCCAGCAGCAGCAGTCGTTGGCGGCGGCGGGCCGAGCGCACACCGCCGGCGTGATGGAGGATCTCCACAGCGAGCGCGCCCGCGCCATGACCTACCTCGAGTCGCTGCAGACGCTCGAGCGGCGACGGGAGATCACGCAGCACCTGGTCATCGACCTGCATCACGAGGCGGAGGCGCGTGCGGTGGAGCTTGCTCGGCTGACGCGTGAGCTCGCGGCTCGCGATGAGCGCGTACGCAGTCAGGATGAGGAGCTCACGGAGCGCGGCTCGCGTCTGGTGCAGCTCGAGCAGCACGTGAGCACGCTCACCACCATGGTCACGCAACGCGACGCGCAGTTGCTGGACCGGCAGCAGGAGGGTCAGGGGCTGCGCGCGAGCGTTACGCGACTGCAGGCGGAGCTCAATGCCGATACGACGCGCTTGCGCGCGCTCGAGACGCAGTCCGCCCAGCGCGACAGCAGCGATGCGCGGCAGCAGGAGGAGCTGCAACGGCTGCGCAGCGAGATGGCCGGCGCCAACACCGCGCTCGAGGCGGCGCGTCGCGCTACGGTGGCGGCTACCACGCAAGCGAGCACGCAGCAGACCGCGCTCGCGCAACACAGCGAGCGGGCCGCGCAGCTCGAAGCCTGGCTCGCCGCCGAGCGGCAACGCACGGCACAGCTCGAAGGCGAGCTCGCGACCGTGCGCAGCGAGATGGAGGAATGGGGTGGTGTGCTGCGCTCGGCACAACAGGAGCGCGGCAGCCATCTCGCCAGCATCGCCGCGGCGGAGTCGCGGGTGCGCGAGCTCGAGCAGGCGGCCGCTGCCCGTGAGGAGCGCGTGCGTGAGCTCGAGACCAGCCTGCGCGCGGCCGAGGAAGCGGTGCAGCGCCTCGAGGCCGACACGCGCAACCGCGGTGCCCGCATCGCGGAGCTCGAGAGATCCAACCCGCCGTGGCGCGACACCAGCGGCGAGGTGCGTGTGGCCGCGACCGACACCAATCCGGCGCTGCGTGAGTCGGGCCGGCAGGCCGAGGAGGAAGCGGGCGCCGAGCAGTTGCCCGAAGGCGCGACACGGCTGCTGATCCATAGCCAGGACGGCCGGGAGATCGTCCACGTGCTCGGCCGCAAGACGAGCATTGGCCGCACACCCGACAACGATCTGCAGCTCGACGCCAAGTACATCAGCCGCCACCACGCCGTGATTCTCGTAGGACCGGTCAACGCCGTCATCGAAGACCTGAACAGCACCAATGGTGTGCAGGTGAACGGCCGGCGCGTCACCCGCCATACGCTGCGCGACGGGGATAACGTCGCCATCGGCCGGGTGCACTACCGTTTCGTGGTGCGCAAGGCCGCGGAGAAGCGCTAGCGAAATTTCGTGGGGACCCCGCTAAGCTCCGGAGGTGGCAAGTCCCTACATCGAGAGAATCCTCAAGGCACGCGTCTACGACGTCGCCATCGAGTCACCGCTCGAGGAAGCCAGCCGGCTCTCGCGGCGGCTCGGCAACCGGGTGCTGCTCAAACGCGAGGACCTGCAGCCGGTATTCTCTTTCAAGCTGCGCGGAGCCTATAACCGCATCGCGCATCTGTCCGAGCTCGCGGCACGCCGCGGTGTAGTGTGTGCCTCCGCCGGCAACCACGCGCAGGGCGTGGCGCTCGCCGCGCACCGTCGCGGCATCGCGGCCGTAGTGGTCATGCCGCAGACGACCCCCCACATCAAGGTGCAGGCGGTCCTCGATCTCGGCGCCGAGGTGGTGCTGCACGGCGATGATTACGACAGCGCCCTCGAGCGCGCGCTGCAGCTCACGCGCGAGCGCAACCTGGTGTTCGTGCATCCCTTCGATGACCCGGATGTCATCGCCGGGCAGGGCACGATCGCGGTGGAGATCCTGCGCCAGACGGGCGGTGAGCTCGACGCTATCTTCGTGCCGGTCGGCGGCGGCGGACTCCTTGCCGGCGTCGCGGTGTACGTGAAATACCTGTATCCGGGGGTGAAGGTGATTGGCGTCGAGCCCCAGGACGCGGCCAGCATGCACGACTCGCTCAAGGCCGGCCGGCGCGTCACGCTCGAGCGTGTCGGCATCTTCGCTGACGGCGTCGCCGTGCGACGCGTCGGCGAGGAGACCTTCGCCCTGTGCCGCGGCCAGGTCGATGAGGTGCTGCTGGTCTCCACCGATGAGATCTGCGCGGCCATCCAGGATGTGTTCGAAGACACGCGCTCGATCGTCGAGCCGGCGGGTGCGCTCGCGGTGGCGGGCCTGAAGAAATACCTGGCGCGCGAGGGCTGGCGTGGCAAGCGGGTCGTGGCGATCAACAGCGGCGCCAACATGAACTTCGACCGCCTGCGGCACGTGGCCGAGCGGGCCGATTTCGGCGGCGAGCGCGAGGCATTGCTCGCGGCGGTGATACCGGAGCGGCCGGGAAGCTTTCTGCAGTTCTGCGAAGTGCTCGGGCGGCGCAGCGTCACCGAGTTCAACTATCGCTTCGCCGGCGCCGACAGCGCCCAGGTGTTCGCAGGGCTCGCGCTCAGCGGCGGTAGCGCGGAGAAGCAGGCGGTGCTCGAAGACCTGCGCGCTGCCGGCTTCACCGTCACCGACATGACCTCCGATGAGATGGCGAAGCTGCACGTGCGCTACATGGTCGGCGGGCACGCGCGCGGCATCGCGCACGAAGTGCTGTACCGCTTCGAATTCCCGGAGCGGCCCGGGGCGCTGCTGAGGTTTCTGCAGGCGATCGGCGTGCGCTGGAACATCAGCCTGTTCCATTACCGCAACCACGGCTCGGATTACGGCCGCGTGCTCGCGGGCATCCAGGTTCCACCGCCGCAACGGCCGGATTTCCTGCAGCACCTCAACGAGCTGCACTACGCCTACGTGGAGGAGACGGACAACCCCGCGTACCGCATGTTCCTAGGTACCTGAAGCACCCAACGTCGAGGCGTGCCGACGAGTCTCGGTTAACCACTCGCGCCAGATCGCCAGCAGCACCGCGAGAATCACCGGACCCACGAACAGCCCCACGAGACCGAACGCGGCGAGCCCGCCCAGCACTCCAAACAGCACGACCAGGAACGGGATCTCGGCTTCCCGGCTGATGAGCAGCGGGCGCACGAAGTGGTCCGTCCAGCCCATGATGATGCCGCCCCAGATGAGGAGCCCCACGCCGGCGACGGTGCTGCCCTTGACGAAAAGCCACACGCACACAGCACCCCAGATGGTCGGGGCGGCGAAGGGAATAAGGCCCGCTACCGTGGTGAGCGCCGCCAGGAACACCGGCGCAGAGACCCCCGCCACCCAGTAGCCGATGCCGACCAGCACGCCCTGTACGAGCGCCGCCAACACGAGTCCGTAGACCACCGCCTTCACCGTCTGCTCGATGGCGCGGCGGTAACCGTCAACGCGCGGCCCGAGCACCTGCCCAAGGGCATCCGCGAGCTGACCGGAAACACGCCGGCCGTCCCTGTAGACGAAGAACAAACTCACCGCGGTCAGGGCCATCTTTGCGGCTTCGCGGCCGATGCCCCCAATGAGGCGCACGATCTGGTTGAAGGAATGATCGGCGACCTTACGCAGCTCGAGTCCGAGAACGTTCGGATCCTGGGACGCGCGGGCGGCGAGCTCGCGCAATTGCTCGCCGATCCACGGGAGCTTCAGGACGTTGGGCGGCAGCTGCAGCCCACCAGCGAGCAGGTCCAGGGTGTCGTGCCAGACGCGCGCCAGCTCGATGCGTAGCACCAGGGCGAGCCAGGCGATGGGCACGATCACGGCCAGGGAGACCGCCGTGGTGATGAGGAGCGAAGCGATGATGGCGCGCCCACGGCAGGCGCGCAGCAGACGCTCGTATGCCGGCCAGGTGACAAAGGCAAGGATCGCGGCCCACACCACCGGAATGATGAAGGGCTCCATCACGCGGAAGCCGAGCACCACCAGGCCCGCGAGCAGCGTCACGGTGATCAGCCGGCGCAACCACGGTGCGGAGACGAAATCTTCCACGGTGCGGCCCTGGCTCAGCCGAGTCCGGCGGTGTCGGAGACGAACATAGTGAGGGCGAGCAGCATGCAGACTGCAAAGGTCATGTGGCGGCGTAGCGTGAGGTACGCCGCGGGCAGACGATCCCCGAGTGAGTGCTTCTCGTAGAGCCACAGCGCGCCGTGACCGACCACGAGCAGGGCGAGCCCGTGCTGCCCGCCCACGACCACGCCGCCGGCGCCTGCGAGCGATGCGGCCAGCACGCCGACGATGCGCGCGTGCGGCGCGGGGAGCCTGCCGGCGAGCGCGAGTCCCCAGTGCACCGCCGCGGCCGAGGCGAGCAGCACCGCGCCCCACGCTAGCGCGCCGCGCTGCGCGAGCTCCTGCCACGCGTAACGCGGCAGGAGTCCAACTCCCGCCAGGCACAAAACCAGCGGTGCCACACTCAGGTAGCCGGCCCATTCCGTCACAGTGTTGAGCGGGGTCGTGCCCGCGTCGTTTTCAGTGAGTCCCACGGCGAGGATCATGCCACGCGGGCGAACCCCGTGCGGCGCCTCGGCGGTGTCGCGCCCGGCGTGAGCTGCGCCAGTGCGCAGCCGGAGTGGTACCCTTGCCCCGTCTTATGGATGGCCCAAACCTGCCCGCCACCTCGGGGCCGACGCCGACGGAGACCGAGCGTACCTGGGGCATGCTCGCACATCTGTCGGCGCTCGCCGGGCTCGTTCTGCCGCTCATCGGGATCGTTCTCGGGCCGCTCGCGGTGTGGCTCACGCGCCGCGATGAGTCGCAGTTCGTTGGCGATCAAGCGAAAGAAGCGCTCAACTTCAACATCTCAGTGCTGCTCGGCGCGATCGCCTGCATGCTGCTGATGCTGGTGTTTGTCGGCTTCCTGCTGGGCACGGCACTGTTCATCTTCTGGCTCGTGATGACGCTCGTTGCGGCCATCAAGGCGAGCGAGGGTCATGTCTATCGGTATCCGTTTTCGTTGCGACTCGTGAAGTAATTGGCAGATGACCCACGGATAGTTCGGCGTTTACCGAACTAACGCCCGAAGACCACGGTATTCACGCGCCGCGCCGCGCCGCGCCGCGCCGCGCCTATAACTATCTGTTTTTATTGGTTGTTTACGTAGTGGCTGTATAAGCGTACAGTCATCAGATGCGCCGTACGCTCATTGGCCGGCAGTCGTTGACCGGCAGGGGTGCCCTGTCGAACCCACCCGGGCGTTTCGATAAGCAGCAACTGGCCTCCGTCGATGACGGGTGGTACCAGGAGGAGGCACCCGAGAGTATCGCCACAACCCTCGAGCCGGATCGAGCCCGGGAGGTGATCACTACCAACGATTCGCCCGACATTCCGTTCGAACAGTCGATCAATCCGTACCGGGGATGCGAGTCATCCTGCATTTACTGCTACGCCCGTCCGAGCCACGCCTACATGGGCCTTTCGCCCGGTCTCGACTTCGAGAGCCGCCTTTTCTACAAGGCCGACGCCGCGAAGGTGCTCGAGGGACAGCTCGCCCGACCCGGCTATGTCTGCAAGGCCATCACCCTCGGCGCCAACACCGACCCGTACCAGCCGGTTGAGCGGCGCATGAAGGTCACCCGCTCGATTCTCGAGGTGCTGGCGCGCACGCACCACCCCGTCGCGATCATCACCAAGCACGCCCTGGTGCTGCGCGATCTCGACCTTCTCGCCGGCATGGCACTCGAGGGGCTCGTGAGCGTTGCGGTGAGCGTCACAACACTCGACACGGAGCTCAAGCGCGTCATGGAGCCACGCGCTGCCTCCCCGCAGGCGCGCCTCCGAACCCTCGCGGCGCTCAGCGCGGCCGGTGTTCCAACCAGTGTAATGGCGGCGCCGATGATTCCCGCGCTGAATGACCACGAGCTCGAAGCGATTCTCGAGGCGGCTGCCGCCGCGGGCGCGCGCTGGGCCGGCTACGTGTTGCTGCGTCTGCCTTACGAGATCAAGGACCTGTTCCGCGAATGGCTCGCCGAGCATTTTCCGGACCGCGCCGCTCACGTCATGTCGCTGATTCGGGATATGCGGGGCGGCCGCGACTACGATTCGCGATTCGGCACGCGCATGCGCGGCACCGGCCCGTACGCCCAGCTGCTCGGCAATCGGTTCCGCCTCGCCTGCCGGAGGCTTGAGCTGAACTTGGAGCCGCGCGCCCCGCTGGACACCAGCAGGTTTCGACCGCCGGGCCCAGCGGTTGCGCAGCTGCAGCTCGGCCTGTAGCTTGTTCGGCCCCGGGTGAGGTCAGCGCCCGTTCAGTCCTGCGTCCATTACAATGACCTGACCCGCGGGGTACTAACTGGAGGCAGGTGCTGAACGAGTCGCGCGCCGGAGAGGTGCGTGCCGCTGAACGCCGGGGCGGCACGGGGATGGGGTCATGAACGAGGCGGCAACAGTCAATAAAGCGCCGCTGATCAAAGCGCGCTACGTTCTCCAGGAACGACTGGGCGCTGGTGGTCAGGGGGAGGTGTGGCGCGCCCACGATCCGCAGTGCGGGGCGGATATCGCGGTGAAGATCCTGCGGCTGGCGCCGGGACGCGCAGCGGCGGCCTGGGACACACTGCGCCACGAATACGAGAGCGCCAGTCGCCTCGATCATCCCTTCATCCTCAAAGTGCACGAGCCTGAGCGAGAGGATGGGACGTTCCTCTTGCCCATGGAGCTTGCCACGGGTGGTGACCTGCGCCGCCTGCGAGGTGCCAACTATCTCTCGATCGTCCCGGTTCTCATCGAGGTCGCCGAGGCGCTCGAGCACGCTCACGAGCGCGGCGTAGTCCATCGCGACCTGAAGCCGGGCAACGTGCTCTTCGACGCGCGCGGACGGGTGAAGCTCGCCGACTTTGGCGTCTCCGGGACGGCGCCTGATCCCGGTACCGACTCTCTGATCCGTGGGCTCTCGCCCTTCACGGCGAGCCCGGAGCAGCTGCGCGGTGAGCCGCCATCTACTGCGGACGACATCTATGGCCTGGGCGCGCTCGCCTACGAGTTACTGTCGCGCCGGCCGCCACACTTTCCGCATTTCGACGCACGGCGTGTGCAGCAGGAGCCGGTGCCGCCTCTGGTCCCGACCGAGCAGATTCCTCCGCAGCTCGATGCGCTGATCGCGCGCATGCTCGCCAAGGACCCGACGGAGCGCCCGGCCTCGATGCGCGAGGTCATCGACGATCTCGAGGCCGCGCTGAATGACACACTGACATTCGACTTCGAGGATGAGGCGCTTCCGGAAGAGGGGAATTGGACACGGCAGCTGGACGAGCAGCCGACGCCACGGTCGGCGCTGCGGGTGGCGCCGCCCGAGATGCTGCCCGAACTGCCGCCCGAGTTGCCGCCGCCACCGGTTGCTCCACCACCCGCAGCTCCGCCACCGAGGCGCGTGAGCGTAGTGCCGTCCCCGCTCACCCCGAGCGCTGCTCCGGCTTCCACCACCACTTCGCCGCTCGCCGAGTTGCGTTCATCGCTCGCTGAGATTTCGCCGCCGGTGCCCGCAGCGGACGCTGGCTCCTTCGGCAAGACGGCGCCCGCACCCGGTGAGGGACCGCAGCCGTGGGAGGAGCTGCGGAACGCGCCGATCGACTTGTCGAATTTCGAGGCACTGCGTCGCGGGCCGCGGATAGTCATGTGGGTTCTCGTCATCCTGTCCTTTGCAGCAGCCGCGGCGCTGATCGCGACACGCTACCTCGATGTACCCGCGCTCACTGCGCTGCTGCCCGGTGCCTCATCGGCCACAGGCGCCGCGAGTCCGGAAGCGCTGGCGGCGAAGCTCACCTCCGATCGAAGAGACTTCAACAGGCGCTTCGCCCTGCTCGAGGCGCACGGAGCTGCCAACTGGGCCGGCTCGGACCTTGCCAAGGCCCGCACTCTGGCGGGTGAGTCCGTGGGAGCGCGCGATGCCGGCAGCCTCGCGCTCGCTCAGCAGCGGCTCGATGAGGCGTCGCGCGTTCTGGATGCCATCGAACGCGCACCGCCGGGACCGGCGGAGAACCGAGCGGTACAGACGCCCCCCTCGGCCGCACCGGCCACGGCGGCGCCCGGCGGCTCGAGCCCGGCGAGCACCGCGTTCGGCGATGACGCCTACGCGAAGGCGGCGGGCGAGGGGTTCGCGGCGCTCGGTGCGGGACAACTCGAGAAGGCGCGACGCGCTTTCGAGAAAGCCCGCGCGTTGCGTCCCGACGGGCCCGAGGCGCAAGAGGGGCTGCGGCGGATCAACGCCACGCGCAATGCCCACACACTCGCGCTGCGGCGCGCCGAGGCCGAGGACCTCGAGGACGAAGAGCACTGGCAGGACGCGCTCGACGCCTACGATGCGGTGCTGCGGCAGGATGCCTCGCTGGCATGGGCGCAGGAGGGTCGGGCGCGTGCCGGAGCGCGCCTGCAGCTCGGCGACTCGCTGCAGGCACTCATCGATCATCCGGACCGCCTCGCCAACCCACGAGTGCGCGCCGAAGCCGCCACCCTGCTGCAGACGGCCGAGCAGCAGCCGGCCGTCGGGCCTGTGCTGCGCAGGCAGATCACGCGGCTCACCACGTTGCTGCCGGCGCTCGATAAGCCGGTAAAGCTGTCGCTGGTGTCCGATAACCTCACGCGCGTGACGATTCCGAGCGTCGGGAGCTTCGGCAGCTTCGCGCGGCGCGACGTCGAGCTCAAACCCGGGCACTACACCGTGATCGGCACGCGTGAGGGATACCGCGACGTACGTCGTGACATCACGGTTACCCCCGGCGAGGAATACCTGACGGTGAACGTCAGTAGCTCGGAGCCGAACTGAGCCGCCGCCACGGGCAGCCGTGTGGCATCCACCGAGGTTCTCATCGCCGGCGCCGGGCCCACCGGGCTCGTGCTCGCCCTCTGGCTCAGGCGGCAGGGGGTCACCGTGCGCATCATCGACCGCACGGATGGTCCCGGCACCACCTCGCGCGCTCTCGCGGTCCAGGCCCGGACACTCGAGTTGTATCGCCAGCTCGATCTCGCGGATGCGGTCGTGGAGCGCGGCTACCAGGTGCCCGCCGTCAACCTGTGGGCGCGCGGAGCGCGCGCCGCCCGGGTGGCGTTCGGCAGCATCGGCGAGCACCTGACACCGTTTCCTTTTCTCGAGATCTATCCCCAGGACGAGCATGAGCGGCTGCTGATCGAACGGCTCGTCGAGCTCGGCGTGGCGGTCGAGCGGCGCACGGAGCTCACCGGCTTCACCGACTCAGGCAGCAGCGTCCGCGTGGAGCTGCGCACGCCCGAGGGGAAAAGCGAAAGCGCCGAAGCGCGTTATCTCGCCGGTTGCGATGGCGCGCACTCGGTCGTGCGCCAGGGACTCGGCATGGGATTCCAGGGCGGAACGTACCGCCAGGTGTTCTATGTCGCCGACATCGAGGGCGCCGGAGCGCCCATCAATGGAGAGTTGCACGTCGACCTGGACGAGGCGGACTTTCTCGCCGTGTTTCCGCTCGCCGGTGCCGGCCGGGCACGGCTGATCGGCGCGGTACGCGATGAGCGCGCCGGCCATCCCGAAAGCCTCAGGTTCGAGGATGTCAGCCAGCGGGCGATCCAGCACCTCGGGCTCGTGGTGAAAAAGGTCAACTGGTTCTCCACATACCATCTGCACCATCGCGTCGCCGCGCACTTCGGTCGCGGACGAGTGTTCCTGCTCGGCGATGCCGCGCATATTCACAGCCCGGTCGGCGGACAGGGAATGAACACCGGCATCGGTGATGCCATCAATCTCGCCTGGAAGCTCGCGGCGGTACTCGGCGGCCGCGCCGACGAGACTCTGCTCGCGACCTACGAGGCGGAGCGCATCGGCTTCGCCCAGCGGCTGGTGGCGACCACCGATCGCGTCTTCAGCCTCGTCTCCGCGCAGGGGCGCTTGGCCGATGTGGTGCGCACGCGTCTCGCGCCCCCGCTGCTCGCGGCGGGTCTCGCGCTCGAGCCCGTCCGCGAGTACCTCTTTCGTACGGTGTCGCAGATCATGGTGAACTACCGCGGCACGGCGCTGAGCGCTGGCCACGCCGGGGAAGTTCATGGCGGCGACCGCCTGCCATGG
>Ga0306920_100011205_pt1 | contig 12085 bp, 12 predicted proteins | sample flu12Cox44000170_FD_204666 | JGI IMG/M metagenome (GOLD analysis project Ga0306920, IMG submission 204666) | Lab enrichment of tropical soil microbial communities from Luquillo Experimental Forest, Puerto Rico - flux4day.12C.oxic.44.000.170 (v2)... | ecosystem: Environmental > Terrestrial >...
GAAGTGGAGCTTGTACCCGATGGGTGGATCGGCGGTGCGCCTGCCCCGTCAGATCCCGTACACGCTGGCCGCGGACATCCTGCTCACCGGACGGCACCTCACCGCCGCGGAGGCCAAGGAGATCGGCCTGATCGGCTACCTCGTTCCCGACGGTCAGGCGCTGACCAAGGCGCTCGAAATCGCGGAGGTCATCAACAACAACGGCCCGCTGGCGGTGCAGGCGATCCTGAAGTCGATCCGCGAGACGGAGGGCATGCCGGAAAACGAGGCGTTCAAGATCGACACTCAGCTCGGCATCCAGGTGTTCCTGTCGGACGACGCGAAAGAAGGCCCGCGCGCGTTCGCCGAGAAGCGCAAGCCGAACTTCAAGATGCGCTAGCCCGCCGAGTGTGCGTTTTTGTACGCTGCTGCGGCGTGTCCCGTACGAAACCGCACAGTCGGCGCCAGGACCCCTGGACACCCACACCGATCAGGCCCCCACCGGCGCGGAAGGACTGAACTCGACCGGCATCGACTCCAGCCCGCTGACGAAGTTGGCCGGCCGCAACGGCAGCGGGACGTCGGACACCAGGCGCAGGTCGGGTAACCGCTTGAGCAGTCGTCCCTGCATCAGCGTCAGCTCCAGCCGCGCCAGCTGATTGCCGAGGCAGAAGTGGGTGCCGAACCCGAACGCCACATGGTTGTTTGGGTACCGGTCGATAAAGAACGCCTCCGGATCAGAGAACACCTTCTCGTCGAAGTTGGCCGATTCGAACAGCAGCATGACCTTCTCCCCCTGCTTCAGCTGCGTCCCGTGAAACTCCGTGTCGGCGGTCAGCATCCGGCACATGTTCTTCACCGGTGACGTCCAGCGCAGCATCTCCTCGACGGCGTTCGGCAACAGCCCCAAGTCATCGACCAGCCGCTCATGCTGGTCCGGGTGGCGCAGCAGCTGCTCGGTTCCGCCCGACAGCGTGTGCCGGGTGGTCTCGTCGCCGCCGATCAGAATCAGCAGCGTCTCCATGACGATCTCATCGTCGGTGAGCCGTTCGCCGTCGACCTCCGAATGGATCAGAACGCTCACGAGATCGTCAGTGGGCTGCTCGCGCCGCCGCGCGATCGTGTCGCGCGTGAACTCGTTGTAGGCCGCGAAAGCGTCCATAGTGACCTGGAAATCATCCTGCGACACATGCGAACTCAAGAAGGCCACCAGATCGTCGGACCACTTCAGAAACATTTCCCGCTGCTCCGGGCGCACGCCGAGCATGTCCCCGATGACCGCCATCGGCAGCGGCGCGGCGAGATCTCGCACGAAGTCGCACTCGCCCCGTTCGCACACCGCGTCGATCAGCGTGTCGCACAGCGCCTCAATCGATTCCTCCTTGTCCTTCACGCGTTTGCGGGTGAATCCGGCGTTGACGAGCTTGCGCCGCAGCAGATGCGCGGGATCGTCCATGTCGATCATCATCGGCAGGGGCGGGTGATCCGGGCGGATTCCGCCCGCGTTGGAGAACAGCTCGGGTTGCCGCTCAGCCTCGATCACGGCCGCATACGTGGCCGCGGCGGCCAGCCCGTTGCGGTCCCGGAAGACCGGCTCGTGCGCCCGCATCCACGCGTAGGCGGCGTGCGAATCACCGGCAAAGAAATTTCCGTCGGTCAGATCCACATCCGGCTTCGTTGCCGTCACAAGCATCTCCCTTCACCGCACGATCTGCGCGTCGGCGAACGACATCTCCACGTTGTCGGCCGAACCTGACACCAGCGCCCGCTTGGGCAAGCCAAGCGATGCGAGCTCTTTGGCAAATGCGTGATCCCCCAGCCACAGTCCTACACCGCCCGGCCGGTAGCGCACCCCGGTCATCGATGCCTCAAAAGGAGTCTCACGCGTCAGGCCGTCGCGATGCGAATACGTGCGCAACATCTGCGGGCGAGAGGCGAACGGAATCGGCAGGCCCTGGCGGAATTCCATGCCCACAAGCAGTTCCCCGTCGATGCTGACGTCAAACCCGAACTGATGACCATCGCGAATCGTGAAGTCGGCCATCACCTTCGGGAAGCCCCAAATTCTCTGTCCCGCTTCCAAAGTGAAGGCTTGGTCGACGGAGAAGTGGTGAATGAACGCCGACTGCAGCGCACGAATGCCAGTTGAGCCGGACCCGGGTGGATTGACCATGACGCAGACGCCGAATTCGAGGTATTGCTCCAGGTCGCCATCCATGTAGCGCGTCAGTGTCAGCTCCACGACCGCGCGCCCGGGCAGAAACCGGTACACCTGCAAGCCGCTGTAGTCGATCAGCCGCTGCGCGGCGTCGGCGTCCACCGAGAACACGGCCATGTGGAGATCCGCCCGGCGGATCTTCACCGGCATGGTGAGCACCCGGCCGGCTATGGTGTGCTGCGAGGCTGGCATGGCGCCCAATCTAGAACGCGTTCTAATCCCGTCGCAATAGCGGGTCAGACCAGCGCGGCCAACTCGCGGATCTGCTCGGCATCGCGTCCCGAGACCACCATCATCGTGACACCCGCCGCTTGCCACACCGCGATCTGCTTACGCACGTAGTCGACGTCGCCGACGATGCCGGCATCGTCGACGAGTTCGTCGGGGATGATCTTGGCGGCCTCATCCTTGCGCTGGCTGCGGAACAGCGCGGTCACCTCGTCGACGACGTCGCCATACCCCATCCGGCGGTAGACGTCGGCATGGAAGTTGGTGTCCTCGGCCCCCATCCCGCCCATGTAAAGGGCCAGGTGGGGCTTCATTAACTCGTACGTGCCCGGGCGGTCGTCGGTGATGACGATGTTGGCGGTCGCGCAGATCTCGAAATCCTCCCGACTGCGCCGGGCGCCGGAGCGCGCGAACCCCTCGTCGAGCCATTCGTTGTAGATGTCGGCCATCCGCGGCGTGTAGAAGATCGGCAGCCATCCGTCGCAGATCTCGGCGGCCAGCGCCACGTTCTTCGGACCCTCGGCGCCCAGCATGATCGGTATGTCCGCACGCAGCGGATGGGTGATCGGCTTGAGCGCCTTGCCGAGGCCGGTGGTCCCCTCGCCGGTGAGCGGCAGCGGGTAGTGCGGACCCTCGCTGGCCGCCGGCGCCTCGCGGGCCCAGACCTGTCGGACGATGTCGATGTACTCGCGGGTGCGGGCCAGCGGCTTCGGGAACTTCTGGCCGTACCAGCCCTCGACAACCTGCGGGCCGGATACCCCGAGTCCGAGGATGTGCCGTCCGCCGGACAGGTGGTCCAGCGTCAGCGAGGCCATCGCACACGCGGTCGGTGTCCGCGCGGACAGTTGCACCACCGACGTGCCGAGGCGCATCCGGCGGGTGGACGACCCCCACCACGCAAGCGGAGTGAACGCATCCGAACCCCACGCCTCGGCGGTGAACACGGTGTCGAATCCCGCCTCCTCGGCGGCGGCCACCAGTTCCGCATGGTTCGTCGGCGCCTGCGCGCCCCAGTACCCGAGTTGCAATCCGAGCTTCATCACAGCCTCCTGACCGCTCCTTGCGACACTTGTTAGAACCTGTTCTACTCGATGGGTGACCGTCAGCGAAAGTAGTCCGGCCTCGATTGACACATCTCAACCGCCCCTTTCGGCGCCCCTGAAACTGTCCTTTGACTACACCCGTTCAGTTGGGCCAGTCCTAGGCCAGTTCTTCACGGCGCTGCGTGACCGGCGCATCGTCGGCGTGCGCGGCTCCGACGGCCGCATCCACGTGCCACCGGCCGAATACGACCCCGTCACCTACGAGCCGCTTCGCGAGATCGTACCCGTGGCCAGCGTCGGGACGGTGGTCTCGTGGACCTGGCAGCCCGAGCCGTTGGAGGGTCAGCCTCTCGACAGGCCGTTCGCGTGGGCGCTGATCAAACTCGACGGCGCCGACACCCCACTGCTGCACGCCGTTGATGTTCCAGGCGCGGGTTCCGCAAGGAACATAAGCACCGGCACGCGGGTGCACGCGCATTGGGCAGACGAGCCGGTCGGCGCAATCACGGACCTCGCGTACTTCGCACTTGGGGAGGAGGAGGAGGAAACGATCTCGGGGTGCGCCGACGACCGGGATCCAGTCACGATCGTGGTCACCCCGATCAACATAGAGATTCAGCACAGCGCTTCCCGTGAAGAGAGCGCCTACCTGCGCGCGCTCGCGCAGGGCAAGATCATCGGGGCGCGGACGGGGCGCGGACCCGGCCGAGAACCAGGGAAGGTGTACTTCCCGCCCCACGGCGCCGACCCGGCGACCGGTCAACCGACCACCGAATTCGTCGAGCTGCCGGACAGGGGCACCGTGACGACGTTCGCGATCATAAACATTCCGTTCGCCGGCCAGCGCATCAAACCGCCGTATGTCGCGGCCTACGTGCTGCTTGACGGCGCCGATATCCCGTTCTTGCACCTTGTCACGGAGATCGACGCCTCGGAGGTCCGGATGGGCATGCGGGTCGTGGCGGTGTGGAAGCCCCGCGACGAATGGGGGCTGGGCATCGACAACATCGACCACTTCCGGCCGACCGGCGAGCCCGACGCCGACTTCGACACCTACAAGCACCACCTGTAGAGGGATAAACACATGACGGACATCGCCGACATAGCTGTTGTGGGCTTCGCGCACGCCCCGCACGTTCGCCGCACGGACGGCACCACCAACGGCGTCGAGATGCTGATGCCATGTTTCGCGCGGCTGTACGAGGATCTGGGCATCACCACGGCCGACATCGGCTTCTGGTGCTCTGGGTCGTCGGATTACCTTGCTGGCCGGGCGTTTTCGTTCATTTCGGCGATCGACTCCATCGGCGCGGTGCCGCCGATCAACGAGTCACACGTGGAAATGGACGCGGCGTGGGCGCTCTACGAGGCGTACATCAAGCTGCTGACCGGCGAGGTCGACACCGCACTCGTCTACGGCTTCGGAAAGTCGTCGGCGGGCGTTCTGCGCCGTGTGCTCGCGCTGCAGACCGACCCGTATACCGTCGCGCCGCTGTGGCCGGATTCCGTGTCGATCGCCGGACTGCAGGCCAGGCTCGGGCTGGAGGCGGGCAAGTGGACACCCGAGCAGATGGCCCAGGTGGCGCTCGACTCGTTCGCCCGGGCCGAGCGGGTGGACTCTGAAAAGCCGGCGAAAAGCATCGACGAGTTACTGGCCCGGCCGTTTTTCGCCGACCCGTTGCGCCGCCACGACATCGCACCTATCACCGACGGTGCCGCCGCCATCGTGCTCGCCGCCGATGACCGGGCTCGCGAATTGCGCGAAAACCCAGCCTGGATTACGGGTTTCGAGCATCGCATCGAGACGGCGGTGCTCGGCGCCCGCGACCTGACGTCATCACCGTCCACCGCGGCTTCGGCGCACGCGGCGACGGGCGGCGATGTCACCTCGGTCGAGGTCGCCGAGATCTACGGGCCGTTCACTCACCAACACCTGATCCTCGCCGAGGCGATCGGGCTGCCGTCGTCGGCGAAGGTGAACCCGTCGGGCGGCACGCTGGCGGCCAACCCGATGTTCTCCGCTGGGCTGGAGCGCATAGGCTGTGCTGCCCAACATATTTGGAACGGCTCAGCACAGCGCGTCCTGGCGCATGCCACCAGTGGGCCTGCGCTGCAACAGAATTTGGTCGCAGTGCTGGAGGGGAAATAAATAATGCCAAAGAACCTAGCCGCCGTTCTGGGGACCGGGCAGACCAAGTACGTCGCGAAGCGGCAGGACGTGTCGATGAACGGCCTGGTGCGCGAGGCCATCGACAGGGCACTGGCCGATTCCGGTTCGACGTTTGAAGACATCGACGCCGTCGTCGTCGGCAAGGCGCCCGACTTCTTCGAGGGCGTGATGATGCCCGAGCTGTTCATGGCCGACGCCGTCGGGGCGACCGGTAAGCCGTTGATAAGGGTGCACACGGCTGGCTCAGTAGGCGGCTCCACGGGTATCGTTGCGGCAAGCCTCGTGCAGTCGGGCAAGTATCGCCGCGTGCTGGCAATGGCGTGGGAGAAACAGTCGGAATCCAATGCCATGTGGGCGTTGTCGATTCCGGTGCCGTTCACCAAGCCGGTCGGCGCCGGGGCCGGGGGTTACTTTGCCCCACACGTGCGGGCATACATCCGCCGGTCCGGCGCACCTGCGCACATCGGGGCGATGGTTGCGGTGAAGGACCGGCTCAACGGCAGCAGGAACCCGTTGGCTCATCTGCACCAGCCCGACATCACGCTGGAGAAGGTGCTGTCGTCGCAAATGCTTTGGGATCCAATCAGATTCGACGAGACATGCCCGTCGTCTGACGGCGCATGTGCGGTGGTGATCGGCAGCAATGAGATTGCGGATCGCCACGTCCGGGACGGTCACCCGGTCGCATGGATCCACGCCACCGCCCTGCGCACCGAGCCGCTGGCCTTTGCCGGCCGCGATCAGGTCAACCCCCGGGCGGGCCGGGACGCGGCCGCTGCGCTGTGGAAGGCCGCCGGAATCACCAGCCCCATCGACGAGATCGATGCGGCCGAGATCTACGTCCCGTTCTCGTGGTTTGAGCCGATGTGGCTGGAGAACCTCGGTTTCATGCCGGAAGGCGAAGGCTGGAAGCTTACCGAGGCGGGCGAGACGGCGATCGGCGGCCGTCTTCCGGTCAACCCGTCCGGCGGCGTGCTGTCGTCGAACCCGATCGGCGCATCGGGGCTGATCCGCTTCGCCGAGAGCGCGATCCAGGTGATGGGCAAGGCCGGGGCGCATCAGGTGCCAGGCGCCCGCAAGGCGCTGGGCCACGCGTATGGCGGTGGGTCGCAGTATTACTCGATGTGGGTCGTCAGCTCAGACAAGCCGGTGGAGGGAACATGACACAGACCGTGAAGAGCACCGGGCATCCTGCCCACGTGGCCGGGTGCCGCTCCCGCGAGGCGGCGATGGCCGGGGACAAGGATGCCTGGCTCGCCAATTTTGCAGCCGATGCGATTATCGAAGATCCCATCGGGCCGTCGCATTTCGACCCGGAGGGCAAGGGCCACCGCGGCCGCGACGAGATCTCCGCGTTCTGGGATAAGGCGATCGCCCCGAACAAGCTCGAGTTCAATTTCGTCGACACGTTCCAGTGCGGCAACGAGGAAGCCAACGTCGGAAGCGTCATCATCACGACCGGCGGGTATCAGGTCACGACCGAAGGGGTGTTCACCTACAAGGTCAACGACGAGGGCAAACTGGTCGCGTTGCGTGCCTACTGGGAGGTGGACCGCGCCGCGAAGACCGCCCGCAAGCTCCCTGACGGAACCTAGTTATCGGTCGCCGCAGGCCGCAGCCCGTCCCGGTAGTGGCAACCATCGGCGACATACCTTCGAATTCAAAGAGGGGCATAGGTCACTTATTCAGCACTACAGGCCTGCAGTTATTGCGTACGGGACCCGCAAAACTGTAACGTGTTCTAGTTAGTGACAGCGACTGGAGGCGTGGAAGTGACGACGCACATTCCGGGGGAAAGCGCGGCCGGCGGTATTCGCGAGATTGACACCGGCACATTGCCCGACCGCTACGCGCGGGGCTGGCACTGCCTCGGGCCGGTGAGGGACTACCTCGACGGTCAGCCGCACGCGGTCGAGGTGTTCGGCACCATGCTCGTGGTCTTCGCCGATTCCCACGGGGACATCAAGATCCTGGACGGATATTGCCGGCATATGGGCGGCAACCTGTCGCAGGGCACCATCAAGGGTGACGAGATCGCCTGCCCATTCCACGACTGGCGGTGGGGCGGCGACGGCAAGTGCAAGCTGGTCCCGTACGCGAAGCGGACACCACGGCTGGCCCGCACCCGGGCCTGGAATACCGACGTGCGGGCCGGCCTGCTGTTCGTCTGGCACGACCACGAGAGCAATCCGCCGCAGCCCGAGGTAAGGATCCCCGACATCCCGGAATGGGCCAGCGATGAGTGGACCGACTGGCGGTGGAACTCGGTGCTCATCGAAGGCTCCAACTGCCGCGACATCATCGACAACGTCACCGACATGGCGCACTTCTTCTACATCCACTTCGGTCTCCCGACGTACTTCAAGAACGTCTTTGAGGGTCACATCGCCACCCAATACCTGCACAACGTCGGCCGGCCCGACGTGAACGATATGGGGACTTCGTACGGCGAGGCCCACCTCGATTCGGAGGCGTCGTACTTCGGGCCGTCGTTCATGATCAACTGGCTCCACAACAACTATGGCGGCTACAAGGCCGAGTCGATCCTGATCAATTGCCACTACCCTGTGACCCAGGATTCGTTCATGCTGCAGTGGGGCGTCATCGTCGAGAAGCCCAAGGGCATGGATGACGAGATGTCCGAGAAGCTCTCCAAGACGTTCACCGAAGGTGTCAGCAAGGGCTTTCTGCAGGACGTTGAGATCTGGAAGCACAAGACCCGCATCGACAACCCGCTGCTCGTCGAGGAGGACGGCGCGGTCTACCAGATGCGTCGGTGGTATCAGCAGTTCTACGTCGACGTCGCTGATGTCACGCCGGACATGACCGACCGGTTCGAGATCGAGGTGGACACCACCAAGGCCACCGAGTTCTGGAACAAAGAGGTCGGGGAGAACCTCCGGCGCCAGGCCGAGGAGAAGGCGGAACAATCGTCCACATGAGTTCGTCCGACGAGCAGCGCAGCATCCCCGACGTCGATCGACTCGCACGCTCGATGCTGTTGCTGCACGGCGCTCTTGACCATGACGAACCGGCCGGACGGCATGCGGACAGGCGCGGCTCGCGGTCAACGGCTCCACCTGGTGACCCCCGGCGCGCTGCCGCGCTGCGTGAGGCGACGCAACGCGATCGCGACCGATACCTGACTACGGGGCTGCAACCGGTGGTCTGCCGCTTCTGCCACGTGTCCGTGCTGGTCAAAAAGCTTGGCCCCGAGCACACATCGGTGCAATGGAATTCGGATGCGACGCAGCGCTGCGCCTACTTTGCCAAGGTCCGCCAATCGGGTGGTCAGACGGCACGCAGCAAGTCATGCCCGAAACTGGACGACAGCATTGAGCACGCGATCGCTGAAGGCATTCTGGAACGCGTCTCAACGGCACCCTCACCCGGGGATGGCTAGGTCAGCCCGGCGAAGCGCTCCTTCACCATGTCCACGGTCAGTCCGTAATCCTCAAGCGAATACCGGTGTTTCGGAGCGCGCGGGCCCTTCTTGCTGTCCTCGTGGATGTCGTGCATCGCCTGCAACGCCGGCTCGGTCAGCAACAGGCCGAAGTACTTGTAGATTCCCTCGACGGTGCCGATCGGATCGGCGACGAAATCGGGATAGTCGACGTCGTAGAACTGCGCCGGATTGTGTTTGGCCCGTACCGCGTTGAATCGTTCCAGCCCGCGGGCCCACGTATCCAGAGAGTCGGCGCCGATCGTCGCGCCGACGTACGCGCTCGACCAGCCCTCGGTCGCGGCTTCGGCCAGCGAGCACATCGACGCCATCAGTGTCTCCGGTGGCCGATGACATTGCACCACGAGCGCATCGGGGAAGTTCGCCATCAGCGCGTCAAGCGCGTGCAGGTGGCTCGGATTCTTCAATACCCATCGTTTCCCGACGTCATTGAGCCCAATCAACTTCAGGTTCTTCCGATACCGGCGATACACCGGAGTCCAGTCCTCGTCGGCGAGCCATTGCGCGTACGTCGGGAGATGAGACAACGTCTCGTAGGCAACCGCGTGCAGTGACTGGCGGAGCAACTGCCAGCATTCCTCGACTTCGTCGGCGCTCATGAAATGCAGGCCCATGAATTCAGGGTTCTCGTTGTGATGCTGTTCGAACTGGGCATTGAACCGCGCAAAGACCGGGTTGTCGGCCCACGTCTCCCGGGGCGGCCTCGGCTGGGGGAACTCCGAAAGCCACATCTGCAGCCCCTGATGCGACGGGTCGGCCCCCAGCAGGCGGTGCAGTGCGGTGGTGCCCGTGCGCGGCAGGCCGGTGACGAAGATCGGGCGCTCGATCGGCACGTCGGCGTACCCCGGGTACCGCTTCCACCCGGCCTCGGCCATCAGCCTCGCGCCCAGTGCGCCCCGGAGATACACGCGGCAGATCTTGCTGCCGAACGGCGTCAGGTCGGCATCGCGCTGATACGAGTCGAGGATGACGGCAAGACCTTCGCGATAGTTGTCGTCATCGGGGCCGAAGTCGTCGAGCCCGACCAGTCGCGTTGCCGACTCGTGGAGATCATCGACCGTTCCGACATCGGTGCGCTCGGCCATCAGGCCTTGTACTCCCCGCAGTTGACATCGAGCGCCTGCCCGGTGATGCCGCTGGACAGGTCGCTGGCGAAAAAGATTATCGCCGAGGCGACTTCGTCTTCCGTAGGCAGCCGCTTGAGGTCGGAGTTCGCGGCGGTGGCGGCGTAGATCGCCTCCGCGGTGGTGCCGTACTTGCCGGCCTGGTGGTTGAAATAGCCCTTCAGGGTGTCACCCCAGATATAGCCCGGCACCACGGAATTCACTCGGATCCCTTGTTCACCGAGCTCGGTGGCCAGCGATTGCGACATCGCCAGCAGCGCGGACTTGGCCATTTTGTAAGCGCCGTACTTTGCCTGGGAGTGGCGGATCACCATGGAATTGACGTTGACCACCGAGCCGTTTGACTCAGCGAGCGCGGGCGTGAAGCCCTGGGTGAGCCGCAACGTGCCCAGCACGGTCAGCTCGATCGCGTCGCGGATGTGCTGAAACGTGGTGTTGGCCAGCGGCTTCATGGAAGGCACCCGGAACGCGTTGTTGATCAACACATCGAGCCGCCCGTAGGCTTCCAGCGTTGCCTCGACGAGGTTCGTGGCCTGCTGTTCATCGGTGATGTCGGTGGCAACGGCCACCGCACGCCGGCCCATGTCGGTGATCTGCTTGGCGACGTCGTCGAGTCGCTCCGGGGTGCGCGCCGCCAACACCAGATCCGCGCCGTACCCGGCGCACCGACGTGCCAGCGTCGTGCCCAATCCCGGGCCCACCCCGCTGATGCATACAACTTTTCCGTCCAGCATGGTCATCCCAGCATCCTCGTGGCGATTGCGTGCTGTCGATGCGCGATCCGCTCCCGCCAGTCCTCGTCGGTTATCTTGTTGCGCTCGTAGAACGGCAGGGCCGACGACACCCCGTCGAAGTCGATCAATTCGGCGGTGGGCCCATCTGCCTCGGTGAGTGCCCGCGACACACGCTGCCAGCGGAACTGAAGGAAGCCTTTGCGGTGTCCCAGCGTTTCGACCCAGTTGGTCACGCCGGGACTGCGGTCGGATACCACGATCCGGATCTTTCCATCCGGATCGGCCTGCGCCTGAACGGCATTCAGGGAGGTCTGATGATTGATGTAGTCCAGCGAGATGTACCACATGCTACCCAGCTGGAAGCCGAGGTACGGGGCGTCGGACTGCGGGATCGTGATCACCAGCGCCTGATTCGGCGTCAGGTCGAAGTGGCCTACCGACGAGTACTGCGTCGCGAGACCGCCCGGCGTGAGGCGCGGCGCGACCAGGGTATTCGCGGGCAGGTTGAGGTAGAACCACTGCGGGAACTGCAGCCACGTCTTGATGCGATTCACCAGCTGCTTACCCGCTGTGGCGTAACGCTTTTCGAGTGCCTCACGAGTCGGGGGCGGTGGTGCGGTGCCTGCCGTGTCGACACGCGTGATCGCGATCGTGCCACGTCGCTGTGACCAGTCGCCGTAAACCTCGCGCACGACGAGCTGGGCCGGACTCTTGGGCGTGAACCGCCATTCGAAGCTGCCGTCGGCGGCGATGTCGAGCTCACGGTCGTCGAAGGCCGCCTCGCTGGTCGGCACTCCCTCGTCGGTGTACTCGCCGCCGAGCAGCTGGAAACTGAGGTCGGTGGTGGTGCCGCGGACCCCGGACACGACGTGCTCGTGGCCCGGCAGGACTCGCGCGCCGAAGTAGAGGGTGTCGGGATTGTCCAGGCCCATCTTCGTGAAAGGGCCGGTCCCGCTCAGAAAGAACGGGTGGTCGCGGTCGAAATGAAACGACACATGTGTGCACGCGGCGATGCCCTGCGCCAGGTACTGCAGACCTTCCAGCAGATCGGCCTCGTTCTCGATGTGGGGGGCGGCCGCCACGAGCTTCTCGGCCTCGGCAATCGCCTCGGTCAACGGATCGGAGT
>Ga0306920_100011207_pt1 | contig 12085 bp, 12 predicted proteins | sample flu12Cox44000170_FD_204666 | JGI IMG/M metagenome (GOLD analysis project Ga0306920, IMG submission 204666) | Lab enrichment of tropical soil microbial communities from Luquillo Experimental Forest, Puerto Rico - flux4day.12C.oxic.44.000.170 (v2)... | ecosystem: Environmental > Terrestrial >...
CCAAGGACATTCGCACTATCTGATGATGATCATCGGAGTGTATGCGACGCTGGGCGTGTTTTTGCTCATCGCCGCAAGAAATCCCTACGCTCACAAGAGCATCATCTGGTTCACCGTATGGTCGAGCGTGGTTCACGCGGCGATCATGGGCTATCAGGCCCTCACCGATACGGCCGAGCGCGGTCATCTGGTGGGAGACGTGCCTGCGCTCTTCCTCGTAGCGATCGTTCTTGCAGTCTTGATGCCGCGGACTGCGCAATCCTAAGTATGGCAGGTGCAGCGCAGGTCGGAGCGTCTTGGATGTGGACGCAAGTCTTCGGGCACCATGAGGAACGAACCTAGCAGACGGCGTTCGCGTGTGGTTCGTTGTTTAAACTGTCAGGACTTCCTGACGAAGGTAAGCTTAGCCAAATTTTGATCCTCGGTCAGGAAATCGTCCAAGCCCCGCGTCAGGATGAGCGGTAGGCCGATTAAGACTTTGCCAAGAAAGTTTATCCGATCGCCTTCATGATCGTGGGCAAAGACACGGCGGTAGGCGCGCCACGAGAAGTCGTACCAGCGGCGGCTGACTTTAGTATTCAAGAACCGAGTCTCACGCAATTGAAAACCATGTTTAGTGAAAAGATTCTCGTAAGCTCCAACCGTGCGACCGATGAAAGAGCCTCCGCCGCCCAATTGCTCGCATTGACCGATGTCTTCCATAATGACGACTGTATCTCGGGTGACGCGGCAAATGTCCTTGACCAGCGCCTCAAGCATGGCCGCATCGGTAACGTGCTGCAGCACGGTAACCGTGAAGCTCGAGTCGATCGAGCGGTCCTCAAAAGGCAAATGTGTGCCGTCAATCTTGGTGAGTCTGACATTCCTGAAAGATCGCAGGTTGCGTCGCGCGACGTCACACATCGTCTGGGAAATATCGGCGCCTAAGATGAGCTCCGGGCGGTGGAAAGTCGCGATGTGTCGCAAATTGCCGCCCGGACCGAAGCCGACCTCCATGATTGTCTTTGACTGGAAGTCGATCGTATCCAGAAACTGGCACAGAAATTTTGATCGCTTGTAGCTGTAATAGGGATTGTCGTCGCCTGCGATGACGTTGTCGCCTGCGCGCTTCTCGATTTCCTGGCCAACCCGCGACCAGTAGGTTTCCGGATTGTAAGTCACGCGTGTCCCTATTCACAATTGCGATCGACAAGAATAAACCCCATCCGCCTAGGGGCAAGCCTCAGATGCCTCGTTTGCGAACTTCCAATGACGTGATGGTATGTGGGTCCGCTGCCTTTGGTGCTAAGCATCCACCAGGTTCGACTTGGTCATCAACGCCCGATCGAGGATGCTCGGCCTTGAAATTTTTCCGTCGCTGCTCGCCTGTGAGACGGTCCAGGCTGATCGGTCGAGGGGGGCAGCGCGGTGTCACGGCTGATCATTCGCCGACCGTTTGGATTTCCGCCACGCGCTCGCCGTTGATGAGACCGTCCGGTCCCTGCTCATTGAACCGGATCACCCAGTCCCGCAACGTCTGACGATCCATGCCGCTCAATCTTGGCCGCGTATCGCTGGGCAAGCCGGCGGAACTCGCCGGCGGTATAGTCCTTCAGCACCGCAATAGCCTAGCCTTTGGCAAGCCCGTTTGTTTGCCATCTTCGGGAACCGCTGGACAGTCAGCCACTCAGGGAACTTCGCATACGTCACAAATCTTCCGATTCGCATGCGGATCAGCACGCAGACCGGCGAGCATTGATATTCATCGAGCAGTGATGTACGAGTGAAACGACGGCCTGCTGGGGGTGGTAACTCGATTGCCGACCCCCTCGCCACGCGAAACGATGACCTCGGCGCTAAATAGGTTCCACAGCCTGTACATCTTCTGCGGCTCATCGCCGAACTGCGGCCGCAGCCGCCGCCCGCGCCAGCGTGAGACGGCCGATGGTCATGCATTCAACAGCGCTCGACGAGAGGACTGCGCCCGGATGCCCACGAAAAATAGATAATTCAAACGGGTCTTCCGGGAAGCCCAGAAAACCGCTACCATTTGAAGGCGCATCTGGGGAATCCCGATAAAGATTACTGATGCGGTTGCTTCAGCGCCAGCCTGTCAGACCGGAGCTTTGATTGCAGGAAAAAGCGCTGCTTTCAGGATTTGAGCTACTTCAGACAATTCTTTGCTGCCCGCACAGCAGGTCGGCATTGTCTTTGGTCACCGCGCAAGAGCTGCTCAGCCGTCTGCCAGAGGAGGAGCGTACTCGCGTTCCCAAAGACATAACGGGTGCTTTTGTATCCGAGAGTTCGCAAATTGCCTATCCCATCGTGGGGCGGATTGCATGCTTCCTTGAGCAGAATTCATTGCGACTTGCCACAAATCCGTCGCTCAAGTGCGACAGACGAGATGCGGATAACTTATCTATCCAGCAGAGCGTAAAGCAGTGGTACGATGAATTCGGCTGGCTGTGTAACGAGACGGGACTTTACAATGATACGACGTTATTCTCTCAGGGGTCCGTCAAAACGGCTCACGGTATTTATGAACTTGCCTCACATGTCTCTTTACTTGATCGACTTTCGGGGGGAGACTTCCTTCTTGACGCTGCTAGCGGTCCGATCGTCCATGCTGAGTATTTAGCCTACTCATGGCCTTACGAACATCGTGTGTGCGTTGATCTGTCGTTGGTAGCATTACGTGAAGCCGAGGCAAAGTTACAGGGAAAGGGCTTTTGCTGCATGGCGGACATTTGTCGTTTGCCGTTTCAAGATGGCGTATTCGATGGCGTCATATCGGGCTATACGATCCAGCATATCGACGAGACCCAACAGTCCAAGGCTGTTGCCGAGCTCTATCGTGTTCTCAAACCGGGCACTCACCTTTGCATTATTACAGACCTGCAACCAAGTGGTATCCACCGGTCGCTGATTTTAGCATTAAGAATTATCAGGAAGGTCCGAGATTTGCTCTCGATCGGCCGAAGCGGCGTCAATCGTGAACAGAATGAACCGCGCCCTATATTAAAACCACCACACTCGCTGTACTTTCATGCTCGAAATCTTGCATGGTGGCGCTATCAAGTACACCATTTAACCAATTCTTACTCTCTTGAGGGGCTCCGCATTTTTACAAAAAGCGAATTCGAATCTTTTTTTGAACATTCGATACGAGCGGCGAAAATCGTACGGGCGTTGGAGGCTCTATTTCCCAAAGTTGCAGCGAAGACGTGCTCATATTTGCTTGTGGATGTTTTCAAACCGCGGCCGTAGTCCCAGGGCGGCAAGCGTGAGAATGGCGATGCTGCGATGCGCCGTCATGGTGCGCCCTCAAACGCGAGCTGCCGTGCACATGTGCACGTCGCGATAGCAGCGCTACGAGCGCAGCGAGGCGCGTCGGGACACGCGCGCGGGCCACTATGAGCGTGACGCAGGCACAGGCTGCGAAGACACAGGACATGTCAATTCAAGATGGGGCAGAACATGGACCACATCAGGGGTCTGCGCAACGCCGAGGTCACCGAGAAGCAAGCCCGTTCGACAAGTAACCGGCTCCTCGGTGCGCTTGCGCTGGCTGATGGCATAAGCTTCCTATCAAGACAATAGAAGAGCTTAGCTATGGCAGACCGCTGGCTGCGACAGCTGCGGCGGTGAGAGGACCTGTTCTCAATTCGCTGGGACATTCTTGATTGCGAATAAATGCCAGTGAGTTCGCGCGACTGGTCGCCCGAGCTTTACAGAACAAGCCGGGCATGCGCTTGTCTAATGCACTTGTGGCTATTCGCTCTTGGCGCGCCTTCACCAGCTCACCGCGCTGCCCGCGGCAATAAATTCAATAATCGGAACCAGCTTGTACACGGCATGCAAGTCCGCTAGGGGTTGCGGGATGGCGCAGATCGCGTTCGTGTCCGATATGAACGGCTACCCTTGGGGCGGGTCAGAAGAGCTGTGGTCGCGGGCCGCATTAAGGCTGGTCGGGGAAGGCCATAGCATTTCCGCCAGCGTCGCGGAATGGCATCCTCTGCACTCTCGCGTCAGGCATCTGATCGAGAGCGGTATCCGCGTCTACCTGAGACCGCGGTGGCTTGGCATGCCGAGCCGGATCATACGCAAGGCCTGGCGCAAGAGCCGCGATCCCCTTTCGCTAGCGGTCGATGCCCTAATCAAGAGCGAGCAGCCTGATCTCGTGGTCTTTTCCGGCGGCGGCCCATTTCCCTTGGTCGTCGAGGGACCGGAAACCTGCATTGCGCGCGGCGTACCGTTCGCCTTCATTGCCCAGTCTAACTGGGACGCACTGTGGCCCGACGACGAGGAAGCAAGACGCTATCGCGAAGCGATGATCCGCGCGCGCCGCTATTACTTCGTTTCACACGGCAATCTGCGTTTGGCCGAGCGCCAGCTCGGTTGCGATTTGCCGAACGCGGAGGTCGTGCAAAACCCATTCAACGTTGGCTTTGATACCAAGCTCCCCTGGCCGAAGACGAATGGCACAGTCAAGCTTGCCTGCGTCGCCAGACTTCACCCACCGTCTAAGGGGCAAGACCTTCTGTTCGACGCGCTAAGCGAGCCGCAATGGCGGGAGCGCGATTGGCATCTCTCACTATATGGCGAGGGGCCATCACGCGATACGCTCCAGCGCCTCGCCGCAAGGCTGAAGATCGACCGCAAGATAACCTTTGCCGGACATCATCCCCTCGTCGAGGATATCTGGCGCGAGCATCATGCCCTTGTATTGCCGTCGCGCGCTGAAGGTCTGCCGCTTGTTGTCGTCGAGGCCATGCTGTGCGGAAGGCCCGTAGTGACGACCGATGTTGCGGGCAACGGTGAAGTCGTGACTGACAATATAACGGGCTTCCTGACCAAATCCGCCACGGCCCGCAGTATAGGCCATGCACTTGAACGTTTCTGGGACAATCGCTCCAGGCTGCAAGAGATCGGCGAAGCAGGAGCAAAGGCGATCCGCCAATGGGCGCATCCCGATCCGGCCGGAGTCTTTTCTGACAAGATCAAGGCATTGATTTAACGCATTCATTTCAACCCCAAAGCCCAAAGCAGGCTCATGCATTAAATCTGCGACCGGAGACCGCAAATGCGCCGGTTGGGCGAGTTTTCATAGGTCATCGATGCCAGCAAGAAGCAAGACCGGAACGAAGCGGCTTGTGCGGCGTCACACGATTGATGCTCAAAACAGCGCGCCCGTTACCAAGATTCGCCGATAGCTCCCCTCGCTATTCGAGGGCCAACTAGAGGGAATTCCGGTTGGTGCCCGTTGCAAAAAGCGAATTGTGCGACAGTCGCCCAATTACCAGTCCCAGTAGTCGTGGCGTAAGGGTGAACTAACCTATCAACGTTATCTATGTTGCTGTCTGGCAGCCGGCCAGGTTGAGCCGCTTGGTGATTATAGCGAGTGCGGCCTTGTTATCTATAACGTACCTGTCCATGCTATCGAACAAGTCGATGCTTTCGATGTTCGCAGCCAAATACGCACTTTCGGCATCAGTAATCACAGGACTTCGGATCGTCCCACTCGATTTGAAATCGCGGCATAGAGATCCTGTCTTTGGAATGGTAGTCTTCTCTATCTGCGCTGGTTGCCAATGCAAGTCCTCAATTATGTATAAGCCACCAGGGGCAACGAATGGAAACAATGTCGCGAGAGCAATCTGCTGGTGGTGGGATGCATGGCTGCCGTCCTCGACTATGATGTCGAAGGGCGTTGCCACTGAGCGCGCCATCCTGCGGAGGTCTGCGCGAGAGTGTCAAGCGACATCCGGAATTGATGCCGTCCGTAGTCCCCCTTTTCAGATGAAATGCCTTACTCGCGGCGAGACGCGAGAAGGGCAATCGCTACGTACATATCGTGACCCGGTTCTTCAATATCCACCACGCGATTGCGGGCAAAGCATATGTCGTACGCCTCGTGCCTCCGTCGACTGCCAAGCCGCCTCACCGCTTTGACGCCGGCCGACAGCAACTTTCCATAGGCGCCCGCCGCACCAAATCGGAGCCAATTAAGCTGCCTTTCCACCAAAAAAACAGCGCATCGTGGTCCCGTCGTCAGCTTTTTTGCAGCTTCTACCTTCAGACCAGAATTTTCGACGAGCCTTTTCAGTCCATAGATGGTCCACCGCCAGTAGTCGTACGGACACGCGTGGTCTTCGAATAGACCGTGTGTCGTCAGCACCAAGTTTCCTCCGGGCCGCAATAGACGATAGCACTCGCGGAGATACACTTCAGGATTCTCAACATGCTCAAGCACTTGGGTGGACAAAATACAGTCGTAGCCCGAGAGTTCCAGCGGCAGCTTGGAGTCGGGACCGTACTCGAAATCAAGATGATTGCCGCCGGAGAGATCGGCACGATGATAGGTACAGTTGCCGAATAATGGCCGATACGGCGAGCCACCGCAGCCGTAGTCGAGCACCATTGAGAGATGCTCAGGGATCAATGCGTTCAACGCGATTAAGAGATCTGACAGGTGCAGGTAGAACATTTCACCGGGTTGAGGGTTCAACCTCTCCCTTAGGTATCCGGCCTCACCCAAGTCCATTTTGAGCCTTTACCGTAGACTTACGAGTCACGTCTCGTGCTAATGTGCCCGTCACGACTCTCTTGATAGCGATAGGGACCCTTTATCACTGCTTGCACTTGATGATTAAGCGGCCAGTATCGTCAATTCGATGTAGAAAAGGATAAAGGCCCACCTCTCGAAAATATTGATCCACCGCTTTCCTAGCGCCCGCCCAGTACCCATAATCGTCGATGATCATGACGCCGTTGGGGACAAGGCGGGGCCAAAGATGGAGAAGTTCATGGTAGGTCGATGTGAACCAGTCGGTATCAAGTCGTAGAAGAGCAATCTTGTCGGGTAAGCATCCGGGTATTGTCGCCTCGACTGGGCCCACAACATATCTGACAAGGTCTTGCTGATATCCGATCTCTATCATGGCGGCCTTTACATCGTCCAACGAATTCCTCGCCCAAACATGACTCGTGTCCGGATTTTGTGACGCCATTAGCTCAGCGGCGCTTTGTCCCCGAAAATCTTTGTCCTCTGGGCCTGGCGGGGGCATTCCGGAAAATGTGTCAAAGAGCCACAGCGAGCGTCTGGCCCCAAGCCTCAAAAGCGTCAGACCCACGGCCATCATAGATCCTCCACGCCATACTCCACATTCCACGATATCGCCCGGAATTGAGTTTGCCTCGATATACTCAACCGCTTGCCGAAGTGCATCAATTCGATAGATACTTGTCATTGTCCGAGATCGTACTTGATTCCAAAGGGCTCGTGTCTCCTGATCAAGGTCGTGTTCATCCGGCCCCTGATAGCTTGGCTCGGAACGAGGCTCCACAAATCTTTCTGCCCGCGCAAGACCGCGGCGCAATAGCTTTCGGATCCTTGTTATCATAATGAAGCGTATGTCAAATGGCTTGCTTTTGGTGAGGTCGCGCATTCGGCTGGGGCAATCTGGCGCCGGAGTTCTCCAAGTTTTGTGTATGGAATATCACCCATTCCCATCGCTCGTGGTAAGAACAAGCTTCGGGATGCCAACCCCAAAGCATGGCCTCGTCTGTTCGAACGACTTCGAAAGGGCATATTCCATCGAGGTGCTCGTAATTCTCGCCACCCGGCGGGCCCGTGAGATATGTTCTGAGGTAAAATTGACCGACGTTGAGCCGAAGCGAAGGAAACTTACAAACAAGAACAGTCTCACCTTCGGCGGTTCCAATTCGGACCTCCGGATACAAGGCCCAAGCGTGAATGACAGGTTGCTGAAACTGGTTGACGATCTGAAACGAGAAGCATCCTCTCGATAACAACTGGGGATAGCTGATAAGAAACTTAATCTCAAGCGGCTCGCCAAAGCTATGTACGCCATTTGCATTCGAGGTGATAACTTCCGCCCTACTTACATGAGGTGACTTGTGCTTTGGTTCCGCAGTTCGCTCATAGATTGCGCCTGTTGTGCCGCTCGAAAGGTAGGTCGAGATTGCGCGCGCGACATCTCCGTCAACTTTGACAGCGCCTGCATTCAATAGAACTGCGCGGCTCGCCAGCTCACTGATGGCGGCTAAGTTGTGGCTGACGAACAAAACGGTTCGCCCTTCGCGGGATGCTACATCGTGCATTTTGCCCAAGCATTTTTTTTGAAACTCGTGATCACCAACTGCCAGGACCTCATCAACGACGAGAATCTCCGGCTCTAGGTGGGCAGCCACGGCAAATGCAAGGCGTACATACATGCCAGATGAATAGCGTTTCACCGGCGTATCGAGGAAACGCTCCACCTCGGCGAACGCGACGATCTCGTCGAACTTCTTGCGAATCTCGCGTTGCGCCATCCCGAGAATCGCGCCATTAAGGAAGATGTTCTCGCGACCCGTGAGCTCGGGATGAAATCCCGTCCCGACCTCAAGCAGGCTTGCGACGCGCCCTCGCAGCAGAACCTGTCCCTCTGTCGGCTCCGTAATGCGGCTCAAGATCTTGAGAATCGTGCTCTTTCCGGCACCGTTGCGGCCAATGATACCAACAACCTCACCCTTCTTGACCTCGAAGCTCACATTCTTGAGCGCCCAGAACTCCTCTACCTCGTCTCCTTGAACGATCTGACGCCCGCGGAACACGTCGATCGCCTTGCGCGTAAAATTGCGAGCCTCGCGTGCGATGACGTCGCGCAGCGTATGGTTGTACCGAGCCTGTTCGCCGGTTCGGTGGCCGAGCAGGTATCGCTTCGACACATTTTTCACTGTAATGACGACATCCGACATGGTTGTGGAACGCGGCTCAGATCAGGTCCGCGAAGCTCTTCTCCATCTTCCTGAACCGCTGGATTCCGAACCACAGGAAAAAAGCGGTCACGCCGACGCTCATCGCCAATCCCGGCACGTAGAGCTCGCTTTGCCCGCCCAAGATGCACCACCGGAATCCGTCGATGACGCCCACCATAGGATTAAGCGAGTACAGCAAGCGCCACTGTTCGGGCACCACATTGGAACTGAATCCGACCGGCGATACGTACAGCCCAAACTGCACGATGAAGGGGATGACGTAGCGGAAATCCCGGTATTTGACGTTGAGTGCCGTGATCCACAGGGCCGGACCGACGCTGGCAAAAAATGCCAACAGGACGAAGACAGGTAGCACCAGGATCCGCCAATCCGGCTGAAATTGGTACCAGACCATGAGCAAAACTAAAATGACAAAGCTGATAAGGAAGTCCACGAACGCCACCACCACCGTCGCCGTGGGTACGATGAGCCGTGGGAAATAGACCTTGCTGATCAGGTTCGCGTTGTTGATCAGACTGTTGGAGGCCTCGCTCAACCCGGTCGAAAAAAAAGTCCACGGCAATATGCCGGCGAAGACCATCAGCGGATACGGCGCGGTTCCGTCGGCTGGCAGGCGTGCGATCTGGCCGAAGATTATGGTGAAAACCAACATGGTGAGAAGGGGCCGAATGAGGGCCCAAAGCACACCGATCACCGTTTGCTTGTATCGAACCGAGAGGTCGCGCCACGCGAGCACCCGGAATAGCTCGCGGTAGCGCCAGAGATCGATCCAATAATGGCGTTCTCGCCGCCCGGCTTCGATAAGGATCGCATCCTGCATTATGCTTGTCTTTCGCGTTACGTTAGACCCCGATGATATTCGGAACGTCCGCGGCCGAAAGCGTTCGGGGCGGGCTGGTCCGCTGGAGTTGCCGCGGCATCGCGGGCCATATGACCGTCACAATCCCCCGGCAAATCGGCCCCAAATATCAGAATAGAGGGTCCGGTTCAATAACATGAGGGGGCCGACGGCCTAACATAGAATGTCATAGCTCTGGTTCCGTCGCGCGCCTCATGTTAACTTGCTCCTCGTCAGCAATCGGGAGGCTTCCGGATCGTGACGAGAGCAACACAGGCTTCGAAGTCCCCGTCTCGCGGCTTGCGGTGATTTGCGCCATCGGAGATACCCTCCTTGGCTTCCCCTCCTGCCCGCCGTGGAGCCATCGCTCGGCCGTGGGCAAACAAGACTTTGATCACCTCATGAGAGGCGCCCGCCAACTTCCGAACGACGGCACTTGTCCGTCAGCAAAGACGAACGAAGATGTCATGCTGGACCTATCTGTCATTATCTGTGCGCACAATCCGCAACCTCATTACCTCCGTCGTGTACTTGACGCACTTCGATCCCAAACGCTTCCAAAATCGCAATGGGAACTCCTGCTGATTGACAATTCATCGTCGACGCCGCTGCGGGTCCAATGGGATATCTCCTGGCATCCGAACGGCCGTCATTGTTTGGAGAGCGAGCTTGGCCTCTCCGCAGCTCGCCAGCGGGGGATTCGTGAGAGCTCGGGAACGGTGCTGGTATTTGTCGATGATGACAATGTGCTCGATCCGAATTACCTGTCCACCGCCCTAAGCATCGGCGAAGAGTGGCCTATATTGGGGACGTGGGGAAGCGGAGCAACCATCCCGGAATTCGAGCGTGAGCCGTCTGAGACTGTGAAGGCGCTCCTGCCCTTCCTTGCGCTACGCGATGCTGACGCACCTCGATGGGGAAATGTTCCAGTCGCTGAATCGACTCCCTGGGGAGCAGGCCTGTGCGTGCGTAGGGAAATTGCAGAGGCATACTGTGACATGGAGGGGCAGTCCGAACTCAAGATAACAGATCGCAAGGGAAAATCACTCTTGAGCTGCGGCGACATGGAGATATCGTACGTCGCTCGCGGTCGCGGGTTCGGCACCGGCGTTTTTCCGGAACTTAAGTTGGTCCACCTCATTCCCAAGGAGCGTCTGTCCACAGATTACCTGTTAAATCTCTGTCAGGCCTCACGTACATCTTGTCTATTGCTGACATACAAATGGAGCGGGAGCGTTCCAAACTATCCATTCCGACCACGCGGTCTATTGTCTGTCGTGAAGAATTGGCTAACCAGACGCGGTCTTGATCGACGCCGCTATTTTGCCGACGTACGCGCCGTGATCGAGGCACGGCGCTTGATCGCGGCGAGTCGCACACAACGTTAGCTCATGCTTGGCTCGTAACGCTGCTGCGGGTCATATGGCCGGTTCCGACAGACCCACCGACTGCGGTAATCGGGCCCGGATTTGCAATCTGATCGCGCTTCTCGAGCAATTGGGCCCCACGACATCACCTTCGCTTACGTTCCGTACCAACCTGCTGATTACCAAGCGATGGAGCGCCGCCTTGGGCACTGCGATCGGAGTGCCACCCCATCAAACTCTTGCCGGCAGAGCCAAACGCAAGATATGGCGGGCACTAGATCTCAGATCAACTCATTCGTGGGGCGTCGATGACTCGTTTTCCAGTAACGCTTGACAATCTCGAAAGAGGCCACGACTGGGCAGTCAAGTGGGGCCCCTCGAGCGAGGCGATCTGCGAGACGAAAAGGTTCTTCGTCGAGTGTTCGAGGCCTGGCAACCCTGGGGCGTCATGCACTTCGCCGCGTACGCATACGCTGGGGAACCGAATTTGGACCCTCTCAAATATTACGATAACAATGTCGGCGGAACAGTGAACCTGCTCAGGTCTTGCGCAGCCTACGATTGCAAGAACTTTTGTGTTTTCCATGTGCCACGTACGGAATTCCGACTCAGCTACCGCTGACTGAAGACCACGGGCAAGTGCCCGTCCATCCTTATGGGTACGCAAAGCTAGTCGTGGAGCGAATGCTGCGTGATGCGGAAGTGGCACATGGGATCCGACACGTAGCGCTTCGTTACTTCAATGCTGCCGGCTCGGACCCTGATGGAGAGATAGGGGAAATGCACGACCCCGAGACCCATTTGATCCCACTCGTGCTATTGGCGGCGATGGGGCGCCGACCGTCAATTAGATGTATTAGCCGGAACTCGATCGGACAGCTGTGTGCCTGGTTGAGCGATCAGGTTTTGGTGTCCGTTGTCGTTAGGCCGCGATCATTTTCTCCTTCGTCATCGGCATTGCATCTAGGAAGGCCTGCATCGGAGTTTTGCCGAAGCACCAACGTCCCTGATGCGGCCCTGCCTCATTGTATTCTTTGATCCACGCGTCCAGATCCGCCTGCAGCTCGTCGGTTGAACGATACACCTTTTTGCGGAACGCGACACGATAGAACTCGTT
>Ga0306920_100011209_pt1 | contig 12084 bp, 8 predicted proteins | sample flu12Cox44000170_FD_204666 | JGI IMG/M metagenome (GOLD analysis project Ga0306920, IMG submission 204666) | Lab enrichment of tropical soil microbial communities from Luquillo Experimental Forest, Puerto Rico - flux4day.12C.oxic.44.000.170 (v2)... | ecosystem: Environmental > Terrestrial >...
GCACTTCGCATGCCAGGCCGGGGATCAAAGCAGCCATGGACATGTCTTTCCTGCGGGCCTTGAGAACACCCTGTAGCTGCTGCACATCGGTACCGTCATTCAGCACGACGACGATATTCCCAGTATCCGTTTTCATGGTCATGGTGTTGCCGGTACGACTGATGATGACGCCCTTTATCTTTAGGGACTGAGCGAAGGCAACCGTGCTAACGACCACGGTTGCAAGTAGAGCGGCAATTGTGATGAATCTCGTTACGTTCCTCGGGTGTTTCATGGGGGTTGCCTCCGAATTCACTCTCCTGGCGGCAAAATGACAATCGCTGTCATTACCGTGTTTGATCGACCAGAACTTATCTGCGCTCTTGTCCCAGCCATGCCAGTCTCACGGCCAGCGCTGAACGCGCATGCCACGGCAAGGATAGAAAATAGGCGATACTGCGGATACTAGCAGAAGTTACAGGTACCGAAAAAAGGATTTATAGCTCCCACACGCCGCGGTCATGGTCAAATGCACCCCGTCGGCCCAATCCCGATTCTGTCGTACCGACTAGCAACTAGCTCGACCGCGCTAATATCAAATTTTTGGCTTGAACTAAGTACTTTTACCAGTTACCGTTCCAAGCGTACCCGCAGTAGGATTACGCGCGTGGAACAGGCATCACCTGTTTCAACAAAACCGTTTTTGGGTTTCAGAATCGGAGAGACATCTATGAACACAGCATCGAAGGCATTGAAGATTGCCGTTGCGTGTCTGGTGGTGTTGGCAATGACCGTGCCCGGATTCACCCGGGATAAATACGAGACCATTGACGCTACGGCCTATGGCACAAGCACCCAGCTCGGACGCAATGTCGGAGTGACAATCATCATCTACGAATTCTCCACCCCTGAGAACCGTCAGGCTCTCGTCGAAGCTTTCCAGAAGGGCCAGAACCAGGGGCTGGTAAATGCACTGTCCAAGATGCCCGCGGTTGGCCGCATCCAGATTCCTGGCACTCTTGGTTACGACCTCTCGTTCATCCGCATGATTCCTTCCCCGACTGGCAGGACCATCCGGTTCGTTACCAACCGCAAGATCACATTCGGCGAGGCTTACTCGGATGCCCAGTCGCAGTCGTTCGATTTAACGGCTGGTGAAATCCAGCTGAACGATCAGGACAAAAGCAAAAGCGGCGGCGTCCTATACCCGGCTTGCCAGTTCACCATCAACAAAGATGGGGAGTTGCAGATCGAGTTGAACCAGAATGCTTGGCGGCTTGCCAACATTATCGACTGGAAGGGCACGTCGGAGAACTAACTGCCAGCGCGTCTGAGTTCTGGGGCGCGGTGGGCCGGGCAGGTTTTCGTTTGCCGGCCGCGTTTTCCGTTGTTGAATGGGTGTTCCAAACCGGCGCAAGGACTATAGTTGGGTCCTGATTGCGCAACGATCATTTCCAACGAGGTGGAATATGAGGACTCAAAAACGCATCGCCACGACCCTGATTGTCGTGTGTATTGTGCTGCTGGCCTGCGGCCTGGCACAAGCCAGGAGCAGGTTTGCATGCAACGAACCGGACCCCGCTAGCTTGTGCACCGCGGATAATACCTGCGGTTCGGCGACGAATCCCTGCACCGTCAACATCACTAAGTCGGGAAGCTCCGCCAACGTAAGGCCCAGTGTTCCGAACGCAAGGAACAACCAGCTCTTCTGCGTCAAGAAGGGCACCAAAGTCATTTGGATGACCTCCAACAGGAACACCGGCTTTATGATCTCCTTCGGCACCGACTCGCCGTTTGAACCGGACGATCCCATCATCGGCGGAGCCAACAGGCAGATAACGGTGACGGCCGCCGTTCCTGGCTGCTTCAGGTACGATGCCGGCGCCTTCTTTCCGGGAGCCATCTACGGCATGAGCGGTGGCACCAATCCCGAGCTCATAATCCTGCCGTAGCTCGTACGGATCGTGCCTCGGGGCAGCATGGTCCCTGCGATGCTCTTGCGGCCTTGACGGTCTCGCCTTCGTGGCGGAAGGCGGGCCGCTTCCTTTGCACTGCTTGTAGCGCCCAAGGCATACCCCTTCCCCCAAAAAGATTTTTCGTTTTGTTGAGGATGGCGGGAATTTTTGCGCAAAATCCTCGTCTTACGGCTGAATAATTTACGCGCAATAGCGTCGAGTTGTGAGCTCATTTTTGGGCACTTCTCAGGCGATCAGCCGAGCCTTGTGCGTGAGTTAACCAACCCCTTGAGTGTTGGGGTGCTTGAGAATTTCTGACGACAGGTGCCCCCGGTTCGCGCCTTCCGTGAGGGCGGCTTGTGATCGAACCCGTGGGTGAGTTTCGCAGCCCGCACCACAGCTGATCCTTCGGTCGCCGAGGTACCCCACGAAGCGCGCCCAGCAGGAAACCCCGACAGCGACCCCGTGATGACATACGTTGAGGATCGTTTGGCTTGGATTCGCCGCTGGCTACTGGCAACTGGCCTGCTAGCAAACCAGCAACTGGAGATAAAAAAATGCGGTCCTGTAGGCCACAGGACCGCAGCTTAATCGTCTACGGGTGGGGTTGCTAACGGTCAACCCGCAGCAGAACCTATTGGCTCGGAGGCGTGCTGGCCTTCTTGGACTTCTTCGGAGCGGGAGCACTGCGCGACTGCCCTTGCACCGCGCTTTCGTCGACGGTCACCGACTCTTCCTGGGTGAACGTCGCTCCCTGCGGCACGAAGTAGAAGTGAGCAGCCTTACCCTTCGCTCCGCCCTTGCGCGGCTCGAGCCGGCTCGGGTCAACTTTCGGGCCCAGCTCGTCGGTCGTCATGTAGTACTTGACGTTGACAGCTCGCTGCGAGCCGATCGTTTCTGCATTGACCACTTCTGTCTGGTCGTTATAGCCCACGATGGCGACCTTGCCGTTTGGCATCTGCTGGACGCGCAGCGCCAGTTTGTCGAGAACGTCCTTGCAGTCGTTGTCCACGCGCCACGGCCGCTTGGGGTCTTTCTCGAAGGTGCACTCGCCCCAGTCTTCGACCTCGGCAACCTTCTGGACGGGAGGCACGTTGATGGAAGCCGTGCAGCTCGTGCTGAGGTTGTGGTCGTCCGTGGCGGTTCCGGTAACGGTGATGGTGTTGCCGGCATCGGCGTTAGTTGCGGTCACTGTGGCCGAGGTTCCGCTACCGCTCAACTGGCCGCCGGTGCTCGTCCAGGTGTAGGTCAGTGGACGGTTTTCGGGACTGCTGGCAGTGATCGTAACGGTGGCGGCTTGGTTGATCGCAATCGAACTCGGATTGGCGGAGCAGCTCGCGGTCGGCGGATAGTTGGGCCGCGCCTTGATGGTGAATCCGGCGCTGCAGGACGCGATGTTGTTCTTCTTTTCTTTGGCGTCGGTCGCGGTTCCCGTCACCGTATAGCTGCCTGGTTGCAGGCCGGTGGTATCGACGCTACCCGTCGTGCCAGTGCCGGATACAGTGCCGCCCGTGCTGGCCCACTTGTACGTAAGGGCGTGCTTGGGATTGAAGTATTGGGTGCTGATGGTTGCCGTGACAGGATCTCCCGCATAGACCTCGGTCGGAGAAGCGGAGCAGCTTGCGGTCGGAGGAACTGGAGGCTTGCCGCCAAAGTTGAAGTAGAGGCCCGCGAGTGCGCCGCTCTGGGCGACATCCCAAACGAATTGATGTCCGCTCGGACGATAGTCAACGTCGAGGTACCGCCAACCGAGACCGAGACCAAGATGCTTCGTCAACTGGTAGGTTAGTAGACCGATCACCTGGTAATCGAGGTTCGCTCCTCCACCGCCTGCGTCCCCGGCGATGTTGACAGCGGCCTTCTCTCCTAAGGGCAGAATGAATCTCGCGCCACCCACCCCATCAACCCAGTTCGCCGATTTCGTGAAGCCAAGTCCGATGGGCTCCAACGTAAGATTCTGACCCAGATACCAGTAGCGAATTCCACCCAGGGCATCGATTTTCAGGTGTTCGCCATCAAGGAGTCGGTAGCCGATTTTCGGTGTGAGGATCGATTCGGTGATGTGAGCATTGATCGAGGTCTGGCCAATATCCGTTAGGGGTAAGGCTTTGTCGTCGCCTAGCTTTATCCACAGGTAGTCTATCGGCATGACAAACCGGCCTTTGTCGGCCTCGACGGCGATTGGAATGATGCCCTTCAGGTAGTGGAAGAGATCGCTAAAGGGAATGTGAATGCCGGTATCGTGGCCGAGTACTCCGGCAGTTCCGTGCACTCCGGCGAACCAGCCGTAGATCGACACTGCTCCTCGCCATCCAGAACCCTCGGGAACCCAGCCGCTGGCTTGTGGAGCGGGAGCGGGGGCGTCCGGTAACGGCCGCGGATTCGAACTCGACGTTGCCGGATCTGCGGGGAGGGCTGCCGGGTCGCCATCGGGGTTGGCAGGCCGGGAGCTGGCATCAGCCGCTGGAGTAGCAGCAGACAAGTCTCCGGGCTCGGCTGCGCTGGCTGGTAGGGTAATGAGGACACTCAACATGAATTTGACGATTACCCCAAGTAGCGATTTTCGAAACAGACTCATGACATTCCCTTTTTTTTGGCCGAACGGATGCGATTGCAGGCAGCAGCCCGCTGGGTTGGATTTATGGTCTCGTAGGTAGAACTAACACTCCGGGAAAGCCGCTACAACTGGTAGAAGTGACAGTTTCCGTGCAAACAAAATCGAGCCAGCAAGAGCCAACAACTGCACCGGAGCGCCGGCGGGAGCGTATACCACCAACGTGGAGAATTTCGAATTGTGTAAATTTTCTGTCGCGATCAGGACCGCAGCGGTGGTCAATGCTTCTTGTGCTTCCCGTTCTGTTTCTCGCCGTGAGTCCCGATGGCCAAGTCTTCCGCCGCGCTCTGGTCATAGTCTTCCAGCTCGGCCATGAGGCCCTCGTCGCTCAAATCCAGCGGGTGGGAATTTTTCCAGTCCGCGTGGGTCACCTCATGTAGACGACCGACCACATTTTCGTCCCGAACCTCGATGGCGCATTCGCGCCGGCTGTCGAAGCTTCCAGGCGAAAGATTGATCGAGCCGACTACGCCGCGCACGTTGTCTGCCAGTAGCAGTTTGGCGTGAAGCTTCAGGCCCTTCAGCTTATGGACCTTCACACCGACATCGTTGAGGATGCGCAGTCCGCCAACCCCCTCCAACAGCTTTTCCTTTTTTAGCTTGTGAGGCGGGCGAGCCATCACATGCACCTTCACGCCCCGTTCAGCTGCTCTTACCAGGTGCTCGATGATGGCGGGATCCTGATAACGTTCGTTCTGCAGCCACAAGGTATGCTGGGCGTTGTCGATAAACTGGCCGATCCGCTGCCGGCCATTTTCCACGCACCAAATTAAGTGAGACTTTTGGCCGGGAGTGAACGACTTTCGCGACCAGTCGGCATCGAAACACGCCATCACCTCGGCAACTTCGTGAGGGGCGCTGGTGGCGACACCGTAGTCGCGCGTCTCGGTGAGATCCTTCGGTTCCCAGTTGAACGACATGATGAACGCCGTATCGTCATCGACCACCATCGATTTTTCGTGAGTGAGGTCGAACTGCGGATTGCTGTCGAGCACGTCGACGCCCGCTGCCGTCAGCATCGTTCGCGTTTCTTCGTTCACCGATTCACCGCTTCGACGGGCAGGATTCAGCATGACCCGCACCGACACTCCCCGTTTCTTGGCTGCCATCACCGCTTGCAAGATAGCCAGGTCCGAGAAGATGAACATCTTGATGCGCAGCGATTTGGTCGACTGATTGATTGCGTCCAGGATGGGACGCGCCGAGTCATCGGGCAAAACGATTAGCGATCGTGACATGGCCCTTCCATTTCTGGTCACTGCTCGCGCGTACCCAGCAGGCTGCGGAAAAAGTCGAAAAAGCATATCCCTCGGCGACTAAAGTCGCCTCGTGATGACAAAAATAAATGACTTGTACGGCGCAGCTAAAGCTGCGCCCTTTCAAAACACAAATCAGATCGAGTTTTTCAGCAACTTGTAAAGTCCTGCCCTGATCGAAAGCCAAGCAAAATCGACTTTTCAGCGACCTCCTAGGCCGTCGCTGTCGGGGTGGCGGCGCCATCCGACTCAAATTGCGTTCGATGCAACTGAGCGTAAATTCCGTTCCTGGCCATCAGCTCTTCGTGGGTGCCGTTCTCGGCAACAACTCCGCCGCTGATGACGATAATCTGATCGGCATCGCGAATCGTTGTAAGCCGGTGCGCAATTGTGATGACGGTACGTCCTTTCATCAGCCGCTCCAGCGCCTCGATCACCAGCTTTTCAGATTCACTGTCGAGCGCTGCGGTGGGCTCATCCAGAAGCAGAATGGGATTATTTCGAACCATCACGCGCGCGATTCCGATGCGCTGGCGTTGTCCACCGGACAGCGTCGAGCCGCGCTCGCCGACAATGGTGTCGTAACCCTCAGCCGTATTCGAAATGAATTCATGAGCATTTGCCAGCTCGGCGGCCTTGATGATCTCTTCACGAGAAGCACCGGGTCGGCCAAATGCAATATTCTCGGCGATCGTGCCGTGAAAGAGAGCGGTGTCTTGTAGCACGTAGCCGATCTGTTCCCGTAGGGCTTGCAGCGACAGGTCGCGCAGATCGTGGCCGTCGATCTTCACGGATCCCTTCGTCGGATCGTAAAAACGCGGAATCATGCTCACCACCGTCGACTTGCCGCTGCCGGTAGGGCCGACGATGCCCACCAGTTGTCCTGGCTTGATGTTGAAGCTAACGTCACTCAGCACAGGGTTCTGCACGTCGTACGCGAACGCTACATGTTCAAACGTCACCTCGCCCCTAAGTGGAGGGGGAACAAGAGCAGTCGCTTTCTCTGGAATGACGGTGTCGGTGTCGAGGATTGCGCGGATGCGGTCGACTCCCACTGCGGCTTGCGCGATCGCATTCGTCGTGGTCGCCAGGTCCTTTACCGGCTTGAAGAACTTGCTGAGATATGAAAGGTACACCGTCAGCGCGCCGACCGTCATAACCCCAGCCAGGATCAGGTAGGCGCCTCTCCAAAGCACCACGGCCGTACAGACTGCAACGGTGATGGTGACGACCGGCGAAAGCAGTGCCTTGATGCTGCGCGCTTTGAGTGCCGCGTCAACCGTGGCGTGGCTCACGCTGCGCAACTCTTCCTGCTCCAGATCTTGCCGGCCGAATGCCTTTACCGCCTCGATCGACTCCAGCGCCTGCTGAACAACCGCCACGATGTCGGATTGTTCTTTACGAACCTGGTGAGTCGCTTTCTTCACGGCCTTCTTAAAGCGTGAAACGAACAGCAATAGGAATGGCGTCACGCCGACAGCGATCATGGTGAAATCCCAGTTCAGCCAAAACATCAGCGCCAACATGCAAACGATGGTCAGCAGGTCGACGAGAATACTTAGCGTCGAAGAGGACGCGAAGCCCTGAATTGTCTGTATGTCGGTCGTGATGGTGCTAAGTAGGGGTCCGGTCGGATGGGTGTTGTAGTACCCCAATGAAAGCCGTTGCAGGTGGTGAAATGTACGCAGGCGGAGATCGTGCGCGACATACTGCCCCACGCTCTCCGTGTAGTAATTGTCGACATAGCTGGCCAAGGCGCCGAGGACAGCGATTACAACGTAGGCGCCGGCGGCGATGGCTGCAATGTGCAACTGATGCTTGCCGTCCATCCAGGGACGAAGCAGATCAGCCAGCCACGGCGACATCTTGTGATGTCCTACTACATTGTCGATGATGACTTTCAGGGGCCAAGGCGTGGCAAGACTCATCGCGGTCTCCACCAGCATGGCCAGCAGAATGACCAGGAGGCTCCCGCGATACGGACGCACCAGTTCTCGAATCAGTCGTATCATGCGATGCACTTCGCGCCAGGACTTCGATCCGACTCTCAGCGCCTATCAGAGTTCAGCAATGATTATGGGATGTTAGTCAATTTCTCAGCAGCTCGGCAAGGGAAGGACGATTCAACCAGAAAACGGGAAGCGCAAGAGCGCCTCCCGTGCGTAACGGTCGATATACTCGTCGTCCGACGTGAGCGGCACGATCGCTTGCGACCAGCGATTACTTCGTGCCAGCTACCGTGTGCTTGGTCGCAGCCGCCGCCTTCGCGGCAGCCTGTTCGCCGGCGCTGGGATTGACCTGCAACATCCAACTGCTCTGCGTGTCGGCGCCGCCCGGCCAGTTGATCGAGTTCAGATATTCCTTGTCGCCGTATTTGTTGAAGGTGACATCCATCTTGGTCAGCGGCTTGGGAGTGCCTATGGGGGTGAATTCCACGTATGCCTCGTTCTTGCCCTTGCCTCTGACGAGAAGCATATTGGCGTTACTGCCACCGGCGGTTTGCGTCACTTCGTACGTTCCGGCCGGCATCAGCTTGTCGCCGACATAAAACGCCATCGGAACCGTGAACTTCACGTTGAGGCTTGAACCATTCCATGTGGCCTGAGCCGCTGCGGGCATCGACGCCACCAACGTCACCAACCCTGCGAGGACGAGCATCGTCCCTAATTTCTTCATGTCTTCCTCCATGTAGGCCACTGTGGGGCCGATCTGTAGTGCTTGGTTAGGCTGCAGCTCGGCGTTCCGAAACCCAAATCATGCGAGCGTGCAGAGCATTTCGAGAACCGTACCGCCAGTTGCAAAATCGGTTCTTTGGCGGCGGCGAACAACTGCCAGCGTTAGACAAACAACAGAAGGACGCACGCAGAAATCACACCGTGCCGGATGCCCTAAAGCTTACTCGTAAACCCGGCATAACTCATCTGGAAAATTACAACGCTGTTGCCCGGATAGTTCCTAAGCCGTGGTGACTGTGATCAGCTTGGTCTCCGGGTCCAATTTGGTGATTCGGAAGCGCCTCACCTGTCCCACCTCAAGTGGCTCGGGTGTACCCGCACCAGATGGCGCAGCAGCCCCCCTCCAACGGGCCATGAGCATTGAACTGATATCTGCGACGTTCCCACCGGTTCCGCCGCCCACGCGGTACGAAGCCTCGAATGCTCCACCGGTGGGAGGGCACTCGCCGTAAACTCCATCCCCGAATTCGACCTGCGCACTATCCGGCGAAATCGAGAAGACGCGTCCCGTCACTACGTCGCCCGCGCCATGTTCCGCCAGGAATTCATCCAGACCAGTCGGGACCAGTTGCTTCATGCTCAGCCGGAGCAATCGCTTTTCGGGATCGATGGCGATCACTTGCGCTTTGACTCTCTGGCCGACCTTCAGGACTTCGTGCGGATGGTTGAGTCGCTTCTCAGCGGTAATCTCGCTGATGTGCACCAGTCCCTCGACGCCCTCGGCGAGCTGTACAAATGCGCCGAACTTGGGAAGGCTGGTGACGGTCCCCTCAATTGCGGAACCCACGGGATACTTCTCTGTCACATCTGCCCAGGGATCGCCGAGCGCCTGTTTGAGTCCGAGCGAGATGCGCCGCTCAGCGGGATTGATTCCCAGAATTACCGTCTCCACAACTTCGCCGGGCTTAACCAGGTCGCCGGCGGTCCTGACCTTCTTTGCCCACGACATCTCGGAGACGTGCACCAGGCCTTCGACTCCCGGCTCCAGCTCGACGAATGCCCCGAAGTCCGCGACGCGGGTCACGGCTCCGCGAACACGATCGCCGATCTTGTATTTCTCCGGAACGGCATCCCAGGGATGAGGCTGCAGTTGCTTCATGCCGAGCGAGACTCGCTGCTTCTCGGTATCGACTTTCAGGACTTTTGCTTCGACTTCCTGTCCAACCGTGAGAACGTCTTGCGGCTTATGGACGCGGCTCCAGGCAAGGTCGCTGACGTGCAACAGGCCGTCCAGGCCGCCAAGGTCGATAAACGCGCCGTAGTCCGCGAGACTGCGAACCGTTCCACGCACGATGTCACCCTCGTGAAGTTCGGAGTAGCGACGCTCTTTGACGGAACGCGCTTCGTCTTCGATCACCGTGCGGCGGTCAACCACAACGTCTTCGTCCGCGACATCCAGCTTAGTGATTCGGCATTGAATCTCCTGTCCAACCAGCTTCTCCATTTCGGCAGCATCACGAACGCCGCTGCGAGAGGCGGGCATGAAGGCTCTGACGCCAACATTAACACTGAGGCCTCCTTTCACTACGGCGGTCACGGTACCGACAATCGTCGCCTTGGCGCCAAATGCCTGCTCGAGCGCAGCCCAGTCTCTCGGCTGCGCGAGGCGCGTGCGGGATAGCTCGTAGTACCCATCGGGATCGCGGCCCTTGATGGAGACGACAAGTTTGTCGCCGACGCCCGGTTTGCTTTCGTTGTCGCGAAAAGCCGAAATGGGCAGGATGCCTTCGATCTTGAAGCCGATGTCGAGGTAAAAGACTTCAGGAGTCGCCGAGATGACGGTGCCTTCGAGCTGGCGGGGGCCATCTTCGGCCGAGCGGGCATGGCTCTGCTCGTACTCGGAAAGAAGCTGGCCGAAGGATTCGGTGGATTCGGGAATTTCGGGGTTGTTGGAGTCAGACATGATGAATTAGGACCACGTCCAGAATAGCAGCGGCGGTAGAGATCCTGCAGGTAAGCAGCCCAACCATAAGTGACGTCGTCAGCCAACGCTTACGATAGGGGAATTTCGCCGATCACAGCAACCCCCACATGCTTCGCTACAAGCCCCGAACATTGGGGAATATTTCCCAAGTGGAGAGCCAGCATGGCTTCGGTTGTTCTTGAGATTATAGGTCAGGCGTTCCGTCCGACCACCGTCGCACCGGAACCATGAACGTAGTCAAGTGCTCCCAAGTGTCGTTGGACGAGATGACGGGAGAGCCCGCCAGATCTGCTCCCCATGCCGCAGGGTCGGCCTGCGAAACGGAAAACATGAGGTGCGGATGCCAGTGTCCGTCTTGATCGCTCAGGTAGCCCTGCTTGGACAGCATGTAGCACATGGCCCCGGGTTCCATCACAGGCAATTCCTTTTTGTCGATTGCTGCCGTGATCGTCTCAACCATCTGAGCCTTGGTGCGGCCGGCCAGGATCAACTCCGTCTTCTTGATGGTGCGTGGAAGGTAGGAGCGTGCGGCAGCTGCATTAAGGCAGAGTGGACCACGCAGCTTGGGATTCCAAAAGTTCGGGTCATCGAGTGGAGCAGTCCAGGAACGTTCCACGATGCACACGAAACCGTTGGTGCCTTTCACCGCAGTTTCGTAACCGTGACGCTCAAGACCTAGGACCTCAGCGTCGCGCGAGATGGACTCAGGCGCCGCACTCCGCGCCAGTGCGATTTCAGAACTCTTGTCCTCCATCAGGTATTGGTCAACAGGAGCCATGCTCGGATAAGGTGTTTTCGCATCCTGCGCTATCGCGACCCACGCGGCGCCGAGCATAAAAGTCATTCCGATACTCTTCAGCGCAATTAGGCCGGTCTTGTTCCCCAGCATGATCCCCCCGACGTCCAGCCACGCAGGCAATAGATTGATATCAACATACATAGCGCGCTGATTCTTGGCAAGATGCGTTGATATCAATATTATTTTGATATGCCAAGGGCTGTGAATCCGACGTTTGCCACAACCCTTGCCGTCCGGGATGCCTGCCTGTGCCTTCATGTGCAATGCGCAGCAAGAGCGCTGGCCCGCCGCTTTGATGAGGCGCTGCGCCCGATCGGACTCACCAATGGGCAATTCTCGCTGATGATGACGCTAAACCGTCCAGAACCGCCAGATTTGGGGACGGTAGCGTCGCTACTCGGAATGGACCGAACTACATTGACAGCCGCTCTCAAGCCGTTGGCGCGCCGAGGTTTGCTGAGGATGCAGGTGGATTCGGCGGACCGCCGCAGGCGCATTGTAACGCTGCAACCGAAGGGGCGCAGGTTGCTCGCGCGTGCCGTTCCCGTCTGGAGAAGGACTCACATTGCAGTTGAGGCTCTTGTTCCGGATGGCGACCCCGATCGCTTCCGGAAGAACCTGCGCGCGGTGTCTTGATACTGCTATTGTTGGGCGCTACCCACATTTCCCCAAACGCAGAGAAATGTGGGCCACACATAGAGCATTACTTTCCGTAGAGGCGGTCTTTTTCAGCTTGCATGTCCGCGTACGGATCGCGGCCAGTCATCTCTTTGTACCAGGCAGGATGGTGGGTCCAGGCCCACTCTTTACTCACCGTGCCGC
>Ga0306920_100011210_pt1 | contig 12083 bp, 12 predicted proteins | sample flu12Cox44000170_FD_204666 | JGI IMG/M metagenome (GOLD analysis project Ga0306920, IMG submission 204666) | Lab enrichment of tropical soil microbial communities from Luquillo Experimental Forest, Puerto Rico - flux4day.12C.oxic.44.000.170 (v2)... | ecosystem: Environmental > Terrestrial >...
AGCTCCGCGATGGCCTCTGCAGTTGGCAGGATCAACAGTTTGATGTGCCGACGCTTGGCCTCGTGCTTTACCTCGTCCATGACGGGCAATCGCCCGGTACCCGTACCGATCACGAGTCGGTGGCACGTCCAGGGTATATCTTCCTCGATCGACAACGGGGTGTGTGCGAAGGCGTCGCGAAATTTTTTCGAGGGTTTCTTCTTGCGCTTGCGGACCTCTCCGCGGTCGATGACGACGTCGTGAGTGTAGGTAACCCCATCGATACGGATGGCACCAAAAGAGTAGGCTTCGAAACGCATGGCATACCTCCGGTTTGGATGAGTACCAGGCACGTGGTCTTATGGCCCCGCCGTCTCCATCCCGCAAGTCCTTCGGCGAGGCACGGCTGCGCAACTCGCCAAACGCTCGGGCGGCTGGCCCTTGGTGCCGGCAGCCAAAGAAACGCTGGCCGCTCTCCCCACGGCTCTTACCGCTGCTCCGGCGCGTTCCAGGAATACGGCGTACGCACGAATACGGAGTTTCGGTCGCCGGATTCCGTGCACACTGCCCATCGGGAGGTGCGAGGTGGGAAGCAGCAGCCTTACCGGACAGCGCTGGGCGGAAATTTGCCATACCGCAAGTAGTCGGATGCGCATGGCGCTGATCGCTCTCACGTTGTCCGCCTGCACGACACTGCAAGGTGGCAGCGATTTCGATCAGTCCGCCAATTTTTCCGGTTATCACACTTTCGCGTGGATGCCGAGAGAGCGTTATGGCTCCAGCAATCCGCTGGTGGTACAGCGGGCACAGGATGCAATTCAAGCGGAGCTGGTGCACAAGGGCTTCAGCCATGTCGGCGATTCCGCCGCAGCAGATTTCGTCGTGGATTTCACGATCGGCGCTCGCGAACGTATGGACGTGCACGCGTATCCGGCTCCCTATGGCGGCTGGTACGGCGGTTACCCGGGCTGGTGGGGCTATCCCTACTGGGGCACTGAGCTCGACGTTCGGCAGTACCGTGAGGGCACGTTGTCCATCGACGTCTTCGATGCGCGCAGCCACCGGCCCGTCTGGCACGGGTGGGCCAAAAAGGAGTTGACTCAGGCGGACATGGAGCACTCGGAGGCCCCCCATTCGGGCTGCCATAGCGGCCGTGCTGTCGAAGTTTCCGCCTTGATGAGTGCCGCAGCGGATGAGCCTGAGTGGCGCATGGCGGCAGGTGCTTTGACAGTGTCCGCTAACGCACCACCTACGGCTGGGGGACTACTTCGTGAACAACCTCCTGAGCTCAACTTTGGCCTGGTCTAGCCAGCAGCCTGTCCGCTTCGCGGCACCGCCTGCGTTGGGCGGCGCTTCGAGTCGGACCGGATTGGATGGCAACATGAAGGAGCAAAAAGCTTGCAGCGGCGGCGGTCAACAGTGACGCTGCCCTGTACGCGCGTCGCTACCTGGAACGTCAATTCGATCAAGGCCCGCAGTCAGGTGGTCGCGCGCTGGCTTGAGGCCGAAGGAGCAGAGCTGCTCCTCATACAGGAAACGAAGTGCTCCGACGAGGCGTTTCCGCGCGCCGAATTTGAAAAGCTGGGCTACCGCGTCGAGACAGTCGGCCAGAAGAGTTACAACGGCGTTGCGATCCTGTCGCGCGTGCCCCTCACCGTCGGGCACCGTGGACTCCCGGATGATCCCGAGGACAAAGACGCCCGGTATATCGAGGCAGTCGTCGAGCTACCGGCAGAAGGCAAGCATAGCCGCCGCCGAGCGCTGCGGGTCGTCTCGCTTTATCTGCCCAATGGCAATCCCGCCGGCAGCGAGGCCTTCCTCTATAAGATCAATTGGATGAAGCGCCTCATCGGTCACGCGCGCCAGCTTCTGCAGGACACTGAGCCACTGGTCCTGGGCGGAGATTTCAACGTCGCACCGGGCGACGCGGACGTCTACGATCCCGCACTCTTTGGCAACGACGCGTTGTGCCGCCCGGAAACGCGTGCCCGGTTCCGCGAACTCCTGACACTAGGCTTTACCGATGCGATCGCCGCCCGGCACCCCGGGCCGGGCAACTACACCTTCTGGGACTATCAGGATCGTGCCTGGCCCAAGAACCATGGGTGGCGCATCGATCATCTTCTGCTCTCGCATCGGGCCTTGCCGCTGCTTGCCGATTGCGGGATCGATAGGAAGCCACGTGGCGCGCCGAAGCCATCGGATCATGTTCCCGTATGGTGCGATCTGCGCCTGTGAGCCGCCGAACTCAATGCCTGACGATGCGCCCATGATCATGCCGGACTACTGCGGGGGCAGTATCGTCAACCTCATGTCGTCGATCACGCATGCGTTTGAAGCAGCCGATGAGCTTTATCCGCCGTTGCGCGCGCTGCCAGCCGAGTCCCTCACGAGTGGCAACATAGTGCTGCTCGTCATCGACGGTCTCGGTCATGACAACCTGATCACGCATTGCCGTGATGGTGCCCTGGTGCGGCATCTGAAGGACCGAATTACTTCGGTCTTTCCCGCGACGACCGCGACTGCGGTGACCACCTTTCTCACCGGCATGGCGCCGCAACAGCACGGTGTCACAGGCTGGTTCACGTATTTCCGTGAGATTGCGACGGTACTCGCGGTGCTGCCCTATCAGCCTCGCCACGGCAGTCCGGTACCAAAGGTCCCCGCACGCACGCTCCTTGACCACGCGCCGGTGTTCGATCGTCTCAAGGCGCGATCGCATGTGGTGGCGCCGAATCGAATTTTGTATTCCGAGTTCAACGCCGCACACAATGGAAAAGCGCAGCTACATGGCTTCGGGAATCTCGGGCAGATGTTCGAGACGATCGCACGCATCGTGCGCGCACCGGGTGAACGCAACTACCTCTACGCGTACTGGCCGGAGCTCGATCGGCTGGCGCACGAGCACGGCATAGCGAGCGGCGAAGCTCTGGCACACCTCGCGGAACTCGACGAGGCGTTCGGGAGCTTCCTGGCCGACATCCGTGGAACGAGCACTACGGTGATCGTTACCGCCGACCATGGTTTCATCGATGCGCGCCCGGATCAGGCGATCGAACTCGAGAGCCATCCGCAGCTGGCGCGCATGCTGTCACTGCCGCTTTGCGGCGAACGGCGCGCGGCGTACTGCTACGTGCACGCCGGTGAGCGCGAGCGGTTTGTCGAATACGTCGCGGCACATCTTGAGGAGTACGCGGACCTGAAAGACAGCAAGTGCCTGATCGAGGCGGGGCACTTTGGCCTGGGTCCGCCGCACGCACGGTTGCAGGAGCGTATCGGCGATTACACGCTGATCATGAAAGACTATTCTGTGATCAAGGACTGGCTGCCGGGTGAGCCACGCTACGCGCAAGTTGGCGTCCACGGCGGCATGTGCCCGCAGGAAATGTATGTACCGTTGATCGTGGCCAAAGTCTGACTCGATCTTCACGTCGCGGACTCTCCGCATCGCATGCGTGAGCGCCGAAGATGAGCGGTATTCTGCGAGAAAGATTGCAACATCATGTCGAGGTCCTCGCGGCTGAGATCGGCGAACGACACGTGTGGCGACCCCGGGCGCTTGCGGCTGCGGCTCACTATATCGAGGAAGTGTTCTCACGGAGCGGTTATGAGGTGCGCCGGCAAGAGTACGAGGCGGAAGGGGTGGCGTGCACCAATCTCGAGGTCGAACGCCTCGGGCAAGAGCGGCCGGCCGAGATCATCCTGGTCGGCGCCCACTACGATACCGTTGAGGGCTGCCCGGGTGCGGACGACAATGCCAGCGGCGTCGCGGCGATGCTGGAGATTGCGCGATTGTTGCGCGATCAACAGCCGGGGTGCACGGTCCGCTGCGTGGCTTTCGTCAACGAGGAACCGCCATTCTTCCACTCCCGTTCAATGGGAAGCGCGGTGTATGCACGCGCAGCTCGCGCGCGAGGTGACGACATCAAACTCATGCTCTCGCTCGAGATGGTGGGTTATTTCTCACGCGCTCCGCGAAGCCAGCGCTACCCGCCGTTATTCCGGTTCTTCTATCCTGAGCATGGTGACTTCATTGCGTTCGTGTCCAATTGGCGATCACGCCTCGCTCTCGTGAAAGTGCATGAAGCCTTCCGGTCGCAGTGCGCCGTACCCTCTGAACGACTCGCGAGCCCGGCGGTCGTGCCCGGGGTCTCATGGAGCGATCAGCGCTCCTTCTGGCGCATGGGTTATCGAGCGTTGATGGTGACCGACACCGCCTTTTACCGTAACCCGCACTACCATCGCCCCACGGACACGCCGGACACGCTGGATTTCGACTCGATGGCCTGTGTCACGGCGGGGCTCGCCGGGGCGATTGCGGCGCTGACTCACTAGGACCTGTGTGGAGATGAGAAAGCAGGACCGCGCCGGAATTCGGGTGCCTCGCTTGTCGGGCGCCGCTAGCCGAAATGCGTCCAGCCCTCCGCGGTGAAGGCAATCGCTCTGCCGGCTTCGTCGAGCACTACGACGCGGCTCGCGTCGCCTGGCGACGAGCGCGTTATGCGGCCGATCGGGGTGATCGGGGTGGACGTAGCTTGCGCGAGCTCACGGATACGCTCGGCGGCGCCAGGCGGTGCCGTAAAGAGCACTTCGTAATCATCACCACCGGTGAGCGCGGTCGCGAGCCGCCGCGGGTCGCTGGCGATCACCGCGCGCGCCGCAGGTGAAAGCGGTACTGACCTCCCCTCCACCATCGCATCGACGCGCGACACCTCGCAGAGGTGCCGCAGGTCAGCGACAAGTCCATCGGAGATGTCAATCGCCGCAGTGGCAACTCCGTTGAGCCCTGGGCCCAGGGTGACGCGGGGCTCGGGCAATCGATAGCGATCGAGCAAAAAGCGGCGCGCGACATCATCCAGCTTCCCGAGGCCACCCTGTAGTGCAGCAAGTCCGAGCGCCGCATCCCCGATGGTGCCAGTAACGAAGATGGTGTCGTCGGGTCGTGCGCCACCGCGCCGGACTATTCTGCCGCTCGGTGCCTCACCCAAGGCGCATACCGCGATCGTGACGGGACCCGGCGTCGAGCTCAAGTCACCGCCAATCAGGTGGACCCCGTACTCGGCCTGATCACGCTCAAGACCAGCCGCAAACGCGACAAACCAGCGCTCGTCCGCGGTAACCGGCAAGACGAGATCGAGGAGGTAGGCACGCGGGAGCGCGCCTTTAGCGGCGAGGTCCGATAAGTTGACTCGCAAGGCCTTGCGTGCGATGAGATCCGGTGCCATGTCCAGCGGAAAATCGACGCTGCCGACAATGGTGTCTGTCTTCACGACGAGTTCGTTACCGGATGCCGGGCTAATCACGGCGGCGTCGTCAAGAAGCCCATAGGCCCCGGGAAATGCGCGCGCGAGGGGTGCGAAATACCGCGCAATCAGGTCGAACTCAGACGCCGGGTTCGGTGTTGACATGAGTGCAGCGTCAGGCGCCAGGGAAGGTTTGGCGCGTCTCAGAATTTCTATTATGGTACATAACTGGCGAGCCACCGCGCGGATGCCGGATGCCGTCGGAAAATGCAGCCGGCGCACCTTCGTACGAATATTGCCCGGCAGGAGCATGACCTGTGGCACACGCCTGGACCCCCCCGTACTGATTTGGCGCGGCTGACGCTGCCGACGAGAAAGGCGGCCCGTGACGATCGCGTTCCTCGATGTCGGTTATAAGGCTTCCGGGGCGCGTGCAGCCTGTGTTCTCGCCGACTCATGGGAGTCGGAGTCGCCCCATGCAACTTACGTACGAGAGATTGATGCGACAGAACCGTACGAGCCGGGCAGCTTCTTTCGCCGTGAGCTGCCTTGTCTCCTTTGCGTACTTCGCCTGCCGCCTTTGCTACCCGAGATCGTCGTTGTTGACGGCTATGTATGGTTGCCGTCACCCCTGCGTCCTGGCCTTGGAGCGTACCTGTATGAAGCGCTGGGGCGATGCGCACCAGTGGTGGGGATCGCCAAGACCGCGTTCGCGGGAGCTCACTCGTGCGACGCCGTTGCACGGGTTTTTCGGGGCGATTCTCGGCATCCGCTCTTTGTCACGGCCGTGGGCATAGAGTTAGACGTTGCGGCGCAGCGCGTGCGCCAAATGCCTGGCAAGCACCGAATTCCGGAGATGATGAGAATAGCGGATCGTCTGTCTAGAAGCACGGCGTCTGCCGGCGAGCGTACCGTCTGACCGTTGTCGAGCGGATGCTCTTCCGGCCAGGATCTACCTCGCGGCATGGCACCGATGCGGCAGATTTGACGGTCTGACACTAATGACGCTGTGAGCGCGCGGAGATGTCCATGTACCAGCACGACAAGATGCAGAGCGGTCCCGGCAGTACCCGCGCCCACGGCTCCCTGTGGAGACTCACGGTGCAACCGGCAGGTGGCGTGCGTCTAGGTTCCATTAGTGGCATCGAAATCACCGCGGACTGGAGCCTCGTTCTCATCTTCTTTTTGATCACCTTTAGCCTCGCAACCGGGATCTTCCCTGCGTGGCATGCGGACTGGGGCCGAGGGATCAGCTGGGTCACAGCGCTCGGTGCTGCGGCGTTGTTCTTCGCCTCGGTTCTCGTACACGAGCTTTCCCATGCCTTCGTCGGACGCGCTAACGGGGTGGAGATCAGGCGCATCACGCTATTCATGTTCGGCGGCATGGCGCACATGGAGAACGAGCCGCCTTCGTGGCGCGCCGAGCTGGGCATGGCAATCGTCGGGCCGCTCACGAGCCTCGTGCTCGGCTTTGCCTTCCTGTGGCTTGGCGGGCTGCTCAGCGGGCCGTTGCACTTCGATCCCGCAAATGCGCAAGCGACGCTCGCGGCGCTCGGGCCGGCGGCGAGCCTGCTGTTTTGGCTGGGTCCGGTCAACATCGGGCTGGCCCTTTTCAATCTGGTGCCAGGATTTCCGCTCGATGGGGGACGAGTCCTGCGCGCACTCATGTGGGGGATGACTGGCAATTTGCGGCTCGCGACCCGCCGAGCGTCGCAGGCTGGCCAAGGCTTCGCATGGTTGTTGATGGCGAGCGGCGTTGCGGCGATGCTGGGCCTGCACCTGCCCTTCTTCGGTGGCGGCTTCGTCAACGGGGTCTGGCTCACTTTCATCGGTTGGTTTCTGAACAATGCCGCGGTCATGAGCTACCAGCAGCTCCTGATACGAGAGTCCCTGGAGGACGTGCCGGTTTCCAGGCTCATGCAGACGCGCTTCATGCGCGTCAGTCCGCAGATGCGCATAAGCACACTGGTAAACGAGCACGTGATGCCCAGCGGCCAGCGTGCGTTCCCGGTGGAGGAGGATGGCCGGCTACTCGGAATGGTGTCGCTGCGCGACCTGCAAAAGTGTGAGCCGAGCGCGTGGGAGCGTATGACGGTGAAGGACATCATGACGCCGGCCGCCGAGCTCGCGACAGTTGGACCTGACCAGGATGCGGTCGAGGCTCTCGCCGTTATTGGCCGGCGTGACCTCAATCAGCTTGCGGTCGTACGGGACGATGAGCTCGTGGGGCTGCTGCGGCGTGAGGATGTTCTGAAATGGCTGTCGCTGCATGCAGCGCCCGGACTCGGGAAGCTGTCTAACCGCGTTCCTTGAGGCGCAGCAGGTCCTTGTTCGAGAGGTTGAGCTGCGATAGGGCGCTCTGCAGCGCCCGTGGCAGGCGTGCGATCAACGCCGGCGCTCGCAGCGGATCCACGTTACGCAAGAGGTCGTGGAGCGCCCGACCCTCGGGCCCAAGGCGAAAGGCGAGGGATGAGGTATCCGCGGTCGGATTGTCTGTCCTGAGCTCTTCAATGGATTCCAGGACCGCGGCGTCAGCAGGGTCCTGCAGAGAGTTCTTGCTGCTTTCCAGAAATACCCGAACCGAATAGGGATCGGGCTCGAGGCGTTGCCATTGCATGTCCTGCCGGAAGTACCCGGTCGTCAGGAAAGTGATTGTCCCTGTAATGTCATAGTAGCCTCCTACACCGAGGATAAACCGCACCTGATCTCGAATGCGTTCATCCATGGCAGCCAGTACGCTGATTCCTACGGCGTAGCTCAATGCGATAATGCCTGCGCGACCCGCGGGTGCGAGATCGCGACGACCAGCCAGAAATGAAAACGCGGCGCCTATCTCCGCTGCATCACTTGCATGGACCTGAAGCGCTCGAAACCCTGCCAGTTCCGGTACGACGACGGCGAACCGTGCCCGGGCGAGCGTCGTGGCGAACGCCACCAGCCGCGGGTCATCCTTGGCATTCTTGACCACCCCAGGCACCAACACGACTCCTGCCTTAGGTCTGCCATCAGAGGGCACATACAAATCGGCATCGTAGTGATGTTCCCGCGCCGTGTAGCTCATCGAAACGCGGGTGGGAGGGGCGGTGCGTGCCTTGAAACGCGAGGGCCCAGCGCCAGCATTCAGATCGGCAAGCAACAGAAGCGCTTCGTAGCCGCGCGCCGGGAAGCAAATCATAAGGATCCCGATGACGAGTGCTCCGCCAAGTAGCAACACCAGGGCGCCACCCAGCGATGGTGAGCGCGTTCGCAGTTATGATTCAAACGAGAAGCGGCGCGCAGGGTGGATCACGGCACCCCAAAGCGAAGGCGCGCTCGTAGTGGTGCGGATCCTCTGACTACAGTCTTGAGTGGGCCTGCCCAACGGGATATTGCCGTGGCGAGTGCCGCCTGCGGCGCTGAGCAATGACGCGTCGAAGCAAGGCGGCAGCCGTAGCTGCGCGGAGGTTAACGCTACGGACGCCTCCGTGGTCGTGGTTCCCCCTGGCGCTCCTGGGCCTCGTTCACCCGCAACGGTCGCCCACCCATGTTCTTGCCGTTGAGATTCTGGATGGCGCGAGAAGCCTCCGGTCCCGACATTTCGACGAAGCCAAAGCCCCGTGGCCGACCGGTTTCCCGATCGGTGATCAGACTGACTGACTGGACCGTTCCATACTGGGCAAACAGCTGGCGAATTTCCTCCTCGGTCGCGGAGAAGGGAAGGTTTCCGACATAGATCTTTGTCACTGCAAGAACTCCGAAGCCAATGAAGGACGGTTCGATACATTGGGTGCGCTGACGACAAATCGCTGCCGTAGTTCGCGGGCAAGTGCGGTGCGCGCTGCAGCGCGATCTACGAGCACAGGCGGGGCAAGTACCATGACACATAGCTAATGCTTTTGCGTACGGCGCGTCATCGCTATTTATACTGAGATAAGGGCATGAAGGACGCTGACTGCATTGCGCTTCTGCAGTGGGCGCTGCCGCACCTGAGCCTTGAATGGGCGGGATACCGCAGGGTCAGGCGGCTAGTCTGCAAGCGGATCGACCGCAGATGCCGGGCACTCGGACTAGGCGACATCGAGGCATACCGGCTGCGGCTAGCGACGACACCCACGGAATGGGATGAGCTGCGCTCGCTGTGCGCCATCCCGATCTCGCGCTTCCACCGCGATCGTGCCGTTTTTGACTCGCTTGAAGCAGTGGTGTTGCCCGCGCTCGCCGTGGCCGCAGTCTCGCGGCGCCAATTTTCTCTTGAATGTTGGAGCGCCGGCTGCGCTTCAGGTGAAGAGCCTTACACGTTGTCCATCCTGTGGCACCTCGCGCTCGCTCATTACGCTGCAGGATTGGAATTGCACGTGCTGGCGACCGACATCGATGCAAGCCTCCTCGCAAGAGCAGCCACGGCGTGCTATGGGGCAAGCGCCTTGAAGGAACTACCGGAAAGCTGCCGGGCGGCAGCCTTTGAAAGGCGCGATACACAATACTGCCTGCGCCCGCGGTTTCGCGCGCCCGTTTCCTTTGTCCGCCAAGATCTATGCGCCACGATGCCTGAGCGGACCTTTGATCTGATCCTCTGCCGGAATCTAGCGTTTACTTAGGGCGCAAAGGCTCAGGAACCACTGGTGACGGACCCCAGACTTCCATGCGGAGGTTCGTTGCCAACCTTCGGCAAAGGCGATCCAGTCAGCTCCGGAGCGCCACACCGAGGTTGTTCGGACCTCTGGGCTTCCCAGTATGTTTCGGTGAGCTCTGAACTCGACCAACCCGGGTTGCGCAAACGTCGTAGAGATCGCCTTCTTTGCCCATGCCCCGTAGCTGTCCTGGTTAACTCCTGGCAAAAGATCATAAGCGACACATACTTCCAACATTTGAATCCTCCTCTGTGCAATTGCAGCGGCCATGCCGCCGACCAATTGCGGCGAGGCACGGCGTCTTTAAACCGTACTCGCTTGCCGAGCGATCTCCATACGTACTTGCGGAAGGATCATAGGCAAGCGCTGAGGGCGTTTACCAAGAGCTGCTAGAAGAGACGTGCTAGCGGAGCGTGTGTTCAGCCTGTTTGGTCGAATCTCCGCGATTCAGGGTTTGGGCGAGACATGCGGAAAGTCCGGTCGTGGCCCGAATTCGCGCCTGAGGCTCATCGAGCAGGCGCCGAAATTCTCGGACTGGCGGGCGCGAAACCCGGTCAGTTCGAGATTTCGGGTCGGCACTCATATCTTGTTGTTCAGGGCCGGTAGTGCAATTCGGGGTTATTCAACAAGCCGTATTCGACGACCTCGGCAAGACTGTCAACTAATGGATCCTTGAAGGCGCCGTAGAACTCATCCTCAAGCGGGACTTCAGCCGAATATGTCACGGCCGTCACTTGTTTCCCGTCATCGTTGAAGGCAGCGACAAAGATTCGATTACCCTCCGTCCAGCATCTGATCTCCACTGATTCCCCACCCGCAAGCTGGACGCTCTTGTGGTGAACGGTATCGGGCTTTTTCAGACGCTGTGGTTCCTTGGCGCGAAGTGACTTCTTTGCGCCATGTGGCTTCTTCGCGCGAAGTGACTTCTTCGACCGACTTGTTGGCTTCATCATGTCATCTGCCTCCAATGAGTACGACCACAAGTGCTTGCACACTAGCGCCACCGCCGCCACCCGGGAATCAGGGTTACCTCAGAGTTCGAACCATCAAGCTGTTTGCAGGCTAATGTCCACGAGGTTCATGTTCTGCCGCAGCACGATTTCTCCCTGCCTACGATCGTGACGTCCCGCCTCGCGCAAGCGAAAGCGGTCGATACAAGGCGCGCTTCTTGTACTGATGCGCCTCCATCTTGCGAATGATATCCGCAAGCAGGCGATTCGCCGTGGCTATATACGGTCCCTTGTTCAGCATGACGCACTCGGCGCGCATGGACATTGCCGCATCAGTGACCTCCGCGCGCGTCGGCAAGCCCGTGTGTGCGACAGTCTCGAGCACCTGCGTCGCCCACACGACCGGCAGGTGACACGCCTCGCCGAACCAGAGCAGCTCCTCCTGCATCTCCGCGAGGCGTTCGAATCCCACATCGATCGCCAAGTCGCCCCGAGCGATCATGAGACCGACGTGGTCGTATTTCAGCGCTTCAAACAGGATCGAGGGCAATTCTCGCAGCGCACTGCGCGTTTCGACTTTCAGGATCATTCCAAATTCACTCTTTCCGGCCGCGTGGATGCGCTCTCCGACCCGCGCGACATCGGTCGAGGTGTTCACGAAGGACACGCCGACGGCATCGGCGAACTCGAGTGCAAAAGCTAGGGCGGCCTGGTCTGCCGGGCGGAGGGAATCGAGGACGAGATCCGAGTCGGGGAACGCGATACCTTTGCCGCTCCGCAATCGCACGCTCGGCTTCACAAGTGATGTAACGCGGCAACGGAGGCCATCTTTCCCGCTTGCTTCGGCGATGGCGACGATCCGCCCGTCATCGAGAATGACGCGCTCGCCCGGCTTCACCGCACCAATGAGTGCGGGCTCCGCTAGCGCCAAAGCGATGTGCCTTGCATCGCTTGGCTTCCCGCTTTCGTTTACGAGAAAGTGATCTCCCACCCTAAAGGTCACGCGCCGCGGTTGATCAGGGATCACACCCACCGCGCCCTCGGCATGCACCGCGCCGTCTCGTTCCCAGATCAGCTTCGAGCCACTCGCTGCGTACACCGAGCGCCTGCACGTCGCGACGAGTCCGAGGGCGCGCGCACGCCTCACCTTCAGCCGGTGCCTTCGCCCGCTCGGCTCCGTCAGCCTCAACGTATCGCCCCTTTTGAGCTCGCTCAGCCATTCGGGTGGAACGGGCAGCTGATCCGCGCCAGCACTGCTCGCGACGAGCCGCATTACCGCCGGATAGGTCGTACGGCCGAGT
>Ga0306920_100011211_pt1 | contig 12081 bp, 10 predicted proteins | sample flu12Cox44000170_FD_204666 | JGI IMG/M metagenome (GOLD analysis project Ga0306920, IMG submission 204666) | Lab enrichment of tropical soil microbial communities from Luquillo Experimental Forest, Puerto Rico - flux4day.12C.oxic.44.000.170 (v2)... | ecosystem: Environmental > Terrestrial >...
AAGGAATAGTGTCTATTGCTGCAAGGGAAAGCAGCTCTGGTTATCTTGTGCGAAGACTAGTCCCGGCAATTGTTATCGTGCCCATTCTGCTCGGGTGGTTGGGGCTTGTAGGACAGCGAGCCAATTTGTACGACGTGCCATTTGGCACCGCCCTGTTCGCGCTTGCAAGCATTGGATGTTTGACGCTATTGACCATTCTAATTGGTCGTTCAGCGAATAGCTTGGAATCGGAGCGTTTCTATGCCGAAGAGAGAATACGCGAGAGTGAGCAGCGGTTCCGTTTAGTTGCGGATACCGCTCCTGTCCTGATTTGGATGTCGGGAAAAAACAAACTATGTACCTACTTCAACAAGCCATGGCTAGAGTTCACAGGACGATCCATCGTACAAGAGTGTGGAAACGGTTGGGCCGAGGGGGTTCATCCCGAAGATTTGAAGGAGTGCCTGCAAACGTATGAGCAATCTTTTGATCGCCAAGAGAAATTCAGCATGGAGTATCGGCTTCGACGTCACGACGGACAGTATCGGTGGGTACTCGACCTTGGAATACCAAGGTTCAATCCGGATCACTCGTTTGCCGGTTACATCGGGATTGCTGTCGACGTGACTGAACGGAGGATGGCAGAAGAGGCCTTGCAGCAATTTAATCTGACTTTAGAAAAACAGACGACGGAGCTACAAGCGCGGGAAGAGCTGCTGAAAATCTTCGTCAAGAATGTGCCAGCGGGAGTGGCGATGCTCGACCGTGACATGCGTTATCTGCAAGTCAGTGACCGCTGGTGTTCTGATTACTTACCCGGCAGAACGGAGATACTAGGGCGTTCCCACTATGAGATTTTTCCAGACATGCCCGAGCGTTGGAAAGAGATTCACCGCCGCGCCCTTCAAGGAGAAACCCAGCGGGCTGACGAAGACCGTTGGGACGGGCAAGACGGCACTCATTGGGCACGCTGGGAGGTTCGTCCTTGGATGAACCTCGACGGCACTTCGGGGGGGATTCTCATCTTCGCCGAAAACATTACCCGTCGCAAACAAATGGAAGAGGCACTCTCTGGCATGACCCGAAAGTTAATCGAAGCACAGGAGCAAGAACGTGCTCGTATAGCCAGAGAGCTTCACGACGACATCGGCCAACAGCTCGCGATGTTGGCGATTGAACTCGGGCAACTCCGAGACAATCCTGCCGAGACTCAGAGTCGTGCGAAGGAACTCCTAAACCGAGTGGTTGAAATTTCGGATGACATACAAGTCTTATCGCACGAATTGCATTCCTCAAAGCTGGAGTATTTGGGTGCCATTCGGGGCATTAGAAGCTGGTGTAAAGAATTTGGTGAGCGCCAGAAAATGGAGATCGACTTCAAGGATGATGTGTCCCGTCTCGTACCACTTGAAATAGGACTCTGCCTATTTCGAATTCTACAAGAAGCCTTGCACAACGCCATCAAGCACAGCGGAGTGAAACGGATCGAGGTGGAAATAGCGGAGCACGGAAATGAAGTTCATCTTGAGATCAAGGATTCGGGCCGGGGATTCGACCTTGAAGCAGTCAAGCGAGGGAGCGGTTTAGGTCTCACGAGCATGCGGGAGCGGGCTCGGTTGGTGGGCGGCACGCTTACCCTTGAATCGAAGCCGATGCAAGGAACAAGCATTCACGTTCGTGTCCCCCTTAAAGTCAAAGCAGGCGCATCCGCGGCCTAGATAAGGCCGAGCTTCATGGCCTGCTCGGTCTGGCTGGCATCAAGCGGCGTCGAATCGGCTGCTGATTCACGCGCTGACCAGTACGTTCGGGTGAGCGTCACGCTCGCGACTGTACTTCTCTGCTCGCGGTCACTAGCACCATCGTGGCGCATCCTGAAGTTACCTCGGGTTAAACCGTCGAGGTGCTACGGAAATCACAAACCTAGGCTGGCTATTGCTTGAAGACCACGGGAGGCCCACTAACTCGCTTCCCTTTGAGGGCAACACTCACTTCGACCCGGTTGGCAATCTTGATGAAAGGGATACCGCTATTCATTCCGTATTGTTTGCGGTCGAAAGCCATAGTCCCCGTAATGGTCCCCGAGCCTGTCCCCTTGCCGGACAATGTCAAATTCAACTTCTCGGGTTTGGTCACTCCTCGAATGGTAAAGTCACCATCCACCTCAAAAGTGTCTGGGCCAGTCTGTACAATCTTCGTTGACTTAAACGTGATATACGGATTCTTCTTGACATCGAAGAAATCATCGCTTTTCAGCTTGCCGTCTTTCATCCCGCTACCCGTATCCACACTGTCTGCTTGAATCTTGATGTCTAAAGTAGCGCTCTCCGCATTAGTAGAAGTAAAAGTCAGAGTCGCATCCCACTTCTTGAATGTACCCTCGATAGCTACAGATGCCTCAACGTCAAACTTAATTTTGCTTTCAATAGGGGTAATCTCAAACACCGGAACGCCGGTCGGAGCCTGCGCCCGAGTCACAGTGGGAAAGAGGATGGAAGCTAAGAGAGAAAGGAATGTCAATCGCATGGCAGTTAGTGTGGGGCGATTCCATTTTATTGTCAATGGAGAGTTGTCAGTGTTTTCTCGAAATCAAGTTGGCTCACTTCCCCAAGCGAGCCACCAAAGCACCTTCCGGGCCTCTCTTGTTGCCATTGCGGGAACATTTCTCACTTTTCCAGCGTGTCTTTCCAAGAGACGTTTCGTACAGGGTTTTGCAGCGATTGTGCGTTCAGGGTGTGGCCAAAGGCTGTCGTCAGCTCTTAAGCTTGGGCCGGATGAGTGCCAGACACTAGCACATGCTAAGTCGGCCCGCAAACTGTCGGAGATGACGGACCAAAGCGGGTGGGTAATGCGCATTGCGTCCTGGGAGCGCGAAGTGGTAGGAAAGCACCGTTCGCGGCTCCCAATAGGCACGTTTGCCCGACCGAACCGGCCTGCTCCCACGCTTTAATTGTAGGTTCCAGCAACACTAATCCGCGATATGCCTGAACCATCGTGAGAGTACACAACTGCGACGGGGATTACTTGCGATAGGGTGGCCGTTCAGTACCTCAGCACGTCTGTATGGAAAATCAGCTTCCACTCGCCGTTCGGCATCTTCGTGTAGCCCTTGCTCACGCGTCCTTTCCAATGATTGTCGCGGCCCTGCCGGTCGCGCCAGAGCGTATCAATGTCCACAACTGCGAGGGCCGCATCATTTTCTCTGGAGAGTTCGATTTTCCGAATCTCGCGCTTGTTGTGAATCAGCCTGTGGGTTTGGAACAACTCCTCCCAGCATGTCTTCCAACGCTCACGATTGTATCTTCCTAGGGCGAATATCCACGTTGCGGGATCGTGGTCCACCGAACTGGGCGGCCACGGCCAGATCATGTCTGGGTGGAACAATTCGACCAGCGCCTCAACGTCTTGTGCATTCCATGCGCGTGTCTCGCGGTGTACCATGTCCTCGATTTCTGCTCGAATCTCTCCCATCCCCGTCCTCCGGAGAAGATCTTACGACGAATCTCACCGGCACGGCCGGCGCTGAAGAACACAACTTGTCGAGAACACGAGGGGCGCATACCTAACGTGGACGACTCGCCTGGCGACATGGTATTCCACGTCACTATCAGCGCACCAAGACTAAGACAGGACCGGCCGTTAATAGGCGTGGGTTAGGGATTTTCCCAGGTTGACGTACTCGATTGTCCTCGCGATAATGCGTCTGCTAGTACGCTTCGCTTAGCGTTGCGGATTCGCTATACCTGGCACTTGGTTTGCTCCAAGCTGATTTTGATTGACTCTAACCTCTGAGGGCTGACTATGAAAAAATCAGTGTACTTTCTGAGTCTGGGTCTTTTGTTGAGTTTGCCTCTCTTCGCGCAAGACAAAGAGGAGGATCGTGTCGAAAATGCCGGTAAGGTCATGCAAGAGATCTTGAAGGCGCCTGACGGCATTCCGCAAAGCGTGCTGGATAAGGCCGACTGCGTAGTCGTATTGCCCTCTGTATTGAAATTTGCGATCGGCATAGGTGGGAGTTACGGTCGTGGCGCCATGACTTGCCGCGGGGGTAAGACTTTCCAAGGTCATTGGGGTGCTCCGACCATGATCGCTCTGGAGGGAGGGAGCTTTGGTTTGCAGCTGGGAGGAAACGCTACGGATTTCATTTTGCTCTTGATGAGTCCGCGCTCCGCGCAGAACATTTTGGTTAGCAAAGTAAAAATTGGTGGCGATGCAACTGCAGCCGCCGGACCGGTCGGCCGAACGGCCTCCGCGGAGACCGACGTCACCTTGCGAGCCGAAATTCTGTCTTACTCACGGGCGCGCGGGCTGTTCGCCGGAATATCACTGGCAGGCTCCACGCTGCGTCCAGACAACGATGCTAACAAGAAGCTCTACGGGAAGGAAGTAAGCGCGAAGGACATCGTTTTCAACAAGGCGGTTCCTGTTCCTGCGAGTGCCAAGCTTCTACTTGCAACGTTACAGAAGGCCTCTCCGGTAAACAAGAGCAAGTAAAGGACGAACGGGTGTGCAGGATCAGCCTAGCGACGAGTTAGGTCGCGATTCACTCCCGAGGGGCCCGTCCCTCTTTCCACCCTGGCGGTCTTGCATGCTTCAACCGCTGCATCTGTGAGATCCGGACGCCGGGCGCTTCCGAAGAAGCTTTCAGGCGCTCTCCGCGAAACCGCGTACCGGACCCGTGTGTTCGGATGGAGGTTGGTCCGCGATACACGCAATCCAGCGAGGATTCTGCGTTGTTTCTGAGTGAGGTGATAGGAAGAGGTACCCGATGTATCAGAGCCGAACCCCTCATTATCCGTCGCGGGGCGCATGCCGCTAAATTCTCACCCGCCGATTCGCTTCAAATCGTCTTCGGCCTGTTGTTCCGCGTCTTTTGCGGCTTGCTTGGCATTGGCGTCCGGCTCCAGTTGATGGATAGCCTTGCGCAGACCAAGAGGTGTCTCTCCATCAGCAACGGTGCAGCCGGACACATCCGCGCTGGTGTGGACACCGGTCACGGCTGCGCGAAGGCAAATGAAATCCACTCCCAGATTGTGGCTGGCGTGAAGGGTGGCAAGGCAGCCGTCCAACATTGTAAACGGCGCGCACGCGTCAGTGGCGGTTGTGTTAGCACCGAGCAACCCGTGAGCTCGTAAGATGGGGGTGAGTTTAGTCTCTATGTCGCTTCTGTTTCCAAGGGCATCTGTGGAAACCTTGGAGTCTTTCTTGACCCAGTCGAGTGGATTATGAGAATGCGAGGTCTCCTGTGCCGCGGCGGGAGCGCCCGAGCCAGCCGGTCCCTGGGCTGAAGCCCCTACCGCACCCAATGTTAAGGAACTTGAAAAACCAAAGAACAGAATTGCACCATCCAAGATAAACTTTTTCATACGCATCCTTCCGTTACGATACGGGCAAACAAGGTGTCTGCGGGATACGAGCCTTTATCTAGTAGGCCACTGAGCGGATGGCATTGGAAATAGAAACGAGAGCAACCATTCCAATCGGTCACGATGGCCTGTCGAACAGGTGGATTTTTCTATTCGACGTCTGGGTCGAAAGGTCGGCTGTGGCCCACTGCACTCCCCTTCCCCTGCTGGTGCTATCAATTCATAATGCAAGTTGAGCTTTGATAGAGGTGTTTCGACTCTTGTTGGCAGATTTGCGCAAAAATACAGACAAACAGATCAACTTCGGAGCCTTGTATCTGCTTGAGGAATATAATACAGTCCAAAATTTTCAAAAACAGTCATAACAGAGAATAGCTCTCATAATCCCTAGGCCGTGGGTTCGATTGCCCCCGCCGGCACCAACCTTAATCCTTTGTGTGCAAATCGTTTGTCCATCTTTAGCTTGCTGTCCAGAAAAGCCCCAAAATCGAGCACTGTAGTAAATTCGTAGTACTTTGAGCACAAATCGCTCCCGATTTACTCGTGACACCTGCTATCGAGAGTCAGAGGAACCGCGACCCGCACGCAATTTGCCACGCGCCTCATTCTGCGGTTAACTTGTGTCGAGAAGATCACGCAGACGCCGATTATCGAAAACAACCAGGACTTGCGTCCCAATTCTTAAACTCTAGCATGTCGATTCGAGGCGGCCATTTCCTCAAGCGGGAAGCACCGAACGCAGTGGCAAAGGCGGTCATCTACTTTTGGGGTTCGGAACGGCATTTAACCGCGCGCGGTTCTTAGTGGTGGCAAGTTCTTTCCCTGGGGTTGTTTGATGAGGCGCTGGAACTCAGGATCATCGTGAATACAGGTCAGATCGTTATCGCGGGCAGCCCAATCCGGATTATGGTAACCAGCCTCGACCGCCTTCTTGAGAGTCGCCAGAGCTTCGGCTTTCATGTTCAGATTGCCATAGGTGCAGGCCGCGTTATAAAGCATCATCGGGTCGTTTCCTCGCATCGCCACCGCCTTTTCCACTTCCGAAACCGCCTCGCACGCCCGCCCCACTGACGCGTAACTTGTCGCCAGCAACACATGTGCCCTGGCATCTTCCGGCACGGTCTGCAGTTGACGCTCAAGAACCGCAATAAATTGTTCCTGAAGTTTCGCGACTGCCGCTTTGTTCCCAACTTTGACGAGCGCGAGCTGATAAGGGATGTAGACATTGTAATCATCCCCAGCGGCAGCCAGCGCACGATCGGCTAGCTCGGCCGCATCTTTGAAACGATCGGATTCATAGAGTGCCCGGCCCAATGAGCCATAAGCGTCGTCGCAATCCGGCTTCAGTTGGATAGCTTTGCGGGCCCAACGAATCGCTTCGTCGTATTGCTTCTGCGCGTAGCACATCCGTGCGGACGCTGCAAGGGCCTCGGGCAGATCGGGTTTAAGGGCAACCGCGCGCTCGGCCGCGCGAATTCCCTTCTCGATGAATTCCTGATTGCTGCCTCGGGCCTCGACGAGCAATCCACAAACGTGCGCGATTCCCGCATAGGCCACAGCAAAATCCCGATCGAGCTGGATGGCGCGCTGGTACATCTGCATCGCGAATTCCAGATTTCCCATCCGCCGGTAGTTCCGTCCACGCAGCAGGCAATCGTAAGCCTCTGCATTCTCCGTGGGTTTGCTTGCGATCACGTTTTCCTCTTGAGGCGTGAGCGTGATCCGCAGCGCCTGCGCTATGTTCCGCGCGATTTCTTCCTGCACATCGAACACATCTTTCATCTCACGGTCATAGCGCTCGGCCCACAGCGGATAATCGCGGCCGGTATCCACCAGCTGGGCATTGATGCGCAGGCGATTGCCGGCACGGCGCAGCGTGCCACCGAGAACGTACTTCGCCCCCAACCGAGCCCCGATATCCGGCGCCGTCAACGAGGCATCTCGGAATGCCAACACCGTTGCGCGTGGGAACACGTGTAGTCCTTTGATCTTCAGCAACTCCGTGATGATGTCTTCGGACATTCCATCGCGGAAGTACTCGTCTTCCTTCGCACCGCTCATATTTTCGAAGTAGAGTACCGCCAGCGTGTTTTCCGCTCTGGCCACCGCGACCGGGCCGGAACTCGTAATAACTCGGCCCGATTCGGTTTCGCGCTTCAGACGCTGAAGATCCGTGCGCATCTCCGAAGCTTTCTGGTAACGCATTCGCCGGTCTTTTTCAAGGCCTCGCATGATAATGCGATCCATCTCCGGCGACATGGCCGGATTCAAGCGCAACGGCGGGATGGGAGGCCGGTTGAGAATCGCTTCGAAAATTACTGCCGGTGTATTCCCGCTGAAGGCTTGCCGCCCGGTGGCCATTTCGTAAAGCACCGCTCCGAAAGAGAACAAATCGCTGCGCGCGTCCAACTCCTCACCCCGTGCCTGTTCCGGCGACATGTAGGCGACGGTTCCTATAGATGTCCCGGAGCTGGTCAAACCTTTGGTCGAAAGTCCCTCGGTCGGCGCCGACCAAGCATCAATGGTCTCGCCGATTCCGGGCTCCCACGCGGCGGGCTTCGCCAGTCCGAAGTCCAAAATCTTCGGACGCCCTTGGGTAACGAAAATGTTTGCGGGTTTGATGTCCCGGTGCACAATCCCCTTCGAGTGCGCGGCGTCGAGCGCATCCGCAATCTGCACCGAATAATCGAGCAGCTCGTCCGCTGGCATAGGGCGGCCCCCGATGCGATAACTCAACGTCTCGCCTTCGAGAAGCTCCATCACGATGAAGCAGCGGCCCTCCTGCTCATCGATATCGTGAATCGTGCAGATGTTCGGATGGTTCAGAGCGGATGCAGCGCGCGCCTCGCGCTGAAATCGCTCGAGCGCCCTATGGTCTCGAGAGAGTTCTTCAGGGAGGAATTTAAGCGCCACTTGCCGGCCCAGACGCGTATCGTCGGCTTTATAGACAATCCCCATGCCGCCGCCGCCGAGCTTCTCGAGAATCCGATAATGTGAGTTGCTCTGGCCGCCCATGTCAGGCATCGCGCCCATAGCGGGATGCATGTTAGGCCGATAGTGCACTCAAGTCAATGCAGCACAATAGTTGCTGTTGTAGCTCTGCGTTTACGCCGTGATGGAAGCCACCATTGCGTGGCGATTCAGAACTTTATTCGCGGGTGACGTTAAGCGAAGTTTTTGTATTTACGGTCAAAGTCTATCGCCGTTCCGCTTTAAACGAGCATAGTGACGCTTTTGGGTGTCCCGACTATGATGTAGGTGGTTGCAGTTCCGATTTACGGTTTGCGGACAAAAAAACCAGGCCGCGGGGCGCGGCAAGATCGATCAAGGAATGATGGCCGTCTTCAACTGCCCGTTGCGGTGCTTCATGTGCTCGAACACGGCGGGCAATTCCGTGAGCGGAACTTCCCCGGTGATGAAATCGCTGGCGCGGACTTCTCCGCGCGCGATGGTTTCGAGAGCTTCCCGCATGAATTGCGGTGTGTGATGAAATGTCGATTTGATCGTGATCTCGGAATAGTGCAGAGCCGCGGGATCGAACTCCACGTTCGTTCCTCGCGCGCAGCCACCGAAAAGATTTACCGTGCCGCCCTTGCGCGCCATCTGCACAGCCCACTGCCAAGTAACCGCCGTGCCCACCGCTTCAATCACAGCGTCCGCGCCGCGTCCGCCATCGCTCAATTCACGGACGAGTTTCACGGGATTCTCGATCTTGCTGATGTCAAACGCAGCCACTGCGCCTAACTCTTCCGCCGCGCGAGTCTGCGATTTTCGCTTACCCAGCGCAATCACGCGCACACCACGCGACGAAAGCACGCGAATAAATTTGAGGCCAATCGGTCCGCAACCGATCACGACAGCAGTGTCGGCAGACCGAATCCCCGTTTCGTGGATGCCTCGCAGAACGCAGGCCAGCGGCTCCGTGACTGCCGCGTCTAGGAACGAAACTCCTTCCGGAATTTCGAGCATGTTCTGGCGAACGATTCTTCCGGGGATGCGGATGTATTCAGCGTAAGCGCCATTGTTGAAGAGAAGATCTTCGCAGAGATTCGGCTGGCCTCTGCAGCAATAGAAGCATGCATTGCAGGGCGCCGAATTCGCCGGCAGCACGCGCATTCCTTCATGGACGCTGCTGTTCACCGAACGGCCTCGCTCTTCGATCACGCCGGCCAGCTCATGTCCAAAAAGAGCGGGCGGCTTGATCATCCGCGCGTGGAAACCCTGTTTCCAGACCTTCAAATCCGTGCCGCACGTCAGCGCCACTTCGACGCGCACCAGCACTTCGTCGTCCGCAACGCGCGGAATGTCCACGCGCTCGATCTTCATATCTTCCCGGCCATACAGCACGGCCGCGTTCATATGTCCGTTTCTCTCTCGTCTCATTGGTGCGTGATTAGTACTTTTAAGGTACCATCCGGCGGCCTCGCCGCCAACTCCAGCGCGTCCGCGATGCACTCCAGAGGAAACCCGTGCGAGATCATCTGGTCTATTGGCCAGCGCTGCTCCACTCCGGCGCCCTGTGCCGCTTCAATGAAAACCAAGCTTGTGCTGGCAAGAAAATCACAGGGTGAAATCGCGCAGGCAATGGCGACGGCACTGGATCAGAATGATCTGCCCGCGCTGGTGAATAAGGTTGAAGTTGACACTAAATCCGTGAAGCGCGCTAGATATTCCAAGTGTGGGTCCGATTCGAAGTATAAACGGCGAAGTAGAAAACGAAAAAACAGGAGGTTCGATGCGAAAGTTCCTCGTCACCATTTTTCTTTTTGCTGCTTCAAGCGTCAATGCTCAACAGGTTGCGCCAGCCTCGAAGTTCATCCGCGAAAACGCTCCCGTGATTGCTGTGACCCATGTCCAATTGATTGACGGGAGTGGCGCCCAAGCGCAGGCGGACCAGACGGTTGTGATAGAACACGGCAAAATCATCGCGGTTGGCCCCGCAACCGGCACGGCCGCGCCTGCGGGCGCGAAAGTGATCGACGGGAAAGGCAAGACGCTGATTCCCGGCATCGTCGGAATGCACGAGCATCTTTATTATCCGGCCGCGAATGACGGCGAGCCGATTTTCATCGAGCAGCCGTTCTCTTTTCCGCAGCTTTATCTCGCGAGCGGTGTGACTACCGCTCGCACCACCGGCTCGATTGAGCCTTACACCGACCTGCAAGTGAAGGCGCAGGTGGACAGCGGCCGGTTACCGGGTCCGAATCTCTATCTCACCACGCCTTACCTCGAAGGTGCACCCTCAGCCTTCCTGCAATTGCATCCGCTAAAGGATGCAGCGGAGGCTCGCAGCTTCGTTGATTACTGGCACTCCGTCGGCTTCACTTCGGTGAAAGCCTACATATCAATCAAGCCCGATGAATTGCGCGCGGGAATCGAAGAGGCGCACAAGCTGGGAATGAAGGTCACCGGCCATCTCTGCTCGGTCGGTTACATCGAAGCGGCGGAAATGGGCATTGATAATCTGGAGCACGGTCCCTACGGCGCGCCCGACGGAGAACTCTATTCGAAAAAGAAGCCAGGCGTGTGCCTGGACGATTTCTCCGGCTACTTCGGCATGCTCGCGGAAATCATGAAAACTATCGACCCGGACGGTCCCGAGCTGCGCAAAGCCATCGACGCGCTTGTCGCCCATCACGTGGCCGTCACGTCCACGCTGGCAGTATTCGAAGGCGGCTCTCGCCCGCCGATGAATTCGGGGATCATGAAGAGGTCGCAAGAATTGATGAGCCCACTGTCGTGGTCAAAAGTGATGACCTTGCGAGCCAATATGGTGGATCTCGATCCATTGTTTCGGGAGTGGGTTCAGAAGGAGGTGAAATTCGAGCGCAACTTCGTCGCAGCCGGCGGAATGCTGCTGGCCGGCTGCGATCCCACGGGCTTCGGGCAAACGCTGGCCGGCGTGGGCGATCAGCGCGAAGTGGAACTTCTCGTCGAAGGGGGCTTCACGCCAGTCGAAGCGATTCACATCGCCACGCAAAACGGTGCGACGTTCCTGGGCGCTGCAGACCGAATCGGGAGCGTGGCGGCAGGCAAGCAGGCAGATCTAGTGCTGCTCGATGGCGATCTCGCCAAAGACATCACTGTAATCGAGAAGCCGGAGATCGTTTTCAAGAGCGGCGTGGGCTACGATTCACACGCGATTTACGAAAGCCTCCACGGGCAGGTTGGACTGCAGTAACGGACTAAGAGGCGCGTGTAAGAGTCGGCTTGATGCCGAAATGTTTGCTGCCCCAAGAGCTTGGAGGTGACCGATGAAGATGAAAAAGTATTGCAGCTTCGACGAATACTTCGCCGATCAGTCGCCTAAGAACATTGCGCACGTTCGTGAAGCGCGTCGCGCCCGGACTCCAGGAAGCAGTGAAGTGGGGCAACGGCTGCTGTGTGATGGGGAACGTACCGGTCGCCTACGTCTACTCGGCCTCGGACTACGTCCAGTTTGGCTTCTTCCGCGGCTCTGGCTTGAAGGATCCGCAGCGGATCCTCGAAGGCAAAGGGCGGTATGTGCGGCATATCAAGGTGCGCAAAGGCTCCGACATCAACGAGGACGCGTTCAGGGTGCTCTTACGGCAAGCGGCGCGCTAACGCTAGTCTGTTTTACCCGGATGATAGCCATCTATCTCACTATGAGATAGGTGGTGGTAGGCGGATTTACCAACATCTCTAACGAAGTCGGCCTCGTCAAGAGTGCTTAACTCTTTTTTTATTCCTTTCGCGCACACTCCTACAGTTGTGCAGC
>Ga0306920_100011212_pt1 | contig 12081 bp, 8 predicted proteins | sample flu12Cox44000170_FD_204666 | JGI IMG/M metagenome (GOLD analysis project Ga0306920, IMG submission 204666) | Lab enrichment of tropical soil microbial communities from Luquillo Experimental Forest, Puerto Rico - flux4day.12C.oxic.44.000.170 (v2)... | ecosystem: Environmental > Terrestrial >...
GGATCAACGCGCCGCACATCAAATGCTCGGTCGTCATGCCCGGTCAGATCGGGACCTCGATCCGCGCCAACACGCGCAAGATCCACAGCGGCGATCGCGAATCGGACGCGATCGATGATGCCGGTCTCGCGCAGGCGCGAAAGCGATTTGCTTTGCTGGGCCGCGACGTCTCGCAGCTGTCGGATGATCAGTTGCGAAACCTCGTAGCCGAGCTCGAGCGGCGCTTTCGCGACGAGGGGCTGATCAGCGCGGCACGGGCCGCGACCATCATCCTCGACGGCGTCAAAAGCCGATCGCTGGCGCATTCTCGTCGGGGCGGACGCTCACAAGGTCGACGAAATGGTGCGCCAGTCGCCGGAACGCGCCTACGACATCGGGTTCTTCGACGAATTCGCCCGGGCAGCGGGGTGGACCGAGCACCTCTTTCTCGAGAACCCCGAATTGCGCCAGCCGAGTTGATCACCGGCCTATCTGCGTTCGCTGTGAGGATCTGCACTACGGCAATGCGGCGGCACCTTTCGTGAGCTGGCTTACGGGAGCGATAACTCCTGAACCACATACGCCTATCATCCCGGGCGCGATGCACGCTGCCGACGGCGTCATGTGATCTCGGCCCCTGCATCGTGGGATTTAGATAAACGGGCGCGCCTCAAGCGCAGCGGCGCGATGAAGGAGATCCGCGAAAGAGTTCCCCACCCGAGCCAAGCCTACTGCGGCGGCTCTGCGCCGATAGCGGGACAGGGCGGTACTACACCACGCAGTAGGCCTCTTGGCGAACGTCATCCCGAACCACGAGGGCGCGTCCATCCGGTCAGGCCGAAGCTTTCGAGCCGGCAGGCCGACGATCGTTTGCTCCATTTGCGGTTCGCGATCATCATCGCGCTGGGTAATCGGCGACCGTGTCGAGGCCAAATTAAGTGCCGGTGTTCGGGTTGCCGCTTTCGGGCCGGACGCCAACGGTCTCTATCTGCCGCAAGACCTCACATCGTGAAAGGGGAAGTGGACGATGAAAGCTGGTGTGGTTTATCCGCAGGTCGAACTTGGCGGCGATACCGGGGCGGTCAAAGCGTTTTCCCCGGCTGCGGAAGACCTGGGTTACGATCATATTGTGATCTACGATCACGTCCTCGGCGCCGTTCATGCCGGCAGAGAACCGAAGTTGACCGGCCCTTATAAAGAAACCGATCCGTTCCACGAGCCGCTGATCACCTACGCGTACCTCGCCGGCATTACCAAAAACCTCGAATTGGTAACGGGCGTGATCATCCTGCCGCAGCGACAGACTGCCCTGTTCGCCAAGCAGGCTGCGGATGTTGACTTGTTCTCAGGCGGCCGGCTTCGCCTGGGCGTCGGGGTCGGCTGGAACTGGGTGGAATACGACGGTCTCGAGATGTCCCGACAATTTCGCCGCCGCGGCAGGCGGCAGGAGCAGCAGATTGCCTTAATCCGTAAGCTGTGGGAACAACCTGTGGTCGACCATGAGGATTCCGATCACCGGATCGACCGAGCCGGGATATTGCCGCGTCCGAAACGGCAGATCCCAATTTGGCTGGGTGGTTTCAGCGAGGCCGCGTTCGACAGGGCAGCCCGGATCGGGGACGGCTTCCTGTTTTCAGGCCGGACTCAAACCGAGGCGATCCGAATCAAGACGAGGATTGCGGCGAAACTGCTCGAGCTCGGAAGGAATGCCGATGTATTCGGCTTCGAGTCGATCCAGCAATACAGTCGTGGGGACAACCAATGGCCTGGCGATATTGCGGCATGGCGCGAAGCTGGAGGGAGCCACATATCTGTCGTAACGATGGGCGCGAATCTCAACACGGTGGACGGCCACATCGAAGCGATCAAGTGTTGGTGTGGCGTCTACAACTCGGTCCATTAGAGCTCTGCGGCATGGTCAACGACCTGTGCAGGAGAGCTTTGCAATAGCGGGCATGAAGACCAGTTCCCGCTGCTAACGCTGAGCGCCCGCGATTGGTTTTCGACAGTTTGATGTGCGGTAACATGTGACGGTCGGGGCATCCGTTCCCGAGCATCCAAGGTCCAGCAACCTTCAGCGCGAGAGAGAAGCCGATGACCTTCAATACGTCATTTCGGCGTCGCGTATCGAGTTTCAGCGCCAGTCATTTAGACCGGAGCGGGATGGATTTGGCGATGGTCAAAATTGGCGGCAAGATCGTACGACCCCAGTCGCCGAGCAAGACTGACCCTCTTTTAGTAAAAAGGTAATCGAAATGATCCGTGCAGTATCGTCGGCATCGGGTGGTGGGGACGGATGCTGGTCAATGCCGTGCAGGGCAAGAGCGCCGCAATCCGTTTCACTGCCGGCTACACCCGCACGCGCACTACCGCCGAGGGCTTTTGCGCTGAGCACGCATTGCGCTGGCAAACGATCTTGATGCGCTCCTCGCCGACCCGGCGGTCGATGCCGTCGTGTTTGCAACACCGCACAGCGAGCACGGGCCGCAGGTCGAGCGCGCCGCCGCGGCGGGCCACCGAGCACGCCGCAGATCGAGGCCGAGCTCGGCAAGCAGCTGATCGGGGCGGGGCGCGTATTGCAGCGCTATGGCCGCCACGTCGCCAGCGGTGCTGTGGGCAGCGTCCGAAGTGAAAGCTGGGCGACCCATCGAGTGCGACTGTTCGGTCAGGTGGAGCGCAATAGAGACTCCAACGTTCTCAATGATGTCCGCTATTCCGGGTAATCCGCAGAACATATGCTCTATGGGAGTTTTACCGTCCTTGACCCATGAGCGACATTCAGCAGAACGCGTGATCGCGATGTCGGCAATTGGGGACTGTTCGGTGGGGTGGCCTGCCTGGGTAATTCGAATTTCGTTGCCGGTTCGGACCGACTGGCCCGTTGGAGCTGGAAACAGGAGGGAGGAGGCGGACGGCACCTCGTTGCAGCGACGGCTTATTCGGCGCATGGCATATCGGTGGACGCTCGCGTGTTTTTTTGAAATTAGATAATCCGGGACCGGAGTTCTCGGGCCAAGCTAGTTGTGCGCCCGATCTAACGTTCAAGCTAGTTGTGCGCCCGATCTAACGTTTGAGTGCCGGGCGCAACTCCGCGAGGGCACGGATGCGGTTAATGACCGCCTTATATGCCCGCGGGCTCATGAAACGCCCTGTCCCTAGCCCATTTAACGCTTGATGCTCCAACGCGGATGCGGTTTACTGAGTGAACGATCCAGCGTCTAATAAATGTTGACCGTTCTGCTGGCGTACCTTCAGGAAGGGGCGATGTGCGCGCAAGTTCTGTTGTTGTTGGCTGAGACCTTCGAGAAGCGCTTTTGCAGCGGACTTTGCCCGGGGAGGAGATGCGCGACGCGGCCGACACGTTGGCGGCTGCCCTCATTATTTCGGCAAACGATGTTCGCGCGGACCCGATGTCTTACGCGGTCAACCGGTACGCCCCTATCAGCCTACCAATTTCCACAATATCATGGACGCTGCCGGCCTGAGCAACCCGCCGCTCCGAGCCGGTCAGCGCTTCTCCCCCCTTCAACTGGCGCTTCGTCTCGGCTCTCGGTGTCCAGCTCTTTTCCCGCATCAGCGCAGATATCCTCCGGGAGAACGACGACACAGAAGCCTCGTATCCCTGCAATTCGGTCAATATTGTGATTTCTCCGAGCGGCCCTACACCGTAGCGCCCCAGAACCCTGCTGGGGGAGCGGTCATGAAAAGCCAGCGCCTTGCGGTCGGGCTAATGATCGGGCAGGCGGTCTTGTTTGCGATCGAGACCGCGATGATACATCAAATTGGGTCGCGCGGCTCCGCCATGCAACTTTCGCTGTTGCGTGGTGGTGCTGGGGTGACGCTGGTCGTTCTCCTCTCCGGGGCCACCGGCTGGTCTGTGATTAAAACTGACCAGCTGCCGCTGCAGCTGCTGCGCGGACTTGTGTCGGCCTTATATCTCTGGGTCCTGATTTACTCGTTCGCCCACATGCCGTTCGCTGATGCTACGGCGATTTCCTACACCCAGGCGGCTTACATTGTGGGATTCTCCGCGCTCATCCTGAACGAACGCGTCACTACTCTCCGATGGATTGCAACTGCGATCGGTACTGTTGGCGCCCTACTGATCATAAAACCGGCTTTTCTCGATCGGAACGTGGTCTATGTGGCTGCTCTGCTGGGTACCAGCCTCAACGGTCTCGCGTTCGTGCTAAACAAATATCTGCAACGCCCGGGGGGCGATTCCGAATTGACGACAATGTTCTATGTCAATGCCATTGCCGTCGTATGCAACCTCCCGGTTTTAGCTACAACGACCCTGCCCGAGCCGGATGTCTGGCCTTGGTTGTCCGGTGTGTTAATATTTGGGCCTGTAGGGATGTACCTCGGGATAGTAGCGGTAAAACATGCGAGCGCTTCGAGTCTTGGGCCCTATACGTTGCTCCGTCTGGTCATTGCAATTACCGGTGGTATCGTTTTATTCCGTGAGATTCCGGACCTGCTCAGTTGGCTGGGCGTAGTTGCAATCCTGTCGAGCTGCCTGCTTGCTCTGGCGCCTGGATCGCCGCGCGCGGGCAGTATAGAGGCGCCCTCTAAACGCAGGTAAGCGGGTGGTTGTCGACACCGGAGCACCGCCCAAGCCCTGGGTTTCCACTCAGCGATAAGCGATCGCTATTGTTGCCGGTTGGGAGTTAAGTTGATGCCGAGGTTGCGGATTTGTTCGAACAGGGGTTGGACCTGGGCGCGATAGGTTGGCGAAGAGGAGCGTGACAGCCAGAGTTGCTCGAAAGCGTTGGCCGGGTATTCGGGATATTGGTCGCGGAACGAGGCGGCCAGCCGGGTGGCATCGTCGGAGCGTCCGAGCAGCGAGAGGGCGGACATCAGGAAAAGCTGTGCGCTGCCGTAGCTGGGGTTGCGTTCCAGCGATTTCTCCAGCAGAGCGCGGGCGGGTTCGACGCGCCCGAGCAACAGCTCGGCAAAGCCGCCGAAGAAGAACCAGATGCTGTGCCGGCGATCGGTCGGGTCCAGGCGCATGGCGCGCTCGATCCCCGGCAGGGTCTCGCTGGCGCGACCTAACAGGGCGGCATTGTAGCCGGCAAAGCCGTGGGCGAGCCCGAGGGTGTGATCCATCGCCAGCACTTGCTCGAAGGTGTGGGCGGCCTCCTCCAACTGTCCGGCGGCCGAGCACAGCATGCCTTGGGTGCATTTGGCAAAAGCGTGCCCCGGGGCCAGCGCCAGGGCCAGCGCGACGGCCTCGCGGCCGAGGTCGGAGGCGGCGGCCTGCGGGTCGCCCCACCAGGGATTGCTGACCAGATACTGGCAGGTGCGCGCCAGACCGACCAACACCTTGACATTGCGCGGGTCGCGCGCCAGCACGGCGAGAAACCATTGCTGGGCCTGGGCGCTGAGCTCGGCCCGCAACTCGCCTTTGAGGGTGGCCGCGGCGCGGGCGAGATACTCATTGACGCCGAGCTCGGCATCGGCGGTGACCGCGGCGCGGCGGCTGGCCTCTTGCAGCAGCAGCACGTGCAGCTCGCGGGAGATCTGGCGGGTGATCTTGGTCTGGATCCGGGCGAGGTCTTCGGGCCTGAATTCATGCCGACCGGCCCATAGACACTCGGCGGTTGCCGCGTCGGTGATCCGCATGTTGACCCGCAACATTCCAGGGCTGCTGCGTTGCGCGCTGCCGGTGACCACGTAGTCGAAGCCGCGCCCGACGTCGTCCGGGAGGGGGCCCATGATCCCCCCTTCGTCGGCGCTCGGCTTGAGCGACAGCCCGCGGCCGTGGCGCAACAGGTCGGTGACCAGGTCGTCGGTGAAGGCTTCCACCAGATATTGCTGCTCGGGATCGCCGGTTAGATTGCGCAGCGGCGCCACCGCCACGCTGATGCTCGACAACAGGCAGGGCCATGTCGGCCGCTCTGAGCCGGAGGCGGTGAACGCGAGCCGCGCGCCGCGCGCGGCGGTGCTGCGCGCGGCGCGGGCCAGCTGGTGGGCCAGCGCCTGGGTCTCGGCATCGGGGGCCACCCGGAGTTCGCGCTTGAGGATCTCAGCACAGCTCTTGTACTGGCGCAGCGCCTCGCCGCGGCGCCCGGCGCGCGCATAAGCGCTCATCAGCGCGCGCTGGCCAAACTCGGAGAGCGGATCGAGCGCCACCAGCCGGCGACCGGAATGAATGGCGGCATCGGACTCGCCGGCGGCGTCGTACGCCGCGGTCAAGCGCTGCAGAATGTCGCAAATCAGCGCCAGGGTGCGATCGCGCTCAGCCGCCAGCCATTCCTGAAGGGGCTCCGAATCGAGATCAAAATCGGCCAGAAACTCGCCGCGGTACAGCTCCGCCGCCGCCTGCAGCTCGGCGCGGTTGAGCGACCGCGACAGCCGCTCAAAGCGGTCCAGGTCGACCACCACGTCGTGAATTCGACAATTGGCAAAGTCGGCGACCAAGTAGCGCGCCGCGCTCGGCCCCAGCGCCTTGCGCAGCTCCAACAGACAGTTGCGCAGGCTGTGGCGCGCCTGCTCGGAGCCCTGATACGGCCACAGCAGATCGGCAAGCCGCTCACGACTGATCGCGTGACCGCCCTGCGCCGCCAGATAACCCAGCAGAGCCCGCGCCTTCTTGGGTACCTTCCCAAGCCCGCAATCATCTCGCTCGATGACCAGAGGTCCAAGAATGCTGATCGAGAATGCCATCGCCACGGTCGAACTTAGGCACTCATCACGGACGTTAAAGGCTTAACCGGTGAGACTGGGTTATCGTTTTGGCTCTGCTGTGACGGCAGGCGACCGCCTTAATCGAATTCCCCTGACACTTGCCCCGATAGTGCGCCGGGACAATACGTGCGACCACGTATCGGCCTCTCGCAGCATGGTCAGCGACAAGGTGCCATCGCCTTGGGCATTGCCGCGTCCGCATGAAGTTGCCGAGGTTATAAGCGAGGGCATGGAGCTGAAGGCGGACGGCGTTCGCGGCAAACGTGCGGCATGACAGCGGCGCCCTTTGCTGTCTTTGCTCCCTTGCTTCGCGGTTCCGCGCTGGTTGTAGAACGCCACGACACGCTCGGTCGGCCGTGCCGGGTTGGTGACGATGAAGCCGGCGCGAGGGTAGAGCTCGCCCGGCACTCGATCTTAGCGATCACTTGCCGGACTTTTCCTAGCTCTGCGATAATGGTGGAAGCGAGGTTCTTCGGTTGGGTCAGCCATTCCGGCTCGAAGCGGCTGATCTGGCTAGCACAGGCAGCCGCCTCTTGGATAGCCCGGCTACAACCACCCCAAGCCCATCCCCGGGTCGCGGAACAGGCGTTCCGCATCGTTTACGTCCTCGTAGCCCGCTGCAAGCCGACCAGCCCGTGACGGCTGTTCTTGCCGGTGCGCGCTTCCGCAAGCCGCCAAGCCGTACTTGCGGTCAAGCTCGACGCATCGTCTAACTCGCGACAGGCTAGCAGCCCGGCAGCGGGTCGGCGGTCGAAATCGAGCCTCAGTGCCGAATCGTCCGGTTCCCCGCTGGGTTCGCCATGTGTGCTCCGCCAGACACACGATAATGTGCTGAACATTATACCGAAATCGAATTCGGCGCGCTCCAAGGGCCGATCTTCATCCGGCGAGTGCGGGCTAAGAGCTTCTCGCTACGGACTGCCTCGCCCTCCTGGAGCAGGGATCGTTGTAGAAGGTAATGGTTACCACCCTTAAGCTGCCCTCAAGATTTTCTTCGGATCTGCCGTCGTATATCTACCGCATAATGCCCCATCATCCGCATTTGATCGGTATTGGGTTTAACGGTCGCCTCAAAACTCTGCCAGTCCGCTGCATTCAGTTCCGATAAGCTGACGACCTCGAAAGAAACCTCGTTGTAGCATTGGCGCTGCAGCGGTTGCACCTGAAACAGCGGATAGCGGACGTGGAACTCGACTGGCGAGTTCGTGCGTGTCAGCCGGATGTTGGTAAATAGAGGACCGAACCAAGTTTCGGGCTCTACGATACCTTCGTAATAATCGTAGCCTTGGTTTCGCGGAATGTTGGCGGGACCGCGAGATAGCAATGCCCAACCTGGTGCTGTCCGTACAAAATAGCCGCTCCAGATCTGCAGGACGCCGGGCTCTCTCGCGACAGCCAAAAAGGTCGGGGCCAGAGGCTTGACAGGATCGGGGGCTATTTCCTCGAACACTTGCCGAAACCCCGGAAACTGAGCCGCCCGCAACGGGTACCAATCCTCGGCGCCTTCGTAAGTCCAGGCGATCTCGACGCCGTCCCAGACCAAGGCGAAATTCAGCGGCGGATAGATATACCAACCGAATGCCGAGGCCGAGGCGAGGGCTTCGCAATAGCGAAAGCCCCGGGTCGGAAGCATGCCGTCGGCCGAGCGATCGGCTCGCCGCGGAAGCGGAGCGTCGGGGATGAGCCGGTAAAATCTGCAGATGCTAGCTTCAGCTTGCTTAGCCATCGTCGACGCTCCGTGTCCCGCGGTGACCGTTGACGGTCCTAACGACGCGCTGGGAAGCCGGCCGTGATGCACGAGCTGCCGAGGCGGACGGTGCCGCGATCGGCGATCTCGGGCTTGGGCTGCCGCAGCGCTGGGAAGCCGGCCGCGATGCACGAGCTGCCGAGGCGGACGGTACCGAGATCGGCGATCTCGGACTTGGGCTGCCGAAGCGCCGGGAAAGCGGCGGTCATCGATCCGCGGGTTGTCCGTTTAGTCGAATTCATTTTCGTCCCTCCGTGGTTAGACGCTGAGCAAGATTGCCCCGGTTAAGAAACCGGAGATTTCGCAGATGCGCAAGAAGCGATCGTGAAAAATTTTGCTTCATAACGTGAATCAAATCGTTAAGTCGCCGTATGCACCAGATTTTCCACGCCGCCCAGAGCTAGCGCGACGGCCCTCAGGTTTCGGCCGTGAGGGGGTGCAGGCGCGTTCCATTACTGATCGATTCGATCGCTTATCGGCGAGACGCGCCACTCTGCTCCCTGGGAAATCTCTTTTAGTGTTTTTTTGCAAAAACTTGATGACAAACGTGTCAGTAGGATGCAGAATTTTGTGAAACAAACGGGAATTTACCTCACGCGGGGAATTCGGCGGTGGGACGGAGCGATAGCAGCGGAAATAGGGCCACCGTTCTTGATGTATCGGCTGACGACGGACCTCGCTCGTCCGAAGTTGAAGCCTCAGCGTCCCCACATCACCCAGTATTGGTCAGAACGTCGCCAGCGAAAGGCTTGCCACCCCTGACGACCAAAAGATGGGTGGTGCGCCGCAAGGCCGCGGTAATCGCCGCGGTATGTAGCGGCGAAATTACTCTCGAGGAAGCTTGCCGTTGGTACGAGCTGTCGGAGGAAGAGTTCCTTTCCTGGGAGCGCACGTTCGAGGCCCATGGCCTTAGAGGTTTGCGCGTAACGCGCACTCAACAATATCGCGTGCTTCGTCAGCGCGATCCCGCTCCATGTCGCCTAAAATAACCGGTTCAGTCGCGCCTCTCTCGCCGGCTTTCTAATGTCGCGCTTCGCTGGGAAGCCGCTTGTGACGGATCGAGACCTCGGGGACTCTTTACCTGTGAACGAGTCACGGGTTCGCTGCCTGCCTATTGACGGGTGGCACTATCGAGAAATGGCGCACGGGCTCCGCAAATTGGCTCGTCAGTGTCGCTTCGCGGGCGCCCGGAGGGAGCTACTTCATCTGGCGGCCAGTTACGAGCGGAGAGCCGATCATTTTGACGATCGAGCGCGGTAACCTCGTCTCGCCACAGCCCGCGCGCGGCTCGCAACGCCTCAGCGGGATACAGTCTGCTCACTGGCGCGGCTTGACTCGTTCCGTTGTTCGAAACCAGTCGTACGACCATGCTTGTTCACGCTGTGGATCCGTCGGACGGCGAGAACGGCGAGTTCCCCGGTCGGGTCCGCCACTCGGTCTCATGCGAGACATCGAACCTTATACCAGGATGCGGGCGAGCGCGCTCTAAGTCGCGGTATCATCGAAGAATGTGGGGCAACATAATCGGGTGGTTCTTATTCGCGCCCCGTTAAGCTCCATTCTCACCGGAACGTGGAACCCCGGCCTTCGCAAGCGCATCACAAAAGAGGTCGGCGTGCGTGCTGGCGCTGCCTGGGTACCGCCGCCGGAAGCCCGTTACGGTCAACCCCGGCTCTAGCTCGAGCAGACTCCGCGCTCGTGTCCGGGCCTCGTCCTCCCGGCCGACCAGCATCAGCGCCATGACGAGCTGCCGATATGCCCCCGTGTAGGTGGGGTTCTCCCTAAGGGACCGCAAAGCGCACTCGATCGCCCGGTCGTATTCACCGTTGGCGAGATAGGCCATCGCGGCGACGCTGCTATAAGCATAAATCAGCGGATCGAAGGGCGAGAGGGCCATTGCCTTGGCAATCTCCTCAAGCGCCCGGGCGCCATCGCCGATCCAGGCGTGCGCTGCTGCGCTCCACAGCCATACCGGCGCGGCATTCGGATTGATACTCAGCGCGGCCTCGAAACGGCGGAATGCTAGGTCGAAATCCTTGTAGAGATAGGACGCGATGTGGCCGTGAACGGCGAGCGCCATCGGATCCATGTTGTTACATTCGATTGCCGATCGCGCAAAGCAGTCGGCTTGCGTCGCGTCATCCGCCGGGTCGGGCGACCACCCCTGTCCGACGCGAAGCACATGCCAATAAGCCCGCCAGGCAAGTGCCGCCGAGTAGTGCGGATCTTTCGCGATCGCGGCATCGAACAGCGCCTCCGCCGTTTCGAATACCGCACGCGAGGAGTTGTGCATGTTCTCCTGGGCGCGCAAAAACAGGTCGTAGGCTTCAAGGCTGTCTGGCCGCTTGACGCGAATGCGGTTCATCTCGGCCGCGTGCAGGTACGGCGCCACCTTTCGAACAATCATCTCGGACAAGCGGTCCTGAACCTCGAAGAGGTCGAAAAGTCGCTCGTCAAGCTTCGAGAACCAGAGCGCGGCACCCAGTTGCGTATCGGTCAACTCGGTGGTCAATCGCAGGCGGTCCCCGAGGACCCGCAGACTGCCCGAAAGAACGTACCGAACGCCCAGCATGTTACCGATCTCGCACGGGTGGCGATCCTGGCTCCTTAACGCCAGGGTCGACAACCGAGAGACCACGAAAAAATTCGGAATACGAGACAGTGCTTCAATCAGATCCTCGACCAGCCCCTCGGCAAGGAAGTGATATGCCGGATCGCCTGTGAGATTGTGAAAGGGCAGCACAGCTATTGAGGGTTCACGCTTTGGCTCGCGCCCGGGGCGGTACCCGGGATTAGCGGCGGGATCACCTTGTTCCCAGCGGAGGGGAAGCCGAACGAGCGACGCGGTCTCGGCGGACTCGCTCGACGGGAAACCGGCAGGTGCCTCGAAGATTGTCGGCGAAGCCGCTCGGGGCGATTCGATCCGTATGGCTTCGTAGACGGCGGTGGTCTCCTTCGAGGGGGGCAAGTCAAGCTCGGCCAGCAACGCCTGCCGGCAACGCTCGAATTCGCGGATCGCGTGAGCACGATCGCCCATTTGAGCAAGAGCCGTCATCAGGCGGCGCGCGGCACCCTCGTGTGTCGGCTCGAAGTTGATCAGTCGGCGCGCAGCAGCCGCACGCACTTGCGGTTTCGCGTTCTGCTCGATCAGGCGGTCGAGTTCCGCCTCCAAAATTTTCCGCACGCAATCTTCGAAGCGCGCTCGCGCGTCTGCGAGCCAGTGATCGAACGAGGGTGTGATCCCCTCGAGATCTTCGAGGAGGCGCCCGCTTGAAGGCTGAACGAGATTGCTCGTATCGGCGGTCGCGTCGGCGCTTGCCTCGAGGATGGCAAGTGCATCGACCCAGCACTTCCGGACATCAACGCGTACGCTGTCGCGACCGATATCAACGAGGCCAGGAATGCGGCGGTTAACGATTCTGTTGAGCTCCGAAAGTGATCGGCGCAAGCTCATTCTGGCCCGCGCATCGGCCGACCGATCCCATAACAAGCCTATAAGACGGTTGCGGGAAACATGCTCGCCTTGGGCGAGGCACAAGCAGGCCAACATCCCGCGTGTTTTTCGGGCGCGCGGTAATAAGTCGGCCCCGCCGGGCGCGACGGCCCGCATGGTGCCGACCAGGTAGATTCTCGGCAGCGCCCGCGGTACCCGTCGGTCCGCATAA
>Ga0306920_100011213_pt1 | contig 12080 bp, 10 predicted proteins | sample flu12Cox44000170_FD_204666 | JGI IMG/M metagenome (GOLD analysis project Ga0306920, IMG submission 204666) | Lab enrichment of tropical soil microbial communities from Luquillo Experimental Forest, Puerto Rico - flux4day.12C.oxic.44.000.170 (v2)... | ecosystem: Environmental > Terrestrial >...
ATCCGGTCGAGTTCATGGCCGCGTTGCTGACCTCCGAAATGGGGGACACCGACAAGATCGTTAAGTACATCGAAGAGTGCCGGGCAATGGGCATCGAGGTGGTGCCGCCCGACGTGAACGTGTCGGCGGTGCAGTTCTCCGTCGCCGGCGACACGGTCCGCTTCGGCCTGGCCGCGATCAAGAACGTCGGCGAGGCGGCGATGCAGTCCATCCTGAAATCGCGCAGCGCCGAGGGGCCGTTCACCACCCTGGAGGACTTCTGCACGCGCGTCGATCTGCGGCTGGTCAACCGGCGCGTGGTGGAGAGCCTCATCAAGGCGGGCGCCTTCGACTCGCTCGGCCTCACGCGCGCGCATCTCCTGGCCACCACCGACGGTGCGCTCGAGGGCGGCCAGCGCCAGCAGCGGGACCGCGCCGAGGGCCAGGGCTCGTTCTTCGAGATGATGCCGGCCGGCGCGCCCGCGCGCGCGAGCGCGCCGGCCGAGGTCACGCCGGAGTGGGAGTCCGATCAGCGCCTGGCGTTCGAGAAGGAAGTGCTCGGCTTCTACATCTCCGGCCATCCGTTGGCGCGCTATCGCGGCGTGGTCGAGCCGCTCGGCGTCACGACCTCCGCCGACCTGGCCGCCAAGGGTCACGGCGCGCGCGTGCTGCTCTTCGGCCACGCGACCGGGCTCAAGGAGACGTCGACGAAGGGCGGCAACCGCATGGCGTTCTTCACGCTCGAGGACATGGAAGGCACCGTCGAGGTCACGGTGTTTCCCGAGCCGTTCAAGTCGGCGGCCGCCTGCCTGCGCTCGGGCGAGGCGGTGCTGGTCCGCGGCCGCGTCGACGACGGCGACAAGGGGCGGGTCGTGCTCGCCGAGGACGTCCGCCTGCTCGAGCAGGCGCTCGCGGACTACGGCAGCCGCCCGAAGAACGGCAGTGCGAGCGAGCCGAACGCCTGCCGGATCCGCGTGACGCCCGGCGAGGATCCGCGCGCCGTGCTCGCGGCCGTTCGCCAGCTCTGCGGGGAGCATCCCGGGCGGGTGCCCGTGTTCCTGCACCTCGTACTCGGCGGTCAGGAAGTGATCGTGCGGACTCGCGGGCTTTCGGTCGACGCCAGCAAAGAGCTCGTGGCCGACGGCGAGACGCTCCTCGGCGCGGGCGCCATCAGCGTGGACTATGCCGGACGCGCTTGACTTCGAGCAGCCGCTGCTCGACATCGAGAACCGGATCGTGACGCTCCAGGCCGAGGAGAGCACGGCGCGCACGCGCGACGAGATCGCCAAGCTCGAGGAGCGGCTGGCGCGATTGCGCCAGCGGACCTACGCGAGCCTGACCGCCTGGCAGCGCACGCAGCTCGCGCGCCATCCCAAGCGGCCGCACACGCGCGACTTGATCAAGCTCCTCTTCGAGGACTTCGTCGAGCTCCACGGCGACCGGCTCTACGGCGACGACGCCGCCGTCGTCGGCGGCCTGGCCCGTTTCGAGGAGCAGGGCGTCGTCGTCATCGGCCATCAGAAGGGGCGGGACACGCGCGAGAAGATCGCCCGCAACTTCGGCATGCCGCACCCCGAGGGCTACCGCAAGGCGCTGCGCCTGATGCACATGGCCCAGAAGTTCGCCAAGCCGGTCATCACGTTCATCGACACACCCGGTGCCTATCCGGGGCTCGGCGCCGAGGAGCGCGGGCAGGCCGAGGCGATCGCGCGCAACCTCCGCGAGATGGCCGCGCTCCGCGTACCGATCCTCTCGATCGTGACCGGCGAGGGCGGCAGCGGCGGCGCGCTCGCGATCGGCATGGGCAACCGGGTCCTGATGCTGGAGTACGCGATCTACTCGGTCATCTCGCCGGAAGGGTGCGCGGCCATCCTGTGGGGCGACGCCGCCAAGGCGCCCGAGGCCGCGGAATCGATGCGGATCACGGCGCCCGACCTGCTGCGGCTCGGCGTGATCGACTCGATCGTGCCCGAGCCCGTCGGCGGCGCGCACCGCGACTGGGAGGGTGCGGCGGGCCATCTGCGCGACGCGCTGCGCGAGAACCTCGTCGAGCTCGCGGGGCAATCCGGAGACGATCTGGTCGCCGGCCGCTACGAGAAGTTCAGGCGGATCGGCGCGTTCGAGGAGGGATCGGTCCCGGCGCGCGGCGGAGCATAGCGGACCGGCTCAGACCGTGCGCCTGAGCAGCGCCGCGGCGACGTCCTCGTCGGTGACCAGGACGTTCATGAAGCGTCCCGCGACGGCGCCGCGCACCGCCTCCACCTTCGCCTTGCCCCCGGCGATCGCCACGACGTAGCGGTCGTCCCGCCGCGAGAGCGCCTGCAGCCGCTCGCCGGGCACCGAGAGCACCCGCCGCATCAGCGCGCGCAGCTCCGGGCGATCGACGATGCGCCCCGCCTCGTCGAACGGCTGGTAGTTGATCTCGCCGACGACGCCGAGCTGACGCAGCCGTTTGACGCTGACGCCGTACGACTCGGCGAGCGAGCAGAACCCCGGCGTGCTCTCGCCGATGAGGCCGATGCCGACCAGCGCGATGTCGACGTCCTGCGCGGCCTCGTAGATCCGCCGGATCGCCGGATCGCGCAGGAGCCGGCGCCGCTCGCGCTCGATCTCGGACAGCGACAGGAGATGCTGCACCGGCAAGGCCCAGGCGTGAACGTGCGGGCGGTACTTCGCGGCCATCATCCCGACGAGCGTGTTCGGGAACAGGTCCACGAGCTCGAGCGTGCTCTCGCCGGAGAGCGGGTAGAGGGCGAGGTCGCGGAACCGCCGCTCGTGGAGCTGGCGGATCGTCTGGTAGAGCGTGAACCCGCACGAGAGCCCGACGCGCAGACCGTTGGCGGCGATCTTCTCGAAGTATGCCGCCGCCGCCGTGCCGAGCTCTTCCTTGACGTCGCCGCGCCCGCCGGCCGGGACGACGACGGCGTCGCGCAGGCCGAAGCGCTCGACCAGCCCGGCCTCGAGCTGCTCGCGGCGCGGCAGATCGAGCTCGACGCGGACGAGACCCTCGTCGAACGCGCGCTTGAGCAGCCGCGACACCGTGGCCGCCGACACGCCGAGGGCGGTGGCGATGTCCTTCTGGCTCTTGCTCTGACGATAGTAGAGCTCGAGGCAGTGGACCGTTTGCCGGAGCTCGCGCGAGGTGAGGGGAGCCGTTTTCACGCCGGAGTCCTGTCGTCAGAAATAAATTTCATTCCCATAAATTTCTTGCTTGACGACCTCAGTGTACCCCGATATCCTCGAATGCAAGCATCCAATTCCTCACCCCTCACGCAAGGAGGCGCGCATGTCTGCGCGGCGCTATGGCCCCCAGGATGGCCAGCCCACCACCAAGATGTCGGACTATCATCAGTCGAAGGACGAGCTCGCCGGGCTGCCAGTGACCGTCGCGGAAAAGATCCCGGTCACGAACACGCCGAACATCTTCTCGTACAAGTCGTACGTCTTCGCGAAGAACCCGGCCCTCGTCCAGCGCTACATCAAGGCCACCAAGGCGGACGTCGGCGGGGTGGGCGGCCACGTCGTGGCGGCCGACGAAGTGAAGTCGGTCATCGCCAAGTACGTCCTCGACAACAACAGCTATCGCGGCGAGCCCATCTTCACCTCGATGATCGTGACGCACACCGGCGACGACTGCGCGGTCACCGGGATCATGGCCGAGAGCGTCGACATGTCGGTCGTGGACGAGCTCATGTGGGACGCGCTGCAGGAAGGCGCCACCAAGGCGGCCGAGCTCGGGCTCTACGGCCCCGGGCAGGATCTGGTGGCCGACGCCTTCACCGGCAACCTGCGCGGCGCCGGCCCGGCGACCGTGGCGCTGCCGTTCCCGGTCCGCAAGGACAACGCCTCGCAGACCGTCCTCGTCTCGTTCGCCGACAAGACCGAGCCGATGGCGTTCAACCACTACGCCACCGGCGCTTACATGCTGCCGCGGTTCAACACCGGGCTCGTCATCGCGGCCTCCAAGATGAAGCGCGGCTACGTCTTCGAGATCGTCGACCTCGACACGAAGGCGCAGGCGGTCGAGGCAGGCGCGCACCCGCGCGACCAGCGGGCGCTCGACAACAAGATGGAAGAGCTGGCCAAGGGGCTCCAGGAAAAGGTCATCACCCTGCGCGCGCCCGAGGACCTCTACGACATCGAGGGGCTCACACGCTCGTCGCGCTTCGTGATCGCCCGCGTCTGGAGCCGCAACGAGAAGGGCGAGAAGGATCAGCTCGGCTACATCTGCTCGGCCGAGCGGCTGCACAACATCAAGACCAAGAAGGGCTTCACCTACGGCGGCAAGGACGATCCGGTGCTCCTGGCCTTCGCCCAGGGCGACTGGCCGGCGCCGGGCGAGATCACGTCGCCGTGGGCCACCGCGCCCATGGTCGCCGGCGACTGTCGCGGCAGCCACAACCTGCACATCCTGCCGATGCCGATCAACTCGCAGACCTCGTACTGGTCGGGGCCGATCCTGTCCGCGATCACCCTGTCGTGCAACATCCACACGGGGCGCATCGGCGCCATCTCCGATCAGTTCGCGCTCGGCACGCCGTGGGACGAGGTGCGTCGCACCGCCTCGCAGCTGGCGATCCAGTTCCGCCACGCGCACGGGATCAAGCAGCCGGCCACCCTGCACGAGGAGGAGCTCGAGTACCAGGAGGGCTGGAAGGAGCGGCGCAACCGGCTCGAGCGCCAGTTCGAGGTCAAGCCGCCGCTCACGTTCAGCAACGGCAACGGACACGGCCCCGACGCCGGCAAGCAGCCCGCCGGCGCGCGCAAGGGCGGCCGGCCGGACGAGATCGACTAGCCCGGGTTCAAGCTCGGTCTCAACCTCGGGGGGAGCGGCGGCGCTCCCCCCGAGCTTTTTCGGCGATCTCCTGGTCACTTTGGGCGCCTTCGTTTGACTTGCCAGACTGCGGGTGCTACGGTCGGACCAACGCAAACGTGGGATTTTTCAAGCACTCATGGCCAAGCTCCACCTGATCACCTACGGCTGCCAGATGAACGAGTACGACTCGGAGCGGGTGGCCGGCTTGCTCCGTGAGGCGCGCTGGGAGCTCACCCCCCACGAGACCGAAGCCGACCTGATCCTCGTCAACACGTGCGCGATCCGCGAGAAGGCCGAGGACAAGGTGTTCTCGAAGCTCGGAGAGCTCCGCCTGCTCAAGGCGCAGAAGCCGGAGCTGATCATCGGCGTGATGGGCTGCATGGCCCAGCTCCACCAGAAGGCGATCCAGCGCCGCGCGCCGTCCGTCGACCTGGTCTTCGGCTCGCCGGCGATCGCGCGCGTGACCGAGCTGGTCGATCGCGTCCGGCGCGAGCGTCGGCCGGTGCTCGAGACCGGGGAGGGGCCGCTGGTCAAGATCACCACGCGTCCGCCCGCCGCGGGACGGCTCAAGGAATTCGTCACGGTGATGGAGGGGTGCGAGAAGCACTGCACCTTCTGCGTCGTGCCGCGCACGCGCGGGCGCGAGCGGAGCCATTCGCCCGAGGTCATCGTCGCCGAAGTCCGCCGGCTCGCGGCCGAGGGCTGCCGCGAGGTGACCCTGCTCGGCCAGACGGTGAACGCATATGGGCGCGACCTCACGCCGCGCAGCGACCTCGGCGAGCTCTTCGAGCGCGTCGCCGAGATCGAGGACATCGCACGGATCCGGTTCACCACCTCGAATCCCTACAACCTGACCCCGAAGCTGATCCGCGCCATACGCGACGTCCCGAAGGTGTGCGAGTACTTCCACCTGCCGCTCCAGTCCGGCTCGAACGACGTGCTCACGCGCATGAACCGCGGCTACACCCGCGAGCGCTACCTGGAGCTGGTCGCGCAGATCCGCAACGCGGTGCCGGAGATGGCGTTCTCGACGGATCTGATCGTCGGCTTTCCGGGCGAGAGCGAGGCGGACTTCGCGCAGACGCTCGAGATGGTCGAGACCGTCGGCTACGACAACGTGTTCGTCTTCCGCTACTCGCGGCGGCCGGGCACGCCGGCGGCGACGATGCCCGATCAGGTCCCCGACGACGTGAAGGCCCGTCGCAACGTGAAGCTCCTCGAGGTGGCCGCGCGGAGCGCGGCCGAGCGGAGTGGATGGCTCGCCGGCCGCACGGTGGAAGTCCTGGTGGACGGAACGTCGAAGAAAAATGCCGGAGAGCTGTCGGGCCGGACCCGCTGCAATCGCGTCGTCAACTTCGACGGGCAGGGGAGCGTGGCCGTCGGTGACCTGACGCAGGTGCGCATTGACCAGGTGCTGCCACACAGTCTGCGGGGGACACTCGCTTCCCAACCGGAGGAGGCCGCATGTTTGTCGAAATGAAGGTCCGCGGACTGGCCCTGGACGCCGTCTCGAACATGCCGATCATCATCCTCCGCGACGAGGAGGACAAGCGGTCGCTGCAGATCTGGGTCGGCATCTTCGAGGCCAACGCGATCGCGCTCGAGCTCGAGAAGGTCGCGCCGGCCCGTCCCATGACGCACGACCTGATCAAGAACATCCTCGAGACGCTCGAGGCGCGCGTGCTCAAGGTGGTCGTCACCGACCTCAAGGAGAACACCTTCTTCGCCGTGCTCCATCTGCAGCTCGGCGAGACCGAGTACACCGTCGACTCGCGCCCGTCGGACGCCATCGCGCTCGCCCTCCGCGTGGCGGCCCCGATCTACGTCGACGAGGACGTCATTCGCAAGGCGAAGAGCCTCGAGGTCACCAAAGAGGCGGAGCCCGTCAAGCCGGACGATCCCGACCAGCTCCGCGAGTGGCTGCAGAACATCAAGCCGGAGGATTTCGAGAAGTTCAACAAGGCCTGATGCGGACTTCTGCTCGTGCGGATCGCGCTCTTCACCAATAACTATCTGCCGTTCTGCGGGGGCGTCACGATCTCGGTCGAGACGCTCCGACGGGGCCTCGAGTCCTCCGGCCACGATGCGTGGGTGTTCGGCCCGCGGCTGACGGGCGCCGAGGACGCCTCGGTCAAGGTCGTCCGCTACCCGTCGATCCCCGTCGCGACCTACCCGGAGTTCGCCCTGGCGGTGCCGTACTCGCGCCGGATCGATCGGCTCGTGACCGCGCTCAACTTCGACGTCATCCACGCGCACCACCCGTTCCTGCTCGGCCCGGCGGCGCGCCGCCTGGCCCGCCGCAACCGCCGGCCGCTGGTCTTCACGTACCACACGCGCTACGAGAAGTACGCGCACTACGTGCCCCTGCCGCTGGCACTCGTGCAGGCGGCCGCGCTGCGGATCTCGGCGGGCTTCGCCGCGCAGGCCGATGCGGTGCTGGCGCCCTCGGCGGTCATCCGCGACGAGCTGCACGCGCGCGGCGTCCGCGCGCCGATTGCGGTGGTCCCGACCGGCATCGATCTCGCGCACTTCAAGCCGGGCGACCGCGCGGCGGCGCGGCGGAGCCTGGGCGTGGCCGACGGCGAGCCGCTGGTGCTGTACGTCGGGCGGCTCGACCGCGAGAAGAGCGTCGATCGCGTGGTGGCCGCGTTCGAGCGCGTGGCCTCGACGGTGCCCGCCGCGCGGCTCGCCCTGGTCGGGCAGGGTACCGAGACACAGCGGCTTTCACGCATGGCCGCGGCGCTGCCGGTTGCCGACCGCATCCGGTTCCTCGGACTCAGGCCCCACGACACCCTGGCCGAGTGCTATCGGGCGGCCGATGTCTTTCTGTTCGCGTCCGAGACCGAGACGCAGGGCCTGGTCCTCGCCGAGGCCGCCGCGTGCGGCCTGCCGGCGGTGGCCGTCGACGCGCCCGGCTGCGACGAGGTCGTGCGCGACGGCGAGACCGGCATCCTGACGAAGGGCGATCCGGCCGGGCTGGCCGAAGCCGTGATCGGGCTCCTGCTCGACCCCGAGCGTCGCCGCGCGATGGGCCGCCGCGCCCGTGAGCTGGCCGAGCGCCTCTTCGATGTCTCCCTGCAGATCGATCGCACGATGGCCGTCTACGCCGACGCCGTCGCACGCCTGCGGTGAGCCGACTTCACGAGTCGCACCGGCGGATCAACGCCGAGATCGCGCAGGAGAAGGCGGGGGCGCTCGGCCGCGCAGGCGAGCGGCTCGAGGCGGCGCTCGAGCACGTGGCATCCCTCGGCCGACGCCTCGACGTCACCTGGGACCCCGACGAGCACGGGCGCCTCCTTGGCGAGTACGAGAGCGCACGGATCCGCGCGGTCGGTCCACGCCCGGCTGGCCCTGGTGATCCAGCGCGAGGCGCTCGGCCTGCGCCATCACCGGATCGTCGATCAGCAGTTTCCCGAGCCGCCCCGCCGCGCCGCGGCCCGGCGTCCGCTCTAGTCGTCCCCGTTGATCTGGAACCTCGAAGCCGAGACCATGCCGCGCGCGGCGCGGGAGCGCCTGCAGCTCGGTCGCCTTCGCGACACGCTCGGCTGGGGCCGTCGAGCGCGTGGCGTTTCACCGGGAGCGGCTCGGCGGCGCAGACCTCGCCGGCCTGCCGTTCGTCCGCAAGACCGACCTCCGCGAGCGGACCTTGCTCGCGCTCGAGGAGCTGGCACCCCACTATCAGCTCGTCGTCGATCGCGCGGCGACCCTGGCGCGGCTCGAGGTCCAGGTGGAGCCCGCGCCCGCGCTGATCGCGCGCTGCGGCGGCTTCGCCGCCGACCATCCGGAGATCACGTCGCTCGGCGGCGCGCCGCCGAGCAGCTCCGGCAGGCCACGCGCCTGAGCGTCGAGCTCTCCATCGTGGCTCCGCGGACGATCCCGCGTTCGGAGGGCAAGGCGGTGCGTGTGATCGAGCGCGGGTAGGGGTATCCTGAGACGGGAGGATGCGATGAGCGACCAGGCCAGGGACATGATGGCGAAGATCGAGCGCGGCGTCCGTCTCGAGTCGGCCGCGGAGATGACCGGGGAGTTCCGCGAAAACCTGATCCACCTCCTGACCATGCAGGCCGATTCCGAGCTCGCCGGCGGTTACGGCTACGTGCCGTGGATCACCAAGGCGCCGACGGTCGAGGAGAAGCACGTGGTCGCCCAGATCGTGAAGGACGAGCTCCGCCACGCGACCGTCATGTACAGCCTCCTGGCCGACCTGGGCTTCGACGTCGAAAGCCACGTGCGCCAGCACGACGAGATCTTCACGATGCGTATCGACGCCGGTCGCGACATCGGCACCGCGCGCATCACGAGCGACAAACGGGTGAACATCTTCTATTACCCGATCGACACGTGGGCCGACTTCATCTTCTTCAACTTCTGCATGGACCGCGGCGCCGGCCACCAGCTCGAGGACGTGCGGGGCTGCTCCTACGGGCCGTGGGTGCGGGCAATCGACGGCATCTTCAAGGAAGAGAAGTTCCACATCCGTCACGGCGAATACTGGGTCAAGAAGCTCGCGGAAGACGCAACCACCCACGCCGAGGCGCAGACCACGTTCGACAAGTGGTACGTCCGCACGATGAACATCTTCGGACGTCCGGGATCGCCGAAAAATCAGATCTATAGGAAGCTCCAGCTCAAGCTCCGTGACAACGACGAGGTCCGCCAGGCGTTCGCCGCGGAAGTGAAGGATCTCTGCGAGAAGTTCGGGCTGACCGTGCCGGAGTGGAAACCGGTCTGGGACAAGCTCCCGGAAGAAGCGCACATTCCGGGCTAGTGCGCGTTCCGGTCGGTCTCAACATCTGGTCGAGGCTCGTCGAAAAGTCCTTTCCGTACCTCGACAAGGCTCTCGGTCCCTTCGATTCGCTCTGGCTTCCCGATCACGTGCAGTACGGCGCCAACCGTGTCGCCGAGGGCTGGACCCTGCTCGCGTACGCGCTCGCGCGCTACCCGGACAAGCTCTGTGGACACGAGGTGCTCTGCAACAGCTTCCGCAACCCCGCACACCTGGCCAAGATGGTCGCCACGGCGCAGGCGCTCTCGGGCGGCCGGGTCATCCTCGGCATCGGCGCCGGCTGGAACGAGGAGGAATACCGCGCGTACGGCTGGCCCTATCTGACGGCGCGTAGGCGTATCGCCCAGCTCGCGGAGGCGATCCAGCTGATTCGGACGATGTGGACCCAGACGTCGGCGAGCTATCAGGGCGAGCACTACACGCTGACCAGCGCCCACTGCGAGCCGCGGCCCGACCCGATCCCGCCCATCATGGTCGGCGGCCACGGCGAGACCTATCTGCTGCGGGTCGTCGCACGCCACGCGGACTGGTGGAACTATCCATTCCGGGACCCCGCGCTCTACACGCACAAGCAGGAGGTCCTCAAGCGCCACTGCCGCGAGGTCGGGCGCGACTACGACACGATCCGTCAGGTCGTCCGCGTCGGCATCCTGATCGCGGAGACCGAGCGTGAGTTGGAGCGCCTCAAGGCCGCGCCTGACACGCGCCCGGTGGCCGACATCAGGGTCGCCGGAACGCCGGCGCACGTGACCGACGCGCTGCGGGCGATCATCGCGCAGGGCGCCCATCGGCTCACGGTCAACTTCGCCGACGCGCCGCGCCCCGAGGGAACCCAGCTCTTCGCGGCCGCGGTCCTGCCGCACCTCGGCTGAGGCCAGCCGGCATTTGGGAGCCATCCGCGGCCGTCCCAGAACTTGACATAATCCACCTTATCGGAAGTAAGCCGCTGGGCACCGAGCCCAAGCGGGCGCTCGAGCGCGCGCCGTTTCAAAATGCTGCTCAATTCGCTGGTCAGCGGGCGGGGGCCCGCCTTCCCTCCGCGCCAACCCTGACGAGCGGCAAAACGACGACTTCCCGCGGGGCTCGAGCTCGAGAATGCACCTGAAGTCCCGCTGGTACACCGATTGCCGACTCGTACTGGCGTGAGCGTCGAACGCCGGATGCCGATCTCGAGCTACCCGACTCCGCGCCGTCGGAGCATGACCCGGCCGGCTTGCGCCGCGCCGGCAGAGTGCTGCGCGGCGGAGCCCGTGTGGCGGCGCTGGTACGTGCCCCTGGTCGCCGCCGCGCTCGCGATAGTCGGCCTGATCATCGCCGCGGTCGTCGCGCTCGAGATGGTGAGCCGCGTGCCCGAGCGGTCGGCGCCGCCGGCGACGCCGCAGGTGGAGGAGCTGCTGGTGTCCGAGCCCTGATGCTGCGCGATCGGCTGCTCAAGTCCGTGCTCAGAGCCTGCGCAACCCGGCCGCCGAGGTCGCGCAAGTGCGCGCGGAATCGAGGCTCGCGTGTGGCACCGCAATTGCCATTCCTCCCAGCCGTGATGAACACGACGAGACTGCGCATGCTTGACAGCCCCCCGGCCGCCGCCTATGCTCCGCGCCGTACGAGCGCGCGGCCGCGCCGCGCGCCGTGCTGGCCCTCCGTAGTTTCCAGCTGGATCTCGATTGGATTGGACGCTCAGCGGCGCCGCCGCGATGGCCTCTCGCTGGATCACACAGGAGGATCTTCATGAGGAGCACTCCCCGCTTCGACCAGACCCAGGGCAACATCACGCCGGGCTTTCGTAAGGACCATCAGGCCTTCATGCTGCAGCGCTTCACGTCGCGCGAGACGGCCGGCGCGTGGCTCGCCGCCCTGGCGCCCAGCGTGACCTCGGCGAGCGACGTGCGCGAGTTTCTCAGACGTCGGCGGCGGTCGAAGGCGACCGATGCTCAGCTCGCGACGTGGCACACGCGGTGGGTCAACGTCGCGGTGTCGTGCGACGGGCTCGAGACGCTCGGCGCGCCCGGCATCGGCGCGTTTCCCGAGGACTTCCGGCAGGGCCTGCGTCAGCGGGCGGCCACGTACGTGAACGACGAGCACATCGAGAAGTGGGAGATCGGCGGGACGCCGGACACCGAAGCCCATGCATTGCTGATCCTCGCCGCGGATACCGAGGACGATCTTGAGGCCGAGATCGAGCGGCAGCGCGCGCTGGCGCGCACGCACGGGCTGACCGAGCTCACGACCTATCGCGGCGCCGATCTCGGAGGGAGTCTGAGCGGTCACGAGCATTTCGGGTACCGCGACGGCATCTCCCAGCCGGACCAGGAAGCGCCCGGCGTGGCGCCGGCCTGGGGTGAGTTCGTCCTCGGCCACGTCAATCAGGCCGGCGAGCTCGCTCCGGGCCCGAACTGGGCGCGCTACGGCAGCTATGCGGTGTTCCGCCGGCTGAAGCAGGATGTGGCCGGCTTTCGCAACGCGGTTGGGACGCAGGCGTCGAAAGCGAAGCTGGCGCCGGAT
>Ga0306920_100011214_pt1 | contig 12079 bp, 13 predicted proteins | sample flu12Cox44000170_FD_204666 | JGI IMG/M metagenome (GOLD analysis project Ga0306920, IMG submission 204666) | Lab enrichment of tropical soil microbial communities from Luquillo Experimental Forest, Puerto Rico - flux4day.12C.oxic.44.000.170 (v2)... | ecosystem: Environmental > Terrestrial >...
CGGGTCGCGTGGCGATCGTCACCGGTTCGACCGCTGAACCGAGCATCGGCCGATCCTGCGCGATCCGCCTGGCCCGTGAGGGCGCCTCTGTCGTCATCAACGGCCGCCACGCAGATCGGGTCACCGCAACCGAGCGCACCCTGCGCGCCGAGGGGCTCTCGGTACTCGGCGTCGTCGGGTCGATGGACACCGAGCCGGCAGCAGCCATGCTGACGGACCGCGCCGTCGCGGCGTTCGGCAGGGTCGACCACGTCGTCAGCACAGTCGGAGGCGCGCCCTACCCGCTCTCGTTCGACGCCATCAACGAGACGCAGCTGCTCGAGACGGTTCGACTCAACACGTGGCCGGCCGTCGTACTCATTCGGGCCGCGCTCGAACGCGGCCTCGCCGACGACGGCGGCTCGGCCGTCGTCATCTCGAGTGGCTCGCCGCACAAGACCACGTCGGCGATGGTGTCCTACGCCGCGGCCAAGGCGGCCCTCAACGCCATGACCCGAACCATCGCCGCGGACCTCGCCGGAAGAGTCCGGGTCAACGCGGTGAGCCCAGGATTGGTGCGCACGACGGCCACGAGGCCGATCTGGGAATCCGATGGTGGCGTGGCGGCGGGCGCCAACCTGCCTGTCGGCCGGCTCACCGAGGCGGACGACGTCGCGGCCGCAGTCTGCTTCCTGCTCTCCGACGACGCTCGCCAGATCACGGGCGTCACCTTGGATGTCGATGGCGGCAACCACCTCCGCAGCGGCTGGACACCGATCCGGTAGTCCGTCGGGGCCGGTGCCCCCGCCGTTCAGCGCCAGCGGCTCTTCACCAACCCGACGACCGTCGTCCCGATGCGGACGATCTGCTCCCGGACCTCCTCGGGCGCCATGCCGGGAAGTTGGACGCGCAGGTTGAGCGAGTCGGCGCCGGACTCTGCGACCGTGGCAGCGAGCCGCTCCGCCATCTCGGCGGGGTCGTGCGAGGCGATGGTCTGATCCTCGTCGAAGCCGTCCCCGGGTCCCGCATAGCTCTCGTAGACGGCCCGCTGGCGCGTCACGAGCTCCGAGGGCACGCGGCCGAGCCACACCCGGCGGATGAGGACCTTGTCGCCCGTACCTCCGCTCTCCGAGAACGCAGCTGTGAGACGCGCCAGTCGTGCCGGCGTCGACATCCCTTCCATGAGGATGCCGGCCCCGCAGTGAGCGGCCCGGCGGGCGGCAGCGACCGACACAGCTGCGCTGAGCACCGGAACCGGGTCGAGTCGGCACGCGACGAGCGCAGGATCCCCCTTGAGCTCGCCCAGATCCACTCCTCGCAGCATCGACACAAGTCGAGGCAGCTCAGTCTTGAAGCGATCGACGGCGTCGTGCTGACTGACGCCCGCCACGTCGAAGTCCAGCGGGAGCGCGCCGGCGGCCACTCCGAGGCCGACGCGTCCCGGATGCCGGGCGCGGAGCCAGGCGACCTCCTCGGCCACGAGTCCGGTGGGCCGAAGCGGGAGCAACAACGGCGCCGCCGCGGCCCAACCGGTTGGGCAAGCGTCGAGCATGAAGGAGGCCATCTGGAGGGGCTGGGCCATGTAGCCAGCGAACCCTCCGTGGTGCTCGCTGGTCATGATCCCGTCGAAGCCGTTGCCGAGAGCGAGCGCCGCTTGCGTGCACAACTCGGAGACCACGGACTCGACACCGAGCTCGTTGTGCGGGTAGAGCCGCAGAGAGATCGACCCGTGTTCGAATGGACGGGACCACGGGACGGCGGGCGGGTCGCCCGGCTCGGTCACCACGACCGGTTCAGGACGGAGACTGCTCGTGCAGCTCCCGTTCCGTATTGACGATCAAGACGCTGCAGGGGCACTTGTGCGAGACCCTGTTGGGCACACTGCCGAGGACGAAGCGCTTCATGCCGCTCATCCCCCGGTTGCCCACCACGACAAGGTCCGCGTGCAGCTTCTCGGCCAACTCGATCAGCGCTTCCGCCGGCTCCCCGACGGAACTGTGGAACTCCACGGCCACTCCGCTCCGTCGAGCCTCCTCGGCCACCTGCTCCTTGATCCCCTCGGCGTGGTCCCGCAACTCGTCCATCACGAGCTGGGCCGAATGGGGGTCTTCGAAGGCCGCGCTGGTGTGCATCACGTTGACCGCGTGGACGGTCGCTCCGGTCAGCTCTGCCAGTTCGAGCGCCTTGTCCACCGCCACTCCGGCACGGGCCGAACCATCCGTGCCCACGACAATGACCTGGTACGGCATGCACCGCCCCCTTTGCCTCGCAGCAGTCACCGCAATATATACAGCGGACGAACGGCGGTGCGGGGGCGCTCAGGTCATGGCTTCGGCGGGAGCCGTTCGCGATAGCTCTCGGGCAAGAGTTCGAGCAATTGCCCGTCGGGGTCGCGAATGAACAATGCGACGTCGATGTCGCTGTCCTCGACCAGTCGTCCGCCGTACTCCTCCGCCTTGGCGGCGGCCGCGTGGATGTCGGTGACGGAGATCGACAAGTGCGTGAGGCCTGGCTCGTTCATGGTGCGGGGCCGGTATGGCGCAACCGCGCCCGTCGCCGCGTAGTGCAAGAGCTCGAGCACGAAGCCGTCGAGGAACAGATACGACGCCGTCATGCTCAGCGGGGGTTCGAGACTGTTGAGCTTCGCCGAGACGTCGTCGGGCGGGCGGATCTCGTACCAGAAGGTGAAGCCAAGGACCTCCTGGTAGAAGCGCTTGGACCGCTCCAGGTCGGTCACCACCAGACCGGTGTGGTTGTAGATCGCCATGACCGCATCTTGCCCGCGTCGGCCGGGTTGCGCCGATGCCTTCTCGCAAGGTGAGGCAGAGTCCGCCGGGGGCGGGCTCCTCCGACGCGTCAAAGCTCGCCTGTATTCGCGGGCGATACCCTCGCAGGGTGGATCGTCTCGGGGGAAGGGTGGCCATCGTCACCGGCGGCGGAGGAGGCATCGGCGGGGCCACGGCCCGCGCGCTGGCCCGACACGGCGCGGCCGTCGCGGTCGTCGACGTCGACCGGGCGAAGGCCGCTCGTGTCGTTGCCGCCATCGACGGCGCGGGAGGCCAGGCGGCGGCGTTCCACGCCGACGTGTCGCAGGAGGGCGAGGTGGTGGCTGCGGTCGACGCGGCGGTCGAGCGCTTCGGACGCCTCGACATCCTCCACAACAACGCGGCGCTGACCGACTCGGACTTCTTGCACGCCGACACCGCGGTGACCGATCTGTCGCTCGACGTCTGGGAGCAGACCATGGCGGTGAACCTCCGCAGCCAGATGCTCATGTGCAAGCACGCGGTACCGCACATGGTGCGCGGCGGGGGCGGCTCGATCGTCAACATGTCGTCCGGTGCCTCCCTCAAGGGCGACCGCACCCGCACGGCCTACGGCGTGTCGAAGGCGGGCGTCAACGCGCTCACCCTCTACGTCGCGACGAGCCACGGGAAGCAGGGCGTCCGCGCCAACACCATCCTGCCGGGGCTCGTCATCACCGACGCCGTGCGGGCCCACCTGAACGAGGCCACCCTGGCCGGGCTCTCCAAGGCGACCCTGACACCGGCCGTCGGCCAACCGGACGACATCGCAGACGTGGTGGTGTTCCTCGCGTCCGACGAGTCCCGCTACATCACGGGGCAGATGATCGCCGTCGACGGCGGGATGTCAGCGCACGTCGGCTTGCGCGACGAGGACTGACGCCGGCCGCGCCGGTGCCGCTCACGTCTCGCCGGCGGCGTCCGCCTACGTCCCCGTCGGGCCCAGGGAGTACGCGCCCGTCTCGGGGTGGTGGTACCAGCCGCTTGCGGCGTGCGTGCCCCCGTCGACATGGATGGTCTGACCGGTGACGTAGCTCGAGAGGTCGCTGGCTAAGAAGACCGCTGCGCCGGCCATCTCGTCGACGTGCCCGGCGCGGCCCATGGGCACCGTGAAGCCGAACTGCTTCTCGGCGCCCGGGGGCGCGACCTGGGCCATGCCCTCCGTCAGCGTGATGTCGGGCGCCAACGCATTGACCCGGATCCCGTGGGGCGCCAACTCGAGGGCCGCCGTCTTCGTGTAGTTGATGACCCCTGCCTTGGCCGCCGCGTAGGCGGCGTAACCGGGGGCCGCGCGTACACCTTCGATCGACGTGACGCTCATGATGCTCCCGCGGATCCCGTATTCCACCATGACGCGGGCAACCCGTTGCGTGCAGAGGATCACGTGTTTGAGGTTGGAGCGGTACAGGGCGTCCCACCCGTTCTCCGACGTCTCGAGCAGCGGCGAATTGAAGACTCCGCCTGCGTTGTTGACGAGGATGCTGACAGGACCCAGTTCAGCCACCGTCCGCTCGAGCGCCGCGTCGACCTGTCCGGAGTCGCGCACGTCGGTCGGCAGCCCCAGACCGCCCACCTCGTCCCCCGCTGCGGTCGCCGTGTCGCTGTTTTGCTCCCAGACAGCGACCCTGGCGCCGAAGGCGGCGAACCCACGGGCGATCCCGCGGCCGATCCCGGACCCCCCGCCGGTGACGACGGCGACGCGGTCCGTGAGCAGGACGGAGGACGGGTCGATGGGCACGAGGGGACAGTACAGTAGCGACGTCGCCGAACGAGAGAGCCCGCGGGTACGTCCCGGGGCGGTCTGGGGGTTGTGTGCCGAGGATCGAACCGATTCCATTGGACGAGCTGGCGCCGGAACCGCGCCGGATCATCGAGGAGGGGGTGGCCGACGGACTCTATGCCACACCGATACCCCTGCAGATCTTCGCCTACAAGACGCAGCAGATCCTGATGACGAACGCGGCTCGCACCACCTGGGGGCAGCAGTCGCTCCTCGGAGGGCGGATCCTCGAGCTGCTGCGCATCCGCAGCGCACAGCTCGGCGAGTGTCAGCCCTGCATGCAGTCGCGCAAGCACGACTCGATCACGGAGGAGGACGTGGCCTGTCTCGTCGCGCCCGGCGGGTCCGAGCTCAACGAGCAGGAGCGCCTGGCCGTCGAATTCCTCGACCTGCTCTCGGCCGACCACCATGCCATCGACGACGAGTTCTACCGCCGGCTCGGTGAGCACTTCACGGCGGCGCAGATCATCGAGCTCGGCTTCGCCTGTGCCAATTCCATGGGCCTGCACCGCTTCATTCACACGCTCGATGTGTTCGGGCGGGACGCGCCGGTCATCCCGTACAGCCCCGACCAGGTCGACTCGGCGATCGACGAGCCTGCGCTGCACTCCTAACGATGGCCCAGACCGTCCTGGTGACCGGGGCCACGGGACTCGCGGGCGCCAACATCTGCAAGTTGCTCATCGGGCGCGGTGACCGCGTCCGGGTCCTGGCTCGGGCCACGGCGGACACCGGTCCGCTCACCGCGCTCGGCGTCGAGGTCGTCACCGGCGACGTCACCGATCCGGCGGCCGTGCTCGAGGCGGCGAACGGCAGTGACTCGGCCATTCACTGCGCCGCATTGCTCGGTGGGGCGAGCCAGAACATGGCCGAATTCGAGGCGGTGAACATCGGGGGCACCAAGAACGTGCTCGATGCCGCAGAGGAGCTCGACCTGGGTCGCGTCGTCGCCGTCAGCACCGGCACCTTTTTTGACACCGCGGGCGGCCTCGACCGGGAGGACGCGCCGGTCTCGACGCGACCGAGCCAGGATCCCTACACCGTCACCAAGATGGCCGCCTTCCTCGACGCCATGGCCAGGGCCGAGAGAGGCAGGGACGTGGTCAGCGCGCATCCGGGTGCGATCTTCGGGCCGTCGCCAGTCGTGAGCAACGCACTCGGCATGACGAGCTTCAATCGCGTGCTGCTCTCCGCAGCACGCGGGCGCATCGAGCGCTACCTCAAGTTCCCTGTCAGCTGGGTGTTCGCGGAGGATATCGCCCGCGGTTGCATTTTGGCGCTCGACAAGGGTGTCGCGGGGGAGCGCTACATGCTCGATGGCCGACCCGAAGACGTCGTGAGCACCGCCGACGCGTGCACTCGCATGTGTCGCCTCGCCGGACTCGACCGCGTCGTCGTCGACGTCCCGCCGTCAGACGACCCGGAACTGGTGAAGGTGTTCGGTCCCACGCTCATCGCCATCGCGGAGAAGGCGGCCAAGCAGACGCCCGAGCGCAAGCGCCTCGAGGACTCCAAGACGTTCAAGCGGCTCGGTTACCGTCCGATCACGCTCGACGACGGCCTCGCACAGACCCTGGAGTGGTTCCGCGCCGTCGGGAAGGTGAACCCGGCCTAGCTGCGACGGTCGCGTCGTGAAGGGTCCAATCAGCCTCACCCCCTTGGTTGGGCGCGAGCGGGTGAACGTGTCTTTCGTCTTCTTGGCCGTCTTTCGCGCTGCCCTTGCTCTGCTGGATCCGGCCTTTTGCCTGGCACGAGCATCGGGATGGCACGAACTAGACGTCTTGAAGTTTGGCCCAGACCCGTGTGAGAGGGACCGGAACAGTGTCCGTCCCGACATGGAGCACTTCCGCCAAGGCGAAGAGTTGCGTCGTTCGGAGCGGCGGGTGCTGCCGACGTCTAGCAAGCAGTGCCGTTCAGGCCGCCGACGCAAGTGTTGGCGCTGTGGAACAGGCCGGAGATGCCCCCGCCCAGTGCGGAGACGACGACCACGGCCACGACGGCGATCAAACCAACGACGAGCGCATATTCCATCAAGTTGGCACCGCGTTCGGAACGAGCCCGAGCGGACAGCGTCTCGCGTGCGGTCGCAACCGCAACGAACGCGTTCAGAAACACTCCCACCATTCGAATCTCCCTTGTGCGCAAGCCGCCCGTGATGGCTTGTTCCTTCGAGCATCGGACCCCGTGGTGGTTCGGTCCCATTGGACCTCCTCAGCCACCGTCCCCGCACTAGTGATGGTGACATTGAGCCCGCGATTTCAGTAGAGCCGATGGAACCGGGCCACCCACAACGCCGGGACAATGTTGCCCACCGCTGGCCGTCACACGGCACCGGGTGTCGTCGCGTCTTCAGTTCCAGGGACCGCGACAGCAGAGACGCATGACTCCCTTCCCCCTTTGTTCCTGACGCGTCAGTGACCCCGCCGAAGCGGGGTCACATGATCGCTTCGCCGCCGGCGGCGGTCGCTGATCAGGCCGAGACGACCGACGCGGTGTGCTCCAGTGCCTCGACGATCAGGCGTCGCTGCGGCATCCAGACGCATTCCAGGTTCTCCCGGACCGGCGCTGGCATGTGGCCAGTGAAGAACTCGAGGTCCTCGTCCGGAGCGTCGTCCAGCATCCAGGGTAGGAACTCGTTGGGCGTATTGGTCTTGGCGTCCTCGGCCTGAAAGAACGCGAGGTCCTCGGGGGTGAAGGCTTCGGGGATGAGTGGGAGCACGTCGACTTCCTCGTGTGTGAGGTGACCCTCGACCGTCTCTCGCATCCGCACCAGGGCGACCCGGGCCGAGGCGGCACCGGTCGTCGTCAACGCGGTGTCGAATTCGTCCATGGCTGAGACCATGACTTGGTGCTCATGCACATTGCGAGCCAGGAGCGCTTCGACCCGGTCGCCGAGGCGTTGCCCCAGCAGCGGCCACACCACGGTGTCTTCGAGCTCGTGGTGGTGGTGGAGCTGCGATGCGGTCACGCTCCAGTAGGCCCTTACCGCATCCGAGATTTCGCCGTCGCCGGCCAAGGCCGCACCAAGCCGGTCGACGTCACGGCGGACGGCTCGGTGGATCGCCAGCTGGATCCGCCATCCGGGGTTCGTTGGAGTGGTCGTGGTCATGGTCTGCCTCCCATATTTCGATTAGAGTTAGATTCTGAACAGATTTATGATCTAATGTCAAGAGCCATGGTGAAACCAGGAACCACGAAGCGGCCCTACGACGCCCGTCGCAGGCGCGAGCGCGCCGAAGAGGAGCGCCGGTCCACGCAGCGGCGAGTGGTCGAAGCCGCCCGAGGCCTGTTTCTGACCAAGGGCTACGTCGCCACGACCATGGCGCAGATCGCCAGAGAAGCCGGGGTGGCACTCCAGTCCGTCTACAGCGCGGGGCAGAGCAAGGCCGACCTGCTGCATCTGGTGACCGACCTTGCCGTCGCCGGCGATGACCAGGACGTCATGCTGCTGGAGCGGCCGACGTATGCCGCCGTGGCCGCGGAGCCAGCTCCCGAGCGCCAGGTCGAGATGATTGCCGCACTGATCGCCGCCACCATGGAGCGCCTCGCTCCGGTGTGGGTGGCCTACCGGGAGGCGGCGGCCGTCGACGCCAAGGCGGCGGCCAATCTCGTCGCCGCACACCAGCGGCGGCACGAGACGTTCGCGGGCATGATCGGCATGATCCCCGAGCATCGCTTGCGGCGGCCGTACGCGGAGGCGACGGATAGCGCGTGGGCAATCGGAAGCGTCGACGTCTTTCTTCTCCTGCGGTCGATTCAGGGGTGGGAAGCGCCCGAATACGCCGAGTGGCTCAGCCGAACGCTCGTCGTGCAGCTCCTCTTGCCGTCGAACTGAGAGCGGGCCGCTCGACGTGCCGGAGGCTGCTCGGCTTCGGGGTGCCCTTCGAGAACTCTAGGTGTGATCAGTCGGACGTCACGTGGCTTTCGTTCGAAAACGCTCGTGGCACCGTCCCTTCGATCATGTAACGCCAAAAGAGCCGTGGCTCACCCAGCCGGAAATCGCCGCTCGCACGGTGCTGGACGGAAGCATTGTCCCAGACGAGAACGTCGTGGTCCTGCCAGGAATGTGCGTAGGTGGATGCATGACGTTCGGCGTGATCCTGAAGGAATCGCAAGAGCCTCCGTCCTTCTTCAGCCTCCATCCCCTCAATCGAAGTGGCTCGATCCAGGTCGATGTAGAGCGCTGGTAATCCGGTGATCGGATGTGCTCGGACGACCGGGTGCATGACGTCGACCAATGCCTCGTACGGCCCTTCGGCCGAGACGCGCGGCGGGAAGGCACCCCCGTTGTTGTAGCGATTCAGCGCCCGTAGCCCCAGAATGCGTTGCTGCACCTCGGGCTCCAGTGCGCGGTATGCGGCACGCATATCGAGGAACCAGGTCGGGCCCCCTCCGTCGCTTGGGAGTTCGCGAGCGTGCAGCACGGTGACCGCCGCGGGCGCTTCGGTGTAGGAGTCGTCGGTGTGGAACGTCTCGAACAGACCAGGGCGTTGCGTGTCGAGGCCACCGAAATTGAGGTCCCCGAGCTCGGCGCGAAGCTCATCGGTGAGGACGAACCCGGCGTCGACAATTTGACGCTCCTCGCTGTATCGGAGGGTGTTTCCGTCCTTGGTCAGCCCCACCGGATCTTTGATGGGACCGAAGACCTGGGCGACCGCTCGCAGGTCGGCGTCTTCTAGGGCCTGAGGCTGTCTGAGGCAGAGGACGGCACGGTCGGCCAAGGCGGCGCGCAGGGACTCCTGGAACACGTCGTCGCCCGCGCGTGCGCGGTCCGCGGTTGCACCCAGTACCTCCAAGGCGCCGAAGCCGCCCGGCAGGTCGGCGATCGCAATCTGCTCCGGTTCCTCATTCACGCGCGCTGCAGGGTATCGCAGCGCCTCGAAGGCAAGCGTGCTGGCATGACGGATGTCCGCCTCACACCCGCCGTGCCTGGCACCGTCATCCGTGGAGAAAATGGGGCACAGGGGACTCACCCGTCTCGCCCTGAACGAGCCATCCAGACGTTGCCTGCGCCCCGCTCTATGCGATCCGGGTCTGCAGAGCCGGCGCGCCGTCCGGGTAGTGCGCCACCGCGCTCAGAATGGCCAGGGCGAATCGGAATGCTCCGGACGAATATTCGTCACACGGTCCGGTGACACCGACGGTCGCTGGCCTTCCGTCCGGACAAAAGTGGGTGCCGTCGGGTGCACGCACGATGTTGGTGCCGTTCGCACCACAGCTCGGCTCGATGCTGAGGCACGGCAGCTGCCACGTGAACCCCCCGCCGGGCGACTCCACGGCGGAAGCGGCGTCCACATAGGTCACCGTGGTGGGGTTCGCCCGGGCCAGCAGCCGGTAGATGTCGTCGAGGCGATCCCACCCGGCCGCCGAGGATTCGGCGATGGGGGTCCCGACCAAGAAGACGTGGGCACCGACCGCGCTGAAGATTCCGATGGCCTGCTCAGTGTCGGCGGTGTAGAGGCCGTAGAACTCGGGACTGCGGGGGACGACTCCGTGCATGCACGGGGTGAAGGCGTTCCCCGAGAACACCAAAATTGCCGCATCCGGGTGGACGGCTGCCGCGGTGGCCATCCTGCCGAGCCAGTCGCACGTTGCCGTGCCGCCGAACGTGTTGTTCGACACGGTGTAGTTCCCGGCCTCTGCAAAGAAGAGGTCGAGGTAGGGCGCTGCCTGGTAGCCGAGTGAGTCTCCGAAGAGGTCCACCGTCAGATGGGCCGGGACGGGAGGAGCCGGCGTGACAGTCGAAGCCGAGGAGTTCGTCCGTACCGAGGGCGCGGTCGTCTTGAGCTGTCGGCTCGACGCGATCGCCGATGCCCCCGACCTGGGCAGGATCAACACGCCACGCACGGTGGCGACGGTGGCGAAGGCGGCGATGGTGAGCAGTACCCGCCAGCGCTTGGTGTTTCGGCGCCTGTGGCGGAACCGCGTTGCTGATCGAACCGCTCGCAGTTCGAACGCTCTGTGGTTGTTCACTGCCATAAGAGCAGGCTGATCGTCAATGCCAGCGGGGTCTGTGTCGGCGGACACACGGCGTGCGTTCCCGCCGACACAGTCGGGGGCACCGGCGCGGCGAGGGTTTCCCAGTGCGCGATTGCCGCTTCGCCTCTGCCGGCCCGTCGCTCCGGCGGGGGATGTCCTGCTTCTTTAGAGCGGCGCCGTGTCGGGCCCGCAGGCCAACCCCGGAAGCCTCGCAGTCACCTGTGTTGCTCGCATCGGACCGAAGGCCGGAGGGTAGGTCGACGTGCCGGAGGTATCAGCGAGCGACGCCTTCTCGAACGTTCGGACCGTTCGTCATCGAATCCGTCGGTCGTGTGACGAAGACGAACGAGGTCGAGACGATCCCGGTGTGCCGGTCGCGAAAGGGGACGTCGTTCAGTGCGCGAGCCGTCGTAGCGCGGCTCGATCGTGGACCTCGATCCGGCCACGCGCCAACCGAATCACACCCTGTTCTTCACCTGCACGCAGTACACGATTCGCAGTGGGGCGCGTGGTGCCGGCCAGTTGGGCGATGTCGTCCTGCGTGAGCGGGATCACGACCGGCGCGTCGCCCCCGTACAACGCCACGAGGTCGATAAGGCGGAGCCACACGCGACGTTCGACCGGCACGTAGAGCGCCTCGATCAACGAAGCCGACAAGCGGCGGACTTCTGCGACTACAGCGTTCGTCAACACCTCGTTGATTTTGGGCCGGTGTGCCCGGAGCGCTTCGAAGTCCTCACGATGCAAGCTCAAGGTCTCGCCGCCATCGAGGGATATGGCGCTTCCGCATCGCGGACCAGCGGAGAGCATCGCCAGTTCACCGAAGTAGTCGGCGGGGCCAAACACCCGGACCATCGCTTGATCGCCGAACGGTGTGGTGAAACGAATGGCAAAGTGGCCCTCGACGACCAGGTGCAGTGTCTCCCCGGGGTCGCCGTCGTGGAAGACCACCTCGTTGCGCTTGAAGCGTCTGCGTCTCGCTGCCGCGAGGACCTCCCGCCGCTCATCTTCGTCGAGCATCTCAAGAAGGTGCGAGGACATGGGGCCGAGTTCCGACGCGGTGATCACCGTCTGGCAGTGAGCAACGTGTCGGAAGAGTCTCACACCCCTTGCAGACATGGTCAACCCCTATGTCAACCCTAAGAGTCAACAAGGTGCCATCTCGTCACAGAGGTTGTCCCAATCGGGGTATTGGAGCGGTCGGAGGAGAGCGGAGGTGTCGTATGTCTGGTTGGTTGGGAGCGCTGTCCGGTCACCTTTCGCCTCCATGGGTGGGCCGATGCCAACACCGGCCAAGGCTCGCCTCCGGCACGTCCGTGATGAGCCGCGGCCATTGGCATCGGCTTGTCGATCACGAGCCGCTGCCGAGGCAGAGAGTCTTGAGCTGAGTCACATGCGCCGAGTCGCTTCAACGAACCCGAAACCGGTCAATCAAAGGGCGATCTGGATCGAACAACCGCGCCAGCCCCCCGCCTGATGTGAGCAAAGGTCGTGCGCGTGACGGCGACGAGAACGAACTATCGAATCCGAGCCAGCG
>Ga0306920_100011215_pt1 | contig 12079 bp, 13 predicted proteins | sample flu12Cox44000170_FD_204666 | JGI IMG/M metagenome (GOLD analysis project Ga0306920, IMG submission 204666) | Lab enrichment of tropical soil microbial communities from Luquillo Experimental Forest, Puerto Rico - flux4day.12C.oxic.44.000.170 (v2)... | ecosystem: Environmental > Terrestrial >...
TTGAGGATTGTCTAAAATCCTAATGCGGCACGGATTTGCACAAGTCGCATTGGGGAGCGTTGGTGCGCGATGTTCGGCTACGAGACCCAACGCAACCGCGGTGTGGAGAGACATCCTTAAGTACGCGCCGTGCGGGAGTCGTTCCGCGCTAATCTCGACCCGATCACGTGAGTCGGGACTTGTCCGCCATAAGGCTATTGGATATTCCCTGGGCGCTACATTCTTCGATATTTAGCTGGATTACGCTTGAAAACCGCCGCTCTTGCAATCACAATTCAGAGTTGACACACCCGAGGAACTCGCGTGAAAAGCCATTCTGCTGTGGGCGTGCGTACTTCTGCGACAAGGCCGTTGAAGCCTATCAATAGTAGCTTCTCCGCGACTCACCCGGCGCCCTCGCTCTCCAGTACAGCTGCTGGACTGACTGCGGTGTTGCGCGAGCTAAAGCCACGATTCCTTGAGGGCCTTACTCCCCCAGCGCTCAAATCGGTCCTGGCAGCCGCGAAGTACGTCAGATCACTCCCCGATTCCGTGATCACCACTCAGGATCATCCTGGTGATCATCTATTTCTGGTGTTGTCAGGTCGCGCCCGGTATTTCTTTGTGACAGAAAAGGGACAGAAGGTCATTCTCCTTTGGATTCCGCCAGGCGAAATTTTCGGTCTAATGGCACTTCTAGCAACGCCCTCTGAATATCTCGTCAGCACGGAAGCAGTACGGAATAGCTCGATGCTGGTATGGGACCGGGCCACGATCCGAAGCCTCGCTGCGCAGTACCCAAGGCTGTTCGAGAATGCGTTGTCTCTGCTGGGTCACTACCTGGTCGCCTACCGCGCTGCCCACGTGTCTTTGATCTGCGGTACTGCCCGCGAACGCCTTGCCCATGTGCTGGTTAGCCTGGCGAGTGGAATTGGCCACAAGGTTGAGGGTGGTATTGAACTCAAGGTCAGAAATGAAGAGCTAGCTAACGAAGCGAACGTCACGCTGTTCACGGCCAGCCGCCTGCTAAGCCAATGGCAGCGTGGCGGCATGCTGCTAAAGAGCCGCGGCAAGATCTTGTTGCGCTCTCCGGAACTTCTGTTGCGGCACGCAGCATAACTGGACCCGCGTTTTTCTTCCATTCTCAAGCTGCTTTTGATCATTGCTCTCGATCAAGCGCCAGATTGTCCGTGGACAACGACAGAATCAACCTCACATGTCATTGTTGCAATAACTACATCACCGGTCCTTTGACGCGGGATGTGAGCTTTGACTAGGCAGGAAAATTATCAGTGGGTGGGCCGTTTCGTGTACTTGTAGCGGACCATTTCGAGCCTTGGCGACGTCTGGTCTATTGGCTATTCCAACAAGACCAGAAATGGCAGATCATCGGCCAGGCTTCGGATGGTTTGGAGGCAGTTCAAAAGACTCAACAATTGCAGCCCGATTTAATTGTGCTGGACGTCGCGGTCCCTAAGCTTAGCGCAAGCGAAGCTGCCCGCCAAATCCAAAGCGTTGCTCCCGGCACAAAGATCCTGTTCATGAGTGAGGACTACTCTCCAGAAATAGAACTAGAGGCATTGCGTGTTGGTGCACGCGGCTATGTGGTGAAAACTGACGCCGCTACCGACCTCTTGCCTACAGCTAAAGCGGTCATTAGCGACAGGCGGTTCGTTGCACCGCACCAATCGACCACCCTCCAACCAGGGCCCTTGCCCAGAAAGAAAATAAAAAAATGAAGGTATTTCGTGCATTGAATATTGTGCTGCTCGTCTGTGCCACAGCCGCGTTGGCCAGTGCCACACAGGTGGAGTTGCAGTTCAACGGTAACGGTTCGAACAACTACGGAGGAATTGCTACCTATCCCTATTACTTCACCGTAACTGATCTGACGGACGGCACCGCTCCGGAAAGCGCCCTCCTAATGTGCGTCAGCTTCAACGAGCACATCACTTACGGAGAGACGTGGGACACGACAAAAATGACTGTGGCTCAGTACGGTAGTCTCCTCCCCGGCACTACCATCAATGGCCAGTTCTTCACTGGGGCTCAGGTGGCCAATGGACTCGCCTATCTCTACACGCAGGCTTGGCGTGATGGTGGGAAAAACTCAGTCATTAATGCTGCAGCTTGGTACCTGAATGAAGGCTCTCCGTCCTACACCTCCGAAATCGGATCTTTGGTGACGAAAGCATTGGAAGCTCCGTCAGGTGCCTATAACGGCGGCCTCTCTGTTTACGTTCCTATGGCCGGAAGTCAAACTTGGCAAGGCGAAACGCCGCAGACCTTTTTCGGGGGAACGCCGACCCCAGAACCAAGCTCTTTGATGCTTCTTGGCTCTGGCACAATCGGTCTAGCCGGCCTGCTTCGCAAGCGTTTCGTGACGTAGGGAAAGACGACAGTCCTGCAACCCTACAACCAGCGCGAGGCAATAAGCGACCGAAACAGCGAAGTCACGCAAACGCGGTTGCGATAGATAGATCCAGATTCCTCGACGTTGGAGAAGAACGCAACGAAGGCTGCGACGCGCTTTTTCGTCGCAGCCTTCCTCGCTTGAGCTGATCGTCCATCACTTCTCGTTTATCAGGATCCTTTTCTTTACCACCTTCTTGGGCTTGGGTTTGCTGACTTATGTTTTCCCCGCTCTTGCCATCTGTCCAGCTCCTTCACTATTCCCCGAACGGTGCGGGAATCGTCTTAGTCCCTACAAAAGCCATACCGATCTCCCTGGTTGTAGTACAGCTCTTGCTGGCCTTGGTGCGCCCGCCATCCGCTCGTCGAACGGGTCGGCAGACCCGATACCAGTGCGTTGAGACCAGTTCGCCGACGAGCTTTGCGCCTTGGCCACCGCTAGATTAGGTCGGTTGCTCAGAAACTGTCGAAGCTCATCAACGACGGAGTCTGTTGCGCTGGTATGAAGCAGGTCTGCAAGGCGATCGAGAGCTCGTTCTATCGGGTCGGACTTGCTCATCGTCCAGCTCCCTCAACGTTAGACAAAGATGACGGGTTGCTTGTGGCATTGCTGGTGCCATTATCTACCTTATGTCCCCGTCATAGCGAAGGCGCGCGTCCGATGAAGCACTTCCGTTAATCGACCAGTATGATCCGGAACTATGCCCACGCCTCCCCGCCAGGATTTCATAGACTGGCTTGTTGTCCGCGAACACTCTTCACCCTGACACCGCCCGCCTCGGATAGCAGCCTCCCAAGCCGCAGGTGTCCACCAGGAAGCGTCATCGATGTTGCCACCGCCTCTCCCGTGGCTAGTACAATGTCTCGTTCGGACAACAGGCTGCGGATGTGAATCCAGTAATCGGGACACATCGCAAAATAACTGCGCCACCCGGTCTCCAAAACTTAGCGCCTTGCCATAATGTTCATTGATTACAGCTGTGAGCCGCTTACTCCCGGCTGGTCGACAAAACTGGGAACTGGCTCGCGGTCGGTGTTCATTTGTCAGTCCACTTACCAGAACCCTAGCAGGGTCCAGAAGATGCCCTAACCCTGGGTAGTTGTGGTCTCACGGTCAAATTATCAGAGAAACCGTCTCAGCTGAAAACAGGCCTCCTGTTGAACTGAATGCACAGTCTGCGCTGCAAAGCACTATCCCTGATTCTTGAACCGGGTCGTTATCGCAGCTCCGCTCCGGATTGACTGACCGTCGCACGGGTTGCGACTGGTTTCGGCGGCGTTGTGGCCGAACTGTCGACTCTCTGCAAGTGACAGGCGCTCGGGATATCATCAGCATTCACGAAAGGTGAAGCACCATGGGCATACTCAGAGACGAAAAATGTACCGCCTGTCGGCCAGGTTCGCCGCGGGTAAGTGAGGAGGAAATTCAGGAATTGCAGCTTCAAGTTCCAGGCTGGCGGATGGTGGAACGGGAGTCCATCCTGCGACTGGAACGCAGGTTTCCTTTCGCCAATTTTGCAGAGGCCCTGAGCTTCACGAACCGGGTTGGTGCTCTCGCGGAATCGGAAGGCCATCATCCCGCCATTCTGACCGAATGGGGTGAGGTAACGGTGACTCTTTGGACTCACGCGATACGAGGCATTCACAGAAACGACTTTGTGATGGCGGCAAAGATCGATGCTCTCGTGCCTTCCCTCTAGACCGTCCAAGTTTGTCCGCCAGCTCTATATATCTTGATCGCCGACAACCCTGATGGAAGAGTGCCCGATACAGGCATGGCGCTGCGAGAGGTTGGGCTGTTCGGCTCCTCGGATCGTTATTGCAATCAGTGGGCTGCAGGCGGCGGTGATATGACGCCAGGAAAGATGCAGGTAGTTCGTGGCTTGCTCCAAGTCACGAAGGGCCATTAGCATCTGAATGCTTCGCCGGTCGGCACCAGTTTCGAGTAGATGTGTGGCGAAGCAGTGACATCTAAGCAGGGATCGATGCCTTTGTGCTCAAGTCGAGCGCGTTTCGCGAGCGCTCTGGCAAGCTGTCCAAAGAACCCTGGTGGTGACCGGATAGTTTGCTGTCTGCCGTACCGGGAAACAGCGCGAGCAAAGACAGCCGCAGACCCCGCCGGTGAAAAATGTGCTGGCTGCTTCGGTCACCCAAGGCCCAAAGGGCTATCTGGGTCTTAAAAAAACCTGTAACGCGCTCCCTAGAGGCGTCACGCGGAGCGTGTCGTCCCTTGTCACCCAACTGGAGCGACTCTTCATCGAGGTGATCTATACCCTCTCGTCCAGTTACTGGCGAATGCTCACGGCTGGGTGGGACGATGCGGTAGCCCCTTCGATCGATCGATGACCCACTGCGGGAAAACCGGAACGTTGATCGGCGGGTGACCTCTGCTGATCGCCCACTGGTCCAACCAGTTGGTCCCTTCTTCTCCCACGAATTCGTCAGGCACGCTGTATGCCGGATCACTTAGCGCGTCCTGCAGAGGGACGAACCGGTAGCCTCGCTTTTGCAGGAGATCCAACAGTTCTCCAATGTGATCTGCTTCCAGCCAGTTTGCGTGAAGAAGAATGATTTCCTTCGGCTCGTAACCAAGCAGGTCGCGAGAAAGCTTTTCATAATAGTCGAACACCTGGCCTGTGTATGAAAGGTAGGAAGTCACTAATTTCTGCTGTAGCGCGGTATCTCCGCGCCCTCGCGCGTCTTCATAGACTCCCGCGTACATCCAGTCCCAAGCATCCACCGTGACGGGGGCGATGCGGTACCCCCGCTGGGTAAGAAATTGCTCCGCCTCGCGACGAGTTTGCAGATCTCGGCCGGTATCAAGATACGGATGCCGAAAATATCTCAACTTCATATTGTGCTGAGCCAGGAGGAGCGATGTGACAGTTTCCCCGCGCATAACGTCTTCTTCCCAGCTTTTTAGGCCGACTTGGTTCAGCGACATGTGACTGTACGAATGGTTCCCTAGCTCGAATCCGGAATCGAGCCACAAGTTCAGCGCCTTGATGCGGTCATCCACCTCGCCGAACTTAAAGAGTTTTCGCTCATTGACGAAACCGACGGCAGGCACATGCCGTTCTCTCAGCGTCGCAAGGAGTTTTTGAGTCATGTCGATGATCTCTTGTCCTGTCATCGCGTTCGAGCCAGCTGCAGGAAGATCATCGATTGTGAGCGAGATTGACCTCGCTGAAGAGGAGTTCTGGCCGAAACTAACCAAGGCCGTGGATAGCAACACGGCAACACAGAGAGTTCTGTTCATCCGTTCTCCTGCGGCTCAGCACAACGATTCGATCAAGAACCTGGTCAACTGATCTTGTTCAGTCTCGCCGCTGTTTTCCAAGCGCGACTGGGACGAGCATTCGCTACGCATTTGGTTCGATTCCCAGGTCTTTACAGTGGCATGAAAGGGACCCCACGTGAATTCGGTTCCAATGCTAATCTGCCGCGAGTATTGCAGCCCGGTAACGGGGCAGGAGCCCATCCAGAATGACACAACAACGGTGACCTTGGCTTGCAATGGGGAAAACGGAGCCATCGTCCAGCCGATCCGACTTCAGTATCCAAGTGTTCGTCCTGACTTCCTCCAGGCAGCCAGACACGCCTTTTCGCCTCTGTGGTTGTTCCAGCATCCTGCTGCGGGCTGAAGCGGGAATGTATTGGCCCGTGTACTTGGATTCACGAACCGAAAAACGTGTCCACTGAACGACACTGCATGAGTTTGACCATCGTCAGATGCGTCCAGTCATGCGAGAGTTGTTGCGGGCGTGGTCGGAATCGGCGACCTGCGACGCTGAGGCTACCACCCCGATCGCGGCGACGACTTCTGCGAACCATTGAGACTTTTCCATGATGGGACTCGAACGGGTGATCGCGGAATGCCACGCAAAGATCTTCTCGTCGTGCGAGGGCGCGGAGTGTTCGTTGGTCTTGCTTGCTCTTTCGGCCGAGAGCGGATTCCCTCGAACTGTTCAGTCCTGCTTCGAGTACTCGCTTGCTACACCACATCAGCATCCTTCGCGATCGTCCGCGAAAAATGAAAGTGCGAATCATGTAGTGAAACTAAAATCGGAAATGCAAGATCGTTTTGGCGCAGCCGCTGCATTCTGTGCTTCTACAGCCGCCGAATTGCCCAATTGCTTCGCCGAGTGACTTCAATTTCTCCATGACCGGATACATCGAGCGTTCCTTGAGATCCATCTCCTGAACAATATTCAGGACATCACGGGCACGGGCGATAGGCACCACGGCCATGCCCTCACTATCGGCGGCGAGAATATCATAGCCGGTATCGCGCACTCCAAGACGGATCACGGCGCCAGAAAAATTTGCGCGCTTTCGCTGTTCCCATCAAGCCGCGCATACCAGCGATACCCGCACCGTCCTCCGCAACCATGACTTACACCGAGTTTTCTTTACGCTGGTCGATCGCGGAACTCATTCCGTTCATCGCTTGCGGGTCGCGGTCCTCCTGCTTTTTCGACCATAAGTGCTAATCTGGCGACCCTCGAAGGGACAGGGGGCGCACACGTGACTCACGTATATCCGTTTATCAATAGGTGCTCGATTGCCTCCGAGATCGAAGCCGCACGTGACGGAACCACTGATCAAATCAGCGTTTCCAAGGGTCGGACCTGAAGTTGTTTTCCACGTGGAAACGCGGCGCGTACGCCGATAAAGCAGAGGCGAAAACGGCAACCGGAAATGCGGTAATAACTTGCACGCCAATCGCCGAGATTTCGATGTGCGCGGCGCCCACCAGTAACGGCTCGACCCACCTCTCCGGTTCAATCTCCGGCCACTGGGACGGTACCCTCCGAGTGCCGTTCCAAGCTAGGCTCCCCTGCCGCTGACGTTATCAAAACGATTTAAACTTGGGATTTCCTCACTTTCACTGTTGACAGGAGCCTCAGCGTGATGTAAACGACGATTCGTGGGGTGTGTTGGGATTCTCAATTCTACAAGTTCGTTTTCACAGCATGAAAGCCTCGCGCGCTGGGTTGCTGTGTGACCGTTCGCAGGGAGAAGGTGTATGGTGATCGGCATTAGAACGCTCATTGCGGGAATCGTGGCGGTGTTTGTGCTCGTTGCTGTTTCATGGGCGGGCATTACGGGATCAATTTCGGGAGTCATTACCGATTCCAGCGGGGCTGTCGTTTCCGGCGCCAAAGTAGTTGCCACGAACCCGCAGACTGGGATTTCTTCGTCAGTGACAAGCGACGCGAAAGGGTTTTATTCCGTCACAGCCCTTGCCGTCGGCGACTATACCCTGGAAATCACCGTGCCGGGCTTCAAGACATATAAAAGAACCGGGATTCGAGTCGATGCCAACTCTGCTGTTCGTACAGACGCAACTCTTGAGGTTGGAACGGTTAGCGAAAAGGTGGAAGTCAGCGCTGACGCTGTTCACGTCGAAACGCAAACTACGCAGATGGGCGAGGTGATTGGCTCAAAGAGCATAGCTGCAATGCCGCTTAACGGTCGGGCATTTACCGATCTCCTGGCGCTCCAACCCGGTGTTTCCCCCTACACGGCAACTGACACCAATACTCCGGGTATCAGCGATCGTCCTGTCGACGGCGGCTTGAATTCCGGTAACCAATCCGTGAACGGTCAGCGCGAGACGGCAAATGGTTTCATGGTCAATGGTTCCAATGTCGAGGAAGGGAAGAATAACGGCGCCGCGATCATTCCGAATATCGACTCGATTGCGGAATTTCGCATTATCACCAACAACTTCGATGCGGAATATGGCAATTACAGCGGCGGGCAGGTCAACGTAGTCACGAAGTCCGGCACCAACAGCTTTCACGGAAACGCGTTCGAGTTTCTACGTAACACCGCGCTCGACGCAAAAAACTATTTCAGCGCCCCGGACTCACCCACGCCCGTGTATCGGCAGAATCAGTTCGGCGGGACGTTTGGTGGGCCGATCAAAAAAGACAAGACATTCTTCTTCGTGGATTACCAGGGCACTCGTCAAACCCAGGCTCCGACACAAACCGCAGCGCTGCCTTCGGCAGCGAACCAGTCCGGGGACTTTTCTGACTCAGCAGCCAACTTAACAGGGAGTGTAGGTGGACCATACTTCGCTAACCTGCTGTCTCAACGCCTCCGTTATCCGGTCTCGAATGGTGAGCCGTACTTCTTCGCCGGCTGTGACACTACCCAGTGCGTGTTTCCCAACGCCTTTATTCCCCAGAGTGCCTGGTCACCGGTGGCGATCAATATGATGAAGCTGGGGCTGATTCCGCAACCAAACGTCAACAATCCTAATTTCAATTTCGTGTCCTCGCAGTATGCGCAGACTCTGGTCGATGACAAGGGCGGCATCCGTATCGATCAGAATACCCGGTTCGGTACTTTGTTCGGCTATTACTTCATCGACGACTACCTCTTGAATTCTCCCTATCCGAATGGTGGCGCGACCGTTCCGGCTGCGAACTTCGCCTACACTGGAGCAACTGCGGGGCGTGCGCAACTTGTGAACCTCGGTATTACCAACACCTTCGGTCCTTACGAGGTCAACGAATTTCGGTTCAGCTACGTGCGGAATGCGATAGGCCTGGCCAGACCAACCGGCGGGGTGGGGCCGGACTTCACCTTGTCAAAGTTGGGTTTCGTTACGCCCTGGAATGCCACGACAGGAGGAATTAGTGCCATAGCGCCCAGTGTGGAAGGTGTACCTTACATTACTTTCAACAACTTCTCCATGGGCGTTCCGCAAGTGAGCACGCGACAGTTCAATAACTCATTTCAGTGGTTGGATAACTTTTCAAAGGTGATTGGCAAACACTCCCTGAGGTTCGGCGGGCAGTTCCATTATGACCAGATCAACGAGAGAAACCTCGCGGCGGAAAACGGTCAGTACTCGTTCAGTGGCAACGAAACCGGCATCGACTTCGCGGACTTCCTCATCGGAGCGCCGAACAGCCTCACCCAGGCCAGCCCACAAATCCTTGATTCGCGCAGCAAGTACTACGCCTTATTTGCGCAGGACAGCTGGCGTGTGACTCCCAACCTCGTACTTAACTACGGTTTGCGCTGGGAAGCGAGTATGCCGTGGTACGACACTCAAAACAAGATCGAGACGATCATTCCGGGTCAGCAGTCCGTGAAATTCCCGGGGGCTCCATTGGGTTATGTAATGGCAGGTGATCCCGGCGTCCCGCGTACGCTGGCGCCCACGAAGTGGGACAACTTCGGTCCGCGCATCGGCCTGGCTTACTCACCAGAAGTATCCTCGGGAATTCTTGGCAAGTTGTTCGGCGGACCCGGTCTCACCAGTATTCGGGTCGGATTCGGTCTTTACTACACGTCCGTAGAAGACCTCTCCCAATTCCTGGAAGTCGGTGATCCCCCATACGGCCTGTACTATGGCAGCTCTAATCCGCCAGTGCTCGAAACGCCTTACCTGAACCGTTATGATGGTTCTTCGGTCGGCCAACGTTTCCCGTTTCCCTTTCCGCCGACCAACGTCTCTCCCAGCAATCCTGACACCACGTTCCCTTGGCCGCAGGTGGAACCGCTTTCGTACGATTGGTCCTACAACCATAACAACGTGCTGCCGTATGCCGAGCATTACGAACTTTCTGTGCAGCGACAGGTTGGAAAGTATACGGTGGTCACCGCCAGCTACGTCGGAAACCAAGCTCATCACCTGATTGCCGCACTTGAAGCGAATCCGGCCAACCAGTCGTTGTGCCTGTTCCTGAACAACCCTGCGAACCTGGCATCGAACAGCGCAGGACCTTGCGGTCCGTTCAGCGAGACACCACCATTCAGCGTAACGGGCAATCGGTAGGGACGTCCACCCCGTGGGTGACGGCTTCGGGACAGGTGATTACAAACGTGCGGCCGCTGGGACCGCTATTCGATACGAATCCATTGACTTCGACGATCGCGAACTCCAATTACAACTCGTTCCAGGCCAGCGCGAATTTCGAAAGCAGTTGGCTGAGCTTCATTGCCGGCTATACCTACAGCAAGTGCATGGACAATGCCTCAGGGCTCCAGGATGGCGTTTATCCATTCGGCCCAAGTCGAAGCTACTCTCTTTGCAACTTTGATGTGACTCACAACTTCGTATTCAGCTACAACTGGATCCTGCCGTTCGACCGTTTTGTCGACAAGCATTGGGCAAAGGCAGTTCTTGGAGGCTGGAGCCTCTCGGGCATCACCAACTTTGCCACAGGTTTGCCGATCTCATTCACTGAGAACGACGACAACTCCCTGATCGGAGCGAATGCATCGTCGGTGGACGTCCCCAACTTCTCGGGCGGTGGGCCGGTCCTGGCTGATACCAACCCGCGACAGGGCAAGCCCTACTTCAATACGAGTTTGTTCACCCCCGAAGAGCTCGGCCAGTTCGGAACCTCGCGCCGCCGGTTCTTCCACGGCCCCGGACTTTGCAATTTCAGTATGGCGCTTGCGAAGACAACCAGGATCACCGAATCCAAGGAACTCCAGTTCCGCGTTGAAGCGTTCAATATCTTTAACCATGCGCAGTTCTTGAACCCGAGCGGCGAAATCAATTCCAGTACATTTGGAACGGTGACACAGGCACGTGATCCGCGCATCATGCAATTCGGAGTGAAATTCGCATTCTGAGATGGGCGGAGACTTTATTCCTTAAGTTATCTGCTCGTCTTGTTTCGGTGTTTTTCCTCCTCGGCTCTGCTGGGTCCTTTCGGCACAAAGCCAGTAGAGCCATGCTATTCACGACGCGGGCAGTGCCGGGCAAACAGGCATTCATGGCAAATTGCGTCGGATGTTATGGACTCGCCGCAGGGAGCGGAGATCGAACTCCCGGAATTGCCTCGGGGTCCAATGCCTCGAGGCTAGCGATGCGGAGCGAAAGACGATCGTCGTGAAGAGCATCTCGGGCGGCGGCATGCCGCCCTTTGCCTTTCTTAGTCGCGCGAAAATTGCCTCCGTCGTCGAAGATCTGCATACGCTTGCAAGGCAAGGGGAACGAGCGCGCGGATGCCGGGTGGTCCCGTTTCTGCGGAGAATGCGCCGACCTCGAAGAGCATCCGGTTTTGTAAAGCTTTTTCCATCACAGCCCCACTCCCTACTCAGATTCTCTGGAGTCAGCGCTGCGAACTCGCTTTCCGTGACCCGTGAACTTCTACGTCGAGTACCTGGAAAACCGAAGGCAGAAAACGCTGACGGGAGTGACGTTGCGACGACTGGCATCGCAATAGTCTTGGTGCTCTGTTGACCGAAGTTCTGTCTGCTCTTCAGAACTCGATCCCATTCGATCCGCAAATAGGCAAACCAGCCTCCCGAGCCGGCACGTTTTAGCTACCGGTCGCCCCATTGCTGAAAAGTGCCGGCGATTTAGACTCACGAGGGTCTTGTGCTTGGCGTCACCCAAGACACCTACTCCGGTTTAGGTCAGATCCATGAGGCGTATTGCCAGTCGACCACGAAGAACTGTTTACGACTTGCTGCCGTGCTCACGTTTCACGGTGCGATTCAAACGATCCCGATGCAGCACGCGCACCCGCACCTCCACATGGGCTCTATCAAATTGATGTTGTGAACCAACGGGGTAGGACATAATCTCTGACTAGCGTTAGCGCCTCGGTGTACGCACTTCATCATTGCTGCGAATACTCCGTAGGTATGTCACCCAGCTCGATAAATGTCAGGTTGTGGGGGATATGGCGAAGTGTAAGTCATCAGC
>Ga0306920_100011216_pt1 | contig 12079 bp, 11 predicted proteins | sample flu12Cox44000170_FD_204666 | JGI IMG/M metagenome (GOLD analysis project Ga0306920, IMG submission 204666) | Lab enrichment of tropical soil microbial communities from Luquillo Experimental Forest, Puerto Rico - flux4day.12C.oxic.44.000.170 (v2)... | ecosystem: Environmental > Terrestrial >...
GGGATAGTTTGACGCCACTTTGCATTTCGGCGCTCACGCGCGACATGACTGTTCGGCTCATTTCTTCAAACGCCTTGGCCCATTCATTCTGAACCTGACGCGTTGTCTCGCCGATCTTCTCCTCGGCTTCAGAAATTTGCTTCTGAGCGGTTTTCGAGGCCTTGTTGAGGGCTTCGTAACTTGACATTGCGTGGCTCCTCGTAAGGAACCCCGCTTACCAAAAATGTTTATAGACGCATAGAGCCCAGCCCAAAACTGTGCACGTAGCGCACAATTTCGTTTCTAGTCATTGGGATACACAATGCATTACGGCCGCGGCGAGCGGATTCACTATCCGAAATTGAAATATTGAGATTGCCGCGCGGTGAAGCTATTTGGTCCGGCGTCGGCCCCCTTTTTTGGCTGTCGCCAGGAAAGCCGTCAAAAGGTCCCTTGTCGTATATTTTCTGGAACCGCGCGAAGGCTGGAGTTTTTCGTCGACCTGCTCCTCTAAGCGCTTGTCACTAGCGGCGTCATCGACACTCGCCTTGTTCATTAGATAATCCCCCCGCCGACGCGACTTGATTTGATACCAGAGTCGGATGCGCCGGCTGACCGCCACAGTACGGAAAAAACTCAGTTCTGCGGCGGTTTCAGGAACGCCGCAGAACGGCGGTGCCGGCGGCTTGCGATTGGCGGCCCTGGCACCATATCGGTCACGAGTTGCCGCGCCTCGTCTTTGTTGTGTTGTCAATTATCTTAAAGAACATTCGCCGTGCGGCATAAAGCCGACTGCTGTTGCTGACTTCCATTGTTCGTGCTGGACCCTCCCTTCTCACCCAGAGTCGGTTGGTCCAGGCAGAGCCGCGGCGCTTTCGGGCCTGCGGCTTTGCTGTCTGGACGTGCGCTCACGCAATGGCGTGCGTTCTATTCGTTGAAGTAGCACCGGGTGGTAGTGAGAGACTAACCGGTAGCAGCTCCGCACTTTGGGGATCATGATGAGCGGCGCTTCCAGTATCAGCACCAGTACTCCAACACAGACAGCACCATTAATTCGAATTTTAACATCCAAATAATCTGGGATAGTTCAGTCGCCAATGCTCCTCCTGGGTCTCCTGGGTTCATCTATGACGTTGAGCAGGTCGCGAATTTCTTAGCAAGCTCACTCTACTGGCCGACTCTCATCACGATTCCTATCGATGTCGGGTATGGGGAGATTAATGCAAGCAAAATCGCGGATCAGCGCTCGGGGAAAGCGAGTCGCCGTCAGACGCGGGAGGCGCGATGAAATGGTTGCGCGTACAACTCTCCCTGCAAGTACCGGATCAATCGCCGACGACTTTGATCTGCTGCACGGCATCGTCCGAAAGTTCGGCGCCGGGAAATTCTTCCTCTATCAGTACGAGCAAATCGAGACGCAGATCGCGGCAAATATCGCCAAGCTGCCGGTGTGGAGTAGCCCGTCCCAACAGCTCCGGCAGCTTGGCGATATTCACGGCAATCCGCCGCGCCTCCTAGGGCGTGAGTAACCGGGCCTCGGCCGGATGTACGCCGGGCGCGGCCTCACTACTTAAGAATTTCGTGTGGATAAGATTGTGAATACGTCACAAAGCGGAAAGCGCATCGCGATTGATCTCAGTAGATTTATCTTTGGCTGTGGGATTTGGCTCGCTGTGACATGTCTGTGTTGGACGATTTCGCGCGGATGCGGCTGTACCGAAACCGTGCTTCGGAATTTGAACTGTTAGCGGAGGCTGAGCCGCTTCCGGAAGCGCGACTTCGTTATAGGATTATCGCGCAGCATTATAGAGAGTTGGCAGATCGCGACGAACGCTCCGATAAAGCGAGAATGGCTGAGACGCTTGAGCTGCTAAAGCTGAAGCGTCGGCAAGCAGCAGAGTAGACAGCTTGCCAGTAGAAAGCACGACCGCTTTATCGCCAGTGCAGAGTGGAGACATTTGGCGCGTGCGAATAGCATGGCCTAACGGTCACGTGCACCATTTCGGGAAATTCACTTCCCAAAAACAAGCCATTGGGTGGATTGACGATCATCTTTGGCTGACGGAGCCACCCTTACCGCGTCCGCCAAAACTGCCATCGAGGATCCGCCGCCGCACAGTTGAATAATACCGTTTCTGCGGGCTACTCATTGCCTGCAGAAACGGGCCGCGCCTATGCCGGATGTACGCAGGGCGCGGCTCTAATGTTCTCTCTTCTTAGCCAGCTCGATCAATTCTTCGAAGGTATAGCCATCGTCTTCAAGGGCGTCTTTAATGCGTTGTGGCATTTCATCTGGCATGTAGGCACATACTATGCGGGCAAATTGCAAGGCGTCCTTGTCCATCAAATCCCGACATGCCCTTTCGAGTGCATCGTCGCCGCCGTCGTTATGGGTGCATTGCAGTCTGTTTAATTGGATCCAATCAAGGTCCCGCAGCCAGGACGGATCTTTTGGTTCTTCGAAATCGGTCATTGAACCGCCCCCCTCCCCCATGCGCAAGGGGGAATTCGGCGCCGATTATGTGTCGAAGGCGTGGCCGCGCGAAAAGTTATCAACAGGGCGGCGGGAAGCGGCGGCGCATTCATTGTTATTTGTTTTTGGCCGCTGCTGATGGAGTGGAACGAATTTCCCCCACGGATCTCTCTTTCCTGCGTCAGGAATCTCTTTGAGCTTTGATTGGTAGTCGCGATCAATGCCTTAGTCATATTCCTTTTGTTCTTTAGTGCGCGAAGGTTGTCGTCTTTGAAATGCAGACCCGGACGAAGCGGAGGTCTTGCTGAGCGGAAATAACTTGCGCAATAGGACGAAAGTCGCGCCAATGGCCTTGCGGAGCATGTGCTGGCTCACTCAGAAGGTCGTCTCGCTTCATTATATACCACGTCGCTCTACCCCGGTTTTTTGTGCCGGCCCCAGTCCTCCTCGGTCTCGCGTTACGAGAAATCGTTTCCGGCGCATGTAATCAACCGCACGCCGGCTGCATCCTTGCGAGCCAGGATGCGAAAGCCATCACGCTTGATTTCATGCAGCCCGCCCTGGGCCGCGGTAGGTGGGGCCTTAGCGGGGGAAGGCAAGCAGGGTTCGATAAGCCCCAAACCGGGGCGGGTACGCTCACGTAACTACATGCGTGCTTAGTAGAAAGAACCGTTTGAGAAGTCGAGTCAGTGCTAGCCTTCGCCATCGCCTCAGCGGTGATCGAGCGGCACGGCCAAAACCGTAGACCAGAAGTGCAGCTACTGTGGCGACCGCGACGCCCGTACTCATGGTTTTACTCTTGACTCTCGTTTGGTCAGAGGGCCCCGGCCCGCTCGTCCCGACCGAGGTTCTCCCGAGGCGATGGACCGAAGGCTTGGGGGCCCGTCTCAGTCCAAGCCCGTCCTATATCAAGTCAGCAATTTCCGACGTTGGTATAGGGCACTTTGGGCGGCCGGGCGGCGCGGAAGCGAAGGAATTAGGGCCGCCCCCAAAAAGCGCATTCGACGTAATCCGGTTTCCCTGGGGAGGAAGCGGAACTCTCCATTGGCACGACTGTTGCTCGGAAAACCGGCGAAGCAAGAGACATGCTATGAATAGCCCGCTCGTAATTGTGGCTTTTGACCGTTCCAATGGTGCCTCTTTAACCCGCACGCTCAACAGCCGGACATGGCCAAGTTGAAGGCGGATGCACAAAAGGTGGTCAGCATCATCAAGGGCGATAAAGCGAAGACGCAGGCGTATTGCCAAATCAACGATCTGGATGATCAAATCGGTGAGGCCGAACGGCAGAAAGACCACTAATGACAACGAGCGACAAGATGGCCGGTACTATCATGAGGTCCCCGAAGACGATGGCCACCATATGCCACAGTGACGAGGAACGTCGGAAATCAGCCTGTGGATTAAGAACAGTATGGTCGTATCGCCGCGATGTATGGAAAAACATATCGTCGCGTGGGTGACTTTTAAGGTTGCTAACCCGAAGGCGGAATGCCGCTCAGTATTTTTCTGGTAGGAGTCGCTTCGGTCACGCGCGCCGCTAATCCCGGTGCGTGTGGCAACTCCGATTGCTGGGGGAGGGCAACTAAATAGATTTTAGATTTGCTAGCCGACTTGCTAGCGAACTACTCAGTACGGGGAGGGATGAGACCGCATAAGCGGGTAGTGCACCTGTGCAGAAGACCCGATTTTCCCCACGAAACAGCTTGTCGACACACTAGAGCATCTGCGCCGTCAAGCCGCGCTGATGGACCTACGTTAACGTGTGGCGCGAACGCTGGGCTGCTTGGTGCTGGTGCTAGAGAAGATCGCCCGGCCGTCGGTAAGGCTAGCGACTGTCGTCTTGGCGCTGAGCGCGATCGGCTGCGGCGGTCGCGCCGCCGGGCGCGCTGCTTCGATTGAGCGACATGCGTTGCAGGCCGCCGATCGGTGCTTTTTTCGAACTCAGCGTCCGTGTATTGACGCCGATCCAGGCGATCTCCGACGACAGCCGGCCGTATTCGATTTTGGGGCAGCGGTTCATGACGACCTTCACGCCGTTGGCTTCGGCAAGTGCTGCAGCCTCGTCGTTGCGGATACCGATCTGGATCCAGATCACTTGCGGTCGCGGCTTGAGCGATAGCGCCTCTTGAACGATCGGCAGCGCATATTGCGAGGCGCGGAAGATGTCCACCATGTCGATCGGCTCAGAAATGTCGCTCAATCGCGCGTAGATTTTCTGCCCGAGCATTGTCTCGCCGGCATGTCCTGGATTGACCGGGATCATGTGGTAGCCGCGTTCCATGAGGTATTTGAATGCGAAATAGCTTGGCCGATTTTCTTTCTCCGAGGCGCCGACCATCGCAATCGTCTTCACGGTGTTGAGAATGCCGCGAATATAATGGTCGGAATAAGCGTCGTGATTCATTATCTGTGCTCAAAATCAAAAGGGATGCCATTCAGCGATCCTGCCACTTTGCCTCGCGTTTCTCAATGAACGCGCTGATGCCTTCCTCGGCGTCGCGCGCCAGCATGTTCTCGACCATCACCTGCGAGGCGTAGTCGTAAGCGTCGGCGAGCGACATTTCCGCCTGGCGATAGAAGGCTTCCTTGCCGACCTTCACCGAAAGTGTCGATTTGGCGGCGACCTTTTCAGCAAGCGTGAGTGCCGCAACGCGCTCCTGGCCTGCGGGCACAACTTCATTGACGAGACCGATGCGGGCAGCGTCGTTGGCCGAGATCAAGTCGCCGGTCAGCAACATCTGCATGGCATGTTTACGTGAAACGTTGCGCGACAACGCCACCATCGGCGTCGAGCAGAACAGGCCGATATTGACCCCCGGGGTTGCGAATTTGGCAAGCTCCGAGGCGATCGCCAAATCGCAACTGGCGACAAGCTGGCATCCGGCGGCTGTAGCCGTTGCCTGCGCTGCGGCAATAACCGGCTGCGGCAGCGTCACGATCTGCTGCATCACGCGGCTGCACAGGTTCATGATGTGCTTGAAATAAGCGCGGCCGCGGTCCTCGTCGGAACGATGCGCGTTTAATTCCTTCAGATCGTGTCCGGCGGAGAAAGCAGGGCCCTCCGCGGTAAGCACTACGGCGCGCACAGTGCGATCACGAGCGATCGCCGCAAGTGCTTCGCTGAGCGCCTCCAGCATCGCTTCGGACAGGCTGTTGCGGGCCTGCGGGCGATTCAGCGTCAGAATGGCTATGCTGCCTCGATTTTCGCGCAGCAGAATGAGCGAGGAGGGAGCAGAAGCGGCGGTCGCGATTTGGGCGCTCATAGGGCTGGCAGAAACCCCTTGCTGATTTTGCAATCGGTCAGCGTCATTGTATCCAAATACCGGAACGCATGCATGTGCCAGGCTCGATACGATGGCCGATACGATACGGATTGACACAAAGCCGATAGGCGCGAGTCACGCCGCCACTGAGATGGCTGCACCGGCGTTGACTCGCAAGGAGTTGCTTGAACGGCTCGGTAGCGAATTTCCAGAGTCCAGGCATGCCTTGGGGGACGACGATATTGAGGAGATATGGCACGGCGGCTGCCGTTTGCGCCAGCGCTACGACAAGCGGCTCCTGCGACCGGGCAGCACCCTTTCGGGCGCCAACATGATGGCGCTTGGCGATTTTGCAATGTACCTGGCCGTATTATCGGCGATCGGTTGGGTCCCGCTTGCGGTCACCGCGAATCTGACCATCAATTTTCTGCGAAAGCCGCCTGCCCGCGACCTTATTGCCGAGGCGCGTTTGATCAAGCTTGGGAAGCAACTGGCGGTTGGGGAAGTGGCGATCCGCGCCGACGGTGGCGAAGAAATGGTCGCTCATGTGACTTCAACCTACTCGATCCCCGTAAAATAATACCGTAATACCAAACCATTGCCGCAGCATCATTTCTATTGGATCGGTTGACTTGGAAGTGAGGCTCCGCTTAAAAGCGCCCAGCGCGAGCGCAGCAAGCGACAAAACGGAAGCAGTCATGGAAACCTATTCGGCCACGCCCGCCGAGGTCGAGAAGAAGTGGGTGATGATCGACGCCGACGGTCTAGTGGTGGGCAGGCTCGCCTCCCTGGTCGCGTTGCGGCTGCGCGGCAAGCACAAGCCGACATTCACACCGCATGTCGACTGCGGCGACAATGTCATTGTGGTCAACGCGTCCAAAGTTGTGCTTACCGGACGCAAGGTGCAGCAGAAGATCTATCGCAAGCACACTGGATTTATTGGCGGTATCAAGGAGCGCTCGGCCAAGGCCATTCTGGCCGGCCGGTTTCCGGAGCGGATCGTTGAGAAGGCGGTTGAGCGCATGCTCCCGCGCGGCCCGCTGGGCCGTCGTCAGCTCGGTAATCTGCGGGTTTATCCGAACGTTGAACACCCGCACGATGCACAGCAGCCAGAAAAACTCGATATCGGCGCGATGAACCGCAAGAATAAGAGGACTGCGTGATGGCCGAGACGATCCAGACCCTGGAAGAATTGTCGGCGCTCAAGCCGGCGGCGGCGCCGCAGCCACCCAAATATGTTCAGAAGCTCGACAAGCAGGGCCGTGCCTATGCGACCGGCAAGCGCAAGGATGCGGTTGCGCGGGTCTGGATCAAAATGGGAGCGGGCAAGATCATCATCAACGAGCGCCCGGTGGAAATCTATTTCGCCCGGCCGGTGCTGCGCATGCTGATCCAGCAGCCGCTCGTGGCCTCGAACCGCCAAGGTCAATTTGACGTCGTCTGCACCGTGTCAGGCGGCGGCCTTTCCGGCCAGGCCGGTGCCGTGCGCCATGGCCTATCCAAAGCGCTGATGCGCTATGAGCCGGACTTGCGCGGTGTGCTCAAGCGCGGCGGCTTTCTCACCCGTGACCCGCGCGTCGTCGAACGCAAAAAATACGGCCGCAGTAAAGCACGCCGCAGCTTCCAGTTCTCGAAGCGGTAAATCGACTGCTTTCGTCCGAACGTCCGTGCCGCAGCGCGAAATCGACGCGGCGGGCGAACGTCTAGAAAAACGCGATCGTCCGGATTTCGATGCTCTCGCGCGGCCGCGCACGCGGCGGAGTAGTCGGATCCTCGAACGCGGTATGCGCGGTCCAGCGGGCGCGGCCGTCCTTTATCGAGTCAAACACCTTGAAGACATAGGCCTCCTCGCGCCGCATCCGCGGGAACCAGTACCATTGGTGCGCCGGATTGTATTTGATCGCATAGGTCTGGCCGATCCGCCCGGGGGCTCGCCGCTCCGAAATGATCGTGTCCTGGGGCGACAGCGTTTGCGCGTCCGCCATGGCCAGCGGATAGGTTTCCACGGGATGATTGATCGGCCGCCAAACCTGAATGATGGCGAAGCGCCGCTGCAACAAGTCGTCGGCTTCATCGGGCAGGATGTCGCGCACGCGCTGCGGTGCTGACCATTCCGTGTAGTCGTTGTGAACGCGCCGGACGACCTCGCGGATCTTCTTTGACTCCAGCAATTCCTGGTCCGCGGTGCGCAGCGTGTGATCGAACACCACGACACGCTTGGCGCCGCTTTCTGCTTTGATCAGCGCCTCCATCTCCGGATAGTAGACGCGCCGGATTTCGTCTTCGTCGTAGAACTCGCTGACTTTGGTTTCGTGGCGCAGGAAGCGAAAGCCGTGACGCTCCAAAGCAAAGTCTTTGGCGTGGGGTCGACCGTTGTGGATAGTGACCCGGCGCGGATCGGGCGTACCGCCGGAGCGCGTGTCGGTGCCCCCGGGACTGGCCACGATGGTGAAGACCTTGCTGCCGTCATCCACGATGTAATTAAGCGTGGCCTCGATCTGGTCAGGCGCGTCGAGCCAGGCGCTCTGGGCGGCGGCTTGCGGCATTGGTGAACTCCTTCTCCGTGTCCATTAATTTAGGTCCCGGAAGCGGCCAAGTGAAGCGCGCGGTGAGCGCCTCGGACCGGAGAAAAATTCATGCGACCTATTCGCCCTGAACGTGGCTGCCGAAGCCATCTCGGACAAAAAAGCGAAGCCATCTCGGACAAAAAAGAAGGGCGCCAATCGGCGCCCCTTAGTTTGCATCGCAACGGCAATGCAGGGAGGACCCACCACGAGCCTTAAGCGGAATAGTACATCTCGAACTCGACCGGGTGCGGGGTGTGTTCGAAGCGAATGATTTCGGCCATCTTGAGCTCGATATAGCTGTCAATGAAATCATCGTCGAAGACGCCGCCCGCTTTGAGGAAGTCGCGGTCTTTGTCGAGATTGCCGACCGCCTCACGCAGACTGCCGCACACCGTCGGGATTTTCTTCAATTCCTTCGGCGGCAGGTCGTAAAGATCCTTGTCGGTCGGCTCGCCGGGATTGAGCTTGTTCTTAATGCCGTCGAGGCCCGCCATCAGCATCGCGGCGAAGCCGAGATACGGATTGCAGAGCGGGTCGGGATAACGCACCTCGACGCGCTTGCCCTTCGGCGACGCAGCGAGCGGGATGCGGCAGGACGCCGAGCGGTTGCGGACCGAATAGGCCAGTAGCACCGGCGCCTCAAATCCGGGGACTAGCCGCTTGTAGGAATTCGTCGTCGGATTGGTGAAGGCATTGATGGCGCGGGCGTGCTTGAGGATGCCGGCGACGTATTGCAAGCAGGTGTCCGACAGGTCGGCGTATTTGTTGCCGGCGAACAACGGCTTGTCGCCTTTCCAGATCGATTGGTGGCAGTGCATCCCGGAGCCGTTGTCGCCATAGATCGGCTTCGGCATAAAAGTTGCGGTTTTGCCGTAGACCTGCGCCACCTGCTGAATACAGTACTTGTAGATCTGCATCTGGTCGGCCATGCGCACCATCGGCGCAAATTTCATGCCCAGTTCGTGCTGCGCCGAGCCGACTTCGTGATGGTGCTTCTCGACCTTCACGCCCATCCGCGCCATCGCCGCGAGCATTTCCGAACGCATATCCTGCGCTGTGTCGAGCGGCGGGACCGGGAAATATCCTTTCTTGAAACCGATATGGTGGCCGAGATTGCCGCCCTCGTATTCGGTGTCGGAATTGGTCGGAAACTCGACCGAATCCACTTTGTAGCCGACGCTGTACGGTGTGTTGGAGTATTTCACGTCATCGAAGATGAAGAATTCAGCTTCCGGTCCGAAGAACACCGTGTCGCCGATCCCAATCGATTTAACGAGGCCAGCCGCTTTGCGGCAGATCGAACGCGGATCACGGTTGTAGGGTTCGCCGGTCAGCGGCTCGAGCGTGTCGCAAACCAGAACGAGTGTGGTTTCGGCGAAAAACGGGTCGATGCAAGCGCTTTCCGGATCCGGCATCAACTGCATGTCGGACTCGTGAATCGCCTTCCAGCCGGCGATCGAAGAACCGTCGAACATAATGCCTTCGGCGAAGGTGTCTTCATCGACTGTGGTGACGTCTGTCGTGACGTGCTGCCATTTGCCGCGCGGATCGGTGAAGCGGAAGTCGACGTATTTGACGTCGTTATCCTTGATCATCTTCATGACATTCTTTGGCGTCGTCATGTTATGCGTACCCTTTCGTGGTGCTGTTTGTTGCCTTCCCGCACTGATTCATTTCCGCTTGAACGCCAGCCGGCGCAAGCGGTCAGACCAGCAATTCAGATGGCGTCGAGTCCGGATTCCCCTGTCCTGATCCGGATCGCTTCTTCGATGTTCGAGACGAAGATCTTGCCGTCGCCGATCCGCCCAGTTTGAGCGGCGCGCCGGATCGCCTCGATGGCTTTTTCGACCATGTCGTCACCAAGCACAATCTCGATTTTCACTTTCGGCAAAAAATCGACGACATATTCGGCCCCCCGGTACAATTCCGTGTGGCCCTTCTGACGGCCGAAGCCCTTGGCCTCGGTAACCGTTATTCCTTGCAGACCCACTTCCTGCAGCGCCTCCTTCACCTCATCGAGCTTGAATGGTTTGATGATCGCCTCGATTTTTTTCATCGCGTCCCATCTCCCGGCTCCCGAACGTGCAGAAACCGCTCTAGAAGCGACCTTTGGTTAGCAGGTCCCGTGCCAATGCCGCTCGTGCGGGAAATCTCTATTCCGATCAGCCGTTTATGCGGTGAATGCTAGATCGCTGCCGGACCAAGAAACCTAGCTTAGCTGAGAAACTAGGCAGCCTGCCTATTAACTTGTCAACGCCAATAACTTGTCGTGACGCCTTCGCGCGATCGGCCGTTCGGATATTGTGCGCGAAATGAACCAGATCCTAAGCAATGCCGAGATGGCGGAGGCCGACCGACTGGCCATCGGCGGCGGAATAGCCGGCGCCACGTTGATGCAAAATGCTGGCCAGGCCGTCGCTCAAGCGGTTTCGGCGTGTCAAAGCCCTGGCGGCCGCGTCGTTGTGCTTGCCGGTCCCGGCAATAACGGCGGCGACGGTTTTGTTGCCGCCCGCTTGCTCGCGCAGCGAGGTTATGCGGTCACTGTCCTGCTCGTAGGCGCAGTGAGCAAATTAAAGGGCGACGCCGCGGCCGCCGCAACAGCCTGGGATCGGGGTGTCGCAACGGCAACGCCCGAGGGACTGGCAAGCGCCCACATCATTGTCGACGCGCTGTTTGGCGCGGGTCTGGATCGCCCGGTCAGCGGCCTGGCCCAGACGATGATCGAGGCGGTAAACGCTCGCGCGGCCCCGGTTATCGCCGTTGATCTGCCAAGCGGGATCAATGGCACGACCGGCGCGGTGATGGGCGCGGCCATCAAGGCCGAACAAACGGTCACCTTTTTCCGCAAGAAGCCCGCGCACCTGCTAATGCCCGGACGCGCGCATTGCGGCGAAGTCTCAGTTGCCCCAATCGGCATTCCCGACACCGTACTGGCCCGCATCCAGCCGCGAACGTTCGAAAACGTTCCGGAATTGTGGTGCGATCATTTCGCCATACCGCGTGTGGAGGGCCATAAATACGATCGCGGCCATGTCGTCGTGGTCTCGGGCTCGTCGTGGTCGACGGGCGCCGCGAGGCTTGCGGCGCGCGGCGCGTTGCGGGCAGGGGCCGGGCTGGTCACGATTGCAAGTCCGCGAGAGGCGCTCGCGATCAACGCTGCGGCCAATCTCGCCATCATGGTGCGGCCAGTCGATGGGGCGGCCGAATTAGCGCGCTTTCTTGATGATCGGCGATTGAATGCTCTCGCAATTGGTCCTGGGCTCGGCGTCAGCGAAGCGACCTGTGAACTGGTCTTGGCGGCACTGCGCGGTGAACGCGCAATCGTTCTCGATGCGGACGCGATCACGAGCTTTGCCACCTCACCGCAGCGGCTAGCCGCGGCAGTCAAACGGAGAGGCGAAGAGGCTACAATATTTACACCCCATGAAGGAGAATTTTCACGTTATTTCCACGTCTTGGACAAGGATACTAAAGCAGGTTCGAAGTTGGAAAGGGCGCGCCGCGCCGCAGAACTGGTCGGCGTGGTGGTCGTCCTCAAAGGGCCCGATACGGTTGTCGCCGGGCCGGATGGCCGGGCCTCGATTGCCGGCAATGCGCCTGCATTCTTGGCGACTGCAGGGGCCGGTGACGTGCTGACGGGAATAACGGCCGGCCTAGTGGCGCAGGGCATGCCGGCGTTTGAGGCGGCTTGTGCAGCAGTCTGGCTCCACGGCGAGGCCGCGCGCGCGTTCGGCATCGGGCTGATCGCGGAGGACCTGCCCGAACAACTGCCCCGCGTCTATCAAGCTTTGTTT
>Ga0306920_100011217_pt1 | contig 12079 bp, 15 predicted proteins | sample flu12Cox44000170_FD_204666 | JGI IMG/M metagenome (GOLD analysis project Ga0306920, IMG submission 204666) | Lab enrichment of tropical soil microbial communities from Luquillo Experimental Forest, Puerto Rico - flux4day.12C.oxic.44.000.170 (v2)... | ecosystem: Environmental > Terrestrial >...
TCCATATCGGCAAGGGGATTACCTCTGCTGCGCCCGGTTCACTTCGGAATGTTTATCTTGTGGTGTCCGATATCGAGAAAGTGCGCGCCGATCTGATCGGCCGTGGGGTCAACGTGTCCGAGGTTTTTCATCACGACGGACTGCTTGGTCCGCGAGTTAGCGGTCCGGACCCGAAACACGGAACATATGCGTCGTTTGCCTCGTTTGAAGATCCCGATGGCAATACGTGGTTGTTGCAAGAAATCACCACGCGTCTTCCCGGCCGCAAATGGGAACGACAGTCGGACGTTGCCACGCTGGCAGAACTTCTCCGCGAGACGGAGGAACACCACGGCAGCTATGAGAGAACGCACGGCAAGCATAATTGGTGGGAGTGGTACGCGCCTTACTTGAGCGCGCGTCTGAATGGAAATAGTCCAGACGATGCAGCCGCGGCGGCTAATCATCGCATGGAGCAAAAGTCGCAAAAGGGAACAAGCGCGAAGTAACGATCGACAACGTTCCCTATCGAAAACTTAATATGAAAACGATTCTATCCTTTGTTTGTGGCGCCGCAGCAATACTCGGTTTCCAAAGCCTCGCGTCAAATCCTGCGCATCATGTTTATCAATTGCGCATGTATCACGTGAATCCGGGTAAAATGGATGCCCTTGTAGCGCGTTTTGGCGATCACACCGACGCGATCTTCAAGCGGCACAACATGAAGAGCATTGGCTATTGCGTGCCGGAAGATGCGTCGAGTTCACAAAATCTGTTCGTCTACATTTTACAGCATCCCAGCCGCGAGGACGCGGAGAAGAATTGGGCCGCGTTCCAAGCTGATCCGGAATGGAAAAAGGTGAAGGCCGGGTCGGAGGCGAACGGACCACTGCTGGACCATATTGATCGCTACTTCATGGATCCGACCAGTTATTCAGCGCTCAATTGATCAAGATTAAGTCAAGATAATCCATTCACAGATTAACGCAGATTACACATAGGTATTGTGGCTTGACGTCCGGTTTCATCCACTGAAGCTGTTCGCACAGAGAAAACTTTCGTTATGGCCAAACAGATTGAACTGACACGACGATCGCCTGCGTATTGGCGAGTCACGATTAATCACCCGCCCCTCAACATCTTTGGCCCGGACACCATTCCACAGCTCAACGAGGCCATCACCGCGATGGAAACGGACGAGCATGTCAAAGTGGTGGTTTTTGACAGTGCCGTGGAAGGCTTCTTCCTAACTCATTACGATTTCCTTGCGAAAATCGAGGATACAACCAGCCTGCCGCCGGGACCTACCGGGTTGCAGCCCTTGCCCGATATGCTCGTGCGACTGAGCCGTGCCCCGGTTGTCTCGATCGCCTCAATTCGGGGCCGCGCGACTGGTGTTGGAAGTGAGCTTGCCTTGGCGTGCGACATGCGTTTCGCCAGCCGCGAAAAGGCTATCTTATCGCACTTCGAAGTTGGGGCTGGGATAGTTCCCGGAGGCGGCCCAATGGCGCGGCTGCCGCGTTTGATGGGGCGAGGTCGTGCACTGGAAGTGCTTCTGGGGGCCGACGACATTCCGGGCGATCTAGCCGAACAACGCCTGGCAGCAACATTGGTTCCTTTGATTTGATGCCCAGGAGGTTGCGGGAATGGGCGACGACGTGGGCTGTGTCACCAATCGCAAAGATCTCGGGATGATTAGGGACCGATAGGTCTGAATTCACGATGATCCTACCGGCCTTATCCATAGCAGCATTTATCCATCGTCCGGCAGGAGAAGCGAGAACACCGGCTCCCCAAAGCACGGTGGCGGCCGGGACATGCTGGTCGTTAACGACAATTCCATCGGCGTCTACACTGGTGACGAGAGTGTTCGTATGAACCTTGACGCCTAACTGCTCTAGATGGCGCTGAGCCTTTGCTGAGAGGACCGGAGGATACGACGGAAGCACACGCGGCGCCGCTTCATACACCAGAATATGCGCAGCCCGCGGATCGATATGACGAAAGTCATTTGCCAGAGCCATGCGCGACATTTCTGCCAGCGTGCCGGCCATCTCCACGCCTACCGTACCTGCGCCGACGAGGACGAACGTAAGCAGCTTTTGTATTTGCAGAGATGTAGTCGGTACCAACCGGAGTGCAGCGAGCTCCTCAGCTTGTTCAAATGCCAGCAGAACCTTTGCGCGGATGCAGTCGGCATCGTTCAGCGACGTTAGGCTCGGCGCAATTTGCGACCACTCGTCGTGTCCAAAATAGTTATACTGAACACCGGTAGCGAGGATAAGGAAATCATAGGGGACGTCGTGCTGCTCAAGGCGGACGACGCGCTTCTGCGGATCGATGCCGATCACTTCGCCCAGGAGAACGTCGATGTTTTTTTGGCCGCTGAGTATGGACCTGAGCGGACCAGAAATCTCGTCGGCCGAAAGCAGGCCAGTAGCCGCTTGATATAACATCGGCCGAAAGAGGTGGTAGTTACGTTTGTCGATGAGCGTTACCCTGATGGGAGCGGGACCTAACGCGCGTGCCGCATAGAGTCCGCCAAAGCCGCCGCCAACGATTACCACCCGAGGTTGATTATTCACTCAGGAGTTGCCTCCAACTAGGGACGGCGGCCGCGACCCCATAAGCGACTGCCATTCGGTAGGCATTGCGGCGCAGTCGGACGACATCCTCAAACTGAGCCTGCCGCGGGAGTAGGCGATGGCGTTATTTCAATATTACAGAAATGATCCCCAACGAACGTGACCGTCTCGTCGAGTGGCGCGCGGCCCGTACGGGGTTGATCGACCGTCAGGTCTTCGTAACCGATCGACATGCCGCAGTAGAGGATGAGCTCCTTCGGGGGCGACAGCACCTCCGCGACCGTCTTGCGATACACTGACCACGCCATCTGCGGAACACTGTGCAGGCCTTCGGCGCGGATCAGCAGCATGACCGTCTGCAGATACATGCCGACATCGGCCCATTGCGCCGAGCCCATGCTGCGGTCGATGTAGAGGAACATTCCAAGAGGCGCGCCGAAAAACTGCCAATTCGCGGAGGCGGCCCGCTGGCGCGCCTCCAGATCCCCGCGCGCGAGGCCGAGCGCGCCGTAACGCTGCGCGCCGAAGGCCGACTTGCGCTCGCGGTACGGGGACGTGAGCGCGGCCGGATACATCTCGTACTCCCGCTCGTCCCACGGGTCGCCCGCGGCCACGCGCTCTCCCGCGAGCCGCTTGAGCTCGATCAACGGCGCGCCGGTCACAACGTAGACGTGCCACGGTTGGATGTTCGATCCGGACGGCGCCCAGGCCGCCGCGGATAGCACGCGACATATCGCGTCCTTCGGTACGGGCTGGTCGGTGAACGCGCGCACCGAATGTCGACTTCTGACCGCCTCATAAACATCCATCATCGCATACTTCCTTTCTGGCTGTCCGCTCTGTTGTCAGCGGCTATGACTGAGCCCAAGGCCGATGGCGACAGCAACGAGCTAAAGCACTCCTTCTTCAACATCATAAGCTAAGCTGAACGTGCGGATCAGCAGATGCGCTTTTCACGTTCAGTGCCAAGCTGGTTAGGCGTTCTTGAATGCCTCCGCTTTCGTTTCACCGACTTCGATAAGATATCCATCCGGATCCTTCATGTAGCAGCGAAATTCATTTTTGTGACTCTTCGGATCGGTCAGGAATTCGGCACCCTTGCCCTTCCACTCCTGGTAAAAATGCTGAATGTCGGAGACACGGATATTCAGAAAGCTACTGACTTCGGTTGAGCTGGTGGGCGGCCGCAGAATGACATTTGGTTTATCGTCGGTCGGTCCTCCGCCAACATTGAGAGCGATGTGAGTGTTGGCGAGCTCGATGAACGTTGGTTCTCCGGCCAAAACGACTTCGCCGCCCAAAATATCTCGGTAGAAATGAGTGGATCGTTCTATATCAGAAACGGTTAGAAAATGCGTTATTACAAATCCGGTCTTGGGACGAGGGATGCCTTTCATTTCAGATTCCTCCACATGCTTAAGTAGTTTGTTCGGATACTTCATCTCCTGTCCGGACTGGTCCGACAGGGTTAGTTTGGTTTGATCGACCATTCTACCCCGCTGCTTTCTTATCGACAATTTGAAAGTAGTGATCTTCGACTACCTTCCCAACGCGGTGCTGCGCAGAGTCCGCCCTCAACCTGTTCGCACTTCACTTCGACTAGAATCCTCCGTGCGAGTCTGGACTTTTGGGAAGTAGCGGATAACGAATAGCAAATACACCAGCCAGAGCGCGAACCACGCAGACGCGACGGCAAGAAGCCCGACCGTGAAGAGGATCAGGCTCGGAACGAGGAACAGCAGGACGTCGCCAAGCAGCCAAAAGCGATCGCCTCGCCGGAAGTACAGAGCCCGCTCCGCATCATCGATCCGGCTGCCGAGCGAGCAGCAGTAGTAATAGAAGGACGAGAACACGAATGAGAACGTCGCCACGCCCATCACGGTTAATGTGGCTTGAAACAACAAAGCGTTGATCTCGCCGCTCGCGAACCTCGGATACAGAAAAAACAGAATGAACGTGAAGATCGCGATGCTCGTCGCGGCGAGCGAATACGAGCGATTAACGTTATGCGTCGCAATTTCCTCTCTCATGGAATCCCTCCTCGATCGCGTCCTCCTTCGCTCGTCTTGTGATGTTCCTTTCTGTCATGTGATTCGGTTCTTCTTGAGATGTTCAGGACCTGCGGTAGTGTCACGAGCTGCGACCGCGACGAGCTAAAGTACTCCTTCTTCAACGTCGCCGCCAATGAAATGGCTGTTTGTTAGTCCGTAAAGCTGATCTAGACTTGCTGAAGTACCGTGCCGTGTCTATGTGGTGAAAGCGGTTTAGTAAGAATTTCGGCGCTGCACCATTTATGCCGGCCGCGCAATCAACCAGATAAGTAACAATGCAAATGGAGCTGTCGTTTTAATGCAGACAAATCCGCCGTCAGACGTTTCCTCTCGGAAGAAAAGAGAACCTGCGCCCAAGGTTTCTTTCGCGCGTGATATCAGGCCATTGTTTCGCGCTGTCGATATTTCGCACATGCAGCCTCACGGCGTAAAGTTGGATGATTATACTTTTATGTCGAAGCCGGACAATGCTAACAAAATCCTTCGAGCGCTTTCGCCGCACGATAACCATCCGCCTCCTATGCCGCCCCGGCCCTTATTGGACACACGATCAGCTAGCGTTGTTCGCCCGGTGGCAAAAAGACGGCTACCAGCCCTAAGCTTGTCATGAGAACGATGGAATCGGATGGCAAACATCATTGGCGCTCGGCTGCCGGACCGATGACCATCGTTGGTTGAATTAGAGAACTCCTTCTTCGACATCGTAGACATCGAAGAAGAACTTCACTTTGCTGGGCGGATGGCAGAATTGCGGGATATAGGTTTCAAAATATTCCTGGACTTGGGCGGAGAGATCGCATAGGCGCAAGGAACGCATCTCATTGTTCCACTTGATGATCGCTCCTTGATCCTTCTGCGTTGTGTTTTCTCGAATCCAGCGATCAAGCTCTTCGTCCGTCGCGCCGGTGGCAATGAAATCCTTGAATTTCATCGCGTCGAGACCAGTGAACGTCCAAAAATAGGCGCCCAGCCCACAAGGATAGAAGTTGTATTCACCGTTGATGCCTAACAAGTCGGCCCGCGCCTTATCCACCATTCGCGCCGCAATGACGAAGCCGCCGAGCGTTTCTCGCGGGCTGCGCGGCGGTGTCTTCCTTAAGTCGCGAGCCAGTTGTTTAAGCTTGTCTGTGTTCATAGGTCGTTCGTGGTCAGGTTCTTCTCTTGCAGCTTTGATTATTTAGCGGGCGGTGCCCGCAGAGCGATGAATCATTTTGGGGTTCCGTCCCGATTTACTTTTGATTCGGCGGAAAGGAGAACGCTCGACTTATCCCACGCTCCCGCCAGATTGAAATGAATCCACTCAGGACTGAGGTGAATGTCCAGTGAAGCAAGTCGTCCCGGCCCCAGATTCTGATAGCCGTGTGGGATGTTTGCGGGACCCAAGACCACGTCTCCCGCTTCAGCATCGATTGTCTTATCCCCGACAGTGAATCGAGCACGACCTTCGGTGATCGTGAAAATCTCGTCATACGGATGCACGTGAAGGGTCGGCCCTTCGCCAACCACGTCTGTCACGTAACGAAGGAGCGTAATGCCGGTATTCAAACTCTTTCCTTCAAGCAGGCCGCGCCCCGGGGTCTGCCATTCACTAGCGGAAATCTTTGTGGGTTCTGTCTTCGACTGAATTGGCATAGATGATTAGTGGATCAATTTGCGGAAAGATTCGTCTTCTAAGATTTAGGCTTCGCGAGCCTGGGAAAGCGGAAATGTTCGCAGCTTTGATTTATTTGGTGGGTATAAACACCGGGGCACGGGATAGCTGCTCATCGTTCATACTGTAAAGAGTAGACGGAACAGAGCAAAAGGGACGCTCTCGATTTTAATGCGAGCACCGCTGCCGTAACGATCGCGCGTTCGCGGCAATGGCTACTGCTCGCGCTTCTTCACAGCTTTTTCGATTCGCGGATCGGGGACGAACCACAAGACGGACGCGGACGCGGGCCGCCCCGTCGGGGGCGCCGGGAACTGGATGCCAAGTTCCTTCAGCCGCTGCTCGGCGCTGGCCAGGCCGAGAGCTGTTTTCGGTTACCATTTGCCTGCGTGCGCGCCGCCATCTACGTGCAAGATTTCACCTGTGGTGAATGTGGCCTCAGTTAAGAACAAAACTGCATCGACCACTTCTTGCATTTCACCCATCCTGCCGACCGGGTGCAAGCCGTTGAGAAACTCATAGGTCTCCGGTTTATGCATCGGAGTTTTGATGCTGCCCAGCGCAACGGCGTTTACACGGATACCGTCCTTGGCATACTCGATCGCGAGGGCGCGCGTCACCGCATGCAAGCTGCCCCTGACCATAACTGGAAGGGCACACGGCACACCAGCAACCGGCTGGTCGACATGGGCACTTGATACATTGACGATGCTGCCACTCTTCTGGCTCAGCATTTGCTTCACCGATAACTGTGAAACGTAGAAAAAGCCGGCAATCGTCGTGGAGACCGAAGCGTTAAAATCTTCGGTCGTGAACTCGGTGAAAGGCTTCATCATAAAAATACCCGCATTGTTTATCAGCACGTCGATTCGGCCGAAGCGGGAAACGGCAGCGTCTACGATCTTCGCTGCCGTTTTTGGGTCGCCGATGTCTCCATCGACCAACGCAAGATGACCAGAGGCCGGAAACGGATTTGCTTTGGTAATGTTTCGCGAGTTCGCAACTACGCTGTAACCACGTTTCAAAAACGCATCCACGAGTCCGGCGCCGATCCCCTGCGAAGCGCCGGTAACGATTGCTGTTTTCTGTGCATTTGGCATTTCTAACTCCTTTTATGAGTTGCTTGTTTCAAGTTACTCACAGTCAGTACTCCCAGCGGCTACGCGGCGGTGTCTTGCGCAAGTCGCGCGCCAGTGTTTGTAGTCGATCCTTGTTCATGTGTTCACTTGTGATCCATGTGTTTTTCAAGCGGATTTAACAGTTCCTTCTCGTCCGAATCGACTACCATCACGGCCAGTAGCTTGGTTTTGAAGTTCGGAGTAGTTGTTTCTATTTGGTGGGTATAAACACCGGGGCGCCTTTGTCCTTCACCCAGAACACGACGAATTTCGCCGGTTTGGTTTGGCTGGCATTTCGCCCGACGACGTGAACATCCTCCGGGCTCTCATAGAAGGTCTGGCCAGGTGTCAGAGTCACTTGTTTCCCGCCTCTGACCTGCATTATGATCGAGCCCTCCAGCACGTAAATAAACCCGTGTCCGGGGTGGCGATGTATCGGGTCCACGCTGCCCGGAGGATACTCCACTGTGATCATCAGACCTTCCTTGCCGGGACACTCCGGCAGGTCTTTCGAGAAAAGCTCCGTCACCTTCGCCTCCAGGGGTTCCGTCGTGGCGGCCATCGCTGAGCCCACGCCGAAAGCGGCGACGATGAGCGCGCAAACAATAAGTGTGAAGTGGGACAGCCCGACTGGTTGTGAAGTTTGGATTGGTTTCATTGTGATGTTCCTTTCTGGTATGTGGGTTTGGTTGAGGTTGTGTTTGTGATAGACAGTTTCAGTGCTGTGGAGCGGTACGGCTGAGCCACTCCTCGAAACGCGTTGTGCCGAGGCGGGGGTTATCTCCGGGCACGAGGCTTTGATCGTTCACCTTTATGCCGTAGTAGCCCGCATTAGCGTCGGTGACCACGTTCCGAGGGTCGCCAGTCGCAGTTAGAAACTGCCGAACAAGTTCATCCTGCCGGATCTGATCAGGCCCGGCAATTTCGACCATGCCATTCATCGGTTCCCCGAGAGCTACGTCTGCCACCGCGGCAGCCACATCATCTGAAACCATTGGCTGCATAAGCACTGGCGATAGCCGAATGGTTGAGCCATCAGCCGCCGATTGAGCTATGTTCTTCACGAACTCGAAGAACTGCGTTGCGTGCACGATCGTAAACGGAATCCCCGAAGCCTTGATCAGATTTTCCTGGGCCATCTTCGCGCGGAAGTACCCACTTAAAGAACCGGGACCACTTCCAGTCAGGCGATCGGTGCCCACCACCGATAGCGCCACGTGATGCTTCATGCCAGCGGCCTTCTCAGCGGCAAGAAGATTGCGACCTGACGTTTCGAAGAAATCCATGGACGGCTTGTCTTCGAAGGAAGGTGAGTTCGCTACATCAACGACCACCTGAGCGCCCGCCAGTGCCTCCGCCAATCCCTCACCAGTGAGCGTGTTCACGCCGCTAGAAGGCGATGCCGCCACGACCTCATGGCCGCGTTGGCGAAGAATGTTCACCACCTTTGATCCAATTAGGCCGCTGCCTCCGATGACTACGATTTTCATCTTCTTATTCATATGTTTTTCTCTTTCTGTTTTATGTCTTATAGGGAGAACGTATCCAAAAGGTTATTATCCATTGCGATCGAATCCACCGATAAGGCGCCGATTTTCAGAAGTTTTCCGTCCGTATAATTAGACATGCTTTCCGAGCTGCGACGCTTATGACTAATAGTTTCGATCCCGCGGTACGCGCATTCCTCACCTTGTTCATCTGTCGGCGCACCACTAACTCCTATGGCGTCTTCGACTTCTTTTCCGCGCTTAATCGCTAAGCCACCGGGCCGACGAATGATGGCCAGCCCATGTGCCATCGAATCACATACGATGGCGCTGATAGAGTACCCGTGATCGCGGGCATAAGCTTGCGCGGCGACAGTCGCGCGGTTGGCTTCTGTGAGCTTGAGCATCGAGTCAGCTATTTTACCTATGAGCTTCAGAAAGCGCCCGACATTAGCCCTCGTCGAGCGAGCTCCCCGAGTTCTTGGTGTTAAGGAGCTGGTTATAAAACGCCATAACGTGTCTTCTCGTTCCCGTCTGTGCTCATGTATTCTCCGTGTCTCTGCCCTTCGGAGCAAGGACGCTTTTGAGAAAATCTATGGCTTGCGTCACTGCTGCGCGCGTGGGCGCAGCCTGGGCAAGTGCATTTAGCATCAGGAAATCGTGAATGGTCGCGTTGTATCGCGTTGTTACAACTTCAACTCCGGACTCGATTAATTTGCGGCCGTATGCCTCGCCTTCATCGCGCAACACGTCATTCTCGGCCGTGATGATGAACGCGCGGGGTAAGCCGGTGAGCTGATCGGAGGACGCCAGCAACGGAGAAGCGGTGGGCTCCTTACGCTTGTTGTGATCCGGAAGGTACTGGTCCCAGAACCACTCCATGGCAGCCCTAGTAAGCCAGGGACCATCGACGAACTGTTTGTAGGAATCGGTCTCAAAATCGGCATTTGTGACGGGATAGAAAAGGAGCTGACCCGCTATTGCAGGACCAGACCTTTCCTTTGCAAGGAGAGAGACGACTGTTGCCATATTAGCGCCAACGCTGTCGCCGGCGACCGCGAGATGTGTCGCGTCAACGCCGAATTCCTCGGCGTGGTCGGAAACATAGCTGGTCGCTGCATACGCTTGTTCAATAGCAACTGGATAGCGATGTTCGGGCGCACGGTCGTAATCAACGAACACGACCGCGGCATGAGCGCCGACTGCCAGCTCCCTCACTAAGCGGTCGTGTGTTGTCGAGTCGCCCATGACCCAGCCTGCACCGTGGAAGTACATGATGACAGCACGGCGGTCCATCGTGCGATCAGGACGAATAATCCGAAGACGCAGGGCGAACCGACCCGAGTTCACAGTCAAGTCCCTGACTTGAGCGTCGGGTCTGGGGACGTTACCGGACTGCGCCCGCAACAGGCTTCTGCGGGCCTCATCTGGTGTTAGGGCATAGATCGGCGGTGCTGAATCCGCGTTGAGCTGGTCGATCAAATCCTGGTTAACTTTATCCAAAACCGGGATTGCCCGAGCAGCTGATTGTTGCCCTCTCATTATCGAAGTCGGCCTATTGTTTCCTAACGACTATTAAATAGCTTCAAGCGCGAGAGAACAATCCGCTTCACCGATTCCACCGCGAACGGCAGGATTTTATAAGGGACGACTTCATTTGGCTCTTTGGCCAGGCCCTGCTCCAATCCATGTCGCCATGCAACCCGCAGTTCCGTGTTGATGTGAACGATAGTGATTCCTGCGGCGATTGCCTTCCGTAAATCTTCAGCATCGGTTCCCGATCCGCCGTGCAGAGTTAACGGAATTCGCACCGCATTCTTAATTTGAGCGATTCTTGAGATATCTAAGTGCTTCTTTGTTTCTCCCTGCACCATACTTTTCAGCATCCCGTGCATGTTCCCCACGGCCGGAGCCAGGATGTCGATTCCCGTCGACTCAACGAATTGTTTCGCTTCCACCGGATTTGTTAGGCCTTTCGACAGGTCGGGGGCCGCTTCATGTATTTCAGAACCGGTTCCAATGTCGCCGATCTCTCCTTCTACGAGAATGGCGGGATTGATGGCTTTGAGAGCTTGGACCGCCTCTTTCGTTTGGCGCACGTTTTCCTCGAATGGCAACGCGGAAAGGTCAAAAACGACGGAATCAAACCCAGCTTGGGCTGCTTCTAAAGCTTTCGCCAAGGAGTGGGTATGATCTGCATTAAGAAAGATCGGGAAATCGTATTCATCCCGCAAACTTCTCACCAGCATCGCAATCTGACGATCTCCTACAAACCGGCGCTCACCCTCAGACGCACCAACGATGACCGGCACCTTCAACTCGTCCGCTGCGGCGAAAACCGCTTTCAGTAGGACCAAATCAGCGACGTTGAAATGACCAACGGCTACTCCATTTTTCTGTGCCTGCTCCAAGACATTTCGCAGTAAGTGCATATTACGTTAGTTCACCTAAGCTTTTGCGTCGGAGTAATGGTCTGACATAGATCGTCTCCTCATTTCTTTATTCTTGCTGATTCAACGCTTCTCAAACTTGCCTTTCACGGCGTAACTAGTGTCGGTGACTTTTCCCGTTTCCAGTAGCTCTTTTAGCCTGTGCAAATTTGAAGACTGCTCTTCGGCGGGAAATTTTCCAATCAGTGCGAGTGCCCCGCGCGTCAATCTTCCGAAAGGTATTTTCATTACTCCGCGAACTTCCGTTTCGCCCGGCTTAGATCCAGTGGCAAAATGGATTTCCCAAGAGCCTTTCAGGCCAGCTACACCAACGGTTTCGTAGCAGATCAATTTGTTTGGGCGTTCCTCCGTCACTTTGATGTTCAAATTCACGCGAATGCCCAACGGACCTTGTATTGTCCATTCAAAAGTTGCCGGACCAACCTGCTTAACTGCCATCACGTCCCCCAAGAACCTGGGCAGATTCGTAAAATCTCGATAGAATCCGAAAACGTCCTCGACCGGTCGCCGGATGGTTACAGTTCCCATCACCGTCCGAGGATCGTCCGGCATGAGCACTGAAGCAACGTTCTAAAAGGAACTCTGCGAATCGTCGGTTGCGTGATCGGCGGCGTGCTCTCGCTTTTCAGTCCTCCGAACAGACAAGCGTAAAGACCTACCTGCGGAGCCAAGTTCGCGAGCGACGCATCCCCCAACGCTGCGGGAAGCAGATATGCGGCGAGCGTAACGCCAGCGAGAACATCACCGCGCAGCCAAGT
>Ga0306920_100011218_pt1 | contig 12078 bp, 10 predicted proteins | sample flu12Cox44000170_FD_204666 | JGI IMG/M metagenome (GOLD analysis project Ga0306920, IMG submission 204666) | Lab enrichment of tropical soil microbial communities from Luquillo Experimental Forest, Puerto Rico - flux4day.12C.oxic.44.000.170 (v2)... | ecosystem: Environmental > Terrestrial >...
CGGCCGGCGGGCATGTGCGGCGCGAGCGACTCGAGCACCGCGAGACGCTGCTCTTCCGCCTCTCCCACCGCCAGCCCGCCGATCGCCAATCCCGGCCATTCGAGCCGCAGCAGTGCCTCGAGCGAGGCGCGCCGCAGCGGCAGGTGCATGCCGCCCTGCACGATGCCGAACAGCCCGCCGGGTGGCGCATCGCCCTCGGTGCGGTAGTAATGCGCGTGGCTGCGCGCCGCCCAGCGCATCGAGCGCTCCATGGAGGCACGCGCCTCGGCCTCGGTGGCGGGATACGGGGTGCAGTCATCGAGCGCCATGGCGATGTCCGAGCGCAACGCCAGCTGCACGTCCATCGAGTCCTCCGGCGTGAGGTGCACTTCGCGCCCATCGACCGGCGAGCGGAAGCGCACGCCCTCCTCGCTGATGCGCCGCAGGCTGCGCAGGCTGAAGACCTGGAATCCGCCGGAATCGGTGAGCAGCGGATGCGGCCAGTGCATGAAGCGATGCAACCCGCCGTGTGCGGCGATGATTGCCGGTCCCGGCCGCAGCAGCAGATGCAAGGTGTTGCCGAGGATGATCTGCGCGCCGAGCCCCGCGAGCTCCTCGGGCGTCATGGCCTTCACGGTGCCGTAGGTACCGACCGGCATGAAGGCCGGTGTTTCGACGACCCCGTGCGCGGTGGCGAGGCTGCCGACGCGTGCGGCGCCATCGCTCGAGCGCACCGTGAAAACGGGATTCAAGCCGGACCTCCGGCGGTGATCAGCATCGCATCACCGTAGCTGAAGAAGCGATAGCGCGCCTGCACGGCGTGTGCGTAGGCATCGAGCACCCTGCCCCGTCCGGCGAAGGCGCACACCAGCATCAGCAGCGTCGACTCCGGCAGATGGAAGTTGGTGAGCAGCACATCGCAGACCTGGAAACGAAACCCGGGCGTGATGAACAGGCGCGTCTCACCCTGCCAGGGCGCGAGAGCGCCCCCCGGCGCGGCGAGCGCCGCGGACTCGAGCGCGCGCACCACCGTGGTCCCGACCGCCACCACGCGGCCGCCCGCCGCACGCGTGCCGGCGATCGCCTCGCAGGCCGCCGTACCGACCGCCGCACGCTCGGGGTGCAGCAGGTGGCTGGCGACCTCATCGCCGCGCAGCGGCTGAAAGGTGCCCGCACCCACGTGCAGCGTGATGCAGGTACGGCACACCCCGCGCGCTGCCAGCGCCGCCGTGAGCGCCGCATCGAAATGCAGGCTGGCGGTAGGAGCCGCCACCGCGCCCGGCTCGCGCGCGAAGATGCTCTGATAGCGCTCGCGATCCTGCGGGAGCGGCGCGCGCCGTATGTAGGGCGGCAGCGGCACTGCCCCGAAACGCTCGCAGAACTCCAGCGCGGGCGCCGGCAGCTCGATGCGCCACAGCTCCGCCTCGCGCGCGAGCACGTGCACCACGCCCCCGGGGGTGTCCACCTCGAGGCCGGCGCGAATCGGCTTGCTCGCGGAGAGCTGCGCGAGCGCCTGCCGCCCCTCGAGCGCCCGCTCGAGGAGTATCTCCACGCGCCCGCCGGTGCGCTTGGCACCGATGAGCCGCGCGGGGACGACGCGCGTGTCGTTGACGATGAGCAGGTCACCCGCGCGCAGGTACTGCGGCAGAGCGCGCACGGTGCGGTCGGTGACCGCCCCGGTCATTCGATCGAGCACCAGCATGCGGCTGGCCGCGCGCTCGGGGAGCGGCTGCTGCGCGATCAGCTCGGCGGGCAGGTGGTAGGCAAAATCCTGTCGGCGCACGCGCGCATGTTACCGCGCAGGTAACCGACGCTCAGAGCGCATCGCCCTCGAGACGTCGTGCGTCCTTCTCGAAGTAGAAGACGTCCTTGTCGAAGTCGATGTCTCCGGGCAGGCGGACCGGCCGCCCCTCCGGAACGGTCGCCTGCAACTCGAGCGTCTTGTGCTGTCGCAGAATGCGCAGGGTGATCTTCTCTCCGGGCTGGTACGAGCCGAGAATACGCGTCGCATGCGAGCCGCTCGCGGGCTCGCGCCCGTCGATGGCGAGAATCACGTCGCCCTCCTCCAGCTTGAGCGCGCCGTCCGCCGGTGCGCGCACGACCAGCACGCCCTTGTCGCTGCCGAAGTAGCTGCCGAGGCGCGGGGTCAGCGTCGCAAGCTCCATGTCCCGGAGCGCGCCATGCAACATGAACGCACCGCGTAGCTGCACCGGACCGAAATCCATATCCGGGAGCCCGTGAGCGGTCACCAGGGCCATCGGGCCGGGGCGCGCGATGACGCTGAAGTCGCGCGTGCGGCCCTCGCGCAACACGCGCACGCTCACCCTGGAGTCGGGCTCGATGTCGCGCATGATCCGCATGAGTTGGCGGGCCGGGTCGCTGCCCTTGAGCTCGGTGCCGTTCACCGCAACGATCAGGTCGCCGGCGCGGATGCCCGCCTCGGCCGCCGGTCCGCCCGGACTGACCTCCTGCACGCGCACCCCGCCCGCCGCGGGCGCCGGGTCGAGCTGTGCACCGATCACGGCCCGCCTCGTGTCGAGATAAGGCTGCAGGTGATCGATGACGGTGCCACTCATCTGCGATGACAGTCGCGCCACCTCGCGGGCCGTCTCCTCGAGGCGCTTGCGCGCAGCCTGGAGTTGTGCCTCGAGCTCGCTGTCACTGCCGGAGGAGGCGCCGGGGGCTAGAGGCGGCGCTGGCGGGGGCGCGGGCGCGCCGAACGCGCCTCCCGCGAAGCTCACCGCGGCGGCGAGCAACAGTGCTTTCAGTGAGAGCTCAACGGCGTGCGTGTTCACAGTGACTCCTTCAACGCGACTCATCGACCAGTTCTTCCGCGTAGCGCACCTGCGCCAGCGAGCTCACGAGGAGCCGGCGCTCCTGCTGGAGCGCGAGCAGGTGCGCGGGCCGTGCCTGCTCGAAGCGCTCGGCGGTGAGCAGGTCGTCGACCTGGGCGAGGCGGTCCTCGAGGCCGGTGACGGCGGCGCGGGGCCCGACCTGCACCAGCGCCGGATTGTCCGGAAGGCTGGCGAGCCAGCGCTCGAGCATCTCGGTACGCGCCGCCGAGAACGCCACGCCCGCGCCCGGCGCCGCAGTCGTTGCGCCGCGGACGGCGGAGGGCTCGCGGGTCGCAAGAGCTGCGCGCGGTACCGGCTGCGGCCAGCGCGCCTGCTGCGTGGGCGGGTCGACGCGCAGGTCGACGGCGACGATCAGGACGGCCATTACCGTCAGCGCGGCGAGCGCCCGGGTAGCGGACCGGGCGGGGCGCACGACCGCATGCTGCGCGGCCCGATGCTTGAATTCATACCAGCCGTACGGGGGAACCGCCGCGTCCGGCAGCTCGCGCAACAGGTGCGTGAGAGCTGCCGGCTGTTCTAGATCACGCTGCATGTGGGTCGTTGCTCCGCGGACATGAACCAGTTGTGCAGTCGCTGATGGGCGCGCGCGAGCTGTGACTTCGAGAAGCTCACCGACCGGCCGAACTCGTGCGCGATCTCCTCGTGGGAATAACCTTCCACCTCGTACATCCACACCACGGCCCGCGCGGTCGGAGTGAGCGTCGCGAGTGCGCGCTCGAGGTCGATGAGCTCGCCGGTGTACCCCGGGGTGATCAGCGCGGCGACCTCGGCGGCGACACCGCAATCGACCGGCTCGAGGCACAGCCGTGCCCGCTGCCAGGGGGAGCGCAGGTACATGAGGCAGCGGGTTACCGCGATGCGGCGCAGCCAGGCTCCCAGCGGGGCCTCGCGCCGAAACTCCGGCAGGCGCTCAAAAAAGATCATCATCGTGTCCTGGAAGATGTCCTCTGCCAGTGCCCGGTGGCCGACGAGGCGGCGGATCAGCGACGCGGTCGCCGGCGCCAGCGTCTCGTAGAGCGCCCGTTGCGCGGGCTCCCGGCCTGCGCGGGCGTCCTCGAGCAGCGCCTCGTCGACGACGATATCTCCCAGCCGCCTCACGCAGCCTTAGATGCGCGAGCAGGAGAAAAGGTCGCAGCGGAGGGCGGCAGGCATGGGCCGCGGCCGCATCCGGGCGCTCCCCTTGCCGGCCGAGCCTCTCTATACTGCGCCGTGCACTCGTTGCCCGAGTGGCGGAATTGGTAGACGCAGCGGACTCAGACCATGTGAATTGAGCCCCCGCGGAGAAATCCCCGGGGTGAAGCCCGTCAAACTCGGCGAAGGCCCTGAGCAGTCTCGGCTGCCTCGAGCTAACACCGAACCAAGCCCGGACGCGCGCTGCGGCGGGAAGGTGTAGAGAGCAGACGGCGGGCACCTAAGGCCTGCAGGCCTCACCGGCCGGCGGCTACGGTGAAGGCGTGCTCCAGACCACGAACCCGGCGCGCCGTGTTCGGGGCGGCGAAAGCCGAAGTGGTACGAAAATCCGCCGCCCTGAAAAGCGTGTCGGTTCGACTCCGACCTCGGGCACTCTCGGAGACAACCTATGAACAGCAAACGCGTCTGGTGTCTGTTAGGCCTGCTGGCGCTCGCCGGTGCGATGAACGCGCAGGCGCAGCAGGCTGCCGATCCGCACAAGGCCCTCATGGACCTGGAGAATCAGTGGCTGCAGGCCGACAAGACCAACAACCCCGACATGATCGCAGCGGCGATCTCGGACAAGTACCTCGCCACGACTTCAGACGGCCAGCTCGAAGACAAGGCCAAGACATTGGAGGAGATCAAGACACGCAAATACAACAATGCCGAATACGAAGACATACGCATTACCGTGTTCGGCACCACGGCCATCGTACGCGGCGGGTTCAAGGCCAGCGGCACCGAAGCCGCCGGCAAGCCATTTACCGAGCATTTACGCTGGACGGATACCTGGGTGAAGACACCAGCCGGCAAGTGGCAGGTCGTCGCTACGCAGTACACACCCGTCAAGGGATAGGACGGCAACGGCCGCGGCCCCGACAGGCGCCCGCGCGGCTGCGGCGCCCGGCGCAGCCGCCACGCGTGCGCGCTGTGCACGCGTCGACAAGCCCGGGCGGGCTCCGTATCCTCCCCACGACATCATGAAATTCTGTAATCAGTGCGGCGCCCCCGTACAGCTCGCCACTCCCGCGGGCGATCATCTGCCGCGCTACGTGTGCGCTGCCTGCGGCACGATCCATTACCAGAATCCGCGCCTGGTGGTCGGCTGCGTTCCCGAGCACGGGGGTCGCATTCTCCTGTGCCGGCGCGCGATCGAGCCGCGGCGCGGCTACTGGACCGTACCCGCCGGCTTCATGGAGAACGGCGAAACGCTGCAGGAGGCGGCCGCGCGCGAGTCGCGCGAGGAGGCTCTGGCGGAGGTGACCATCGGCTCGCTCCTGTCGGTGGTGCACGTGTTGCACGCCGAGCAGGTACACGTGTTCTTCCGCGCGACGCTGCCGGCAGCGCGCTACGCCGCCGGTGCCGAGAGTCTCGAGGTAACGTTGGTGGAGGTGGCGGACATTCCCTGGGGCGACATCGCCTTCCCCAGCACGGATTTCACGCTGCGGCGTTATCTCGAGGACCGTGCGGCCGGGCGCGAGCCGTATCATTTCACCACCATCGACCGACGCATCACCCTGAGAAATCACGCTTGACGCCATCAGCCGGCCGGCTACTCGGGGGAAGCGTGCCTGCATGGTCGGCGTCAACCGACCCAGCTCGGTTCACGCATGCTGCGCGGGCATGGCACAATGTCGTGTCATCGCTGCGTGTCCGCGGAAACCAATGACTTTCGTCGTCACCGAAAACTGCATCAAGTGCAAATACATGGATTGCGTCGAGGTGTGCCCGGTCGACTGCTTCCACGAGGGCCCGAATTTTCTCGCCATCGACCCCGATGAGTGCATCGATTGCACCCTGTGCGAGCCGGAGTGTCCGGTCGAGGCGATCTTTTCCGAGGAGGAGCTGCCTGCCGGTCAGGAGCAGTTCAAGCAGCTGAATGCCGAGCTCGCCAAACAGTGGCCGGTGATCACCGAGAAGAAGGATGCGCCCGCCGACGCCAAGGAATGGGAAGGCAAGCCGGAGAAACTGAAGCTCCTCGAGCGCTAACCCACCCCAGGAAATCGCGCGGCTAGTTACTCTTGCCGCCGTCCTTCAGGTGCTGTGCCAGCACATCGGGCGGCACATAGCCGGGCAGCATCTCGCCGTCGGGCATGACGATCGCCGGCGTCCCCTCGAGCGCGAACTGCTGGCCGAGCGCATAGCTGCGCGCCACCGGGTTTCCGGTACAGGGCTTGGCCTTCAGCTCCTCCCCGAGCTTCGCGCGCGTCAGCGCCGCGGCCCGATCGCCCGAACACCACACCTGCTCTGCCTTGGTCCATGCCACGGTGTTTGGACCGGTGCGCGGATAGAGCAGGTAGCGCACGCGGATGCCGAGATGATTGTAGACGGCGATCTGGCTGTGCAGCTTGCGGCAGTAGGGACAGTCGACGTCCGTGAACACGGTGACCGTGTATTTCGGGTCCTTGGGACCGAAGATCACCATCTCGCTCTCAGGGAACGCGCTGATCGCCTTGACGCGCAGCTCGCGCCGGCGCTGCTCGGTGAGATTCTTGTCGCTGGCGAGCTCGACCAGATCGCCGGTGAAGGCGTACTTGCCATCGGCGGTCACGTAGACCACATCGGCGCCGCGCGTGAGCTCATAGATGCCCGCTACGGCCGTGGCACGCAGCTCATCGGGACGCGCGCCGGCGATGTGGGACGCGACCTCGACACGCGGGTCCTTGGCGGGCGCCGGCTGTGCCGCGGGCGCCGGCTGCGCCGCGGGCGCCGGCTGCGCCATCGACTGCTGTGCCGGCACGGCACCGGCCACGCCGCACAGCGCGAGCAACACTAGCAACCTGCTGACAAACATGAGTGACCTTCGCCGCTTAGGGAGTTGGACCGCCACGGCCGCACGAGGTTCGGCTTTCGGAGCGCCGCACGGTCGGTGTGTGAGTCTAGCACGCGCGCCCTACCGGCCGCCGGTGTGGCCAGCGCCGAGGGTTCCTCAGCCGCGCGGATGATGCTGGGCGTGGAGCTCTTTGAGGCGCTCGCGCGCGACGTGCGTGTAGATCTGCGTGGTGGAGAGGTCGCTGTGCCCGAGCAGCATCTGCACCACGCGCAGGTCGGCGCCGTGATTGAGCAGGTGCGTTGCGAATGCATGGCGCAGGGTATGCGGCGAGAGTTCCTTGGCGATGCCGGCCTTGCGCGCGTAGCGCTTGATGATGTGCCAGAAGGCCTGGCGCGTCATGCGGTCGCCGCGGCGGGTCGGGAACAGGTAATCGGTCTGCCGCTCGAGCAGGATCTCACCACGCGCGCCGCGGCTGAACTCCTTCAGCGCGCGCATCGCTTCCTCGCCGAGCGGTATGAGCCGTTCCCGGTCCCCCTTGCCGAGGATGCGGATGACGCCCTGGTTGAGGTTGATCTGCCCCTGCCGCAGGTTCACCAGCTCCGAAACGCGCAGCCCGGTGGCATACAGCACTTCCAGCATGGTGCGGTCGCGGTTGCCGAGCGGGTCGCTGACGACCGGCGCCGACAGCAGCGACTCGACCTCTTCCTCGGTGAGCGAGCGCGGCAGCGAGCGGCCGATCTTCGGCATCGCGATCTGCGCGGTGGGATCCTCGCGGATGACGCCCTCGCGCATGAAGTAACGGAAGAAACGCCGGAAGCTCGAGAGCTGCCGCGCGGTGGAGCGCGGCCGGGCGCCGGCGCGTACCCGCCAGGCGATGAACTCCTGCAGCTCCGCACGCGTCGTGCGCATGATCGGCGTGTTGCGCTCGGCGAGCCAACGCGCAAGCGCCGTCAGGTCGGCGCGGTAGGCCGCCAGAGTGTTCGGCGACAGGCCCCGTTCCATCCATACCGCATCGAGAAAGCGCGAAACGGCGGGGTCGGAGGAATCGGTGTTGGCGGTCACGGCGATGGCGGCGTTCGACAAACCTGGTCTCGCTGGAGAGCGTAGCTTTACGACCACGCACTTGGCGGTCTAGAAGCCCCGGCCTCCCCGGTAATGTGGTGCCTGAGTATGGTGAGCCCGGGCCTCCGATCGACGTGACCACCTTCACATCTGCACTCCAGCATTAACATAAAGAGAACCGGTTCACACTTCGCCGCGATCACCGCAACAGCTTTACCCTGCCGCCACCTTGAAAACCCCCTCCTTGCCGTATGCGTTACTGCTTGGCCCGGTGCGCGCCGGATACGCCCTGTGGGCACTGCTCGCGTTCCTGACGGCCGGAATGGCCGCGCTGGTGCTGCTCGTGGTGCTGCCGGGCGTCGAGCGGCGGCGGGCCGCGGCACGCGGCGCGGCCCGCACCTACCTGCGTCTCGCGGGGCTCCCGCTCACCGTGAAGTTCCCGGAGCGGCTGCCGACCGGGCAATGCGTGGTGGTCTGCAACCACGCGAGCTACCTCGACGGCATCGTGCTGACCGCGGCGCTGCCGCCGCGTTTCGCCTTCGTGATCAAGCGCGAGATGGCCCGCGTGCCCGGCGCGGGTGCGGTGCTGCGGCGGCTGGGCTCAGAGTTCGTCGAGCGTTTCGATCGCCAGCGCGGGGCAAGCGATACGCGGCGGATGTTGCGCAACGCCTCGCAGGGGCAGTCGCTGGTGTTCTTCCCCGAAGGCACCTTCACGCGCACACCGGGGCTGCTGAAGTTCCACACCGGCGCCTTCGCCACCGCGGCGCGCGCCAGCTGTCCGCTGGTGCCGGCGGTGCTGCGGGGAACACGCCGCGCGCTGCCGCCGAGTGGCGCGCTGCCTCGGCCGGGGCCGCTAGAGATGGAGCTGCTGGCGCCGCTGACGCCCCCACCCGCCGCCGGCGAGCACGCCGCGCCCGAGCTGCGCGATCGCGCCCGGGCCGCGATGCTCGCGGCGCTTGGGGAGCCGGATCTCACATGTTGCGACGATACTGACCCCCCACCTGGTACAGCGCCCGCGAAATCTGCCCGAGCGAGCAGACCTTGACGCACTCCATGAGCTCGGCGAACACGTTGCCGCCGCTCGCCGCCACCTGCTGCAGTTGCGCCAGCCGTTCGGGCGCGCGCTGCGCATTGCGCGCCTGGAAGGCGCGCACCGCGGCCACCTGATCCTGCTTCTCCTCCTCGCTCGAGCGGATCAGCTCCGCGCCCTTGTGCTCCTCCGCGGCATCCGCGCCGGACAGAAAGGTGTTGACTCCGACAATCGGCAGCGAGCCGTCGTGCTTGCGCGTCTCGTAGTAGAGCGATTCTTCCTGGATCTTGCCGCGCTGGTACATGGTTTCCATGGCGCCGAGCACGCCGCCGCGCTCCGACAGCGCCTCGAACTCGCGGTACACCGCCTCCTCCACCAGGTCGGTCAGATAGTCGATGGCGAACGAGCCCTGCCAGGGGTTCTGTATCTTGTTCAGGCCGAGCTCGCGATTGATGACGAGCTGGATGGCGACGGCGCGGCGCACGCTCTCCTCGGTGGGCGTGGTGAGCGCCTCGTCGTAGGCGTTGGTGTGCAGGCTGTTGCAGTTGTCGAACAGCGCGTACAACGCCTGCAGCGTGGTGCGGATGTCGTTGAAGGCGATCTCGCGCGCATGCAGGCTGCGGCCCGAGGTCTGCACGTGGTACTTGAGCATCTGACTGCGCGCCGAGCCCTGATAGCGCTCGCGCATGGCGCGCGCCCAGATGCGGCGCGCGACGCGCCCGATGACCACGTACTCCGGATCCATGCCGTTGGAGAAGAAGAACGACAGATTGGGCGCAAAGTCATCGATCTGCATGCCGCGCGCCAGGTAGTACTCGACGATGGTGAAGCCGTTGGCGAGCGTGAAGGCGAGCTGCGAGAGCGGATTCGCGCCGGCCTCGGCAATGTGGTAGCCGGAGATCGACACCGAGTAGAAGTTGCGCACGCGCTGCGCGATGAAGTACTCCTGCACGTCGCCCATCATGCGCAGCGCGAATTCGGTGGAGAAAATGCAGGTGTTCTGCGCCTGATCCTCCTTGAGGATGTCGGCCTGCACGGTGCCGCGCACCGCCTGCAGCGCCTGTGCGCGGAGGCGCTCGTAGGTGGCGCGCTCGATGAGCTCATCGCCGCTCACCCCGAGGAGCCCGAGCCCCGAGCCGTCGTGGTGCGGGGGGGACGCGCCCTTGTAGGCGGGCGGCGGCAGCCCGCGCGCGGCCTCCGCGGCCCGCAGCGCGGCGATCTTCTCCTCGGCCGCGGCCCAGCGCCCTTCCGCGCGCAGGAAGCGCTCGACCTGCTGATCGATCGCGGTGTTCATGAACATCGCGAGGATGATCGGCGCCGGGCCGTTGATGGTCATGGACACCGACGTCGCCGGATCGCACAGATCGAAGCCCGAGTAGAGCTTCTTCATATCATCGAGGGTCGCGATCGACACCCCCGAGTTGCCGGTTCTGCCGTAGACATCCGGGCGCGTGTCCGGATCCTCGCCATAGAGCGTGGTGGAGTCGAACGCCGTCGAGAGCCGCGGGCCGTGGCCGTGCGCGAGGTAGTGGAAGCGCCGATTGGTGCGCTCGGGTCCGCCCTCGCCGGCGAACATGCGCGTCGGATCCTCCTCCTCGCGCCGGTACGGATAGACGCCGCCGGTGTAGGGGTAAGCACCCGGCAGATTCTCGGTGAGGATGAAGTGCAGCAGCTCGCCCCAATCCTTGAGGCGCGGCAGCGCGAGCTTCGGAATCCGCGAGCGCGACAGGCTCTCGCTGTAGTTCTCGCCCGCCACCTCGCGGCCGCGCACCAGGTACGAATAGGTGGGCTCGCTCGCCGCACGGGCGCGCTCGGGCCAGGCCTTGAGCTCCGCCAGCGCCTCCGGACCGATCTCATCGAGCGCGCGGTTGTAGGCGCCGCGCAGCTCGCGCAGCGTGGCATCGGCTGAGGCGTCGCTGAGCGCCTCCGAGGGGTAGCGCCCGAGCGGCTCCGGCGAGCGCGCATCGCGCAGCGCCTGCAGCGACTCGTACGCACCGTATGCGCGCCGCGCAGCCTCGACCTGCGCCTCGATGCGCGTGCGCGTCGCGCGGCCGCCCTGGGCGATCTCCGCGAGGTAGCGGGTGCGCGCGGCCGGAATCAGCGGCGCACGCCGGCTGAGCTCCGTGATACCGGGGTCGGCGAGCGCAAAGGAGCCCTTGCCAATGTGCTTCTGCGCGAGCGTGGCGCAGATCGCGGCGAACAGGCGATTGACGCCCGGATCGTTGAAGCGGCTGGCGATGGTCGGAAACACCGGCAGCTCTGCATCGCCGAGGCGGGCGCGGTCGGGATGGTTGCGCCGCCACTGCTTGCGTACATCGCGCAGGCTGTCCTCCGCGCCGCGTTTCTCGCTCTTGTTGAGCACGATGAAGTCGGCGAAATCCAGCATGTCGATCTTCTCGAGCTGGCTCGCCGCACCGTACTCGCTGGTCATGACGTACAGCGACAGGTCCACGAGATCGACGATCTCGCTGTCGGACTGGCCGATGCCGGCGGTCTCCACGAGCACCAGGTCGAAACCGGCCGCCTGGTAGAGTGCGATCACGTCCTTGAGCACCGCGGCAGTCGCGAGGTGCGCGCGCCGTGTAGCGAGCGAGCGCATGAAGATGCTCTCGGCGGAGAGGCTGTTCATGCGAATGCGATCGCCGAGCAGCGCGCCACCGCTGCGCCGCCGCGTCGGATCCATCGCCACCACCGCCACCTGCAGCTCGGGGAAGTGCCGCACGAGGCGCGCGAGCAGCTCATCGGTGAGACTCGACTTGCCGGCTCCGCCCGTGCCGGTGATGCCGATGACCGGCACCTGAGCTCGCGAGCGCGCCAGCGCGCGCCGGATCTGCTCGACCTGCGTGCCACCGGCGCCCTCGTAGTCGGCGCCCTCGAGCACGGTGATGGTGCGGGCGATCAGCCCATGATCGCGGGCATTGAGCGGGCGGAACTCGTAGGGCGGCTTGCGCACCGCAGCGATGCGGGCGAAGACATCGTCGATCATTCCGCCGAGCCCGAGCCGCCGGCCATCCTCGGGGGTATAGATCTTCTCCACCCCGTAGCGCTCGAGCGCCTCGATCTCGTGCGGCGCGATGGTGCCGCCGCCGCCGACCACCACGCGCACGTGCTCGTAGCCGCGCTCGCGCAGCATGTCGACCATGTAGGTGAAGTATTCGTTGTGCCCGCCCTGGTAGGAGCTGACCGCGATGGCGTCGGCGTCCTCG
>Ga0306920_100011219_pt1 | contig 12077 bp, 10 predicted proteins | sample flu12Cox44000170_FD_204666 | JGI IMG/M metagenome (GOLD analysis project Ga0306920, IMG submission 204666) | Lab enrichment of tropical soil microbial communities from Luquillo Experimental Forest, Puerto Rico - flux4day.12C.oxic.44.000.170 (v2)... | ecosystem: Environmental > Terrestrial >...
GCGCATATCCGTTCGCTGCAAGCCGGTCATTTGATGGATGTCGAGACCAGCGATCGGCACACCGTCAAGCCGTGGTTCAACGGCCGCGTCGACGTGGCGCCGCCGGTCGTCGATCTGACCGCGGAAAGCTTCACCCTTCTTGGCGGCCGCCTGGATTACATCGATAGCGAGCCGGTCGCCGCGATCGTCTATCAGCGTCGCAAACACGTGATCAACTTGTTCGTCGCGCAGCATTTGGGCAAGCGGCATACCCGCACGATCGCTGACAGTATCCAGGGTTATAATGTCCGGCATTGGTCGCAAGACGGGCTCGACTTATGGGCCGTCAGCGACATTGTCGGCGACGAACTGGACGAATTCGTCCAAAAAATCGCAAGCGCGCTGTGACAGCCCTCCCGCGCCTCCTGACTGGTTTCTAGGTTCATTCCCGGCTAAACACTGCCGGCCGCAGGCGGCAAGCCGTCGCCTGGCGGAGGGCAACTTATTCGCCCAGTCAAACGTTTAGCGTCGATCATGGATCAACGCGTCGAGCACGAACGCCGCCCCGATTCCGAGCGCCTTGACACTTCCAAGCTTCAGGCGCCGCCGTCGTTTGAAAAAACGCGGAACAAGAGGTCGTGGCGACAGACTTTTCGCAGACGCCGCCTGTTCGCGCTGTTGCTTGCTCTTGGCGGGCTGATCGGCGCCGCCCTGCTCGTCGCCTGGTGGCTGCACGCCCGCAATTACGAATCGACCGACGATGCATTTATCGATAGTCGCACCGTGCAGATCAGCGCCCAGGTCGCCGGCGCGATTGTCGATGTCCCAGTCACTGACAACCAGCTCGTCGATGCCGGGAGCGAACTGGTTCATATTGACGACCGCGACTACGTCGCCCAGCGCGATCAGGCCCAGGCACAGGTCAAACAGGCGCAGGCGAGCATCGAGAACCTGACTAGTCAAATCGCGGCGCAGCAGGCGAAGGTCGACCAGGCCAATAAGCAGGTGGCGCAGGCGCAGGCGGCGCTCACCTTCGCGCGGCAGCAAGCCGAGCGCTATCAGCAGCTGGCGAGCAGGGGAAGCGGAACCGTCGAGCAGGCTCAGCAATACGCCTCAAGCCTGCAGCAAAGCGATGCCGGGCTCGCGGCCGCGCAGGCCAATGCAACCGCGACGGAGAAGCAAATTGCCGTCTTGCAGGCCCAACGCGATCTTTATTTTGGCCAGTTGGCGCAGGCGCACGCGACCCTCGAACAGGCGCAAGCCAATCTGGCACGAACGATCATCACGGCGCCGGTTGCGGGCCGGGTGACCAAGCTTACCGCGGCCAAAGGCGGCTATGCCGCGGTCGGCCAGACGCTCATGATGTTCGTGCCGCGTGATGTCTGGGTGACCGCCAATTTCAAGGAGACGCAGCTGAGCTTGATGCGCCCGGGCCAGCCGGTGAACATCGCCATCGATGCCTATCCGGGCCGCACCTTTGCCGGCCATGTCGACAGCGTGCAGTCCGGCAGCGGCACGGCGTTCAGCCTGTTGCCGGCGGAAAATGCCACCGGCAACTACGTCAAGATCGTGCAACGCGTGCCGGTGAAAATCGTCTTCGATAAGCCGCCCGATGTTCTGTTGGGCCCAGGCATGTCGGTCGTGCCGACGGTGAAGGTGCGATGAGCGATCAGGCCGCGGCTGGCGGCTGGGATGCTAGCCGCTCGGCCGCGGGCGATCGCAATCCCTGGCTGGTCGCGATCGTCGTTTCGATCGCCACCTTCATGGTGGTGCTCGACACCGCAATCGCCAACGTGTCGCTGCGTTATATCGCCGGGAGCCTCGCCGCCAGCGTCGACGAAAGCACCTGGGTTGTCACCACCTACCTGATCGCCAATGCCGTGGTGCTGCCCGCCAGCGGCTGGTTGTCGAACGTGATCGGGCGCAAGCGCTTCTACATGCTGTGCGTCGCGTTGTTCACCGGCAGCTCCTTGTTGTGCGGGCTGGCGCCTAGTCTGAGCGCGCTGATTTTTTTCCGCATCCTGCAGGGACTCGGCGGCGGCGGCATGCCGACCAGCGAGCAGGCGATTTTGGCCGATACCTTTCCGCCGCACAAACGCGGCCAGGCTTTTGCCCTCTACGGCGTCGCGGTGATTGTGGCACCCACGGTCGGCCCGACCTTGGGGGGCTGGATCACCGACAATTTTTCCTGGCATTGGATTTTCTTTATCAACGTGCCGATCGGGCTCGTTTCGCTGGCACTGGTGCATTGGCTGGTCGAGGAGCCGGAAACGCTCGAGCGTGAGCGCCGCGAACGCCTGGCCGGCGGCCTGAAGGTCGATTGGGTCGGCTTCGCATTGATCGCGATCACGCTGGGCAGCCTCGAAGTCGTGCTCGACCGCGGTCAGATCGAGGACTGGTTCAAATCCGACACCATCATCCTGTTCACGGTAGTGGCCGCCGCTTCATTCCTTATGTTCCTGCCGTGGGAGATCAATCACGACGAGCCGATCGTCGAGCTGCGCCTGTTGTTTCGCCGCCAATTCGGCATGGCCTTTGTGGTGATGCTGATGGTGGGCGCGATCCTGTTCGGTTCGAACCAGATCATGCCGCAGCTGTTGCAGACCACTTTCCCCTATACCGCCATGCTGTCGGGGCTGGCGATGATGCCCGGCGGGTTAGCCATGCTGGTCGTGATGCCGATCGCCGGCCAGGTCACCGGCCGGTTCCAGCCGAAATACCTGATGGTGCTTGGTCTCGTCGGGATCGCGCTGTCGATGTGGTATTCGACCACGCTCACGCCGAACGCAAGTTTCGATTATTTCGCCTGGGTTCGGATCTTACAGGTAGTCGGTCTGCCGTTCTTGTTCATTCCGATCAATACGGTTGCTTACGACGGGCTGCCTCCGGACAAGACCAATCAGGCCTCGGCGCTGATCAACGTTGCCCGCAATCTCGGCGGCAGTATCGGCATTTCGCTTGCCAACGTGGTGCTGGTGCAGCGGGAGCAATTCCATCAATCGCGCTTGGTTGAAAATACCACGCCAAGCTCTCCAATCTTTCATTCCACAGTGCAGCAGTTGACCCATTATTTCACCGCGCACGGCGTTTCCGCGGCTGACGCCGCCGGCAAAACGATGGCGTTGATCGGCCAGATGATCCAGACGCAGGCGACCATCCTGGCTTACATTGACGTATTTCATCTTTGCGCGATCGTGGCGGCATCGATGATCCCTCTGGTCCTCATCCTCGTTCGGCGCATCAATATGCGGCCATCGTCCACCGCTGCGATCGGGCATTAATGAACGCAGAAGCCGCGACTCCCCCACCCGGCCTTGTTTGCTAAGTTATTTGAGCCGCTCTTTGGCCCTTGGCATCGAGGAATCAGGGATAGGGATGAAACGGAACGCCATCCAACGCGGCTTGCTGATCGCCGTGGCGGCGTCCCTTTGCGCCGCAGCGCCGGAGCCGGTCAGAATCGACGTCGCGATGGTCGACTATCGGTTCTCTCCGGACCATCTGAACCTTGAGCATGGCGTGCACTATCGGCTGCACCTCGAAAACCGCGGCAAGGAGACCCACGAGTTCACCGCCCCGGTCTTTTTCGCCGCGGCGAAGCTCGACAATCCGGAAGCGCTCAACCGCGAACGCACCGAAGTCGTCGTGCAGCCCAGCGAAACTAAAGATATATTTCTCACCCCCGGCGCGCCGGGAGCCTATGACCTGCGCTGCGGCGACCATGACTGGGATGGCATGGTGGGGGGCATCACCGTGCGCTGACGCGCCGCCGCTCCTGCGCGCGTTTTTCCGCGCTGGCCGACAAAGCTGCCGAAAATTGGGGCGCCAACCGGGCGTCATGCTGGCGGGACTGCGCGCAAGGCTTTGCCGCCGTGCGGCAGCAAGGAGCGCCAAGCATCGGAAAATTCTCGCTGATCGTGCCCACCGGGCGCGCGTGCGCCGAAATGTCATTTACTCCCTAAAGCGCGGCACCAATCTTGCTTGATGTGCGTTATCGGTACGGCTGTGGGGCAAAGCAGCGCAAGAGTGGAAGAAAGGAGCCGCCAAATGTGTGACTTTAGCCTTCAAAGCGTGCGGTCGCGGCCCGCCAAAGTGGCAGACAGACTCGTCACGCGCGATTTCGGCACCGGAACGCGTGGATTTTCGGCGTCGGATGACCCCCGACTGGCGGTATGCATCCGCCCCGGAACGGAGCTTGCTTTCGCGAATGACGTCGCGTGCCTGCCTGCTGGCCTGCTCGGCTGGAAGACCAAAACGATCAATCACCGAACGGCCATCTTCAGGCAGGTCAACAAAGACAAGATGGCGGCCCATCACGACGCCCTCGAATTTCCCGATGGCCGCATCGTCCTGTTGACCCTTTTGTGTGAAGGCCAAGCCGCGACCGTGCTGCAACTGCCGGCGCAGCCCACCAGCGCGGAAGAGGCGCGGGAACAAGAACGCGTCAACTTTGTCGGTTGAACCGTTTCGTCGGTTAAATCGCCGGCGCGCTCGGTCAAAATGAGCCCGGCCGCTCTCGGGCGGCCGGCGGCTCTGCGACTCAAACCAGTAACTACGGCCGGCGGACAAGCTGCCGCCTCGTTGCATGTGGAATGGACGCGCCCCCGCGTCTGTCGCGGGATGCCTACGAGCGAATTGCGGCGTGACACGCAGCTAACAGCCGTGGGAGATTGCCATTGTGCCTTTTCGTCGGGCACTGCCCGATCGCTGAATTTTCGCTTATTTGTTCGTGACCCCCGCGCGATGCAATGAATGAATCCCTAGATCCGTCGCAGGCTGCCGCTCGCGTCGCGCCGCAACCCGCCACTCCGCCGGCAGCGACCGAACCAGGTCCAGCCGTTGACGCTCGCGGCCATGATTCGGCCGCGACTACGCCGCTGGTGCCGAGCGCCGGTTCGCAGTTCCTGAGAGTTTTTCCACCGATCATGCTGCCGATGTTCCTCGCGGTCGCCGATCAGACGATCGTGGCTACGGCGCTTCCGGCAATCGCTTCGAGTCTGGGCGATATTGAGCGCGCCTCCTGGGTGGTCGTCTCCTATTTGATCGCAAATACCATCGCGGCGCCGGTCTATGGTCGGCTCGGCGACACCTTTGGCCGGCGGCTGATGATGTTCGTGGCGCTCGGCATCTTCGTGGCCGGATCGGTGCTGTGCGCCTTGGCCCCAACCATCTTGATGCTGACAGCCTTTCGCGTGGTGCAGGGCTTCGGGGGCGGCGGCCTCATGACCTTGTCGCAGGCGCTGATCGGCGAAGCGATCCCGCCGCGCGAGCGCGGCCGCTACCAAGGCTATCTCGCCGGGATAGCGGTCAGCTCCAACACTTTCGGACCGGTCGCCGGCGGGTATCTCACGCAGGCGTTCGGCTGGCAGTCGATATTTCTGATCAACATACCGCTCAGTCTGCTCGCGGTCCTATTCGTGTTTCGCATCCCGCCGCGCCAAGGCGACCGCCGCCGCACCATGTTCGATGCGCCAGGCCTGGTCCTGTTCATCTTCTTTGTTGGCCCGGTGATCCTTGCGCTCGAACAGGTGCAGCGCATGCAGTTGAGTGCGCTCCCCATCGCGCTCGGACTGTTGGCCTTGGGACTTATTTCCCTTGGCCTGTTGAGCTGGCAGGAAAGAATCACCACCTCCCCACTCATTCCGCCGCGCCTGTTCAGACAGCCGTCGATCTGGCGGGCCGACGCCATGGCCGCCTGTCACGGCGCCGCGCTGGTGTCGCTGATCACTTTTCTGCCGATCTATCTGCGCGCGGTGCGCGGCGCCTCGCCCGCGGAAACCGGATTGATATTGCTGCCGCTCACGGCCGGCATCGGCATCGGCTCGATGTTCACCGGACAGATGGTGACCAGGACCGGCCGCACCGCCGTGTTCCCCACCTATGGACTGATGGCGGCGACGGTTGGACTGGTGGCGATCGCCTTTGTGGCGCCGCTGATGTCGCCCACGCAGCTGGCGTGGTCATTCTGCGTGATCGCTTTGTTCATGGGCACCGTCATGGGCGTGGTGCAAGTGACCGTGCAGGCTGTGTCGGGGCCCCGGCTGCTCGGCACCGGCGCCGCCATGGTGCAATTTTCCCGTTCGGTCGGCGCCGCCGTGGGCACCGCTTCGGTCGCCGCAATCCTGTTTTCAATTTTATCCGCGACCGACCGCGGCACGGCGAACCTGTTCGGCAGCATCATCGAACAAGGACCCGACGTCCTTGCCAGCCTCGCGCCGGCGCAGCAGAGCGCGGTTCAAGCGCAGATCGGCGAGGCTTTCCGCGCCGCCTTTCTCACCGTCGCTGCTTTCACCGGCCTCGGTACCGTGCTGGCCTGGACCTTGCCGCTGCGGCGGCTCTAGCCCCGATCCTCACTTGCATCGCCTGGCAGATTTCGGGCGTTTCTTCACTGACGTGTTGAGCGGTCGGCGGCCTTGAGAGGTTCCGGACGAAGAACTCGTGGCCGATGTCATTACCACTCGCGATTGTGGCGCTTTCGCCGCTGTTGCGGCGTATCTACATCCAGCAGTTCTGGATTGCAGGTCGCGGCACCGCTGGAGGGCGGGATCAACACCAATCCAGGCGCCGGGGGCGCATGGATATGGTCGCCGGTGATCGAATACCCACCGCCGGCCAACGATTCAGCTCCAGGTTTTCGTACTGGCAACCGCTCAACGCCAAATCGAAATATGCGGTGGGCGATCAAGTTGAAATTCTCTACAGCCCGCGAAATCCATCGCGCTTCGTCCGCGATAGCTGGAATAGTGGGATCATGTACCTTGTCCTGACAATCCTCATCGGCTTCCGTGATCGTCTCCGCTGCCACATCGCGAACCCCGCGTGGCTGACGGTATGCACTAACGAGCGCCATGCCATTGCAGCCTGCGCTTCGCCACGGCAAACTCTGCTGCGATGGGTGATGGGCCGCGCCATCAGCGGTTCGGATGACAATGACGCAGCCAACAATTGCGTGACGCAGCGCGTCCGGGACAAAGCCGCGATGACCAAGATCATCCTGACCCGGCACGGTCATGTTGAAGGCATCAAGCCCGAACGCTTTCGCGGGCGCGAGCCACTGCAACTCACCCCGCGCGGAGTGGCGGAAGCGAGCGCGCTGGCGGCCGAGCCACATCTACACCAGCCCGATGGGTCGCTGCATCGCCACTGGAGCAGCCATTGCGCGCGCGACCGGCACGCCTTCAAAAACCTGCGAAGACCTCAACGATATCGATTACGGCGCCTGGCAATTCAAAACCTTCGCTGAGACCAAGGCGCAATACCCTGCGCTGTTCGCGGCGTGGTTCGCCACGCCGCACTTCGTGCGTTTCCCGAACGGAGAATCGCTGCAGGATCTGGCCGCCCGGACAGCCAATGCGCTACGCATGGTGCTGGCGCGCCATCCCGGCGACACCGTCGTGCTGGTCGGCCATGATAGCGTGAACCGCGCGATCCTGCTCCAAATCCTGGAACAGCCGCTCTCGGCCTATTGGCGCCTGGCGCAGGAGCCGTGCTGTATCAACGAGCTCGATGTGAGCGTAGCCGAGGCATGGGTGCGCAGCATCAATGCAACCCAGCATCTCGAGGTCGTTGCCGTGGACCATGATGAGCAATGACGCAATCGTCCAAGCGGAGTTGACCGCCATGGCCGCGCCGTTCGTCGGCCGTTCGGTGGCGCGACTGGAGGACGGACCCTTGGTCCGCGGCCAGGGCCGCTTTGCGGCGGATATTTCGTTTGCGCACCAAGTCTATATGCGCGTGGCCCGCTCCGCGCGTGCACATGGCCGTATCGTCGCGGTCGAATCCGCGGCTGCGCAAGCGCGCGCCGGAGTGATCGCGATATGGACCGCGGCCGACGTTGCCGATATCCCGCCGATCGACTTCCGGCTCACCCGCATCGAGGGGCTCGAACCCTATCGTCAACCGATCCTCGCCCGCGGGCGCGTGCGCTATGTCGGTGAGCCGGTCGCGGTCGTGTTCGCGACCGACCCCTACGCCGCCGAAGACATAGCCGATCTAGTGACAATCGAGGTCGACGATCTGCCGGAAGTCATGACCGCCGATGCGGCGCCGGTCGAATTCTCCGCCGGCCATTCCACCGAGGCGGCCGTGGTCCGCAAAGGTTACGGCGACGTGGCGGCGGCGTTTGCCGCGGCGCACGCAACGGTGACGCTTGAGCTTAAGATCGGGCGGCACTCGGGGGTGCCGATCGAAACCCGCGGCGCCATCGCATGCTACGACCCGGCGCGCGACGTGCTCAAAATGTACGGCGCCGCCAAGGTGCCGCATTGGAATCGCGATGCGCTGGCGCGCATGCTGGACCGACCTACGTCATCGGTGCAGCTGCATGAAGGCCATACCGGCGGCGGCTTCGGCGTGCGCGGCGAGCTCTATCCCGAAGACGTGCTCGCCTGTCTCGGCGCGCTCCGGCTGCGCCGTCCGGTGAAATGGATCGAGGATCGGCGCGAGCATCTGATCGCCACCAATCATTCCCGCGAGCAGCAGTATCGCGTCCGAGCGGCGGTCGATGCCGAAGGCCAGCTACTCGCGGTCGACGGCGAGTTCTTGCACGATCAGGGCGCGTATGTGCGCACCCATGCGGTGACGGTGCCGGACCTCGCCGCGACCATGCTGCTCGGGCCGTACCGTGTCGGCGCCTATGGCATGGCCGGCCGCGTTCGGCTGACCAACAAGACCCCGTGTGGGACCTATCGCGCGCCGGGACGCTTCGAGAGCACGTTCGTGCGCGAGCGGCTGATGGATGCGATCGCCGCGCAGCTCGGGCTTGATGCCGCCGAAGTACGGCGCCGCAATCTCATCCCGGCGGCGGCGATGCCCTATGCCCGTCATCTCGACACGCTCGGCACTGAGATGACGTATGACTCCGGCGACTATGCCGGACTGCTCGACAAGGCGCTCGCCGCGGCCGAGTGGCAAGCAATCCGCGATGCTCTCAAACGGCGGCGCGCCGCCGGTGAGACGGTCGGCGCCGGCTTTGCCATGTTCGTCGAGAAGAGCGGACTGGGACCATTCGACTGCGTCCATGCCGCTGTCGACGCCGCGGGCACGATCGAAATCGTCACCGGCGCCACGTCGGTCGGACAAGGCATGGAGACAGTGCTGGCGCAGATCTGCGCCGACGAACTCGGCCTGGACTATCGCCAGGTCCGCGTCGTCCACGGCCAGACCGACCGCATCGCCTACGGTATGGGCACTTTTGCCTCACGGGTGACGGTGATGGCCGGAGAAGCGACCCGGCGCGCAGCGGCGAAGCTGCGTGCCAAGGCGCTCGCCGCCGCCGCGCAACTCCTCCAATCACCGGCCGAGGCGCTCGAACTTTTCGGCGGCAGGATCGTGCGCAAACAGGCGAGCCAAGGACCGTCGGTGAGCCTCGGCGAGATCGCGGCCGCGCTCAAACCGGGATCGAAGTTTCTCGGCGACGCTACGCCCGGGCTCGCGGCCGACGGCTGGTTCGAGTCGATCCATATGAACTATCCCTACGGCATCCATTTCGCCGTGGTCCGGATCGATCGCGCCACCGGCGCGGTGACTGTCGAGCGCTATTTCGTCGCCTATGACATCGGCAAAGCGGTCAACCCGATGCTGGTGGAGGGGCAGATTGTCGGCGGGGTGGCGCAGGGTCTCGGCGGCGCACTGTTCGAGGAATTTCGTTATGACCCGGGCGGCGAGCCGATCAGCGCGACTTTCGCCGATTACCTGATGCCCACGGCGCGCGAGATTCCGCCGATCGCGGTGCTGATCAGCGAGGACGCGCCGAGCCCGCTCAATTCGCTTGGGCTCAAAGGCGCCGGCGAAGGCGGCGCCAATGCCGTCGGCGCCGCGATCGCCGCGGCGATCGACGACGCGCTCGGTCAACCGGGCGCGGTGACCGAGCTTCCGGTCACGCCGCAGCGGCTGCGCGAGCTGTTGCGCGGAGCGCCGGCGCGCCGATCGACATAGATTTAGTTGTCGGACAGGTCACGTATCCGCGGCGATGAAATGCGTCACCTTCGGATTGCCGGAGCGGTCGAAGCGCCGCAGCTCTTCCTGCAGCAGGCGATCGGCCTGGGTGACGCGCTCATGCTGGCGCAAATGCTCCATCCACGATTCGATCAAAAATGTCTCGATCATCCGGCAAGGATGCGCGGTGTCTTCGAATACACCCCAGGCATAGGCGCCGTCGCGGCGGCGCTCATGTTCGAGGCGCGCCAGCGTTTCGAGAAACGGTTCGCGGTCGTGCGGGCCGATGCGGTATTCGACCGTGACCAGGACCGGGCCGCGGTCTTGTTCGATCGGCTGCGCGGTCAACGGCGCCGGCCAGTGCATCGACGGCGACAGATCGATGCTCGCGCCGGTTTGCAGTTTCCAGCGCCAGGTCAGCGCGATGGCGGCGATGGCACCTGCGGCGGCCAGAAAATGCGCATTGGCGAGGCCCACAACAACCGCCACCTCGCCCCAGGCGGCGCTGCCAAGGGTCAAGCAGCCGAAAAACACGGTGGTGTAGAGCGCAAGTCCCCGCGCCCGCACCCAATCCGGCAGCGCTACTTGCGCCGAGACGCTCATCGTCGCCAGGGCGCCGATCCATGACGCGCCAGCGAGAGCAAGCGCCATGGCCGGCTCACGGGCAAGACCATAAAGCACCATGGCCACCGCCTGGCCCAGCGCACCGAGCGCCATCAGCCGATCGGCGCCCAATTTCCCTTTGAGCCATGGCAGCAAGAATGCGCCGGCGACCGCGCCGACCCCGATTGCTCCGAGCAGCACGCCGTAGAGATCCGCTCCGCCGCCGATTTGCTCGCGGGCGACCAGCGGCAGCAGCGCCCAATACGCGCTGGCGAACAGGAAAAAACCGGCGGCGCGGATCAGCGTCGCCTGTCGTCCTTGGGGACGAGATAAGTCACCACCGCCTGCCACGCCGGCACCGTCATCGCGCCAGACGCGCCGATCAGAAATGTGAAGACGAACAGGTTGATGGGCGTCGCCCAGCCCAGCCCAATGATCACCGCATAGATCGCGGAAACGATGGTAGTGATCGTTTCCACCACGATCAGGAATTTGCGCTTGTCGAAAATGTCGGCAAGCGCGCCGGCCGGAATCGCGAACAGACAGATCGGCAGGCTCGCCGCCGCCTGCACCAGCGCGACGATAAAGGGATCGGGATTAAGCGAGGTCATCAGCCAGCCGGAGGCCGCGCTGTACATCCAGCCGCCGACATTGGAGACAAGCGTCGCCGTCCAGATCACCCTGAATGCCGAATGGCGGAACGGCGCCGCGAAGGATATCGGGCGGTCCGGCCTATCGGCGGCGGCGCCGCTCATCAGGCCCGCTTGTGCGCGAGCCAGCGGCCGTTCTCAGCGGCGCCGAAAAGCTCCACCAGCGCGGCATTGAACAGGTCCGGCTCTTCGGTGGTGATGGTGTGACCGGAACGCGGAATCACCATCAAACCCGCCGTCGGCGCGGTGCGCTTGAGAAAGACGCTGCCATCGAGACAGGTCTCGTCCTCGTCGCCGACAATGATCAGAAGCGGCACTGAGAATTTCTTCAGGTCCGCTTCCATGTCCCACAAAGTCGGGCGCTTTGCCTGCAGCATCGCCATCGTCAAACCGTGGCCCTTGGCCGAATGTTCGGCGAGCATGCCTACGAACTCGGCGAAGCCGCGGGGATCCTTGTATTTCTGGGTGTGCCGGATTGGCGTATCGGTATAGATCGCGGCCGCAGTCGCCATGTCCTTTTCCAGGAACATTTTCGAATTCTCGGCGGCCTGCGCCCGCATCGCCGCGCGCGCTGCCGGATCGGGGAGCGAACCCCAGCCGCAGCCGGCGGCGGTCACCGAAATACAGCGTTGCGGATGCTTGATCCCGACATGCAGCGCGGTATAGGCGCCCATGGAATGGCCGACGACGTGAGCATTATCAATCTTCAATGCATCCATCAGCGCGATGACGTCCGCGCGGGCGGCGTCCTGCCCGTAACGCGCGGGATCGTCCGGAATGTCGGACGGCGGATAGCCGCGCTGACTATAGGTGACGCAGCGATAGGCGCGCGAGAAGCGCCGCATTTGCGGCTCCCAGGTGCGGTAATCGCCGGCAAATTCATGGACAAAGACGACCGGCGTCCCGGCGCCG
>Ga0306920_100011221_pt1 | contig 12076 bp, 14 predicted proteins | sample flu12Cox44000170_FD_204666 | JGI IMG/M metagenome (GOLD analysis project Ga0306920, IMG submission 204666) | Lab enrichment of tropical soil microbial communities from Luquillo Experimental Forest, Puerto Rico - flux4day.12C.oxic.44.000.170 (v2)... | ecosystem: Environmental > Terrestrial >...
TAGTCACTGCGAACGCAAGAAATGATTGACCAAACGCACTGCCATTTAAGTGCGAGGTTCCACCGATAGCAGTAGAACTCCAATCGACGAGCTCTCGAGCAGAACAAGACATTTTTGGCGAGCGTCGCGGAGCTCGAGGCCCCTTGTTGGCAAGCCGCCGAACGACAAACTCGTCGCTGCCACTATCGAGCGCGCAGAAGGCGAACGTCGCGGACACGCCACGAAGAAGAGCCGCAAAGGCCGTCGCGGCGTTACGAGCGAGCCCTGTGCGCACCCCGATTGCGCGACATCTTCCCTCGCGTTGCCCCTGCGGTGCGGCAGCCGGCGCCCACCGGTCAGGGATCGTGCGCGCCCATGACCACGTGGAGCTGCCTCCGATCAAGAAGATCATCGTCGATACCCGCGACAAGCTGCTCGTGACGCGTCGCGATGTCGAGCCGACCAACGCAATCGCGCGGGCGCTCAGGCCAGCGTGATATCCCGAAAAATTACACGCTTTCGATCGAACTGAAGCGTGAAGGTCTCCGCAGAGCTGTGCTCCATCGTTTAAGTGAGGCCTACAATTAGCACCGACTCGCCATGTTGCTGGGGCTTGCGCTCAGAAAAGCGGAATCTCGCCGACCATGTCCGCGCGAGCGAGCCATGGTGTCTGCTGACCGCCCATCTGTGTCAGCACGGCGGGCTTGATTTGGCTGTAGAGCTCGGTCAGCTCGATCACGCCGTTATGATTGGTATCGATGCCGCTGCGATTGCCGTCGGTGATCGCTTTGACGATAGCACTGGTAAATACGCCGCCGCCCAAGTCCGCTCTCTCGAAGCTTTCCTGCCGCCCCTTGGCCGCGGCCACGACTGTGAAGCGCACCTGGCGCGCATTGAGTGCGTCTGCAATCTCGTCGTTGCTGCCGCCGTTTGGCACGGCGCCCGAGTGGCAGGCGTCGATGAACACGATGATGCGGGCACGGGTCTCGCCGAATGCCTGTGCCAGCTCGTCCCACGACAGCGAGGTTTCCTCAAGTCGCGTCTGGTCGCTCTCCGCCACCAGCAGATAGAGCTTGCCGTCGGGCGCTCGGTAACCGTGCCCGGAGGCGAATAGCATTATCGTATCGTCGGCGGTCGCAGCCTTGGCAAGCGCGCGCAGTCGGGCCGGCAGCTCGGTCTGCAAGCCGATCGAATCGAACAACTCGGTCGTCTTGACGGCTGCATAGTAGCCGCTGTTCTGGCGCTTGACAGCCGACAGGAAGTTGCGTGCGTCGGAGACCGCATAGCGCAACTGCAGATCAGCCGGCATGAGTCGGTAGATGTCGGTACCCACCGCCACTGCGTAAAGGTTGCGCTGACTCAGCCGATCGTCCCGCGGAAGGGCCTCGGCGACGGGCACACTCTCGCTCCCCGAGGCATCGATTACGACCGCTGTCAGCCAACGCGATTGCGCCGGCACCTCGACCGTCTTGCTCAGATCGATCTGCCGATCTTTTATGGCCCACTCGCGCCATAGCTGGCCGTCGATGAACAGGCGCAGCTTGTCGAGGGGCCGCGTTGCACTCGCCGAGATCGCCACTCGTACGCTGCCAGGAGAGCCCACCACCGGAGTGGCCGCGAGCCGCAGGCGCGGCGGCGGCGTTAAGCTCGGTGGAACCGGCGCCGGGGCACCCTCGAAGGCGGCCCTGATCACGTCCGGGCGTTGCAGCGTCTTCGCAAACTGCTTGAAGGGCACATAACCGGGCAGGCTCGGGAACTTCAGAAACACGAATTGGCTGCCTTCATAGGTAGCCACGAAGTAGCCGTCGGCGTCGTAGACCACCAGCTCGTCGTCGATGTAGGCGCCAGACAGGATGTGCTCGCCTGTCGCCATCCGCCAGAAATTCATCTGGCCGTTGCGGGCGGTGGCGATGAACACTTTGACGTCGCTGGTGATTGCAATCGAGCTGGTGATCGTGCCATTAGGCAAGTGTCCATTGAAGAAGATTGCCCGCTCGTTGATCAGGTCGTAGACCAGCGCCCAACGCTCACTATCGTGCAGCCACTGGCCAGAGGCGAGCAGATAACGCTCGGCGACCAAGCTCAGCAGATCGATGTTGGTCGGCCAAGGGTGCCCGAGCGAGAGCGACTGCTCGACGCTTCGGGCGAGCGTGCCGTCGACTGTCAGCCGCGTGCTCAGGTCGATGATGCGCAAGGCACCCGACGGGCCGGCGGCCGGGTTGCCAGAGATGATGTGCAGGTATCGGTCCTGCGGTGTCGACGAGTTGCCGGTTTGGTAATCGGCGTGAGTGAGCCAATACTCGGTGCCACCAATACGCCAGTTGGCTATCTGCCGAACACGTTGCGGGATAATCTTGGTGATCTCGTGCTGCTCATCGACATAGCCGGGAGCCGCGAAGTCGTTGTCACCCGTCTCTGTCAGCATCTGCCGGATGGCTGGCAGCTTAGCGAGTAGCGGCTCGGTGACCAGCGAAGGCTTGTCGTAGGCCTCTTTCCAGGAGAAGGACGTGAGGGGCAAGTCGACGCGGTCGGTCAGGCTCACAGGCACGCCGAGTTGTGCCAGTCGCTGCCAAACATTGCTGGTGCCGGCTGCGCCGGCCCCCGCAGCCGCGCGCGCGATGGTGAGCCGCGCGTCGGCGTCTTGATAGGCCGGTTCCGGTCCAGTACGGCCCAGCTCTGACAGTCGCTTGCGGCCACTGTGCGCGACCCGCAGGGACACGAGCTTGGCAAGTTCGGCGCGGCCCTCGTCGCTCTGAATGCCGAGCGAGCACCTACCGTCATTGCCCAGCGTGCAGGCGTGGCTGAGCCGCAGCGCGTCGCGGTCGAGCTTCCAGGCGCTCCCGTCGCGGACGTCGCGGTTCATCGCCACTTGCGGTATGGGCGCGGGCGGTTTGAACAGGTAGCGGGCGCCGAGCTGCGACAGCATCTCTGCCGAAAGTTTCTCACCAAACGCCGCCTGCTCGGCGTACTTGTTGTCGCCTGGAAACCTCTTGCGGGCGGCCTCTAGCGCCTGTTGCGAGCCGGTCGGTTCGAACAAGCTCGCCCAGCCGCTCTCCTGGCCGAACCAGCGCACGAAGCCGGTATCGAGGCTGACGCTCAGATCGACGCCGATGCCCTGGCAAGCGTGACAACTGGCGTTGGCGCCTCTGCCAGGGCCGTCGACCAAGGTCTGCTGAACGTAGACCCCGCCCCAGCCCCAAAAGCTGAGCGCCAGCACGGCGTCGCCACGGGCCCACGCCGCCACATGCGCCGTCCCCTCGTAGCCCCCGCTTCGGTTGAGACGGGCACTGGACACGACAACCGCATCGGCGAACAGGTCGAGAATCTCGAAGCCCTCGCCCTCGGCAAAGGCACCGATGAAGCGGCTCGAGGGCGAGAAGTTGGGATGGGTTCCCGCGCGTTCGAGAACTATCTCACCCGAGCGCACATCGTGCACACGATAGAACTTGTCGAACACCTGCAGCTCGAACTCTCCCGAGTTCGAGTAGAGCGTCGCGCGCGGCCGCTCGACACCGGCAGCGCTCGTGGCAATCGTGGGGTTGAGCGAATCTCGCACGACGATGATGGGCCTGCCGCCCTCAACGGCAATCTTCAACGAGGACTGCACTCCCGCCAGCACTGTGGGCCGGCGATGCTCGCCCGACGGTGGGACAGCGACGACAAACCAGTCTATGACCTGCGCCCCACCCGAATAGAGCTTGATGTTGAGTTGCCCTGAGGAAACCGGCGGCAAGGCGTGAAGAGGGATGAAGACACGCGTTTGGCCTTTGCGTTCTTCGATACCGTAGGGGCCATTGGTGTCGGGCGAAATGGCAAGAAAGCCGTCGCCGGAGAAGCGCACTCTGGCGCTTGTCGCGAGAACCAGGAACAATGGGGCGCGGCAAGTCGCGACATCCTTGGCCGTGCTTGACCAGCGGAGGCTGACCGGCTCACCGGCTGGCGTGTTCGTACGGCCAATCTCGACCTCGATCTCGGGTGCTGCACGTGTGGCGCTGCAGGCCGCCAAGCCTGCGCGCGGACCCAGGACGACGGCCAGGACAATGCTTAGCCATCCGAGTGCAAACCTGGACATCATCATCGCACCTGCTCAACTGTCATAGTATCAGGGGCAAACCTGCCGTGGCTGCGAGAGGACCGCCACGGGGCAAGATGACCCCTGTGGATGGACGGGCCGTGAGGACCCTACTTCGGATGCCGCACGACGGCGTAGCGGCGGCATGGGTATCGGTTGGTGCCAAGCCTGGCAGCACCGCGGCGAGGGCCTGCGCGCATTGGAGGCGCTCGCATTAAGGCGCAGGCGCTCGTTGCGTCGATCAACTATACGAGCTCAACCTTTCAACCAAGGTGGTAACGTGACTGATAACTAGCAAGCGAGCCCCCGCGATAGCGTACCCGGCAGGGAGTTGGCAACTCGAGCGCGGATTTCGCAGATGGGAGGAATGAGTGAGCGACCGTCAGTTGACGTCCACGCAACGAGCCGCAATGAGATGCCAAGCTCTACACGTTCAAGTCCGGTTACCTGATCGTCGGTCGTTCGGTAACTCCCAAGCAGTGTTTGAGTATTTGGAGCCCATCCACGGTCGAGCGCCCAGTTTTGTGGTTCCGACGCCCTCAGCGCCAGTCCAGAGCTTCGCGGCACTGATGGCCCCACCGGGGTGGTCCTGATGCGGCGTTGGCGTATGCACAGCCCTCCCCTGCGCGAAGCCTGGGCAGTTGTGCGCTCAAGGGATTGCTTCTGATTGCTTCTGGCGATGGTGATCCCCAACGATGTCAGTGATAACTGCCCCCATGACCAAGGCGCCGCCGACAAGTGCATGATTAGGTGGCACTTCCTGAAAGGCCATCCACACCCATAAGGGCATCAGCGGGGATTCCAAAGTCGCGATGAGGGACGCCTGCGCCGACGGCAACAGGCGTGATCCCAGGACAAACAGCGTTAGTCCCATTCCGACCTGCAGGAACCCGAACGCTGCAAACACGAGCAGGTCGCTTGCAGTGAGGCTGGCGATGTGATGGGCGAACGGAACGCTGATGGCGCTGCCCAAGAAATTCGACCAAGCGGCAGCGACCACCATGGGCGTCTGCTTATAGCGACGAAGGGCCACCGTCATGGCTCCTATGGCAAGCACCATGGAACAAGCCAAACAGAGCCCGAGGATGTCCGATGACGTTCCGAGACCACCGACGATGATCACGACACCGCACAGCACCACGAGGCTTGCCAGTAGTGTTGGCAATCCAGGGGCCTCCCGGAGCCATATCCAAGCTATGCCTGCGGCGACGAACGGAAGTGCAGCATTGATAACAGCAACGTTCGCGGCACTGGTGAGCTGCAGAGCAGGAATGAAGCACACCATGCCCATGGTCGAAAGGGACGCGACGAGCCACCCGGATTTCCCCATGCTGACGAAATGGAGGAGACCGCCCCGAGCCCCTGTCAGGAAGATGAAGGCAACTATGCTGCCACCTCCAAACAGCCCTCGCCAAAAGAGGATTGTCCAAGAATCGAAAGGGAGGAGCCGAGTGAAAAAGGGTGCGGTGCTCCACGCCACTGCAGCGGCCGTCACCAGGGCAAGTCCCAAACGATGTTGTGATTGGGGCTGCATTGTCGAAGATGACCCTAAGGCTCCGTTTCAATGAAGCAGGTCTCTGCCTGTGGGAGCTCTCAACTAACACACTCCACCTGACATCGCCTGTCAGGAGACAACAGGCTCACGCAGTCGCGAACTCCTTCGGCAGCTTGAACTGCGCAATCTGATCGCGGGTGTGCGATTGACTCACTGGCCGTCGACAACGTCCTGACGTTGCTGGCCCGCTTTTCACACCAGGAATAGCGAAGGCGCTGGCAAGCTCAACGCATCAACATCACGAGCGAGCTGAAGATGCTCTGCGAGACAGTGAAGGCAGGACGGGCAGCTGCTCGCCCGCAAGGAGCGCCGCCGTGGCTCTGTCACTGCAATGTTGCGGTGAATTGTGGAGGCCCCTGGACGATGGGGCCCCCCGAGCATGAGATGGGAACTACTTTTTGTCGGCCTTCGGCGTCGCTGCCACGCAGGCACCTTTCTTGTCAGCGCCGCCCTTCGGATTCCACTTCATCTTCGCTTTCACGCACTCGGCCTTTGTGCTTGGCGTTGATTGGGCAAAGGCCGTAGGCGAGAGCACAAGCGCTCCAGCAACGGTGGCAGCCATAAGGAACTTCATATCTGTCTCCTTCCGTCTAGCCCCCCGGAGGCGATTGAATGTCTCACGGACGTCGAACGCTTGTCGAGGCCTCCTCCTGCAGCTGCAATTAATCGTGTCCCTATAGCAACAGCTCCGATTACAGGCGGATCGTAGCAGCCTCGCGCTGCGGAAGTCTTTCGCTTTCGCGACGGGCCGTTCGGTCATGCGCTACCTGCTGGGCGCCGTCTGACCGAGGCGACGAGATCCCTCGCGAACGGCGCCCCCGATATTCTGTCAGTGGCCCTCGAAGCCGGTTACGGCTCGCATACGGCTCTCATACGGCTCTCATGAAGCATTCACGCGCGCGTTTCGCGAGCAGCTCGGGGTGACGCCCGAAACCGTTCGCGCGCAACGCCATCTCTAAAACCGCCGCGTTTCAAGAGCGGCAAGCCACTGCCTATTGCCGGCTTGGGAGAGCGTTACAGGCCAGCAAGGCTGCCCCGGCCCAATGGCAGCGCTTCCTCCCCTATTTGGGGAATATTCCGCGCCAGGTCGGCAGGACCGTCCTCCGTCGTGATCGCGGCGCCCGGCATCGGCTGGAGCTTCACGCCAGAAGCACTCGCCAGAAGGCGGCGGGAAGCTCGGAGAAATCGGCCGCTTCCACTCCGGCAATTAATCAAAATTGCCCTCATCATCGCCGTTGCATGCAATGCCGCTCCGTCTGCCGTGAAACGCGGCAAATCGGGCGTGTTGGAAGTCGCGCTCCACACCGATGGCGGGACGCTTGTCCCCAACGGAAGCGCTACACTCGGATCGCGCTGAGCCAGAAGTTGCGGGTGCATTATCGATGCGGGCGTAGGATACGGGCTTGCGCTGCAAGGAATCTCAGCCGCCGATCTCGCTCGCTCTCAGGGCAGCTTGCGCCGAGGTGGTCCTTGATTTCTCGATGCGGGTGCCGGCAGGCAGCGCGAATGAGAAACTTGCGAAGGCCGCGATCTGTGAGAACGCCGGGTCTGGAAACTGCCAAACGGTGGGTGCCCCAACTAAATTCCCCAACGGATTCATGGCGCTCCCTACGGGCGTCGAACCCGTCTTTTCAGATTGAAAATTTGGCATCCCCGTAAGGGCATCAAGCCCAATTCTGACTTTCCCCGCTCTGTTCGCATCTTTGTCGGTCAAAGGGTTACAGCCGGTGTCAGAACGGGTCGTCATCGGCCGCCAGGATCGTCAATCCGCGCAGTAGCGTACAGCACCGTCATCGAGGCAAGGTTTGGGCAAGGTTCGAGGTCGAGGCGGCGCCAGCGCCGGCGCCGAGTTCACGGTTCGACGACACAGAGATCCCATTCTGAGAAGCGCGAAGGAAGGGAGTAATGCCACCTCTCGATCCTAAGGAAGAGGCCATCGTTGCGGCCCATATTAGCAACGGCGGCGATCAGACTGCGGCTTGGTCGCGTTGGCAATCCGAAGTCAAAAGCCAAGCGGAAAACGATACACGAAGAGGCGTCGAAATTCTTCCGCCAACCTAAGGTTCGCCTAAGGATTTCCGAGCTGCAATCTGAGGATGCAGCTAAGCTTTAGGCGCTGATCGCCGAGGCATCACAGCGCCTCATGAGGGGCATGACCGTCGTGCCAGAAGTCCCTCGAAAGTTGATCAATGCGCTACGAGGTAGCACTAGCTTAGCTAGCTCCCACGATCTGATCTCCCTGCTTGTTGTGTTGCCGTTGGTGCTTTGTTCAGATCCTAGGCGATGTTGGGCGGCGTCCACGGGGCGCAAGAAAATCTTCCCATAGCCAGCCAGTGCCAGCGGCGAAGAGCAGCGCACCCACAAGCAGCATTACTGCCGCGCCAATGAAGAGAATATAGAGGCCGGCACACAAAAAGCCGGTCGCAAGTACAAAGCACACAAGTCTGCGCAGGGGCCCTTCACGCACCGCCTCCGCGGCTGACTAGGAGCGTTATCTACGATCATTGTGAGCGTCACCGTCCCGAATGTAATGACGAACATGCACACCATGAAGGCTCGCTTGGCAAGCGACGCCTTTCGATCGCTCGTGAACAGCATTATTCCCCCCAGTTCAGAGCCAAGATCGATCGCAGTGTACGTCATTGCGCGGCGATGTGGCCCCACATGCCTTCAACGTATCTGCGTCGGTTGCCATTGACCCGGTGAAGTTAAGGTTCGGGCTACAAGCTCAGGTTGAAGGCAAGGTTTGGGCAAGGTTCGTCAGCTGAGAACCACTAGTTTCAATAAGTCCGCGACCAGGCGCAGCCGGTGGACATCGTGCTCGTCATCGAGGCTCGCCGCTCGATCAAGCACGCCAACCTTTTTGCGGGTTGACAACGGCTGTCTCCACGTGAAGCAGGGAACCAAGCAGAGTTGCTGCAACCGCCACGGCCCGGCACTCAAGTGCTTCTGCGGCGACGCGAGGCCAAGGCTTCGCTGACTGACGGATAAAGATCAACGGCTCTGCGTTTTGCCGCAATCTTCTGGCGTTGTTCGGCCTCCCGTTTTGCTTCGCGAGCCCTGTTGTGCTTCGACTTTGGTGACGGACCCGAGTGCCCACTCGTCGCGTGCTTGTGACTTCCCATCCCGCCGCGCCCGGATTGATTGCTCATTGAGCGTGTCCCCCATCACGTGGACGGGCCGCAAGCGCGCCTATCCCACATTGCACGCTGCACATGGCCATGTCGCTTCTTTTTCTGAGACGTGGATCATCCCGCCGAATTCGATCCGATGCAGGTTCGAGCCGCGATGCTGGCCGCGGTGCGGCGACGCGGATACCGAGGCTGGCGGCGAGTTGTATCCCGATCAGCCGCCGGGCTCGAAGAGCGCGTTGAACGCCAATTCATCGAGCGACCGTCCTCGCTCCTTGAGGCGTATCCACTTTCCAGCGAAATGGGTGTCGATCAAGGTGTATCCGCATGAGCCCATGAATGCCTTTTGCGTTTGCAGCTCCCCCTGCTGTACCTCGACCAGCACCGATCGCGGACGGTTATCTCCTGTGAGCAGGGTTTTCATGCCTGAGGTGATGGGGATCTCGACGCCGTCCGTATCGATCTTGATCAAGTTCGGGGAGCGGATAGCCCCTTGCGCAATCATCGTATCGACACGCATCCCCAATTTCAGCTCCGTGCCGATGGGCTTTTCCAATCCCGGTCCACCAGCAATCATAAGCTGACTACCGGACGCCCCTTCTCGCCATCGCTTGTAGCGAAACGGATGGAAGCCATCATAGCCAGACGCAGCGACGGACAAGACGGAGATGCGCTTTTCCAATCCGTTCAGGGTGACGTTCTGTAGAAGCTGCACTGCAGTTGGCAAATGCGGCTCGCACGCATACACGTGTCCTTGCTCGCCGATGTGCTTTGCGGCAAATAGAGAGAAAGTGCCGATGTTGGCGCCGATATCAAGAAACACATCAGACGGCCGAAGGTTCTTGCGCAGCCACGCAATCGTGCCAGGCTCTTTGCCGAGCAGATCTCTGGCTCGTTGGTAGGAATGTAGCGAGCTGCAAGTGAAGCGATAGCGCTCACCGTCAGTAGGATCGCGAACCCTCGCCGACAACTTCATGACCTGCCGCAGGTCAAACCAATGCCTGATGGGCAACCATTTGAGCTTCTTGAGCCTCTCAAGCAGCTCCGTCAGCTTGTAGGCAGTCTCGGGAGACATTGATATTCGGCTAGTTCAAGCTGGATCGTATGGACAACGGGTTCCTCACCCTCAATCCGTCGGAAGTGATGGTCCTGCTGACACATCAACGCCCCCACGTCCGCACGAAATGCGAGCCGCCCCTCCTCTGGACGGCTCGCACGCCCGTTAGGGCGGGACACTAGGTGAAGATTTCCCAATTAGGGGTGCGGGGAGATCTCGCCCGACGTGTCCTGATCACCTTGCCCAAAGAGATCGATGGACGCCATACGGTTGCGGTCACGAGTGTCTTTCTCTGAACGACACGGTTATCGGCCCGGCGGCGCCTTGATCCGGCCGCGGCCGCCGCACCGTGGGCACGCTTTGTCCCTGAAACCGTGATGTATGGGCACACGGCCGCTTCCCTTGCACTGCGGGCAATCCATGTTTGCTGGGTGCAGCGAATGCGTGCCGGCGACGGCTCCCAATTGGAACTGCGCAACTGGTGAGTAGAACCATGGGCATCGATCAGCGCAAGCATGCTTTGCATCAGCGCTGTGAACCCGATCGGACCGTCCCAGCCCAGGTTTCGCCACAAGGACCGCTCGCTGACGCCGAACATCCTGGCGACTTCACGCGCCTTGAGCTTTCCCTGCGTCAATTGCCGTCGCGCTGCCGCAAGGTCCTGGGGGCTCAGCTTGCGTCGCCGACCGCGCCAACGCGCCCTTCGGCGCGAGCGGCGTTCAACCCGGCCATCGTTCGCTCAAGCATCAGTACCCGCTCAAACTGTGCCACCGCACCCGACAGGTTCAAATTTAAGCGGCCCGTCGCCCCGCGCCTGCTGATAACCGTCAAGGGTCTCGAACCCGATCCCGCGAGCATCGAGGTCCTGCAACACGCTCAGCAGGTGATGCAAGCTCCTCGCCAATCGGTCCAACTTGAAGATGACAAGCACTCCCCGCGCTAAAGGTGCGCGAGCAGCTTTGTTAGCTGCGGGCGAAGTCGGCCGCAATGTGATTGGTGTTACTCGAAGAGGTGAGCCGGTGCAGATGGACTATGCGGACGCGGATCAAGCAGGGGTGCAATCAGCTAGATGTTCGAGCGCGCCCTGCGCAACGACGGCTACGTATCACCGACAACGGTAAGCGACCTCAGGGACAGCGCCATCACCGAGATGGCGAGGCTCGATGGCCTCGCGCTGGCGGCTGCGCTGAAAGCAATCGGCGAGCCCCACCTTGGAGCCGCGGCTTTGATCTGCTTTGAGTGGCACCAGCGGCCAGAGAACGTGCTCGCTGGCAATATCACGTGGCACGACTATCGCCATGCCAGTAGCCCGCACGTTGTCAAAATCCGACATAGGAAGACCGGCGTGATGGTTCCGCTGGCGCTTGAGGATAAGGAAGGCCCATTCTATCCCGAGCTCGACGCCTACCTTGCGGAGCTCCCAAGATTGGGCCTGCCCATCGTGCTCACGTCAGGTCAACGAGGCCCAGCACATCCATACTCGATGGTGTATGCGCAGCGTCGCGTCCGAGAAGCGCGCGAGCGTGCAGACCTGGGCTCGCACGTTACCCTTGATGCATGCCGCCATGGTGGACTAACCGAAGCTGCCGATGCGGGTGCCACCGACCAGGGACTGCAAGCGCTCTCGGGGCACAAGACGACGCCCGCTCTGCTCGTCTATCTCAAGCAAACGTCAGTCGAGAGAATGGTTGCCTCGCGGCTGCGTCGTGCGCATGTCGAGAAGAACAGATCGGGAGCGGAAGTCAGAATAGGACGCCAGGATAACGGTCAGAATGGGAGTGTCCAAAATGGTTAAGTCGTTGAAAACAAATGGCGCTCCCTACGGGAATCGAACCCGTCTTTCCAGATTGAAAAGCTGGTCAAAGTCCAATGATTTCAATGGTCACGTCGACTCTTCGTGCAATGTTCCGGGAATGGATGATCAAATGATTAGCTACGAGTCGACATGCCGGCCTGCCGTTGACCGGAACGCTCCATGCACCCGTCCTTGAAGTGCCTCAAGAGTTGCAATCGTTAGTCATTGTGGCGTGACTCATATGGCCATCTCAGTGCTGGGGGACCACCCCGAGCGGGGCTCGATGATCGGAAGTTGGGGGGCCACCTATGGCGCAGCGGTGTCAGCTAAGGATACGCCGAAAAATAACTGCTACGTTTCAGCCTTGTCGTCTGGGGTTGACGGTGTAGTTCCATTCTGGGTGGAAGGCGTCGCCAGTTATCGCCAGTTTTGCCATTTCGGCGGCGGTGACCTTGATGCCTTTCTTGTAGGTCCGCGTATCGAGTAC
>Ga0306920_100011222_pt1 | contig 12076 bp, 12 predicted proteins | sample flu12Cox44000170_FD_204666 | JGI IMG/M metagenome (GOLD analysis project Ga0306920, IMG submission 204666) | Lab enrichment of tropical soil microbial communities from Luquillo Experimental Forest, Puerto Rico - flux4day.12C.oxic.44.000.170 (v2)... | ecosystem: Environmental > Terrestrial >...
GGCCGGGTTCGAGCTGGAGAACGCGGACGCCCCGATCCTGCACCACGGGATGAACCTGGCCGACCTGGCGCACCTGCTCGACCTGGCCGCGGCCGGGATCATCCCGCCCGAGGCGGCCCGCCGCCTGCTCGCGCTGCTGCTCGAGGTCATGGACGTCCCGGCCAGCGATTTCCCCTACGACCCGGCCAACGGCGAGCCGTACAACTCGCGGGAACGGTACTTCGTCAGCCGGGCCGGGGACATGGCAGGCTGGCTGCACGCGGGCCGGCCGCGGCGGGAAGCGGTACGGGTCGCATTCCGGCTGCGGCTGCGCGACGACCTGGCCGACCTCATCGAGGCGGCCGCCGTACTGGCGGCCGAACTCGCGAGCCGGGCCCGTGAGCACGCGTCCACGCTGATGGCCGACCAGACGTACCTGCAGCATGCGCAGCCTTCGACGTTCGGCCACTACCTGCTTTCCTTCGCCTTCCCTGTGCTGCGCGGCGGCCGCAGGCTGAGCGAGGCACTGGCGTGGACCGACGCCAGTCCGGGCGGGGCGGGCTGCGTGAACGGCACCCGGCTGCGGACCGACCGCAGACACGTCGCGGCGCTGCTGGGCTTCCGTGCCGTGGCCGAGCACACCCGCGACGCCATGTGGCAGGTCGACGGCCTGTTCGACATGGCCGGCGCGGCCGCGGGACTGGTCCTCACCCAGTCCAAGCTGGCCGAGGACCTGGAGATCTGGGCCAGCCAGGAGTTCGACTACGTGACCCTGGCCGACGGTTACAGCCGGGCCAGCGTGCTCATGCCGCAGAAGCGGAACCCGTATGCGCTGTCCATCATCCGCGGGGCGGCCGGAACCCTGACCGGCAGGCTGACCGGGCTGCTGGCGGTGGCCAAGACGCCCTCGGCCCGCAGCGACAACCTCATCTTCGCCTACGGCGAGGTTCCCCGGGCGCTCGACCTCGCGCTGCGGACCACCCGGCTCACCGCGGGCGTGGTCCGCACGCTCGAGGTGAACGGCTCCAGGATGCGGGCCGCGCTCGAGTCGGGTTTCTCGCAGGCCACCGACCTGGCCGAGTACATCATGCAGACCTGCGGGATCGACTACCGCAGTGCGTACCGGGTGGTCGGCCATGCGGTCCGGCAGGCCAGCGCCGGGGGCCTGCGCGGCAGCGACATCGACGGCGCGCTGCTGGACGCGGCGGCCACCGACGTCATCGGGCACCCGCTGGAGCTGACCGGCCGCGACCTGTCCGCCGTGCTGGACCCGGGCCAGATCGTGGCGAGCCGCACCACGCTCGGCGGTGCCGCCCCGGGCGAGGTCACCAGGATGGCCGGCCAGGCCGAGGCCGGGGCCCGCGAGCTGGCCGGCGAGGCACGGCGCTGGCGGGACGCCTACCGGGCGGCCGAGGACGCGCTGATCGCCGCGGCCCGCCGCGGCGCCTCAGATCCGGGCCCGCAGGGTGCGGCAGCGGGGGCGGATCCGGCCGACCCGGCCGCGGGAAGAGCGGGGCTGCGCCCCGCGGAACGGAGCGCATGATGACGGGACCGGCCCGTACCCCGGTGTCCCTGCCGTCCCGCGTCGGCGTGGTCAACGTGGGCCTGCCGCTGTTCGGCGACGCGATCCGGGAGCAGGGAGCGCCGGTCCTGTCGGTCGACTGGCGGGTGCCCGCCGGCGGCCAGCCGGCGGCCGTGGCGGCGCTGGGCAGGCTGGACGGGATCCACGCCGAGCGGATCGAGACGGCCAACGCGGAGGTCCTGCGCAGGCTCGACCGGGGTATCCCGGTGCTGACCGGTATCGCCGCGGTGGCCCAGGCGGTGCCCGGCCTGCCCGGACCGACGCTACTGCACTGCGGCCCAGCCATCTCCTACGCCGACGCGCCTGATCCGCTGCGCAGGTCGATGCGGGCCGCGGTGGTGGCGGAAGGGTGGGCGGCCGGCCCGGATCAGGCCGACAGCAGGCTCGGCCGGGGCGAGATCGGGCTCAGCCCGGCCAACGCCCACCGGGTCGTCGTCCCCATGGCGACCGCACTCGGACCGAGCGCTCCGCTGTACGTGCTGGTCAACGAGGCCGGGGGGACGACCGCGTACGCGCCGCTCTCACAGGGGCCGGGCGAGGTGGCCTGGTTCGGCTGCGACAGCGAGGCGGCCGTGGCCCGGCTGGTCTTCCTGCGCGAGGTGGCCGCCCCGGTGATCAGCCGGATCCTGGCCAGGACCGGCCCCCTGGATGTGCTGGCGCTGGCCGCCCAGGCTCTCGTCATGGGCGACGACGTGCACGTCCGCACGCAGGCCGCGACGAACCTGCTGATCCGGGAGTGGCTCCCGCACCTGGCCGAGCTCGGCGGCCAGGACAGCGCCGCCTTCGCCCGCTTCCTGGCCGGTAACCACCTGTTCTTCCTGACCCTGGCCATGGGCGCGGCGCGATCGCTGACCGAATGGGCGGCGCAGGTGGCTGACTCGTCCATCGTGACGAGCATGGCCCGCAACGGAACCACGTTCGGCGTACGGCTGGCCGGTACGGACCGCTGGTTCCTGGCCGAGGCGCCGGAGGTCGGCCACGCGCTGTACTACCCCGGCCAGGGACCGCACACCAGCGCCAGGGACATCGGGGACAGTGCGGTGCTCGAGCTGTCCGGGCTCGGCGCGGCGGCCGCGGCCGGGTCGCCCGCGGTGGCCCAGCTGCTCGGCGGCCAGATGCGCGCGGCGGCCGAGCTCACCGAACGGCTGGCCGCGGTGTGCGCCGGGCGGTCCAGCCGGTTCAAGATCCCGGTGCTCGACAATGCGGGCACCCCGCTCGGGGTGGACGTCCGCAAGGTGGTGGAGCTGGGCATCACGCCCGCGGTGACCACCGGAATCCTGCACTGCAGCGACGGGACCGGCCAGGTGGGCGCGGGCGTGGCCGAAGCGCCGCTTGGCTGCTTCGCCGACGCGCTGGCCGACCTCGACCGCCGCCTGACCGGGCCGGCCCGCTAGCCAGCCGCCATGGCGCCGGCGGCCACGAGGCTCTAGCTCAGGCCTGCGACCCGTCGTGCCTCCGCCCGGTCCCTGCAGGCCCGCATCGCGACGACCTTTCCCTGCCGCAGCGTCAGGACCAGGAAGTTCTGGTCGTCGGCCGGCCGTGCGCGCTGCCGGTCGATGCCCGGAGTACGGACGACGACCATGACCTTGTCGCCGCTGCAGGCGAGTTCTGCCAGCTCTGAACGCAGGCCGCGCTCGGCCTGCCCCTGCAACGCCCACTGCAGCTCCTGGCGGCCACGGCAGGTCTGCGGTTCTGGGTCCTCCACGCTGGGGTCCAGGTAGGTCCACTCCAGGTCGGGATCGATGATTTCCAGCAGCGCAGCCAGGTCGCCCCGGCCGTATGCCTCATAAGCCGCGCGGACCAGCGACTCGTTCCGCTCAGACATGCCTGCCTCTTCCCCGAAGCTGTGCTACCTGGCCGAAGGGGCCTGACGGCCCCGGTCACCAGGAGGTGCGCGGGCCGGAGCGGGCTCACGGTCGGCTCGACGGCGCCACCGGACAGGCCACACCGGCCGCTGGCACGAAACGCCGACGGCCCAGGCCAGGACGCCAGAGGCTCAGATTCAACCGAAGGGTCGCATCGGCACCATTGTCCGGCGCGTCAGGCCTTCAGGCAAGCCCGCCCGGCTGCCGCCCGCCGTCAGGCCGGTGCCGGGTCGGCTCCGGCCACCGTGACCTCGATCGGCGGCGAGGCGGCGAGTGTGTTGGACACGTAGCAGACGCGCAGGGCAGGCTCCACGAGCCGTCCGACCACCTCGGGCGGAGCGCCGGAGGTGACATTCAGCTGCAACAGGCGGAACCGCGGGCCGTCGTAGGTGCCGGTGGCGGTGACCACCAGGCCGGGCAGGTCGATTCCGCGCTTGCCGGCCGCCCAGGCCAGCGCCAGGGCGTAACAGGAGGCCATGGCGGCCAGCAGGTATTCGGTCGGCATCGGCCCGGTGCCGGTGCCGCCCGAGCTCTCGCGCTCGTCGACGACCAGATCGAAGCCGCCGGCCGTGACGCGGCACCGCCAGCCGCCCTCCCACCGGGCCACCACCGAGTTGGTGTGCGGCCGGGCCGAGCCCGCCGCTTCGGTCATGCCTCCTCGTCAGGCCGGTGGTCGTGGATTCCGTCCACGCGGCTCACTTCCCTCCCGGGTCATGACGCCGGAGAGAGTGCCGTCCGGGGCGCTCGGGTCGTCACGGACGGCACTCCCTGGTGGCAGGGGTCAGACGGTCCAGGTGTTGAGCTGGAAGGCACCCGCCCGCCACGCGGTGAGGGCGGAGTCGAGGACGTCCAGCGGGTTGAACGCCTTGACCCCGTCGATGAGGTCCTCCTCGCGGAAGCCGTACAGGGCCCCCATCGCGAACCGGCAGGCGTAGACCTTCGCCCCCTCCTTCAGGAGGGTCTCGATCTGCCGGTTCCCGGCCAGGTTGCCCGGGAAGCCCTCGGTGCCGATGGTCGGGTAGCCGCGGTGCCGTGAGGCCAGCAGCACGCCCGGGCCGTACAGGATGATCGACACGTCAAAGCCCTTGCGCACCAGCCGGGTGGAGGTGAGCAGGTTGACTAGGGAAACCGATCCCTCGAAGGGGACGGAATGGATGAATATGAACGCCTTCTCGCCCGGGTTGGCCCGGATGTCCTCGAAGATCTTCTCCTGGGTGTCGTACAGCGAGTCGACGCCGGCCTCGCCGCGAGGCGACTGGACGGTGATCGGCATGGAACCTCCTGACGGTGGTTTGGACTGGTAGCGGATGTACGGATGGGGCTAGCCGCCCGACGCGCGCGGGTGCTGCGTTCTGGTCCAGGTCATGCGCTGGCTGCCGGGCAGGCGCCTGACGATCGCGGAACGGACCGGCCAGGGCACCGCGCGGTACGCCGGGACGTAGACCTTGAGCCAGAAGATCTCCTGCCCGCGCGGGCGCCGCGGCGGCGCGACGCCGTACTTGGCGGCGATCTTCTGCTGCGCCGCGATCATCAGGTAGTGCTCCGACGTGGCTCGCAGCCAGCGGGAGAACGACATCTCAGGACCCCAGTCCCGACAGCAGGTTCTGCGCCGCCAGCGCGATCGGCTCGTTCAGTGCCCCGATGGGGGGCGAGTAGACGTTCTCCATCGTGGCCAGCTCGCGAGCGGTGATCCCGGTCCGCACCGCCATGGCCAGGAAGTCCGCGCGCTCCTTGATCCCCTCGCGGCCGACCATCTGCGCGCCGATGAGATTGAGCGACCCCGGCTCGGCCAGCAGCTTGACCCTGACCTTCTCCACTCCCGGGTAGTAGCGGGCCCGGGAGATCCCCTCGGCGACGCCGACCACGTGAGGGATGCCGAGTGCCGTCGCGATCGTCTCGCTGAACGAGACACCGCCGATCATCCAGTCACCGGCCACCATCCCCCACGGCACGCTCACCGGCTGGTACCGGCGCCGGCCGCCTGCCGCGTTGGTGCCCGCGACCTTGCCCTGGGCGTAGGCATGGCTGCCGGAAAGGCCCTGGACGGGGATGTTGGTGACGCTGTGCGGCACCTCGATGCAGTCGCCGGCGGCCCAGACGTACGGCGCCGAGGTGTACATCTGCTCGTCGACGATGATCCCGTTCGCCGATCCGATGCGCATCCCCGCGGCCCGGGCCAGGTCAGTACTGGCCTGCTTCTTGGTGCAGACCACCGCCAGGTCACACGGGATCTCCCCGTCAGACGTGGCGACCGCGCGGACGGAGCCGTCACCCAGGAACGCGTTCAGGGTCGTGTTGAAGTGGAGTTCGGCGCCCTTGTCTCGCCACGAATCCTGCACCGGGGCGATGATGTCCGGATCGGTGGCCACCGACAGCGCCCACGCGCCCGGGTCGATCAGGTGCGTCTGGATGCCGCGGTGGCAGAGCGCGGTGACCATCTCCAGGCCCAGCGGGGACGCCTCGATCACGACCGCAGACCGGACGCCGTCGAGCACCTTGTCCCACTGCATCGCCCGCCGGATGTTCTTCACGTAATACAGGCCGTCGAGATCCTCGCCGGGTACCCCGGGCCTGGCGTAGTCGAACCCGGTGGCCACGATCAGCTTGTCGTAGCCGACCTCGCCCTCGCCCGCCACGGACACGACCTTCCGCCCGGTGTCGAACCCGGTGGCCCGTGTCTCATAGTGGATGTCAATGCCCTGGCCAGCGTAAGCTTCCTTGGTAGCCAGAAAGAGCCGCTCGAAGTCGGGAATCTCCTTGCCGTGGACATAAGGAATGCCGCACGGGCTGTACCCGACGTCCTCGAACTCGGTGTAGACACGGATGTCCGCGCTGGCGTCCACCGCCTTGGCGGCTCCGGCCGCGCCGATGCCCGCCGCGCCGCCGCCGATCACCACGATCCGCTGGGCCATCAGTTCCCTCTTCCGCAGCACGGACGAGACGTTTAGTATCCGCTATGACTCGTACACTATCCTGGCGGTGGCCATGCTGAACGTCAAGACGCGATCATCGTTGTACCGTGCGGGCATCCCGTGAACCGCGTGCCGCGCACGGAGGGACCGCCCTGCCTGGACGTGCAGCCCAAGAGCCGCGCTGACGGGGCAGCGGGAGACCTGGAGCGCATCGTCGGCTCCATCGGCCTCAAGGTGTTCAGCCTGCGCAAGCGGATGGGACTGTCCCTGCAGCAGCTGGGCGAACGTTCCGATGTGTCGGCCGCCGCGATCCACAAGATCGAGCAGGGCGGCATGGTACCGACCATCACCACCTTGCTGAAGATTGCCGGCGCGCTCGGCCGGCCGGTGTCCTACTTCGTCGAAGAAGACGTCGGCCAGGACGACATGGCGGTGCTCACCCCACATGACGAAGACCGGCCGGTGTACACCTCGCACAAGGGCATCACCCTGAACAGCATCTCCGGGCCGTACGGCCGCTTCCTGCTCGCCGGGGCGCGGGCCACGGTGGCGCCCGGCGCGACCAGCGGGCGCAAGCCCATGCAGCACCCGGGAGAGGAACTCGTCCACGTCACCGCGGGCGAGCTCGAGTTCACCGTGACCGGGCAGCTTTATCACGTGGAAGTGGGGAACACGCTGCATTTCCGGGGCGACCAGCCGCACACCTGGCGCAACCCGGGCAAGACCGAGGCGCACGCGGTCTGGATGGCGCTGAGGCCACAGTGAGCGTTATTCAAAACCGACTAGCGAACACGGGCCTTTTCAGCCCGTGTGAGCGGTCGGTGCAGGCAGGAGCGCGAGCAGCCCTCACGGGTCGCTTGAATAACGCGAACTTGAATAAGACACAGTAGGCAACCTCGCCGTGATCGCCGAGATCCTGCCCCCCGCGATGGCGTCCGCCGAGTCCACCGGGACGGAGCCCGGCGGCGCCCGGTGGCAGCCTGGGCTGTTTCCTGCCGAGGAGCCGGCCGTGCGCACGGCCGGCCCGAGGCGCCGGGCCGAGTTCACCGCCGGCCGGCGGTGCGCCAGGGAGGCGCTGGCCAGGCTCGGCCTGCCGGCGGCGCCGGTGCCCACAGGACGGGCGGGCGAGCCCCTCTGGCCGGCCGGGGTGACCGGCAGCATCACCCACTGCGCCGGCTACCTGGCCTGCGCCGTGGCCCTCGTGACGGACGTGGCGGCCATCGGCATCGACGCCGAACCGGACGACGGGCTTCCGGCAGGCTTGATCGAGTCGCTGGCGACCGGGGCCGAGCGGGCGTGGCTCGCTGGGCAGGAGGCTGCCGCACCGATGGTGCACTGGGACCGGCTGCTGTTCAGCGCCAAGGAGGCGGCCGCCAAGCTCTGGTATCCGCTGACCGGACGATGGCCGCAGTTCCGCCAGGTAGCCGTCTTCCCGGCCGCCGGAGGAACGTTCAGCGCCCGGGTGGCCGGCCCCGGTCCGGCCGCGGATGACGGGCTGCCCGCCCGGATGACCGGCGTGATGGGCAGGGACCGGATCACCGGCCGCTGGCTGGCCCGCGGCGGGCTGATCGTTACCGCGGTCACCTGGACGCCGGGATCAGCGGAGGGGGAATGACTGTCCGCGCTCGGTTTCCTGGCGCGGACCGAAGATGCGCCGGTCGGCCTCGGCTATGGGCACGTCGTTGATGCTGGCCTCCCGGCGCTTCATGTACCCGTCCCGGTCGAATTCCCACAGCTCGTTGCCGTAACTGCGGTACCACTGGCCGTCGGCGTCGTGGGACTCGTACTGGAAGCGCACGGCGATCCGGTCGTCATGGAACGACCACAGGTCCTTGCGCAGCGCGTAGTCGAGTTCGCGGGCCCACTTGCGGCGCAGGAACTCGATGATCTCGGCCCGGCCGGTGATGAACTGGTCCCGGTTGCGCCAGACCGAATCCTCGGTGTAGGCACCCGCGACCCGCTCCGGGTCCCGGGTGTTCCATGCCTCCTCGGCCGCCTGGACCTTCTGCCGTGCGGTCTGTTCGGTAAAGGGCGGCAACGGCGGTCGCGGGGCCATGGATCACTCCTCGGGGCTGGGGGAAGCTGGCAAAAGCATAAGCCGATCTCCAGGTCAGGGCGTCTGTTACGCGTAACATGGGTCATGGTGAGCATGGTGATCGACATCCGGACCTGCGAGCAGTGCGGCATCTCGTTCGTGCCGCGCCGCGAGCACGCCCGGTTCTGCTCGGCCCGGTGCCGGGTCTCCTGGAACCGGCAGCACGTCGGCGACCCTGCGGCGGAGGCGGACGCGCTCGGCTGGACGATCGCGGCCATGCGGGAGGCGATTGACCGGCTGCTGCGGGCCAGGAGCCTGGACCAGCCGCACGCCTTCGCGGCCATCAGCGAGGCCGTGTGGTGGGTCACCATGGTCGACGCCACCATGGTGCGCTACCACCCGGACGCCTACGACGCCGTCCTGGCCGGTCACGACGTGGCGGAACGCCGGTTCATCGAGGGGACGTTCGGCGGACTGCGCTTCGTGCGGAACTGGATGGGCTACCACGCCGACCACGCCGATTTCATCCAGCCGCGGCCGAATCCGGGCCGCCCGGGCGCCGGCCGCATCGCGGCCTGGACCTGGCGGCCGCTGCCCGAACCGGTGCTGGCCAGCCGGCCGGCCCGCGGGCAGGAATGGGAGATGTCCAGGTACCGGGAATACCAGGCCCATCTCGCAGGCCGGCCGGTCGGCGAGACGTTCCGGCGCGCGGCAGCGTTCCTCGGCCTGGCCTCCGAGGGCAGCCTGCTCGGGTCTCACTACGGATGACGTCCCCCAGGTGTTCGCGGGCCTGGGCGTCCGCCTTTACGCGCCCGCGGAGGGCCAAGTAGCGTCGGAGGCGCAGGCGGACTCCGGAGGGCAGGACATGACCGAGACGGCGTGGCAGGCGGCCGAGTCGGCGGCGGCGGTACTGGGACCCGAGGCGGACGTGCTCGCCGGTGTCGATGGGGCGGGCCTGGGCCAGGCCACGCTGGCGATGCTGTGGCGCGCGGCCCGGCAGCCGGGCCCGACGTCGGTCGCGACGGCACGCTTCTGGGCCAGCGTGGCGATGGCCGGGCCGGTGGCCACGGCCCGCTGGCTGGGCCTGGACCTGAAGCCGCCGGTGCACGTGCCGGAGACAGACAAGCGGTTCGCGGACCCGACGTGGGCCGAGAACCCGGCGTTCTTCGCCCTGCGGCAGGGCTACCTGGCCGCGTCGCAGCTGACGCACGACCTGCTGGCGTCCGGAGCGGGCGACGCGGTCGAAGACGCCAAGGCCCGGCTCGCGACGGGTTTCCTGCTGGACGCGCTCGCGCCGACGAACTTCCTGTTCACGAACCCGGCCGCGCTCAAGCGGGTGCTGGAGACCGGCGGGGCCAGCCTGGCCCGCGGGACCAGGAACTTCGTCAGCGACCTGTTCACCAACGGCGGCAGGCCCCGCCAGGTGGACACCCGGCCGTTCCGGATCGGGGAGAACCTGGCCGCCACGCCGGGCAAGATCGTGTTCAAGAACGACCTGATGGAGCTCATCCAGTACGCGCCGCAGACCGACCAGGTCCGCGCGGTCCCTGTGCTGGCCAGCCCGCCGTGGATCAACAAGTACTACGTGATGGACCTGGCGCCTGGCCGCAGCTTCCTGGAGTGGGCGGTGCAGCACGAGCGCACCGTGTTCGCCATCTCCTACCGCAATCCGGACCCGTCGATGAGCGGCGTGACGCTGGACGACTACCTCATCCATGGCCCCCGGGAGGCGATGGACGTCATCGGCGAGATCACCGGAGCCCAGAAGATCGACATCATCGGGCTGTGCCTGGGCGGCGCGCTGACCGCCATGCTGGCGGCCTACCTGACCGAGAAGGGCGATGACCGGATCGGCTCCATCACGCTGCTCAACACCCTGCTCGACTACAGCGAGCCCGGCGTGCTCGGTGCCTTCACCGACGAGAAGACGGTGGCCCGGCTGGAGCGGCAGATGGCGGCCAAGGGGGTGCTGGATGGCAGGCAGATGGCGGGCACCTTCGACATCCTGCGTGCCAACGACCTCATCTTCAGCTACGTGGTGTCGAACTGGCTGATGGGTCAGGACCCGCCCGCGTTCGACATCCTGGCCTGGAACGGCGACAGCACGAGGATGCCCGCCGCGATGCACTCGTTCTACCTGCGCTCCCTGTACATGCGCAACGAGCTGGCCCGGGGTGAGCTGGAACTGGCAGGCCAGCGCCTGTCGCTGTCTGACGTGCGGAACGACACCTACGTGGTCGGCGCGATCAACGACCACATCGTGCCCTGGCACGGGTCGTACAAGACCGGCGGGCTGATGGGCGGCAACGTCCGCTACGTGCTGTCCAGCGGCGGCCACATCGCCGGCATCGTCAACCCGCCCGGCCCGAAGGCCTGGTACGAGGCGGCCGACTACGCCGGGCCCGATCCCGAGGCCTGGCGCCGGGCGAACAGCAAGCACCGCGGATCGTGGTGGGAGGACTGGACGGCGTGGTCTGACGCCCGGGCCGGTGAGCGCATGAGCCCGCCCGCCATGGGCAGCAAGCGGCACCGGGCCATCGCCGACGCGCCGGGCGAGTATGTGCTCGGCTGATCCGGCTCGGCCACCGACAGCATCGGAGGTACACCATGGGTGACATGAACGGCCAGGTCGCGCTCGTCACCGGCGGGACCCGCGGCATCGGGCTGGCCATCTGCGAACGGCTGATCGACCGGGGGGTGACGGTCGCCGCCGGGTACGCCGGGCGGCACGACCAGGCCCGGCTGTTCGCCGACAAGTACGCCGACCGCGGCGTGTCCATCCATCAGGGCAACATCGGCCGCAACGAGGACTGCATGCGGGTCATCGGCGAGGTCACCGAGACCCACGGGCACCTGGACATCCTGGTCAACAACGCCGGCATCACGATAGACAAAACGGTCCGCAAGATGACGCCCGAGGAGTGGGATCACGTCATCCACGTCAACCTGTCCGGGGCGTTCTACCTGTCCCGGGCCGTGCTGCAGCACATGCTGGACCGCGGGTACGGCCGGATCGTCAACATCTCCTCGGTGATCGGCTCGGCCGGCGGGTTCGGGCAGGCCAACTACGCCGCGGCCAAGTCGGGGATGTTCGGGCTGACCATGAGCCTGGCCCTGGAGACGGCCAGCAAGGGCATCACGGTCAATACCGTCACGCCCGGGTACATCACCACCGACATGACCGCCGCGGTGCCGGAGAACGTGATGGAGAACATCGTCGCCCGGATCCCGGTCGGCCGGCTCGGGGAGCCGGGCGAGGTGGCCCGGGTGGTGGAGTTCCTGGCCGACCCCGAATCGGGCTACATCACCGGCCAGGTCTATCCGGTCAACGGCGGCTTGTACATGTAGGCACCCGGGGAGTCGTCCGGGCCGTTACCTGATGTCGAAGGCGGCTAGCCCTTCCGGCTGCTCGGGCTGGACCGCGACGGCCTCCACGACGGCCAGGCGGGGACCGTGACGGGCCCACTCGATCAGCCGCGCGACGTCATCGGCCAGCCCCTCGAAGACCGCCTCGACCCGGCCGTCGGGCAGGTTGCGCACCCAGCCGGCCACGCCGTGCTGCACGGCCAGCCGCCGGCAGGTATCACGGAAGAACACACCCTGGACCCGGCCGGAGACCAGGACCCGATAGCGAACCACAAGCAGAAGGTACGCCGGGTGAGGGCCGGACGCACCGGGGGCCGCACGCACCTGGCTCCGGGAG
>Ga0306920_100011223_pt1 | contig 12075 bp, 11 predicted proteins | sample flu12Cox44000170_FD_204666 | JGI IMG/M metagenome (GOLD analysis project Ga0306920, IMG submission 204666) | Lab enrichment of tropical soil microbial communities from Luquillo Experimental Forest, Puerto Rico - flux4day.12C.oxic.44.000.170 (v2)... | ecosystem: Environmental > Terrestrial >...
TCATCGTGGTCTCCGTCACGCCGGCGGCCGGGTCGCGGTCCCGGCTCTTGTGAGAACCGCGCCCCGCTCTCCGGCTTCGTCTTCGGAAACCAACAACGAATGTCAGATTAAGTTCGAGCTATTACACTTTTTTGACCGGCTCGGCAACGGCAAATCGCGTTCATCGCGAGCAAGAGGTGATATGAGCCAGCGTTGACAGCACCGAAACCCTAACTCGCACTGCCGGCATCGCGGCATACCTCAACCCCCGTCGCCTGTCGCATTTGCTCTTCGTGGTCCTTCATGCCGGCCCCGGTGGTGCCCGCAAACGGGCGATCAAGGACAGAATGTCGGCGAACATCTGTCGCGCACCGTGACCTCGGCCATCTGGAAGGTCACGTACCTGCCATGGCTCACTAACTTGCGCCTATCTTGATCAGCTTCCCCGCGCAGCCTGGTCTGTGACCACGACTGCGCTGTAATCTTGCATCGCCAGCACCACTAGGACTGCGCACGCTCTTGGGAGCACGCGCATATGATTTGTTAATGAGTCTAATCTTTGTGCCCCTTCCTCGTCCACGATGTTGCAAACAGCTCGGTAAGCGATTACCTCGGTTTCGCTGCAGAACAAATGTCAAAACCCTATCGCCCATTGTCACGCCAAACCGGTTTTCGTCGACATCGATTCCGAAACCTGGACGATGGACCCAGATTTGCGCACGCGGTATTGACGTCTGCGGCAAAGCGCTCTACCAGTTCATTTGCAAGGTCCTGATGACGGGCACGGGCCCGATCAACGCCGTCGCGCGGCGTTATGTCGACCTCCTACAATGAGCTTCGCCGCATGAACCTTTCGCGCCGCCACTTGCTCATCGCGCCTTGCCGGGACAAGGCCCAGTATCTCCGCCGCACGCTCGACAGCGTGGCCGCGCAGTCCATACCGCCAGCGCACTGGGTTGTCGTGGACGATGCATCGACTGAGGGAACCCCGGCCATCATAGAGGAGTACGGTCACCGCTTGCCCCACCTGCGGACAGTTCGGCGCACCGATCGCGGCTGCCGGGAGGTGTGGCTAGGCGTCATCGAGGCCTTCTGCATCGGCCTGGAGAGGTTCGCCTGGAGGACTTCGACTATCTGTGCAAGCTGGACATGGATCTGGACCTGCCGGTCCGCTACTTCGAGTTGCTGATGCAGCGGATGGAGAGCGATCCGCGAGTCGGGACCACCTCCGGCAAACCGTGGTTCGTCCATATGCAGAGCGGTGCGCTGGTACCGGAAACCTGTGGCGACGAGATGTCGGCCGGAATGACCAAGTTTTATCCCGTCGGCTGCTTCAAGAAGATCGGCGGCTTCGTGCGCCAGGTGATGTGGGACGGCATCGACTGCCACCGGGCCCGCATGCTTGGCTGGATAGCCGAAAGCGTCGATCTCGAGCCCCTCCGCTTCGTGCACCTGCGCCCGCAGGGCGCCAGCCAGAAAGGCATCCGGACCGGGCGGCTTCGAGCCGGGTTCGGACAGTACTTCATGGGCACCTCGCTCCTCTATTACCTGGCGGTTGCATTATACCGTCTACCGACTCACCCGATGCTGATCGGCAGTGTAGCCATGCCGTGGGGTTACCTCACAAGCTGGCTCAAGGGCATTCCCCGCTACTACGACCTGGAGTTCAGGCGTTTCCTCGGATCCTACGGGTGCGAATCAAACGAGTACATCCCCGCAGAATGGCAGGAAAGTGCGCTCGTCCGCCGATCCTCTGAGTTTCGTCCGTCTGATTTTAACCACTACCAGAACGCATATCCGTGCATCGGAAAACGGGCCGGCTTCAGCTGGTGCATTCTAGGCGGACAGAGCCGACCCTATTTACCGGGGATGGTCGCGAGCGTGTCGGTCGCCGGCTTTTTCCTGTGGTTCGGCATCCATCGCTTGCGTTGGACCGAGAACAGCTTTGCCGACCCGATCTGAGTTCGCCCGAAGCCTCACTCCGATGTCGGACGCGATCATCACCGTCGAAAACCTGTCCAAGAAATACCTGGTCGGGCACCAGACAGCGCCGCGGGGCCGCTCCCGTTACGTCGCCCTCCGCGACGTCGTGGGTCGCGAGATGCGTAACCTCGCCCGCAAAGCGATTGACGGTGCTCGCGGGCGACAAATTCTCCAGGGCGACGAGGTCGATGAGTTCTGGGCGCTCAAGGGCGTTAGCTTCGAAGTCAAGCAAGGCGAAGTGCTGGGCATTATCGGCCGCAATGGGGCCGGCAAAAGCACCCTATTGAAGATCCTCAGCCGCATCACCGAGCCGACGCAGGGGCGAGTGACACTGCGCGGTCGCGTCGCCAGCATGCTCGAGGTCTCTACCGGCTTTCACCCGGAATTGACCGGCCGCGAGAACATCTTCCTCAACGGCGCAATCCTCGGCATGACGCGCGCGGAGATCAAATGCAAATTTGACGAGATCGTCGCCTTCGCCGAGGTCGAGCGGTTCCTCGACACACCAGTCAAACACTTCTCGTCAGGCATGTATGTCCGGCTCGCGTTCGCCGTTGCTGCGCATCTGGAGCCCGAAATCCTCGTTGTCGACGAAGTGCTCGCCGTCGGCGACGCTGAATTTCAGAGGAAATGCCTTGGCAAGATGGATGACTCCGCCCGTCACGAAGGGCGGACGGTCGTGTTTGTCAGCCACAATTTGGGGGTCATCACGCGTATGTGCCCCACCGTTATCTGGCTGGACAGCGGCTCCATCCGTGAGCAGGGCGCGGCGCGAGAGGTAATTGCCGACTATCTGTCGAACTTTGGGTCGGACCAGGAACGAGTCGTGCTCTTGGACAACGCTCCCCGACCCCACTGGCTGGCGGACGGCGGGCTGCGTTTCCGTTCGTTAGAGTGGCTGTCCGACTTGCCGCTGCGGCACGGAGAACCGGTCAAGGTCCGAATCCGCTTGAGCTCAAGAGTTCCGGTATCGAGGGTGGGTGTTGGTATCGGCTTTTCCAGTCTCGAAGGTACCCGTATACTCACATATGATACCGATTTTCGAGAAGACGATAGGCCAGATCTCTCGATGCCAGGAAATTACTCAGTTGATGTTGGCTTCGGCGCTCTCCTTCTGGGTCCGGATGTTTATAGCTTGGACGTCGAATGCCGTCTAGGCGGCTCATATGTATTGGATAAAGTTTCGGGTTGTTCTCATGTGGAAGTCATAGGCGGTCCCACGACGCCCAGTTTTATCTCACAAAATTGTTCAGGGGTCCGCCTCGCCAGCGAGTCGTCATGGGCCTTGGCCACACAGTCGGACCGACTGCAATTCGTTGGCCCCACAATTTAACCTATCACCAGGAGAGTAAATCGGATGTGGATCGAATCTGTCAAAATCACCCAAAGATGAGTGCATCTGTTTGTAGCACTTCCACGGTCGCGCCCGCTACGACCGGGATTGATGCGCCCCTGATCATTTGCCCTGGCGACCCCGCTGCAATGGGCTGGTACAATGCTGGAAGCTTCTGTTATCATTTGCACTTACAATCCCAGATCCGATTACTTTCCCGGATATTGGATGGACTGCGCAATCAGACGCTTCCATTGGATAAATGGGAGTTTATGGTCGTAGCGAATCGAGGAACGGATCTGTGCCGGGCTTCGCAATAAGCAATGAATTTCCGGCAGGATATTGCAATGAGAAAACACGATTGAGAGGATCGCGTTCAGAGTGGTCCAGAATCGGGGTCGAGAGAAATGCCATCTCAATCGGCTAGCACCATGCTTAAGGCTTCTGTCGTCATTTGCACGCATAATCCGCGATCAGATTACTTTACCCGAGTATTGGATGGATTGCGCCATCAGACGCTTTCAATGGATGAATGGGAGTTGCTGGTCGTAGATAACGCATCGCAGGTTCCCGTCACCTCGAGTTGGGATATCTCATGGCACCCCGCCGCACGCCACATATTGGAGAGTGAGCTCGGCCTTACCCCGGCCCGGCTGCGAGGCATCCAGGAGGCGTCCGCAGACCTGATCATATTTGTAGATGACGACAACGTGCTAGACGAAACATACCTGGAGAAAGCTGTTACAATTCGGCAGGGATGGCCGTTCCTGGGGGTGTGGGGCAGCGGTTCCATTCGGGGAGATTTTGAGGTCGAGCCGCCGGAGAGTATACGATCTTGGCTTCCTGTAAGGGAGGTAACGACTCCTCGCTGGAGTAATCTTGCCGGCTTGCATTCGGGTTTATTTGGTGAATCGCGCGAAGATGCGATCCCTTGGGGCGCGGGGTTATGCGTTCGTAAGGAAGTGGCAATCGCGTATCGCCAATTCTGTGATCAGTCGGCCGTCCAAATAACCGACCGTCTGGGGGTCTCTCTCGTTGGCGGTGGAGATACGGAAATATCATTCGTCTCCTGCAGTCACGGCCTCGGCACCGGGATCTTTCCACAGCTTAAGCTGACGCATCTTATTCCGCAGCAGCGTGTTTCAGAAGACTACATTGTCCGCTTCGCGGAAGGCACCTGCTTGTCAAATTTTTTGCTCCACTACAAGTGGCGGCACGTTATTCCGCAGTCCCCATATAGCATCAAAATGGCATTGTCGCTTTTAAAGACTATTCTCCTTTATCGCGGATTAGACCGTGGTATACGCTTCGGGTGGTTGCGAGCTCTGAACAAGGCGAAAAAGATTATTGAGACGGATTTGCGAAAGAACAATCGTCAAAGGTACGACATAGCCTCCAACGCTTCGGTCGGAGCCGATGACGAGGCCTCGTCGCGATCTGCGCATCCCTTATAGTCGATATCCGGCTTTCTCGTAGGAACCTGGCCGATGTGCGGCATCGCGGGGATCATCGGGCGACTGGACAGCCGTAACCTCGCCGCGTTGGAGCGAATGAGCCGCGCCATGGTCCATCGCGGCCCGGACGACAGCGGGACATGGATTTCCGCACCGGACTCCCGCGGCTGGGGCGCGCTGCTCGGCTTCCGACGGCTCTCTATCCTCGATCTTTCGCCTGCTGGTGCCCAGCCTATGGTTGATCCGCTCACCGGGCACGTGGTCGTCTTCAACGGCGAGATCTACAATTTCGGCGAACTGCGGCAGCGCCTTGTCGCCGATGTGCGGCAGGAGCTGCGGTCGACCGGCGATACGGCTGTCATGCTCCGCGCCCTCGGCCTCTACGGGGCGGGCGCGGTCGGCTGGCTCCGCGGCATGTTCGCCTTCGCCTGCTGGGACCCCAAGCAGCGACGGCTGCTGCTGGCCAGGGACCCCTTAGGGATCAAACCCCTCTACCTGGCACGGTCGTCGGATCCGAGCGCGGGCTGGTCGATCGTCTTCGCCTCGGAGCTGCGCACCCTGCTGGCCTCCGGGCTACTGGGCACGCCTCACCTCGACCCGCAGGCCGTGGCCAGCAGCGTATGGAACGGCTTCGTGGTCGGCCCCGGTACCGCCATCAAAGGCGTTGAGCTGCTCTGGCCGGGGCGCCTCCTTGAATTCGACGGTGCCGGCACGGAGGTTTGCCGTCAGGACTTCTGGCATATCCCCGACAGCGCCCTCGATCCGATCATGGACGCCGACGGTCTCGCCGCCATACTGGAGGAGGGGCTGAGGCTTCACCTCGCCAGCGACGTGCCACTGGCGGTCCTGCTCTCCGGCGGCGTTGATTCGTCGGTCGTCGCCAACCTGGCTCAGCGCGCCGCCCAGAGCCCGATCCACACCTTCACCCTGGCCTTTGAGGAGCACGAGTTCAACGAGGGGCCGATCGCGAGACGGATCGCCGCCGCCATTGGCACCGAGCACCATGAGGTGATGCTGACGGAGGGGCACTTCGTTGAGAATCTGGAGGAGGCGCTAGACAGCCTGGACCAACCGACCTTTGACGGGCTCAACGCCTACTACATGTCGCGCGCCATTCGCGCTGCCGGCTTCACCGTCGCTCTGTCGGGCACAGGCGGCGACGAGCTCTTCGGAGGCTATACCTCCTACCGCGATTTGCCGGTGCTGCACCGCTGGTCCCGCCGCGTCGCCTGGGTGCCGCAAAGCGTGCAGGTCGCGGCGGCAAACCTGGCAACGTGGCCGCTGCGATGCTCCGGAAGGTCCATGCCACCTCAGACCCGTTGGGCCAAACTTCCTGAGATGGTCCGTCACGGCGACGATCTGCTGGCGCTCTACCAGCTGGCCTACGCGCTGTTCCTCCCCGGATTCCAGCATGAGCTGCTGGCGCCAGGCTTTGCCGAAGCGCTGGCCGACGGCCTGCCCGCGGCAATGCGGCAGCGAATCCTCGCCGAGAGCCGGGGCCGCACGCCGCTCTCCGCCATCAGCGTCATGGAGCAGCGGCTTTTCCTTGGCGAGCGGCTGCTGCGCGACAACGACGTTGCCAGCATGGCCTCGTCGCTGGAGCAGCGGGTGCCGCTGGTGGACCAGATCCTCTTCGAGAGCATCGACCGCCTGCCGGATCAGGCGCGCTACCGGCCGCTGGGTCGGAAGGCGATGTTACGGCGCATCGGTCTGCGCGGCCTTGACCCGGCGCTGTTCGAGCGACCCAAGAGCGGGTTTGTGATGCCGTTCGATCGCTGGATCCGGCGCGGCCTGAAGGATGCTATGGACCAGACCCTGCGAGACCCGCAGGCTATCGCTCCAGTCGGGCTCGACCCCGCAGCGGTGGAGCGGCTCTGGCGAGCCTTTCTCGAAGGGGCACCCGGCATGTACTGGTCGCGGGTTTGGTCGGTATACGTCTTCATCCGATGGTGCCACCGCAACCGCGTCTTCCGCTGAGGAGACGTCCGAGGGCGCCGGGCAGTCGCCCGACCATCGTGGTCAACCGCCAAACTCGTCGCTCCCTAACACAGTGCGGCGCAGGGCGGTAGCAGCGACGATCATCGGGCGCTGAAGCGATGGAACACCGTTCAACGGAACGTGCTTTCGGGCCGCCTTATTGAAATGCCGGAGGTGCGTTTGCGATCAGCAGCAGCAAACTCATCATCAACCGATAATGGACCGGGCTTGCCGCCGCCGGGGAAAAATTCAGGTTACTATCGTCGCGGACCCAATGGAGAGGGAATCAAAATCGTCCGACCGCGATGCACCCTATGGGTTGATGAAGCCGCTAGAGCTCCGCATCGGGAGGTATTGGACTTACCCCGGTTTCGTGGAGCGATGAGAGCTTGGGATCAGGCTCTCTGGCTTTACGTCATGTTGTCCTCCGGTTTCGTGGCATTCTTTGGTTCGCCCCCGGCGGAGCGATGCCCCGCGCACTGACGCGGCTGCCGCGCGCAGTGGCCGTCAAGGACGGCCGCTTCCTGCGGCCGCCCGAAGGGCTTGTCCTTGCATTGCCTAGTGCAACGCGCATACGAAGAAGCTAAGCGCGATCATCATTTCGCTGCTGCAATCCACACTCCTGTACAGGAGATTCTGCTCAATAGAACTAACCAACTGGTAACTGGCGAAGTGGCGTTGCCACAGCAGATCGCCGAACTCAAAGCGATGTTTGGGTCTCAGATAGCGGCTGCGGCAACCGAATATCTCTCCCTCGCGAAGCTGTAGACCAGCTACTACTCACCACGATCGGGTTGGCAGAAATAGAGCAAGCTGAGATCCCCGTCGCCTTCGATGAGCTTGCGCGTCGTTTCGCAGCGATGCGCGACACGCTGCAGGAACAGCGCAACGACGATCCTGAGATCGCGACGCTGAAGAAGCAGGCGAACGCCGCACTTGCTGTTCTAAACCTCGACGCGACCGAGGGTTTACTGGGCTCGATCCGGACGCGGCGGCGAGCATTGTCGGCGAACGCCACACTTGCTGTTCTAAACCTCGACGCGACCGAGGGTTTGCTGATGTCGATACGTACGCGGCAGCGAGCATTGCCGGAGCGCCGTCGCCGCGTCGCCGAAAAAGCGCGCGCTGATCTAATCGCGGCGTTGAAGGACGAAGCTGAAACCTGTCTCCAGCAAGCAGATACCGCATTGCTACGCTTTGACGTCACTATGGCGCTGAGTTTCTCTCGCGATGGGATCGCGGTGCTCGCCGAAACGCTGCCGGCGACACGCTGGCGATACATGTTCCAAGTGATAGATTCGCTGTCGAAGTTCGGTGACCGCGCTGGGAGCAATGAGGCTCTCCTCGCGTCGATTGAGCTATCCGGACCTGCCCTTCTCGCCGTTGAACGCGAGCGGGTGCCGCTCGCCTGGGCGATGACGCAGACCAACCTCGGCACCGCGCTCTTAAGGCTCGGAGAACGGGAGAGAGGGACGGCGCGGCTGGAAGAGGCGGTTGCGGACTATCGCGCCGCGCTTGAGGAACGGACCCGCGAGCGTGTGCCGCTCGATTGGGCGATGACGCAGAACAACCTGGGCATCGCGCTCTGGGCTCTCGGCGCGCGGGAGAGCTGGACGGCGCGGCTGGAGGAAGCGATCAGTTGCTGGGACGCCTGCCTCCAAGTTGCTACCTCAGCGTGGTTACCTGAACGGGTTGAGGCTGTGCGATGGAATCGAAACGATGCATTAGCCGAGATCGCACAACGATCTGCGAAATAATCGTAAGGCCTTACCTCATAATTTCTGTTATGAATTACGAATATTTATGTCTGACAAGCAACACGCGCCACGAGTCGCCATTAATAGTTTTGGCAAAAGTAACGCGCTTGTAAAGTCCAGAGGTTACATTTTCCGTAAGAAATATGACCGAAACACATCCTGAAAAACGCCTCATCGGCTACGCCCGCGTCTCGACCTACGGGCAGACCCTCGCCGTGCAGCCCGACCAGCTCCGCGCCGGCGGACGCAGCAGTCGGAATATTTACCGGGAGAAGGTGACGGGCGCGCGGCCAGACCGGCGCGAGCTTAACCGGATGCTCGACAAACTGGCCCCCGGCGACGTGTGACCGTGACGCCGCCTCGCGCGCAGCAGCACCTTCGACCTGTTCGGCATTGTTAAGCCCATCGTGGGCACCAAGGCCGCAGTTCCGATCCTTGGCCGAACCGTGGGCCGACACCGGCACCAGCACCGGGGACTTGATGCTCGCCGTTCTCGGCGGCTTGGGGGACGTGGAGCGCGACCTGGAACGCGCGCCGCCGAAGGCAGGAGCCACACCTCGATCAGGTTGGCGCGGTACCGAACCGTTGTCCGCTGCGGGGTCGGTTTGGCATCGCGTCGATTGGAGCTACTGGGGTTATTGGCACTGGCACTGTGTTCCGATCGCACATGTTTACCATTTACAACCAGGGCACAAGGCTCGAACATTCCTAGGCGGATTGGCGAGAACCCAGCGCCGGTTGGGGGAATCCTTAGTCGCGCTTGATTTTCGAGAGCCGCGTGACGGTTAAGGCAGTTACGCTGACAAAGGGGAGCTTGCTCTCTACATCGCCAACAGAGTGCCGATCGAACCGTTCCACTGAATTGGCGCCCACTTATACGAGGCGGCGATCCGGATCGCGACCCTACAATGTTAGTGGCATTAGCGGGCGGCCGCCCGTTCTGCCGGCATGGCTCAAAGAGGCTGCGCCGGATATTGACTGTCTTCAGGAGTTGAAGGCGCCCGACAAGAGAGCCGGCGCTTCACCGCTGCTGCGACGGGCAGCCCGATGAACAAACGCTCGCGCCGCTCTGGACGCGCGGCTGAATCAACTAACTCGATCTGCGCTCGCATCCAAAATTCGGCGACGAGCGTAGAAATCCTGCGTAGAACGTCGGGACTAGAATCCGACGACGCCGTAATCGAGACCGAGCCGCACCTTGCCGATCCGGCCAAGAATGGCGGGTGTCATAATCGCGTGTTTCAATCCGGTAAAAATATCCTCTAGACAACGCTGTAAGGGATTCGACGCCAACACCACCGTGGTGCCCGCGTGATCGAAGGCGGCCTTCGGCTAACAACCGTTTGGTTTTAGGCGCGGCGACGATCAATTCGGCGAGGGCGCGCAAGCCGATGCCGCTGGCAAAAGCGACAAAGCCAGGCTGACCCGACTGGATCAGCCCTTGCGCGGATGCTTTCCGCAGGATACCGATCCGGAGGAACGGATATTAAAAAGCGCGGTGCCCGGGCACGAACTTTCCAGAGATCACATAATCGATGCTGGCGGTCCCGCGCAGACCCATCGCGTCCCACGAGCCTTCGCTGACGTCTGCGTCCTCCCTGGGAAGGAGATGCGCGAAACCATGGTCTTCCGTCGCGATCGCTCAGCCGGGCGGGCACCATCACCTAGCGTGAGAATGAACTGCTCGACCCCCAGCTGAAGCTGCCCGAGACGCAAAACCCGTCTTGCTCTTCGACTGAAGTGGCTTTGGGCACCGACGTCGCCTAGCAGCCGACGGGACCATTTCCGAACGCTTCTTGGCAGGCCTTGGGCGGCGCGCCCTTGTGAACGAATGTGTTGACAGCGTTGCAGATCCCCATGCACCAGCCGGCGGACCCGTCGGCGCGGAAGATTTCCTTAGTTGCCTTAACAGATCGACGCATGTGCCGCCGAGCCCGCCGTCGGCTTGCGGCACGCGGATCGAGCACAAATTGGCCTCCAGCAAGGCCGCCGCGACCCTGTCTGTGAACCGCCCGAGGCGCTCCGACGCGAGCGCTTCTTCGTCAATCAAGCGGCTGATCACTCGCGCACGACGCAGGGGCTGTCATCGGCGACGGTTATCTCACCGTCCATTACGAAGGCGCGAGCGCCGCTGAAATCCGGCATGAGTTACTCCTACACTCTGAGAAATCCTGCATTCTGCTGCGATACGTCCACTCTTCCGTGGTAGCGGATCGAGGCCCTCATTGCCGTACTCTTCCGGTAAGGCCGTGGGTCGATACCGATGACGTGAATAGCTAGTTTCCGCTGTTTTATGATGGCTGTGTGTGAACTGGCTCACATATCAGGTCAATTTCGCGGGAAGGTCTAAACTAAGGGGCGCCGCCCTTCGCGCGCGGCAGGGATCGCGGGCCTTGCCCTCTCGTGGCACGTCATCATTCTCGCCGCCTCATGGTCCCAATAAACGAAAATGTCGCGGTCGCGCCGACAAAAGAGCGCCGCAACCAGGGCATCGTCGAGCGGTTGGAGCGCCCAATCGCCGACGAATCGGGTCGTCCCGTGCGCCCCTATCGCGCCATCGACACGCTCGGCACGATGGAGCGTCGAGGTTCGATCACCGCCGGGATGCGTCAGGCGGGCGAGGATTTCCGGGCACGGTTTGCAACGACCCAGCTCGATCCGTTGCGCGTTCCCGATTGGTCGCGAGTGAGAGTCGGTAGCTCGTCAAGATTCCAAGCCGCGCATGAGCCAGGCTTGCGGATCGAGGGCGCTCGTAATGTTGTCTGGCGCGCGATCAGTCGGTCGGCGGCCTTGGCTCGCCCGCCGGCTCATGCCTGTGGCATGTCGTTGGCTGGGAGCGATCGTTAAAGGAATGGGCTCTCGAGCAGGGCTGGAGCGGCCGCCGGGTCAGCCAAGAGGCGGCCTCGGGGATCCTGATCGCGGCGCTCGGTGCGCTCGAGGCGCAATTTGGAATGGTCCTGGATTGCGATCTCCGCATTTCTTGATTGACAAAGTCCGGATCGATCTGGTAGAAATCCTCGAAATTGGCGGAAGCGGTGACAGAGCGGGTCGAAGACCCGAAACTGCCCGGCGCTATCGACGTTTTGCCGATCAGCCGACCCGTGCCGTCGGGATCAGCTTTGCCGACCGCGCGTGCTCGCACGGCCATTTGCTCACGGCAAACAACACCAATCCGATTCAGCTTTAAGCCGGCAACGGCGCGCTTTGTGGATCCCTCGTGATCGCCAATCCGACCAGCGTGACGGCCGGCGATCTCCGGTTCTACGATACCGCCAACGTCACGACCGCCACTTGCTCGAGCGTCGCCGGCGTGGTCTGGAACGTTCCGGCACCGACGAACAGCACCGCGGCAAACGTGGCCGGCTGGTCAATCCCGATTCCGACCGATCTGGTTTTCTACAACGGCGTCGCATTCTGCCACCGTGAGCGTCTGGGCCGAGCCGGACTACAAAGTCGAGTGGAACGCACATAACCCAGCCGCCCCTGGAGGCCTGGACAGCGCCTGTTACAACAACGCTTTCTCGACGTGCGGGCACACCGACGCCACCGGCTACAGCATACGCGCGGGCGGAGTGAGCGAGGAATATCACCT
>Ga0306920_100011224_pt1 | contig 12075 bp, 12 predicted proteins | sample flu12Cox44000170_FD_204666 | JGI IMG/M metagenome (GOLD analysis project Ga0306920, IMG submission 204666) | Lab enrichment of tropical soil microbial communities from Luquillo Experimental Forest, Puerto Rico - flux4day.12C.oxic.44.000.170 (v2)... | ecosystem: Environmental > Terrestrial >...
GCCTTGAACTCCGGCGTGAACGAACGCCGCGGCCGGGGCTTCTTCCTCCCCATGCTCCCCATAGTCGGACATCCTTCCTGGGGCGAACCCCTGATGATGGATGTCCGTCAAAGCGGGCCAGGCCCACACATCAAGCGAGGCCGATCCGTCGCACAGCAAGTGAGTCTCGGCAACGCCAGATGCTGTCGCACCAGATGCTGTCATACAGTCGTAGTACACTCAATTCGTGGAACGCGCCGTGCGGCTTGACTGGCAGTACCGGGGCCAGTACATCCGCACCCGGTCGGCGCGCCATGTCGGCGACACCGACATCGACCCGGCGTGGGCCGATGAGGCCTTCACCGACGACGCCGCGCTGGTCGACTCGCCCGACCCAGCATCTAAGTGCCTGTTTCTGAACCTCATTGGTAGCGGGTGAGGCGGCGGGTCATGAGGGTGATCATGGCCCAGTAGACGGCGGCTTCGTGGCTGGCGGGCAGGCGTTCGTAGTCGCGGGCGCAGCGGCGGTAGCTGGTGATCCAGGCCAGGGTCCGCTCGACCACCCACCGGCGCGGCAAGACGGTGAAGGTGTGCTGGTCATCAGGCCGTTTGACGATCTGCACGGTTAGCTTGAGATAGGTGGCTGCCCAGGGCTGGAGTTGCCCGGCGTAGCCGCCGTCGGCCCAGGCGCGGCGGACGCGGCGGCGGGCTCGGTGCAGGTTGAACAGCAGCGGCCGGGCCGCGTCGCGGTCTTGCACCGAGGCGGCGGTGGCCAGCACTTCGAGCAGCAGGCCGGTGGTGTCGACGGCGATGTGCCGCTTGCGGCCGTTGACCTTCTTGGCGTTGTCCCAGCCCCGCGAGGCTTTGGGCACCGTGGCCGCGGCGCGCACCGACTGCGAGTCGATCACCGCGGCCGTCGGCTCTGCCTGGCGCCCCGCGGCCTGACGGGCCGCCGCGCGTAACGCGTCGTGCAACGTGATGGTGGCACCGGAGGCGTTCCAGCGCTGGAACAGGCCATACACGGTGCGCCAGGGCGGGAAGTCGGCCGGCAGCGCCCGCCACACGCACCCGTTGTGAATCACATACCGGATCGCATCCACCACCGCCCGGCGGCAGTTCGCCTCCGGGCGGCCACCCGCCCGGGCCTGGCACGCTGGCACCGGCAACAACGGCGCGACCAGCGCCCACTCGGCATCGGAGGTATCGGAGGGGTAGCGGCGCGGGCGATCGCAACCCGGGCGCGCGCATGCGCACACCGCCGCAGCAGGGCAGACTGGCACCAGGGCTCCTGGTGTGACCGGCTGGCTTGGACACCGCCGTGATTACCAGGAGCCCTGCTCACCCTCCACTCGGCACGCCGCCACCGCCCAAGATCACAAACCGTCGCCCTGGCGCCACCTCAACCCAGGTTCAGAAACAGGCACTTAGCGGCTATCCGTAATGCATCGCGGGGAAGTCCGGGCTGCTCCCGCGCCCGCCCGGCGTCATGTCCAGGACATGCCAGATCGGCCAGATCAGGTCGACGTGGCGGGGATCTTCGCCTTCGTCCCGGGGCGCGAACATCAGCTCAGTCGCCCACCGGTGGCGGAACCCGTCACCCTCGCGCGTGAACACGTTCAGGATGGGGCTCTGCTCGCCGTGCGGGCCTTCCGCGTGGTAGTCGCGGTTGTAGTTGTTGTTCCGCGACGACAGCAGCCGAAGATAGCGCCAGCCGCGCTCGTGGGCGAAATTGCGAATCCGGTCCGGGTCGGACTTCGCGACCACGACGAAGTCGAGCTGACTGGCGAGGTGAGGGGCAGCACCGTCGAGCGCGTCCAGGATCGAGGTACACGATGGGCACGGTGTCTCGGCCAGTGGCAGCCGGGCCGTCGCACCTTCAGCGGGACCCGGCCTGGTGTCGCCTGACCAGCGCGGGAACATGAAACTGTAGATGACCAGCGTGTCCCGGCCCGGCGTGAACAACTGTGAGAACGTCACTTCGCGGCCCTCACCGGCCGCCTCCTCGAAGACGTAGTCGTCGGCGACGGCACCGCCCGGCGGGAGCGCGCGCCGCTGGGCGGCGACTCGCTCGATCGTCCGCCGCAGCTCGATCTCCGCCTCAAGCAGCTGGTTGCGCGCGAGCCGGTATTCGCGTGACTCGCCGGGGAACTGGATGGCCGGGTCTACGGACATGCGGCCCAGCCTAATCTGCGCCGCCGCGACGCCGGCGCCCGACGGTGCCTGGTTAGCGCAGCGATGTGAACGCCGCCCGGATCTCCGTTGCGAACAGCTCGGGCTCTTCCCAGGCGGCGAAGTGGATTTCAGTTTGGCCGGGCATTACATCTTCGCCTCCTGGATTGAGCCTGTGACGACAACGCTCATTTCAAGTGGTCTCCCGGTACGGGGCCAGAAATGCGGTAAGCGCGGCCAGCAACTGCTCGGGCGCCTGCTCGGCGACCCAGTGACCGCTGCCGGTGAGGACCACGGTCTGCACGTGATCGGCGACGAGCTTCATCGTGTTCCCGGCGCCTTCACCGGTGCTTTCCCCGCCGCCCATCGCCAGGACGGGGAGGGTCAGCCGCTGTGTCTTGCGCTGCTGGTTCTGCGCGGTGCTGGTGGGGATGGCACGGTAGAACCCGAAGCTGCCGCGCAGGTGGTCAGGGTCTTTGAGGATGTCGATGTAGTACTTGACGGCGTCGCTGGGCAGCTTGTTCGTCCCGGCCGAGGCGTCGAACTCGGCGCCAAAAAAGATGTCCTCACGCCCGGTGACGAGCTGCTCGTTCACCTTGGGGAGCTGGTTGAAGGCCAGGTGCCACAGCCGCTCGTTGAGCCCCGGGGGAAGGAACAGCGGCGGTGAGGGGGATATCCCCGGGAGGGGAGCCTCGGAGACGGCCAGCCGATCGACCCGGTGCGGATGATCTGCGGCCAGGGCGTAGGCGATCGGCATCCCGACGTCGGTGCCATACAGGGCGAACCGCTGATGGCCAAGCGCCTCCATCAGCGCCACCAGGTCGTTGGCCAGGGTGGCGGTGTCGTACCCGTCCTGGGGCTTGTCGGACAGCCCGATACCGCGCTGGTCGACCGCGACGACGGAGAAGTCCCGGGCCAGCGCCGGCATGAGCATCCGCCAGGCGTACCAGGTCTGCGGCCAGCCGTGCACCAGCAGCAGCGGCGGGCCCGCTCCCCCGGTGACCGCGTGCAGGCGCACCTCACCGGCGTCAACGTAGCGGCTGGTGAACGTGCCGGTGAAACCGGCCGGGAGGTTCGGCGCCCCGGAGACCGACCCCGGGCCCTCTGGAGTGGGAGACGAGCTCATCACGATCCCCTTTCAAAGATCTGACGGATTTCCCGGCGGCGTGCTGACGCGCACGGCCCTCGACTTGTGTTAGCGAACGGACTTGAACGCCGCCCGGACCTCGGTCGCGAACAGCTGCGGCTCTTCCCAGGCGGCGAAGTGACCGCCCCGGCGGGCCTGGTGGAAGTAGATGAGGTTGGGGTAGACCTGCTCGGCCCAGCTGCGCGGGGCCTGGAAGATCTCGCCGGGAAAGACCGTGAAGGCGACCGGCAGCGAGACCTCAGGGGGCGGGTGCCCGGCCGCCGCGGCGGTGCTGCGTGCGCTCTCCCAGTACATCCGCGCGGCCGGAGCCGCGGTGCCCGTCACCCAATACAGCGTGATGTTGTCCAGAATGTGGTCGCGGGTCAGGCCGCCCGAAGGCTCCCCGCCAGCGAAAGCGCGGGAGATCTTCACATAGCTGTCGGGGTCGTGGTCGAGCATCCAGGCCGCCAGCCCGGCGGGCGAATCGGTCAGGGCATAGCCGATCGTCTGCGGCGACTGGCCCTGCTCGGCGATATAGCCCTTCCGGGCCTGTGCTCCGAACGCAGCGAACGCCGCGCGTTCGGAGTCGGTGAGTCCTTGGGGGATCGGCGCGCGGCCAAGCAGTGCCGCCGTCACCTCCGGCGGGGGCCTGCGGAGGAAGTTGAGGTGAATGCCCGCCAGCCCAGCCGGTGCCTGGATCGCCATCGCGTCGGTGACAGCGGCGCCGACATCACCGCCCTGGGCGGCATAGCGGGCGTAGCCGAGGCGGTGCATCAGCTCCGCCCAGGCCCGCGCCACGCGGCCGGGGTCCCAGCCGACCTCGGCAGGCTGCCCGGAGAAGCCATAGCCGGGCAGCGACGGCAACACCACGTCGAACGCGTCTTCACTGGCGCCGCCGTGGGCAACCGGGTCGGTCAGCGGGCCGATGACTCCGAGCAGCTCGATCACCGAGCCGGGCCAGCCGTGCGTGATGATCAGCGGCAGCGCGCGCTCGTGCCGCGAGCGGACGTGGATGAAATGGATGCCAAGCCCGTCAATCTCGGTCACAAATTGCGGGAGTGCGTTCAGCTGCGCCTCGCACGCACGCCAGTCATAGCTGGTGCCCCAGTAGCTCACCAGGGCCTGGATCGTCGCCAGCTGCACGCCCTGCGACCGGTCGGCGACCAGTTCCTGGCCAGGCCAGCGTGTGGCCGCGAGACATCGCTGAAGGTCGGCCAGGTCCTCATCCGGCACGCGCACCTCGAACGGCCGGATCGTGGCATCGGGCATAGTCTGCCCCCTCCCGCTGGAATCTGCCCCTTGCTGCTGAACGGCGGCCGGCAAACGTGGCCGTATCGGAGAACTGGGGTCACTCGACCAGCGTGAGAAGCGGCTTTCCCTTCTCGATGACATACGTGGCGAGTTCAGCCGCGTTGCCACTGCCGACATTCCGCACCGCGTGCACCGCCCCGGCCGGCACCGTCAGGGCCTCACCGGCGTTGAACGTCCTGGTCGGCTGCCCTTCGACCCGATACTCCAGCGACCCTTCAAGGATGTAGATGATCTCCTCACCCGGATGAGTGTGCTTGACCAACGGCGCCTCCGGGCCAATGTCCACCCGCGCCTGCACCATCTCACGCCCCGGAGCGCTGAGATCCTGCCGCTGCAGGTCAGTGCGCCACAGCCCCGGCGCCTGCTGCACCGACCCACTCGGGTGACCGTGGTCCTCAGTCGTGCTCATCGCGCCTCCCCGAGGGGTTGCTTTCCAAATCACGGTAACCCCGCTTTACCAATTCTTGGTACACCCCGCTCACGGGTGCTGCTGTGAGGACGACGACCAGGACGAGGACCAGTAACGATCAAGCCGCGGGTTCTGGGCGCTGCGCGGCGGCGGTGGCTGGCGTTAGCGCCCGATGGCCGCTTGGTATTGCTCCACCACGCTGGCCGGAATGCGGCCGCGCTCACTTACCGCGAGGCCGTGCTCCTTGGCCCAGGCCCGGATATCCCCAGAGCGCTGGCGGCCCGCCGCGGTCCGCCCGGACCGGCGAGACGGTGCCCGCCCCGCCCGGCGGGCGTGCTCAATATAGGGCGCGAGCTGCTTGCCGAACGCGGCGGCGTTCTTGGCGTTCAGGTCAATCTCATAATCGGTGCCGTCAAAAGCAAACCACACGGTCTGCTCGGCCGGGCCGCCGGTCAGATCGTCTTCCAACATGACGGTGACTTTCTGGGCCATCTCTACCTTCCCGACTTTCAATAGTGCTTGCACTGTACCGTAGCCGGTGTCCTTTCCCTCGCCGACAACGCCGCAGATCAGGCGTGGTCGAATTCAACGCCGAGGGCCTGGCCGGCGATGGCTACCCGGGCGGCGACCAGGCTGACTGCGGGGCCATAGGGGCGGCGCATGGCTTGATAGGCAACCAGGCGTTGCTCGCAGCGACGAGCGGCGGTGCACTGGAGACATGGGAGGTGTGGAATCGAGCGCGTGGCGCTCGCCGAGGCCCCGTTTCTGGGCGGTTACCGGGCAGCCTGGTAGGGGGTGCCACCGTCGATGACGACGTCAGCGACCCTGTCCTTGGGGTATGTGGCCGTCTATGTGGTGCTGGTCGGCGTCGCCTCGTTCGTCGAGAAGCCCGCCGGGCGCGGATTCGGCGCCTTCCAGCTCAACGCGCTCATCCGGGCCGGCAGCCTGGCCGCCGCCGCAGTCGCCCTCGTCTTCGCCCATGGGCTTGCGCTTCCCGCCACTGGCTACCTCCTGGCCGGGCTGGGCATTGGCCTGATCACCGGCGCCGGGTCGATGCTCTACTGTTTCGGGCTGAACTACCTGCCCGTGTCGCTGGTGGTCACGCTGTCCAATCTGTACATCGTGGTCACGATCGTTCTCGGCATCGTCGTGCTCCACGAGCCCGTGACGGTGCTGAAGATCGCCGGGCTCGCCTGCATCGTGGCCGGGGTGTTGCTGCTGGGGCACTCGCCCGCCCGCTACGCGGCACACCCCGACGCCAGCCGGGCCAGCGGACGGCGCCAAGCCCGCGGGTTTGTGATCATGGGCATCTACATTGTCCTGATCGGTGTCGGCGCGTTCCTGGAGAAGCCGGCGCTGAAGGGCCTGACGGCAACCCAGCTCAACGCCCTGATGGGCATCGCCATGACCGCGGTCGCGGGCACCGCGCTGGCGGTCAGGGGGCCCCGGCTGCCGATGACCAGACGCACACTCGGAGTTTTGGGTGTGGGAGTCATGATCGGGGCCGCGTCGGTGTTCTACTTCCTCGGCCTGCGCGGCCTGCCGGTCTCCGTCGCCTCCGCGGCCTCGAACGCCTCCGTCGTGGTGACCGTGGTGCTGGCGGCTATCTTCCTGCACCAACCGCTCGGCCGCGCCCGGGGCGCGGCGCTGGCCCTGACACTCCTCGGAGCAACCCTCCTCGCCCTCTCCACCGGCTGATCTAGCGAGGTTCTGAACCGAGCCCAATGTCTAGCGCCGTCACCGCCGGGGCCGCTGACCCGGGGACTTGATGACGCGGGGTCTGGGTCTGTCGCGCTGCCGGATGCGATCATGGAATGGCTCAGGAAAGGAGGCGCGCAATGTCATATCCGGTTCAGCCATACCCGGTTCAGTTCACTGTGGACTACCCCGACCGGCCGCTTGAGCGACTGAGTACAGCGTTCCGCATCTTCACCGTGATCCCCATCGCGATCGTGCTTGGCGCCATTTCGGGGGGCACCTGGCAATGGAGTTATCCCAACGGCACCACTGCGGTGGCCGCGGGCGCTGGCGGGCTGCTGTTCTTCGCCCCCCTGCTGATGATCTTGTTCCGGCAGAAGTACCCCCGGTGGTGGTTTGACTGGAACCTGGAACTGCAGCGGTTCACCAACCGGGTCGGGGTCTACCTGGCACTGATGGATGACCGGTACCCCTCCACCGACGACCACCAGTCGGTGCACCTCGACTACCCCTACCCCGACGCGGCCCGCGACCTGAACCGGTGGCTGCCCCTGGTGAAATGGCTGCTGGCCATCCCGCATTACATCGTGCTGTTCTTCCTCGACATCGGCGCCCTCGTGGTCGTGGTGGTGGCCTGGTTCGCCATCTTGTTCACCGGCACCTACCCGCGGGGCATGTTCGACTTCGTCGAGGGAGTCATCCGGTGGAACGTCCGGGTAGCTGGCTACGCGCTCGTCCTCATCACCGACCGGTACCCGCCGTTTCGGCTAGCACCATGACCCGCTAGCGCCGGACGGCCTGTTCGGTCCGGTCTTCGCGGGCTAGGGGTCTGCTCGGTCTGCCAGCCGCCAGGTGGCGCACGCCGGGTCGCGGCCGGGGCCGGCGACGAGTTCGGCCTCGTGGATCGAGACCGCCTCGCCGTCTTCCGTCACCAGGGCCGCTACCACGGGGGCTTGATCGGTCTTGCGGCGGAGCAGCGCGGACGGTTTGTCGGTGAGGTACTTATCACCCCATTGCCGCAAGCGGTGAGGGTCACGAACAGGTCGCGTCCCTTCGCGGTCAGCCGGTATTCGTAGCGGTCCGGCCGCGAACTGTACGGGACGGCTTCGAGGATGTCCTGGCTGACCGCCGCCGAACATGACCCCGCGCTCACCCGCCAGTTCCTGCGCGTCACCGGGCTACTCGACCCGCCCGCCTCCCTGCTCCGCCCCGCCACCCTTCGGCGCGTACTCACCAGCGCCCTGAGCCAGCACCACGCCCCCACCCCGGCCAGCAGCCCCGGCCCCGCACCCTCACCGAAGCGACCAGGTAAGGGAGTGCTCACGGTCACGAACCCAGGGTGTTGCCGTGTTCCCAAGACGCCCGCAGCGCATCGGTCAGCAATGCGACCAGCGCCTCGAGCTGCACGTCGGCCGACGAAGAAACTTCTTGGTCCGACCCGTCCAGCGCCCGGGCGGCGAGCCCTGCCTTGCTGTCGATCAGCCCGGCGATCCGGGCGTCGATGGTCTGCGCGGCGATGATACGCCACGCGGTCACTGGTTCGGCCTGCCCGATGCGGTGGCTGCGGTCGATGGCCTGGGTCTGCTCCGCGTCGGTCCAGGACATCTCGGCCAGCACGATGTTCGAGGCGACCTGCAGATTCAGGCCCACGCCAGCCGCGGTCAGCGAGCACACCGCGACCGCCACGTCCGGATCGTTCACGAAGGCTTCGACGTTCGCCTGCCGCACGGTGGGCGTCTGGCCGCCACGGATCGACGAGAAACGCACCCCCCGCCGGGCGAAGATCTCTTCGGCGGCGTCCATGACGTCGACGTGCTTGGCAAAGAAGACGACCTTGCCGGCGCTGCGGGCCAGCTGAGCCGTGTAGTCCGCGGCCAGTTCGGCCTTGGCCTGGCCGATGCGTCGCATCATCGTGAACACGTTCTCGCCGGACTGCGCGGTCGCCGCCTCCTTCAGCTCCGCGCGCGCAACCCGGCGGACGAGGTCATGGTCGATGCTCTCGGCGCCGACGTCGGGGGATCGGTTCGCGAGCGCGGTCTTGTACCGCGCCACCATCCGGCCAGCGAGGTCCCGTTCTGCCGCCCGGATCGACCGGCCGGCTCGTTCGTCCAGCTCAACGGGGATGTCGGCGATACGGCGGGCGGGGATGTCGGCGGCAACGTCGAGCTTACGCCGGCGCACGATGCCCAGGTCGATCACGCACTGGCGCGCCGCGGCGTAGAAGCCTCGGTCGGCAGGCGTCAGGCCGGTGTCCTCAAGCGCGTCCATTAGCTCGTCGAGGGGCTTGCTGTCATCGATCCAGCCGAGGAACTGCCAGATCGCCCGGAAGTCCTCGATGTCGTTGATCAGCGGGGTGCCGGTCAGCGCCATCAGCAGGGGCCGGTCCGTGCGGGACCGGATGCGGTCGGAGAGCGCCAGGACGTTCTGCGAGCGCTGCGAGGTCTTGTTCTTCATGAAGTGGGCCTCGTCCACGACCATGCCGCGGAAGCCGAAGTCACCGAGCCAGCCCATGTGGCGGCTGAGAACCTCGTAGTTGAGCACGACGATGTCGGCGAAGCCATCGACAGCCTCGCCGTCGCCCTGCACCACCGTGGCCGGGCGGTGGGGAACCCAGCGGGCCGCCTCCCGGGCCCAGTTGGTCTTGACGACGTTCGGCACGACGACGAGCAGCGGGTAGGCGTTAACGGCCTGCGCGGCGAGCAGCGCCTGGGCCGTCTTGCCCAGACCCGGTTCATCAGCAAGCAGGAACGTCCGGTGGCCGGCCGCGGCCGCGGCGACGAGCTGCCCCTGGTGCGGCATCAGTTCCAGGCCCGCGGGGGTGAACCGTGCCGTCGGCGCCGGAAGCGCCATGCACGCCGGGGCTCCCCCGTCGGCACGCTCGAAGGAACTCAGCAGCGGGCCGAGCAGCTCCCAGCCGGCCAGGCGGCGCGGATAGGAGGTGCTCTGCGGAACGGCGGAGAAGTCGGGAGCGAGAAAGGGGTTCGCCAGTTGCCGGGAGACCACCGACTGCGGCACGACGCGCCGCTCCGAGCCGACGGAAGCTGTAGCGGTCTCCGTCGGCGCGATCTCTTCGCGCGCCGGCTCGATGCCGAAGTCCCGCAGCATTTCCCGCTTGAGTGACCGGGCCGCGTCGGAGACGTCGGAGCCCTCGGCGAGCAGCGCCAGTAGCCCCTGGTCCTGGACGGCGGTCGTCGCGAGGATGGCCGCGACGCCGTCCAAGCGCTTGAGCTGCTCGGCCCGATGACTGTCGCTTCCGGCTGCCGCCCGGACTCGGGCGCGCTCGTCCCGCAGCAGCAGGGCGACGGCCTGGAACTTCGTGCGCACGGCAGGCGTCACGCGGCCGCGCTGGGCAGCCGCCTCGACCTCACGGACGGTTCGGGCGAGTACCGGGACGACATCGCCGCGGTGGTGGACGCGTCGCTGCTTCCGCAGGGCGCTACGGCGAGCGCCCGTCTGGCGCTGGCCTGGTCGGGCCACAGACTTCTCCTCTGGAATGCCGGGACACGGTGGCCACGGCAGCATGCAGCACGGTCCCACGCCCGGGGCGGGAAACGTCCCGAGCAGGGGCCTAGTGCTTTGAACACCGAGCCGACTTGCGGATCTCCGACGATCGACGCAGGCAGGCCCCGGCAGGCCAGTTACACGAACCCTAGGCCGCCGGTGGGTGGGCTGATGGCCACGACACGCGGAAAGTCATCGTAGGACGACCGGCTTGGTTCTCGGCTACCACTCATGTTAACGCGCGCGAGAGCGCATAATTCCCGGCCGCACTGTGGGGTGAACGCTGGTCAGCGTTGTCGGAAACCGTGTTGGGGGCAACCCCTCAGGAGTTCGCCGGCTCGAGGCGTATTGCCACCGCCCCGGCCGCGGCGCCTGCGCCTGGCGTTAGCCGTTGCGGGGGCCAGTTCATCACTGATGCGCTCCTCTTCGCTGAATCTCGATGCCGGTTCACGGGTGGGTGCCCCAGTCGATGAAGCGGGGCGCGAACGGGAGTTCCGCGATGAGGGCCCGCTGGGTGCCATCGGGCCGGATCTTGAACAGCCCGAACGTGGCGGTGCTCTTGGTCTGGTGGCGGAACACGATCCACTGCCCGTCGGGGGAGTAGGACCCGGTGAAAGCGGCGGCTCCTCCCGCGTTGTAATGGGTCAGGTACCGCAGATCCGTCCCGTCGGGCTTGATCGTGGCCACGTTCGGCGAAAGGTGGTCCGGGAAGTCGGCGTTCGGAGTTAGCGTGATGCGGCTGCCGTCGGGTGCCCAGCTCTGCTTGACCCCCACGTCGATAAACGGGGTGAGCTGGTGGAGGCCGGTGCCGTCGATGCTGGCGGTGAACAGGGCCTGCCCGAAGGGCTGCCCGTTTGCGTCGATGAAGCTCAGCGTCGTCCCGTCCGGGGAGACCTCGGGGTCGGTTACGCCGCTGCCCGTGCCGCCGGTGATCAGGTGGCGGTCTGCCCCGGAGAGGTTCATGCTCCAGATGGCGTCCATACCGGTGATGTCGTCAAAGTGCTCGAAGAAGATCCGGGTCCCCTCGGGGGTGAACGACGGCGTGGCATCGCAGCCGTTCCGGTTGCCGGTGAGGTCGGTGAGGCCGCTGCCGTCGGCGTTCATGACCATCACCGAGCACCCCGGCTCACCGGTGGGGTGATCCAGCTCGAACACGATACGGTTCCCGTCCGGGGACCAGTGCGGAGCGGTCGCGTCCCCGGGGAGGTGGGTGACCTGGCGAAGGCCGGTGCCGTTGGGTTCGATGGTGTAGATCTGCTTGCCGGGCGCGCCCGGCGTGGGCAGCGCGGCGAAGGTGATCTGCCCGTTAGTCCCCGGGAAGGTGGCCCAGGCCGGCCCGGGCGCGGCCACGAAGCCGGCGACAGCCATGCAGGTGCTGGCCAGAAGCAGGACAAGCGGTCTCATCTTGATCCTCCGGTTGACACTCGCGAGCGTGCCTCAACTCAGTGCGGCGCACACGTCCACCAGGACGTGACCCTTCAGCGACAGCGAGGTGATGTTCCCGTTCGCGTCGAACGAGAGTGTCAGCCTGCCGGTAAGGATGCTTATGGTCGGCAGACCGAATCGCTTCGCGTCGGCTGGCGTGAGGAAGGACGAGTTGCGACCCCGGGACACTGCGGTGACCGAATCATCAGCATGTCCGGTGAACTTCGAGGACGCCGACGCGTTTTCGGTGATGGTCTTCCCGGTGCTCAGATTCGTGTACGAATGCCTGAACGAGCCGGTGAAGATAAAGGTCATGGACCCGTCCGCGGCCTTCAGGACCTTGATGAACTCCTTGTCGACCGGGGTCGTCACCCGGACCTTGAACCCGCAGAATGCTGCGGGAAAGGTCGCCGCCGGGGGCGCTGGGAAGACCTCCCATTTGTGCCCCCGCCCGGCC
>Ga0306920_100011226_pt1 | contig 12074 bp, 8 predicted proteins | sample flu12Cox44000170_FD_204666 | JGI IMG/M metagenome (GOLD analysis project Ga0306920, IMG submission 204666) | Lab enrichment of tropical soil microbial communities from Luquillo Experimental Forest, Puerto Rico - flux4day.12C.oxic.44.000.170 (v2)... | ecosystem: Environmental > Terrestrial >...
GACGTCCTGATCTCGCTGGGCGCTTTCACGTTGGTGCAATTGTCAGAGGTGAGGGCCGCCGACGAGCAGGGCTCGAGAGCTGCGCAGGTCAGCCACGCTCTCGGGGAGCAGGCTCCCAGATATTCGTGAACTCACGATTCTTGTAACCCGTTGGCTCCGAAAAACTCAATTAGTCGAAAAGGGGGCGAGTTTGGGCTCGCCTCTCTCAATATGCCGGCAAGGAGGGATTTATGCAACAAGTGAGGCTCGTTTTGGCAGGCCTGGTGCTGTTTGCGATCACCGCGTGGGCTGCTCCGAAGGACCAGAGCTGGAGCGGATGGATCAGCGACTCGAAATGCGGCGCTAAGGGCGCGAACGCAAGTCACGAGGCTTGCGCCAAGAAGTGCATTGCCGCAGGCGAGAAGCCGGTGCTGGTCTCCGACAAAGACCAGAAGGTGCTCGCGATTGATAATCCTGACGCTGTCAAGAGTGAGATCGGCCAGCACGTGAAGGTGAGCGGCAGCCTCACCGACTCCGGCGCGGTACACGTTAACCAGGTACAGACGCAGTAAGTGAGTGATGGCGTGCAGTTGTAGCAGCATCAAAACCAAATTGGGTGCTTGATTGCCAGCATCACCTTCTGTGATGTCGGAAATGATCAAGGGCTTGTGGTTGAGCTGCGAAGTAGGGACTGCGGTCTAGATTGGCCCCGCGGCGTAAGCCCAGGGTGAGCGCCCAACCGAGCAGACAGGACCCGCGTGGGGGCCAACTGCCCACGGAAGCGCGAATTCCGTAAGATTTAACGTCTATTACGATTGGGACGCTTGCAACCACTTTGCTAGGACACGCATAATCACCTCGTGGGTAACCCTGTCATTTGGCAATGGGGACTTTCGATTTTGGTACCGGCGGTCGCGGGTTTCGTCGGCGTGCTCACGGGCGCGTGGCTATCCTCGCGGCGCGAACGCGAACAACGACAGTACGCATTCGTACAGCAACAACTAGAAAAACTCTACTCTCCACTTCTCGGTCTTCGCGCGGAAATCCGCCTTCGGAGCGAACTCCGCAATCATATCCAGGGAGTGGCTGGTTCCGAATGGCAGCGGCTTTGTGCGGAGGTGAGAAACACGTCCGATCCTATCGGTGGCTTCGAGCGGCTTCAAGATGAACGTTGGAAGGATTTTGAAGCATCAATTGAGTACAACAACAAGCAGCTCACTGAGGAATTGATTCCGGCCTACCGAAGAATGCTAACCATATTTCGGGACAATATGTGGCTGGCCGAACCGCAAACACGCGCTTTCTTCAATAAGCTTCTCGAATACATTGAAATCTGGGAACGATGGCTCGCGCGCAGCATTCCCTATGAAGTTGTTCAGAGTTTGGGGCACTCCGAAGAACCCCTGCACCCGTTTTACGAGCATCTTGAGCTTCAACATGACCTGCTTAGGAAACGGCTGCGCGATGGCTAAGGGGGGACTTCCGCTTACTCAACCGACTTTGCCAAGCTTCGTGGCTGGTCGACCTCGCATGGCATGGCTGGACTCAGGCCGCCGGTCATGCGGTGGCGCTGTTGGAGGGACAATCGAAATTCTCTGGTCAAGATCGCGAGGATCGAGCAATTTTCGCGACCTCCTTGACAACCTTCGCAAGCTCCTCACTCCTTTTGTCGCCCTTGTATTTTGCCATGGCGTTGCCGTCCTTTGGTCGGATCTGCTTGCGCCTAAGCCAACTGACCTCCTCCCAATCGCAGGACCGAATGAGCAACGGGAAAATAGTCATTCCCGCACGTTTATGGCGATTAAACAGCCTTGGTACCTCTTTCTTAAATATGAAGTCTGAAGCAAGGAAGTCCTCAGAGATGAGCAGAACTGCGATGCGTGCACCGAGCATTTTCGAATCGATTTTTTCCAACCAATTCTCGCCGGCACCAATTTTGGTGTCGTCCCAAACCTCCACAAGTCTTTTCCGAACCAAAGTCTTCAGGTTGGTCACCAGTCGTCGACGCCATTCATCGTCTTCGTGAGCGTAGCTTATGAAGATTTGGGTACGAAGTGGAATAGTTTTTGTTGAGACTTTCCTCTTCTTATCTCCAGTTGCTCGAGATGGTGAGGTGGGCCGTTTGCTAGCCATGGGGCCTCCGTTCGCGTCCCCAAAATACAGGAACGCCGCGCATTCTAAGACATCACGTCAAGGCAAAGGACCAGAAAACACCACGCGCGACCGGATGAGTTTTCAGCTGCTCCGTTATCACTGCTTGTTGCTACTCCACCGTCACCGACTTCGCCAGGTTCCTCGGTTGGTCAACGTCGCATCCACGGCGCACAGCGATGTGATACGCCAGCAACTGAAGCGGGATGATCTCTAGGATCGGCGAGAGCAACTCCGGCGCATGCGGCACATAGATCACGTGGTCCGCGGCCTCCCCGATCTCCTCGTCGCCTTCGGTGGCCACGGCGATGACGGTACCCGAGCGGGCTTTCACTTCCTTCAAGTTTGACAGCGTCTTTTCGTAACGCAGCACCGACCCCGCATCGTTTACGTCTCGCGTCGCGATGATCACCACCGGCAGCTCTTCATCGATTAGCGCGTTGGGGCCGTGCTTCATCTCGCCCGCCGGATAGCCTTCGGCGTGAATGTAAGAGATTTCCTTCAGCTTGAGCGCGCCTTCCAGAGCGATGGGGTAGTGAATGCCGCGCCCGAGGAAGAGAAAATCGGAGGCGCGGTGATATTGCTTGGCCAATTCTTCGGTCACGTCGTCGCCGCTGAGCAAGGATTCCAGCTTGCCGGGGATGAGCGCCAGCTCTGTCAGCAGCTTCTTGGATTCTTCAGTCGTAATGGTTCCGCGCACCTGTGCGAGATAAACCGCAAACAGGAATACCGCTGTCAGCTGCGCGGTGAACGCCTTGGTAGAGGCCACGCCAATCTCCGGCCCGGCGTGCGTGTAAACGGTGCCATTCGACTCGCGCGCGATCATCGAACCAACAACATTGCAGATACCCAGCGTCTTGGAACCCTTGGCCCGCGATTCGCGCATGGCGGCGATGGTATCGGCGGTCTCGCCTGACTGCGTGATCAGGATCGTCAAATCGCTGGCGCTGATCAGCGGGTCGCGATAGCGATATTCGCTGGCGTAATCGACCTCCACCGGTAGCCTTGCGAGGCGCTCGATCATGAACTTGCCGGCAACTCCTGCATGCCAACTGGTGCCGCAGGCGGCGATGTACACCTTCTTCAGATTGCGAAACTCTTCCTCGCTGATGTCCATTTCATCGAGGAAGACCTTGCCGCTATCGAGCGAGATGCGGCCCAGCGTGGTATCGCGAACGGCGCGGGGCTGCTCGAAAATCTCCTTCTGCATGAAGTGCTTGAAACCGCCCTTCTCTGCCATGATCGGGTCCCAGGTAATGTGCTGCACCTGTCGCGAGATGGCGTGGCCGTCGAAATCGGTTAGCTGTACGCCGGAAAGAGTGATGGTGGCGAGGTCGCCGTCGCCAAGGAAGAACAGATCACGCGTGTGATAGAGGATGGCCGGTACGTCGCTGGCGACGAAGTACTCGTCGTTGCCGAGTCCTATGACAGCCGGCGGGCCATTGCGTCCGGCAACGATCTTGTCGGGCTCATCAGCGGAGATCACCGCGATGGCGAATACACCGGTAAGCTGCTTCACGGTCTCGCGTACGGCCTCCTCCAGCGGGACGCGGTTATCGCCCTTTCCAAGGTTCTTCTCGACCAGGTGCGCAATCACTTCGGTGTCAGTTTCAGTGGTGAACTTGTGGCCCTCAGCGATGAGCTGCTTCTTCAGCGCGACATAGTTCTCCACGATACCGTTATGCACGACGACGATTTTGCCGGTGCAGTCCCGATGCGGATGGGCATTCTCTTCGGTGGGGCGGCCGTGAGTGGCCCAGCGGGTGTGGCCGATGCCATAGGTTCCGTCAAGCGGCTTCAGGCGGATGGCCTCTTCCAGATTGCGCAGCTTGCCCTCGGCGCGGCGCACTTGAAGGTTGTCTCCATTGCCCGCCACGGCGATCCCGGCCGAGTCATAGCCGCGATATTCGAGGCGTCGCAGGCCATCAATAATGACTGGGACTACGCGTTTCTTACCAACGTAACCAACGATTCCACACATGAATTTCCGCTCCCCGGACGAGAGTCACCGCTTGAGAGCGGAGACTGGCCGATGTTTTCGCAACAAAGATTCTGAGCACCTAATCTTAGCTGATTTGAGAAGCGGCGACGAGCTTCGAGGCAAGCTGAAGGAAGCCGCTCTCGCCGTTACCAACCCGCAGCCTGGAACCATCCGGCACGATTGAGGACGTCCCGGGAGTAGTCACGCTTCGGTGGCGCCGTATGGGCATCAACATCCAGGCCGGCCTTGAGATCCTTCAAGACGCCGTGCTGCCCGCGGTTGTAAGCCGCAATGGCCGCCCGTAACGGGTCCACTTTCAGGTCCGGCTGGGCCTTGAAGAATTTCCAGTTCTCGCTCAACATCTGACAGCCCTTATCGATGTTGGCCTGCGGGTCCCTCCACGGTCCGGTTTTGGCGAAATCCGTCTCTTCGTAATCGATCTGCATCAGACCACGGCCCCAGGACAAGCCGTCTGGGGGCATTGCCCATGGCCGGGCTCGAGGCTTAAGTGCTCTTGGCGCTTGGTCGCCCGTGCCAGCCGGCCCCCGCGGCTTCAGAGCCAGTCCCCACTCCGATTCCCGCGAGCCGATTCCGCACACGACGCAAACGGGTAAGCCATACTTCGCAGCAGAAACCGTGATGAAGGCGCGGTACTTCGCGGCTTCAGCAGCTTGTAGCAGCATGTCAGGATCGTCGGGAGCTAATGTGGTTGGGAAAGTTGGTGTGGTGGGTGCTCCGGCCATGAGCCCTCCAACGGTTAGAACCGAGAGTGTACTCTGACCGGAGTTCAGAAGCCAACGTAAACCTGACGTCACAGCCGCGCCAGCGGCATTGCTGATGGCCGGGCCTTATAATCGGCCGGCCGTTCAGCCTTCCAGTCTGTAGTGGTACTCCTCGATCACCGGATTCGTGAGCACTTCGCGGGCGATGCGTTCGACTTCGGCCTGCGCCTCCTCCTGGCTGACCCCGTCCAACGCAATCTCAAAATACTTGCCCTGGCGGACGTCGTCGATGCCACGGTAGCCCATCTTCTTCAGCGCGCCGTGGATGGTCTTACCCTGGGGGTCGAGCACGCTCTTTTTCAACGAAACGTAAACGTAGGCTTTCATAGGACAGCTGATTATAACGGCTAGGCCGGAAACCCGGCTGTGATGCTGCTGGGTTTGACCAGCTCTGGGCTGCGCGCATCCTTGCCTACCCATTACACTGATGTAGATGACTACCCTCCTGATCACTACTGCCCTTATCCTTGGCCTTGTGACATTGCCGACACAAGCTGCCGGCGCCGAGTTTGGCCCGGAGAATCCCTTTTACGCGCCGAGTACTCTTCCGTTTGAGGCGCCGCCGTTCGACAAGATCAAGGACGGCGATTACCAGCCTGCCATTGAGGCCGGCATGGCCGAGCAGCACAAAGAGACGCAGGCCATCGCCGACAACCCGGAACCGCCGACGTTTGACAACACATTTATCCCGATGGAGAAGTCCGGCCAGTTGCTGCGACGGGCACAGGCTGCTTTCTTCGCTGTAAGCGCCGCAAATACCAATCCGACTTTGCAGAAGGTCCGTGCCGCAATCGCACCCAAGCTGGCCGCGCATGAGGATGCGATCTACCTCGATCCGAAGCTGTTTCAGCGCGTTGCCGCTATCTACGAACAGCGCAACTCGCTGAAGCTCGATGCTGAATCGCTGCGCTTGGTCGAAGTGGAATACGAGCAGTTCGTACATGCTGGCGCCAAGCTCTCGGAAGCTGGCAAAGCAACGCTCAAGAAGATGAACGAAGAGCTCGCGACGCTCTCGAACGAATTCACTACTAAGCTGCTCGACGCGACCAAAGCAGGGGCGCTAGCTACAAATGACAAGAGCGCGCTTGCGGGCCTCAGCGACGCTCAGATCATTGCTGCGGGCGAGGCTGCTAAAGGGCGCAAAGTTGAGGGATACGTCATCCCGCTACAAAATACGACGCAGCAGCCGGACCTGGTGTCATTAAGCAACTCTGGAACGCGCCAGAAGTTGTTTGAAAACTCCTGGACACGCGCGGAGAAAGGCGATGCCAATGATACACGTGACCTGATTGCCCGCATCGCGCAGCTTCGGGCCCAGAAGGCGAAGCTGCTGGGCTATCCCAACTTCGCGGCATGGAAGCTCGAAGACCAGATGGCCAAAACCCCCGATGCCGTACTGAACTTCCTGAATCAGCTCGCATCGCCCGCAACCGCCAAGGCTGCCGCGGAGGCGAAGGACATTCAAGCGGTCGCCGGCGCGCAAAATGGCGGCTTCCAGTTGCAACCGTGGGACTGGGACTTCTATGCCGAACAGGTGCGCAAGGCCAAGTACGATCTTGATGAGGCACAGGTAAAGCCTTATTTCGAACTGAACAACGTTTTACAGAACGGAGTTTTCTACGCTGCCAACCAGCTTTACGGCTTGACGTTCAAGGAGCGCCACGACATTCCGGTGTACACCAACGGGGTCCGCGTCTTCGAGGTATTCAATGCGGACGGCAGCTCGCTGGCGCTGTTCTACTGCGACTACTTCAAGCGCGACAACAAGAACGGCGGGGCGTGGATGGGCAGCCTGCGGGTGCAATCGACGCTGCTGGGAAGAAAGCCGGTCGTAACCAATGTTGCCAACTTCGCTCCTCCGGCGCCGGGCGAGCCTGCGCTGCTGACATCCGACGATGTGCGCACCATGTTCCACGAATTCGGGCATGCGCTGCACGGGATGTTTGCCGACACTGAATATCCGACGCTGTCGGGCACAACACCAGCGCGTGACTTCGTGGAGTTTCCATCACAGTTCAACGAGCATTGGGCGGCGTATCCGTCGATCTTCCAGCACTACGCGAAGCACTACAAAACGGGTGAGCCTATGCCTGCGGACCTGGTAGCGAAGATCGAGAAGGCGCAGACCTTCAACAAGGGCTATGACACGACGGAGCTGCTGGCTGCTGCCGAGCTCGATATGCAATGGCACGCGCTAGCGGCCAATGCGCCTCTGCAGAAACCGGACGAGTTTGAGAAGCACGCGCTGGAAAAGATCCATCTCTGGATCAGCTACGTACCGCCACGCTACCGGTCAAGCTACTTCAGCCATATCTGGAGCAGCGGCAGCGGCGGCTATTCGGCCGGTTATTACGCGTATTTGTGGACGCAGATGCTGGACGATGATGCGTATCAGTGGTTCGTGGAGCACGGTGGATTAACGCGCGCCAACGGTGACCGCTTCCGCCAGATGGTATTGTCGCGCGGCAATACGGAAGAGCTGGGCAAGATGTACGAGACGTGGCGTGGAGCCAAGCCAAGCATTCAGCCCATGCTGAAGTATCGGGGGCTGACTACAGCCGCAAATGGAAACAAGTAAGCGAATCGACGCCTCGCCCGCGACTTCGATTGCGTACAAAAAAACCAGCGCAATAGGCGCGACCCAGTTTAGCCGCCATGTAGCCGAAAGTAGAGTTGGGTAGAAGAGCCCAAGGAATCCGTCTCTTTAGGGATGACACACAAGGGGCGGACCTCACTCCGGCACTCGGAGCCTTACCCTGTCGTAATCGCTGATACTGGAGAGAGGCAATCGGTCGTACTCTCCAAATTCAAGCCACGAGGCAACGGCTCCCCGACTGTGCGCGAGATATCGCCACGACTGGGGAGCACAAGCGCTTTCAACGGCGCAAGCAGTTCGTCGTCGGCGACGCTGCGCAGTTTCGACATAGCGTGCTCGCGAATTGTCTCACTGAGGTCGCGCGAACGGTCGCCCGTGAGCCGTGCCATTTGTACGATGGCGCTGGCCGTCTCTGACGTGATTTCGGGCGCGTCGAGGATGGCCATGATCCATTCCTCGGCGGTCTCGTTGGGGACAACGCAGGTCAATGCGCCGTACAGCGGAATGCGCACTCCGAAGCGTCCTAACGACCACAACCAGCTAGTTTCGGCTGGATCTTTCTTCAGCTTGCGCAGCAGCTCGCTACCCAGCGCCGCGCGGGTTGCGCCCGAGAGGTGCTCGAGGCTGGCCAGCACACGCCAGCCTTCGCGCTCCACCTGTGGATTCAGGCGTGGACCTTTTTTCGCGCGGCCGACACCAATACCGCCCAGATAATTGCGCAGTTCGTTCTGTTGTGCGGCAGAAAGCCCGCCGGCAATGCGCCGCCAGAGTACGAGCCAGTCCACCTGATTCTGCTGGCTCTCAGGAAAGGCCAGTCCCGCCTGGTAGATTCGGCGCGCCTGCGTCATCCGCGAGGCGTCGGCTGCGTCCCCGAAGCCGGGCCGCAAGCAATATCCCAGCAGATTCAGCCAGCGAGCTTCATGTTTCCCACTGATTTTCCGTCCCTCGGCGCCGGCAAGTAATGCGTCGCCCAGCGTGCGACAGGCCGCCAGCGGCCACGACTCTCGCTTGCGGTCGAGTATGGCTTCGAGATCACCGACAAGCGTCGCTGGATCGTGCATCTGCGTATCCGGCAAGTTCGAGAATGTCGAGCGAATACCTGCCAGCGCCGGCTCTAATGCCGTTTCAGAGATGGTGAGCGAATGTGCAGCATCGGCGCTGCCCCCCCCGACCCCTATACCTGGCACAGCCGCGGCATTCCCGCGCAGCTCAAATTGCAGCCGCCAGCGGTGCGGCGAGTTCACCGACTCGCACCACAGCTCCAGGGTGCCAACTTCAGTGAAGCTTACCGACATGCGGACCGCGAGTTCCATCTGCTCCAGCCTCTTACCGTAGCGCAGTAGAGTCACCAGCGGCGCATGGCGGTGCATCTGCGAGGAGTCAAGGTCGGTGACGTCGGCGTGAGCATCGTGGCGCAACGTCGAGCTGAAGAGATTGAACGACACCGGCCGGTTCGCCAGAACGGAAAAGTCGCGGGCCGAGAGCCGTAACGTCGTGCCTTCATCGGTGCCCGCCGGCAAAACACAAACAGCTTTGGGCGTCCCTTCCGAACGGATTCCGATGTAGTAGGTGCGTGCGCTTCCAGCCTTTACCCGCACGCCTTGGCCAGCGCGTACGCGTGCGTAATATGCCGCGCCGATCGCCACCGCGCTTGCCATGTCTGCGCTGTCCAGAATTCTGGGCCGCCATGCGCCGCTGTTGTCAAACCAATGTGCGATGGCTTCGAGAATCCGGCGGCGTGCGATTTCCGGGATGCAGAATCCGCCATTGAATAGCACGGCATCGGGCCGCAGCAGCTCACTACCCCATGACTGCAAATTGCTGGCGCCTCGCATTGCAGAGGTTGCCGCGTTGCGCAGGAAATCCGCCAGATGTTTTGTAATTGCGGGATCGACGGCGTAGGGAAGTCCAACCTCGCGCAGGCCGGCGGTGCGGCTTCGCGACGGCAACTCCTCGAGACTGGTCAGCGGCAAGAAACCGTTGCTCAGCAGGTCGACAACTTCTTGCCGAGTCAGCTCGCTGCTCAGCATCTGCCCCACCACGGCGCGACCCGAGCCGAGAACACTGATCGGCATGCGATCAAGGCTGTCGTCGGACAGAAGGCGCTCCTTGGCAGCTGAACACGCCAGTTCGAGGCCGTGCCGTTGCCGCAGGCTTAGATTCGTGTTGAGCTTCTGCTCGATTCGGCGCGCCAGCGCGAGATCGAGATTTTCGCCGCCGAGCAGCAGGTGTTCGCCGATGGCGGTGCGCTCAAACTGCGTCTCTGTTCCATTCACGCGGGCGCGCACCATGCTGAAGTCAGAGGTGCCTCCGCCGATGTCGCAGATGAGCACAAGGTCACCATCGCGAACCCTTTCCGCCATGTTTTGCTGGTTCACGGAAACCCAGGCATAGAAAGCGGCGAGCGGCTCTTCGAGCAATGTGAGGTGTTGCAGTCCGGCGCGGCGCGCGGCCTCGACCGTCAGTTCGCGGGCCTCCTCGTCGAACGACGCCGGGACCGTAAGAACGATCTCCTGGTTCTCGAAGCGCTGAGTCGCTTCGGGAGCGGATAGCATCGTGTTGTTCCAGGCATCGCGCAGGTGCGAGAGGTAGCGCGCGGACGCTTCGACCGGAGAAATCTGCGGCTCAGGCGGCTCGGCCTCACGGGGAAGGATGCTGGCTGTGCGGTCGAGCGCATCCTGGCACAACCAGGATTTTGCCGATGCAACTTGCCGGCTGGGAACGAGTGCGCCCAGCTCTCGCGCAGCGGCTCCCACAATGGCGGATGGCTTCTCCTGCCACGGCAAATCGAAGGCGCCAGTTCCGACTTCTGCGCCGTCGGGGAAGTACAGGAACGAAGGCAGCGCGGGAAGCCGCCGCACCTCGCCCGGGCCGGCAAGCTGCTCGACATCGAAGATGCGGATGTCTCGCGCAGCGTGTTCCTGGCAATCGACATAGGCGACCACGGAATTCGTGGTGCCGAGGTCAATGCCTATCAGATGTCGTGGCGAGCCGGACATCACGCTCCTGCTATTGCTCGCTCTTTTCGCGGATGTTCAGCTCGAGCTTCCAGCGATTCTGCCCATCGCGGGAAACGCACCACACTTCCAGCGTGCCGATCTCCGTAACGCGCGATTCGAGTCGCACCGGCATTACCGTGCCTTGCTGGCCATCGAGATTCAGCGTGACCTCGAGCGGGCTGAGCTCTTCGATCTCTCCCTCCCACCCGTCCAGCAGGTCGCCGACGTGGTCCTGCTTGCGCAGCGTGGAACTGAGGAAGCGGAACTCGGCGGGCTCTCCGACAACGAGTCCGAACTCGCGCGCCGGCACTTGGGACTCGGTGCCCTCCTCCATGCCGAAGGGGACAACGCAGAGCGCTTTCATGGGAGCTTCCATTCCAGGAACCGCTGGCATAGCGCTCTCAATACCGATGTAGTACGTCCGCGATGCGCCGCTGCGAATGCGCACGCCACGTCCGCGACGAGCACGGCCATAGTATGCGGCTCCGCGCGCTACTGCATGTTCGAGGTCGGGAGCATCGAGAACATGCCGCGCGTCGAACGCCTCGAAACCTTCCGCGGTCAGCCAGCTATTCAGGACCTCCACCACTCGATTCCGCAGGACGGCAGCTTTCATCACGCCACCATTGAAGAGCACATGCGTGGGGCATGCCAGTCCTGACTTGCCGCGCCGGATGTTTACGCCCTCGGGAGCGTTTTGTACCTGCTGAGAAAGGAAGCGGGCCAGGTGCTTGGTAATGGCTGCATCCGCCGCGTAAGGAAGACCGAGCTCCTGGAATCCAATTCGCCGCTGTCGCACGGGCATGTCGCTGCTGGCGACCTTGGGAAAGAATCCTTCTACCAGCACGCGCTCCAGATCTTCGCGCAACAGTTCGGTTTTGATGGTGCCGCCTACGAGCTTGCGGCCTTTGCCGAGCAGCGTCACATCCTGCTTCTGCGCCCTGGGATGCTCGAAGAGGTATTCCTTCGCGGCGCGTGACTGATGCCAGAGTCCCTGCAACTGGTAGGTGTCGATGCGGTGGCCTTCGGCCTCGAGCTTCTGTTGCAGCAGCCGCGCGAGGGCAAGATCCATGTTGTCGCCGCCCAACAGGATGTGGTCGCCCACCGCAACGCGCCTGAGAGCGAGATCGCCGTTCTCTTCGCCCACAACGATCAAACTGAAGTCGGTAGTGCCGCCGCCAACATCGCACACCAGCACGAGATCGCCGACTTTGATGCGCTCGCGCCAACGCTCGCCCTGGCTCCCGAGCCAGGCGTAAAACGCGGCCTGTGGTTCTTCGAGTAGCGTTACAGAGTGCAGTCCAGCCTGCTCGGCCGCGCGGCGAGTCAGCTCGCGTGCTTCTTCGTCGAACGAGGCAGGAACAGTGAGCAGGACGTCTTGCTCGTGCAGCTTGGAGTTGCCGCCGTTCGCGTGCTGTGCGTCCCACACCGCGTGCAAATATTGCAGGTACTGGGTGGAAGCGTCCACCGGCGAGAGCTTGGGCACTTCTTCCGGAGCCTGCCAGGGCAGGATCGCCGCCGAGCGGTTTACGCCCGCATGGGAGAGCCACGACTTGGCGGAGGCGACGAGACGCGCAGGGCTCTCC
>Ga0306920_100011227_pt1 | contig 12074 bp, 10 predicted proteins | sample flu12Cox44000170_FD_204666 | JGI IMG/M metagenome (GOLD analysis project Ga0306920, IMG submission 204666) | Lab enrichment of tropical soil microbial communities from Luquillo Experimental Forest, Puerto Rico - flux4day.12C.oxic.44.000.170 (v2)... | ecosystem: Environmental > Terrestrial >...
CACGTCGACGTGCGGTTGACGTTCAACTGGCTGCGCGAAGCGCTGCTCAAGCCCCTTCGGCCCGGCAGCCGCGTGCTGTTGATGAGCAGCGCCGCGGCCACCCACGGGTCGCCGATGAGCGGCGGCTACGCGGGGGCCAAGGCGACGATCCGCTTCATCGCCGCCTACGCCGACGACGAGGCCCGCCGCAACGACCTTGGGATCCGCGTGGTCGCGGTCCTGCCAAGGCTGACCCCGGCGACCGACCTCGGCCTCAACACAGTGCGCAACTACGCGGCGCGCCAAGGGGTCAGCGAGCAGCAATTCCGCCAGACGCTCGGCGCGCCGGTCACCCCGCAGAACGCGGGCGAAGCGTTCGTCAGCCTGGCCGCTTGCGAGCTCGACAGCGCCGTCGCCTACTCCCTGACCGGCGATGACGGCTTGACGGAGTTACCGGCGGTGGCATGACCCCAAACGAATTCAACCACTGCGAGGAGACCCATGCCCAGATACCTGCTGGCCTATCACGGCGGACACGTCGACGAAAGCCTGGAAGGACGACAGCGCGTGATGGCCGCGTTCGGCAAATGGTTCGAAGAGCTCGGACCGCGCCTGATCGATCCGGGCAACCCAATCGGCCGCGCCGTCACGATCGATAACAGCTCGGTCACCGACGGCGGCGGCCCCAATCCGATCAGCGGCTACACGGTCATCGAGGCCGATGACATCGACGCCGCGGTCGAGCTCGTGAGGCGCGGCCCGATCGTTCAGGGCGGACGAACCGTCGAGATCGCCGAGACCACGTCCGCGCTCTGACGGTAAGCCCGCCGTGAGCCAGCCGGGTGCCCGACGCGTGCGGCGAGCGATAAACCAGCGGACGTGGCAGGACTGGTCGCTTTCGTCCAGGCAAACGAGGTCAGCGGCGCTCGGCGGGTTCCTTATCAGATCAAAGGGCCGGTATCCGCGCCGGCCGCGACCGAAAGGTGTAGGAGATGGCGAATTACATGTTCGCGTACAGCGGCGGCAATGGTGTCGCCGAGGACGAGGCCGAGCGCGCTGCCCAGATGGCCAAGTGGGGCCAGTGGTTCGGACAGCTAGGTTCGGCCGTCGTCGACGGCGGTGGCCCGACCGGGACCGCGAAGACGGTCAGCACGGGCGGCTCGGTCAGCGATGGCGGCTCGCGTGGCCTGACCGGCTACTCCATCGTGGCGGCCGACAGCCTCGACGCGGCGGTCGAGCTCGCAAAGGGCTGCCCGGTCCTCGAGGCCGGTGGCGCGGTCGACGTCTACGAAGCGATCGCGATGTAGCACCCCAACCGGGCGCATCGGGTCGGCGAGGGCCTCGGGCACAACCCGACCCGATGCCCCGCGTGATCCTGGATCTCTGCGGTGGCGCCGCGCTGCCGCGAGGGCGCCGAAGTGCAAATCATCGACCGCCGCATGAGCCGACTGGACGCGGTCGGCGGCCGTCCCGACCCTTGACTCGGAGGCGAGATGGCACTCATCACCCGTACTCAATTCATCAAAAAACCAGTTGACGAGGTGTTTGCCGTCGTCGCAGACGGCGCTAGCCCCGTTTTCCGGAAAGCGCCGGACAACCGGCATGAAAGAAGGGAATGAAAGAGTCCTACGTCGAAGAATTAGCGAGTCACGACGGCCCCGACCATGCGTTGGCGTTCCGTGAGGGCGCAGCGAAGCGTTGGATCCGGGGTGCGCGCAGGCCGGCTATTGAGCCCCGAAATTGGGCGTGTCCGGGGTGCCGACGCGTTCGGAAACGTCGGAAGGCAACACCGTGGGCGGCGTTATCGCGAGCCGTCAGCGGACCCCGCGGGGTCGGAGAACCCGTTGCATGTGCGCGATCTCTTCATGCCAAGAACCGGGAGGGCCCACGATCACCCGCTTGTGGTGATGGGAGGGCGGGTCGTGCGGGGAAGGCCAAGGCCGTAATCCCGTGATGCACGATCGTGGGCAGTCGGACGGTCTGGTAGTACCTGTGAAGCTGCCGAACAATGCCCAGGGCGGGGCGGCGGAGGCGGTGGAGGGAAGCGGACCGGCCAAGGGGAACACGGCCAGCGAAACGCGCCCCGGACGCAGCGCCGGGCAAGGCGTGCCAAGTGACCTGGGCCGTGTGCGCCGAGTGGCACGGACGGACAAGGAGGCGAAGTTCACCGCGCTTCTGCATCACGTGGATGTCGAGCGCCTCAGGTCGGCCTATGGGGCGTTGAACCCGAAGGCGGCCACGGGGGTGGACGGGATCACGTGGCACGAGTATGGGCAGGACCTGGAGGCCAACCTTCGGGATCTGCACGCCAGGGTGCATCGTGGGAGCTATCGGGCGAAGCCGTCGCGGAGGGTGTACATCCCGAAACCGGACGGGCGGCTGCGGCCGCTCGGGGTCGCCGCGTTGGAGGACAAGATTCTTCAGCGGGCGGTGGTGGAGGTCTTGAATGCCGTCTACGAGCAGGACTTCCTCGATTTCTCGTATGGGTTTCGGCCCGGGCGCTCGCCGCATGACGCGTTGGATGCGCTCGCCGCCGGGATCATGCGAAAGCGGGTGAACTGGATGCTCGACCTGGATTTCCGGGACTACTTCTCGAGCCTTGACCATCGGTGGCTTGAGCGGTTTGTGGAGCACCGGATCGCGGATCGGAGAGTCCTGCGGCTGATCAGGAAGTGGCTGGCCGCAGGGGTCATCGAGGATGGGTCGTGGACGGCGTTTGATGAGGGCGTTCCGCAGGGAGCCTCGGCTTCCCCGCTGCTCGCCAACATCTATGCGCACTACGTTTTCGACCTCTGGGCCCACCAATGGCGGCGCCGACACGCTCGCGGTGACGTGGTCATTGTGCGCTTCGCCGACGATGCCGTGGTGGCGTTTGAGCATCGGGAGGACGCCGAGCGCTTCTGGGCCGGCCTGCGCGAGAGACTCGCGACGTTCGGTCTGGAGGTGAATGCCGAGAAGACGCGGTTGATCGAGTTCGGGCGGCACGCTGCCCGGAATCGCGAGGCCCGTGGGCTGGGCAAGCCTGAGACGTTCCAGTTCCTCGGCTTCACGCACATCTGCGGGAAGACCAGAAAGACGGGGCGGTTCAAGCTCAAGCGGATCACCGATCGCAAACGGGTGCGGACCAAGCTGCGCGCGCTCAAGGGCGAGATGCGGCGACGGATGCACCTGCCCATTCCAGAGCAAGCGCGCTGGCTGGTCAGCGTCCTGCGCGGGCACTACCGGTACTACGCGGTGCCCGACAACATCCAGGCGCTATCCGCCTTCCGCCGCCAGATCATCCGGCACTGGCGCACGGCGCTTCGGCGTCGCGGCCAGCGACCGACGAAGGTGACCTGGGAGCGGATGTGGCGCCTGACTGATCGATGGCTTCCTCAGCCGCAGATCCTGCACCCCTGGCCCGAGCTGCGATTCGACGCTCGTACCCAAGGTGGGAGCCCAGTGCGTTAGACGCGCACGCTGGGATCTGTGCGGGGGGCTGCCCGAGGCGGTGTGGACGTATGTCCCGACCCGACCGAAGGGCAGTCCCTACCGCGACCAGTTCGAGAGTTCTACTTGTGCGCGGTGGGCCAGGGCGGCCGGATGTTGAGGAGCTCGAGGATCCGCTGTTGGGTGTGGGTTAGGGGATCGAGTTCGATCCCGCGGTGGGTGTAGGTGAGGTCTAGGCCTTGGAACGCGGAGAGGATGTTGGCGCCTGTCGGCTTTGCTAGTCGGCGTTCGGGGAGCAGCGGCAGGAGTTTGTCCTGGGGGACGGGGTGGTGGTCGAGGGCCTGGCGCACGCCGGTCTCGATTAGGCCGAAGATGAGCAGCGCGATTCCGATGATGGAGATGAGCGCGTAGATCCGGTCGTCGTTGTGCAGGAAGATGGGGCGGACCTTGAGTGTGTGTTTGAGGTCGCGGTGTCGGCGTTCGACGACTTCCTGCTGCTTGTAGAGCCTCAGCACACGCCCCGCGGTGAGCTGGCCAGGCAGGTTGGTGGCTAGCGCGTAGATGCCGTCGGTGCGCTGAGCCTGCTCGATCGCCCGGTGGTTGCGTTGCCAGGTGAGTGTCGGCTTGCCCTGAGTGGTTGACACGTGGACGGTGATCAGCCTCTGGATGTTGGTGGTGATGATCTGCCCGAGCCGCTGTTGAACCTGCGATTCGGTCTTGTAGTAGCGGCCGCCGAGCCCGTTCTTGATGTGCTGAAGTTGCGCTTCGGCCTTCCGCAGGGCGCGCTCGCGGGCGGCGGCGACCTGCGCCTGTTCTTCGGAGGAGTGGATATAGGCCACGCGCAAGCGTCTTGCTTCGCCGGTTTCGGGATCCTCGATCTCCCAGTCAGCCAGCGCGCCGCGGTACTGGGTGCGATCGGCGGCGGGCAGCCGTTGTTCGCGCTCGGCCACGTGCCGGATCGGTCTGAGCGCTGCCGGGCCGAGTTCGGTCAGGTAACGCTCCGCGAAGCCGGTGTCGGCCCGGAGCGGCACGATGAACCGCAGTCCCGCCCGGTGGATCTGACACAGCGGCTTTGGCTTGCCGAGCGCCGAATCGCAGACCATCAGCATCCCCGGCTTGGCAAACGCCCGCAGCCGCTCCAACGCCTGGCCGACGAGCTGCAGCTCTGAGCAGTTGCCCGGGTTTGGGCGCAGGTACAACGACACGCCGTCGCTGGTGGCCGCCTGCAGCGTGCGCACCTGCCGCGCCACGATGCGGTCAGACCCCCACCCCTTGGCCACCAGCGCCGAGTGCTCATAAGCACCGGCCACGCGCACCGTGGTCAGATCGACGTGCAGCCGGCCGGCGTCCGAGCCGAACCGCTCGATCGCGCGCGCGGCCAGCAGCCCGCGGACGGTCTCGGCGTAGACCGCGAAGCGCTCCAGCCCCCGGCCCAGCCGATCGTCGTTCAAAAGCGCCGGCGGGATCCCGAACAGCTCCTGGACCGCCGCCCCCGACGCCCACCCGGACACGTCATACAGCGGCGAGGGCGAACACAGACGGCTGGCCAAAAGCGCACACACCACCTCCCCGACCGACAGCTCCGAGCGCTCCGAGCGCGGCAGCGCCCGATCGACCGTGCCCGCCACGTCCAACTCACGCGCGAAGTGCCAGGCCAACAACAGCGCCCCCACCTGCCGTCGGGTCCCGGCCAGCGGGGGATCCAGCCGCGCGAACGAGCCCGCCAGCTTCTCCAACTGCCCGGAGGCCTTCAACTCCTCCTTGCGCCCAAGGTTTGCCACAACACGATGGCGCACCCGGCCTCGCTCGTCGCGGTAACCCTCGACCAATTGAAGATACGTGTACGCCCGCTCTCCACGGCGAACAACAGTCTCCTTGACAAACACGTTGCCACAACCCTACGACCCACTTCGGACAGAAACGCAGCAACACTAGCGCCAAAGTTGCCACAACATCACTCGTTCGTCGAGCCCAAAAGAGACCACAACAAGCCAAAAGAGTCCAAACTAGAGGCCAAATCCCGGCCCATAACACCGCGCAAGCGCGGAAAACGGGGCTAGCCACTCGCATCCCTCCCGCGCAGCGAACGCTATTGCACGTCCTGGATCTGCAGGCGGGCGCTCGGCCCGATCACGACTGGCTGGTGTTCGACGGGCGCGATCGGATGACGTTCGCGGAGGTGCGAGACGCAGCCCGACGGTTCGCGCGGGCGCTTGAAGCCGATTCGCTCCACGGCGCACATGTGGCGCTCCTTCTGCGCAATCAGCGGGAATTCATGCCGGCGTTTCTCGGCGCGCAAATCGCTCGAGGCGTTTCCGTGCCGCTCAATCCCGAGCTACGTGGGCCGCTGCTTCACCGGATGCTCGCCAAATCCAGGGCACGTGTGCTGGTGGTTCGCGACGACCTCGTCGATTGTCTGGGCGAGCTCGACGACCTCGGCGGCGTGGAACTGGTCCTGGTGTGCGGCGCCGAGGGCACCACCGGTGTGAGCACAATCCGCGAATGCCGAGCGGCTTCGTTCGACGCGTGGCTCGCCACCGCTGAACCAACGGCTCCCGTTGACCTTCCGGCGCCATGGGAGGTCGCGGCCCTGGTGTTCACCTCCGGTACGAGCGGCGGTTCAAAGGCGGCGATCTGGTCTCACCACTACCTGCACCTCTCCTCGGCCTGCGTATCCGACGCGCTCGAACACGATGAAACCGACGTTCTGAGCACACCCCTTCAGATGTGTCACATCGCCGGATTGCAGAACTTCGCCAACTCAGCGCTGCAGGTCGGCTGCACGGCACACCTGAAGTCTCGCTTTTCGGCAACGGGGTATTGGGACGAGGTATCACGCGACGGCGCCACCTTTTCGATGTTGATGGGGCAGATGGCCGCGATGATCCTCCACGAGGTACCCGCCGCTCCCGCGCATTCTTTGGAGAGGGTGTACATCTTGCCCCGGCCTCCTCAGCGCGAAGAGTTCGAGCGGCGATATGGCACGACCGTGCTGTGGCAAGGATGGCGTATGACGGAAATCTTTCCGCATCCTCCGGGACGGAACCCTGTTCGAGGGGTATCGGACGACACGATCGGTCCACCGCCCGCGTGGGTCGACTTCGGTGTGGTCGACGAGCATGACCAGCTGCTCGGACCCGGAAGGTTGGGCGAGCTCGTGTATCGGCCTCTCATGCCCCACGGAATGGCCAGCGGGTATTTCGACGAGCCGGCCGCCACCGCCGACGCCTTCCGCAACTTCATGTTCCACACCGGCGACCTCGGGTATCACGACCCCGAGGGGCGCATGCACTTCGTGATGCGCGGCCAGGATGCGATTCGGCGCCGGGGGGAGAACGTCTCGGCGGTCGAGCTGGAAGCTATTGCGCTGAGGCACCCAGCAGTCCGGGATGCAGCCGCGTTCGCCGTCCCGGCGTCGCTGGGCGAACACGAGATCAAGCTCGACGTCGTCTTGAGCAGCGACGTCTCGCTGGCGGACCTGCATGCCTGGCTCGCTACGCAGCTGCCGCGATACATGGTGCCGATGTACCTGGAGCGCCGCGGGAGGCTCCCAAAAACCGTCAGCCAGCGGGTGGAGAAGTACAAGCTCGCAGCCGAGGGCGTTGGCCGGCCCGAGGTGGAGGTCTTCGAACCGGCGCGCCGGCGATCGGGCACGGCTACTCGCGCTGACGGCCAGCCGGGCAATGCCTGAGGTGGTGCCGGCCAGCCTCACCTTCGCGGGACTGAAGGTCCTCGACTTCACCAGCGTCATCGCGGGGCCGATGTGCACGATGGTCCTCGCAGACCTCGGCGCCGATGTGATCAAGATCGAGCGACCCCCGCACGGCGACGACGGCCGCCAGCTACCGCCGTTCTGGCACGGTGAGAGCACCGTCTACCTTGCGTTCAATCGGAACAAGCGGAGCGTCACGCTCGACCTCGCCGAGGACCACGGGCGCACCGCCGCGATGGCCCTGGCGGAGCAGGCGGATGTCCTCGTCCAGAGCTTCCGGCCGGGCAAACTCGACCGACTGGGCCTGTCCTACGAAACCATGCGGGGGATCAACCCACGGCTCATCTACTGCTCGATCTCAGCCTTCGGCGACGGTCCACTTGGACATCGTCTTCCCGGGTACGATCCGGTGGTACAGGCATTCACCGGAATCATGGCGGCGACTGGCCACCCCGGAGCCGCCCCCGCCCGAGTTCCGGTTTCGCTGATCGACATCACGACCGGCATGTGGTCAGCGATCGCGATCATGGCGGCGCTGGCCCGGCGTGAGCGAACCGGGGACGGAGAGCACGTGAAGATCACGCTCGTGGATTGCGCGCTCGCCCTGCTCTCCCAGCAGGTTCTCAATCTGCTCGTGACTGGATGCGCACCGGAACCCAGCGGCTCCGCCTTTCCGATCGCGGCGCCGTACGAGGCGTTCCGGGCACGCGACGGCTGGATCATGATTGCCGCCGGCAACGATGGCATGTTCGAGCGCCTGTGCGCCGCCGTCGGTTGCCCGGAAGTCACCACCGACCCTCGTTTCACGACCGTTCAGCGGCGCGTCGAGCATCGCGCAGCCCTCCATGAAATCCTCGAGGCGCGCACGGTCGTACTCGACGCCGAGCAACTCGAGGCGACGCTGAGAGATCGCGGCGTTCCCGCATCCCCGGTCTACGGCCTCGATAGAACCCTCACGCACCCGCTGGTCGAGGAGCGTGAGCCGCTGTTAGCCCCTGCTGGTGACGGCGCGGACGATCGGCGCCTTGTCCGCTTGCCGATGATCGCGGCGGGGACCAGCGTCCGATGGCCGCCGCCGCTCGGAGCGCACACGCGTGAGGTGCTGGGGGCGGTGGGGCTTTCTCCGGACGACTTGAACGGCATGTGACGGAGGGAGGATGCGTCGACGGCGTCGTCGCGCCGTCGACGTGAGGCGAGTCGCCGCCGATGCCGGCGGCGTCCATCGGCGGACGGGGCAGGGAGTCCGGCGACCGATGGCGCCCCCCGCGCGGTCCTGTCGCGACAGACCTGATATGCTTTACAAACAAATGCTTGTTCACGAAGAATCAGACACGGGGGCCCGCACCTTCATCGACCCCCAACCGCGCTATTACGAAGACTTTGCGATGGGCGATGTAATCGAGACCCGCGGCCGCACTGTTGACGGCGCCGATTTCACGGCGTTCGCGGGCCTGACCGGGGACTACTACCCACTCCACGTGGATGAGGAGTTCGGTCGAGGGACCCGGTTTGGCGGACGGATTGCCCACGGACCGTTGACGCTCAGCGTCGCGGTCGGGCTCCTCGGCATGACCGGCTACTACGGCGACGGCATCGTCGCGCTCCTCGAACTCCGCAGTGTCCGGGCGCTCAAGCCGGTGCTCGCGGGCGACACCATCCATGTGCGCGCGGAGGTCACCGCGCAGGAGCCGGGGGATAGCCCGCGCTTCGGGCGGCTCGAGGTGTCGTACTCGGTTCGCAACCAGAGAAACGAGGAGGTAATGGTGTTCGAGCAGGTCATGCTGGCGAAACGCAAGCCGCAGGACGGCGCCAACCGTGACTGACGGCACCGGTACGCTGCATTTCGACGCCGGCGCTCCGAACGATCCCGTGTTCATCGGCGTCGGTGAACTGGAGAGCGGCCGGTTCCCCGAGCGCAGCTTCATCCAGGCACTGACCGAGGTGGCGATGCGCGCCCTCGACAACGCTCGCGTCCTGCCGCGCGAGGTGGACACCATCGTCCTCATCCCGAATCTCCACTCCTTCGACGACCAGGCCGATCTCATCTTCTCCCGCATGGTCGAGGAACTCGGGCTGTCGCGTCAGGCCAAGGCCAGCTTCATGGTCCATTCGGGTGGGTCCACGAGCGACAATGCCGTGCGGGTCGTGTCCGGGCTGATCCACGCAGGCCATGCCCAGACCGTGCTCGTCCTGCAGGCGGAGCGGTGGGGCTCTGCGGACCTGACAGAGATGGTCACCATGCTGACCGCCAACGGCATCCCGCAGGAGTGGGAACGCGCATCAGGGCTCACCTTCAACGCGGTCGGCGCGCTGATCACCCAACGGTACATGTTCGAAACCGGCTCCACACCCGAAGAGATGGCATCGGTCTGCGTCGCGCTCCGCAAATGGGCGAACCTGAATCCAAATGCGATGTACCGCGACAAGCAACTGACCGTCGATCAGGTGCTCGGCTCAAAGGTGGTGACAGACCCGCTGCACGCGCTCGAGTGCCCGCCGCTGGCCGACGGCGCTGCCGCCTTTGTCATGACCACCGCCGAGAACGCAGCGCACCGGCGCGACGCCACCGTGCGTATTGCCGGCTCAGGCGGCTGCGTCAGCCACTACTCGATCGCCCAGGAGACCGATCTGGCGACCATGGGGTGGAGGACAGCGGCGGAACGAGCCTGGAACCAGTCGGGCTGGAGCCCTGAGGACGTCGAGTTCGGGGAAGTCTATGACTCCTATGCGGCCGTGACAGCAATCGCCTCTGAGGGGCTCGGCTTGTGCGCGCCGGGTGAGGGGGCCCGCTGGTTTGCCTCCGGAGCGACGTCACCGGGCGGAGCATTTCCGATGAACACCAACGGGGGCCTGCTGTCCGCCGGCCACACCGGTGTGGGCGGCGGAATGGCGCTGCTTGTCGAGGGGATCCGTCAGTTGCTGTGGCAGGCCGAGCCAGAGCGTCAACTCGGCGGCGTGAAGCGAGGAGTGATCGGCGGCACCGGCGGCACGTATATGGATGCCCAGGTGCTTCTCCTGGAACGAGTCGATAACGGAGGCGCGCGATGACAGCATCTGAACTACGAAGCCCAAGCCTGGCGGACGAATTCAACGACGCGCTCGCGGCCGGGACGCTCGTGATCCAGCGCTGCAAAGCATGCGGCGAGGTCAACATGTATCCACGCTACCGCTGTCCTGCGTGTCAGTCGGCCGACCTCGGCTGGCAACAATCGGAGGGGACCGGCGTGCTCCTCACATACGCGGTGATCCGGGCCGTGCCGCCCAAGGGGTTCGAGAGCGACTTGCCGTACGCAGTCGGTGTGGTGCGGCTGGACGAGGGTGTCCAGCTCTTGGCGCGGCTCGAGCCCGCGGAGGACGGGGAATGGGATCCGTACGCGTGCGACACGCGGGTCAGATTCGTGCCGAGATCGTGCCAGGTCGGGGAGACGCGGCTCACGGCGTGGTTCGCGCCGGACGGTTCGCCCTCATGAACGCCTGCGTCTTCCTCGCCAAGCAGGCCCAACAACGGCCCGAGCAGATCGCTATCCGGCGGCTTGACGAACAGCTCACGTACGAGCGGTTCTACCGCCGGGCGTTGACCCTGGGCGGATGCCTGCGGGAGCAGGGCCTACGTGCTGGCGACCGCGTCGCGTTCGTGCTCGGAAACAGCCCGCGCGTTCTGGAGACGATCTATGGCTGCTTCGCCGCCGGCATCATCGTCGTTCCGATCAACGCACGTCTGCACCCGCGGGAGATCGCATACATCGTCAATCACTCCGGCGCGCGAGTGCTGGTCCATGATCCCGAGTACCAGGGCGGCATCACCGAGCACGAGCGGGAATTCGCCAACCTCGACCTTCGCGTGTGCACGGAGCAGGCAGAGGGGGCGATCGCGTTCGAGGAACTGCTCCATGGCGCGAAGCGATTGGACGCGCCGGTCGACGTCGCGCCCGAAGACCCGTCGTGGCTGTTCTACACCTCAGGCACGACCGGAAGGCCCAAGGGCGCGACCTGGACGCACCGCACGATCAGCGTTGTCGTCATGAACTACCTCGCCGATGTCCACAACATCCAACCTCGTGAGGTTGTCCTACACGCCGCGCCGATGTCTCACGGCAGCGGCATCGTCGCGCTGCCGGCCGTTGCGCGCGGCGCCGAGCAGGTGATCTTCGCCCCCAAGAGCTTCGACCCGAAGGCGCTGTTCGCGCAAATCGAACGCGATCGCGTGTCCCATATCGCGTTTCTCGCGCCTACGCAGATCGTGAAGATGCTCGAGGAGCACGTGGAGGGCGAGTTCGACCTGAGCAGCCTGCGGGCGATCTGCTACGGCGGCGCGCCGATCCATGTCGCGCATCTGGGCCGGGCCTTGCAGGTGTTCGGCCCGGTGTTCGCCCAGATCTACGGTCAAGGAGAGGCCCCCATCACGATCACTGGGTTGCGCGCGCTCGAGCACGCCGAGCTCGTGGCCGCCGGCGATGAGCGGATCGGTTCGGCGGGAACAATTCGTACCGACGTTGAGGCGCGCGTCGTGGACTCCGATGATCGGGAGCTACCGCCGGGCGAGCCGGGCGAGATCGTCGCGCGCGGTGACGTGATCATGCAGGGCTACTGGAACGACCCAGACGCCACTGCCGAAGCGCTCCGCGGGGGTTGGCTGCACACGGGCGACATCGGAATGTTCGACGACCGCGGGTACCTGTTCCTCCTGGACCGCGCCAAGGACATGATCATCACGGGCGGAAACAACGTCTATCCGCGCGAGGTCGAGGAGATCATCGTTCAACACCCTGCCGTGGCCACCGTAGTCGTGGTGGGCATTCCCGATGACTACTGGGGCGAAGCAGTCCATGCCGTGGTTGTCCTCGAGCCCGGAGCCGACGCAAGCCGCGAAGAGATCATCGACCATTGCGGCAGGCAGCTCGCCGGCTACAAGAAGCCGAAGAGCATCGACTTCGTAGACGCACTGCCGGTCAGC
>Ga0306920_100011229_pt1 | contig 12074 bp, 9 predicted proteins | sample flu12Cox44000170_FD_204666 | JGI IMG/M metagenome (GOLD analysis project Ga0306920, IMG submission 204666) | Lab enrichment of tropical soil microbial communities from Luquillo Experimental Forest, Puerto Rico - flux4day.12C.oxic.44.000.170 (v2)... | ecosystem: Environmental > Terrestrial >...
TTGGGGCGGCCATGATCGGCTGGCATGGCGCATCGATGCTGTGCTACGTGACGCCGAAGGAGCACCTGGGGCTGCCGAATCCGGAGGATGTGAAGCAGGGCGTGATTGCGTACAAGATTGCGGCGCATGCGGCGGACGTGGCGCGGCACCGGCCGGGAGCGCGGGACCGCGACGACGCGATCAGCTATGCGCGGTTTTTGTTCGACTGGCACAAGCAGTTTGAGCTTTCGCTCGACCCGGCGACGGCGAAGGCCATGCACGACGAGAATCTGCCGGACGATTTTTACAAGGAAGCGAAGTTCTGCTCGATGTGCGGGCCGAAGTTCTGCTCCATGAACATTACGCAGCTTGCGGAGGCCGAAGGCGGGCACGACCAGGCCGAACGCAAGCAGAAGTTCGTCGAACTACTCACCAAGGTGCAGGGTGCGTAAGCGCCGGCCGCTCAAAAATGCCTGATCAGACTGAAAGCAACGCAGCTTAGCCACACCAGGAGGAAAATCACGGAAAGCCAGAAGGCCAGCATCGGTCCGCTTTGCGGGAACAAGCGACTGTGCTCGCGTATGATCCAGGGAAGGCCCAGAAGAATGGACGTTTTTCGCTCGCCCGGCGCGACCTGCTTCAATTGATTCGCCATTCTGCCGACGATGAGGAAGGTCACAGCGGCCGTGACCATGGAGGCTAAAAGAAAAATAGTCGTCGCTGGAGACAAGCACGTATCTCCCTGGCTGGCTCCAAATCATACCTTGAAACGAATCCGGCGTCGCTCAGCCGAGCGACCGGACTTTCGCCAGAACCTTAGGCGCAAGCGATGACGGTAATGGGGTGTAGCCGTGCCTCTCGGCGCTTTCCTGCCCTGTGGCAAGCACCCATTCGAGGAAACTAACCAGCGCCTTGGAACGCTCCGGATCGCTGGCCTTCAGGGGCACGTAAAGCCAGGTGAAGCTGACGATCGGATATGCCTCGCTGCCGGGGGCGTTAGAAAGAGAAACCCGGAAGTCCGCCGGAACCGACTTCTCGAGGGAATGGTAAGCGGCCGCGATGCTTGATTGCGTGGCGCTGACAAACTTTCCCGAAGCGTTCTGGACCACTCCGACCCCGACGCTGCTATCAGTGAGCGTGAAGCCAAGTTCGATGTAGCCTATCGCCCCCGAGGTGCCTTTCACCTTCTCCATCATGTCCTCGCCGCGATTAGCGCTTATCCCGACAGGCCAGGACGGTGAGGGCGTCTTGCCGATCTGGCTGCGCCATTTCGCGCTGGTCTTCGAGAGAAAATCCGTAAGGATGTAGTTGGATCCTTTTCCTTCCGTGCGGTGAACCACCGTAATGTCCAGATGGGGCAGAGTCTGACCGGGATTCAGTTCCTTAAGTTTGGCGTCGTCCCACGTCTTGATGTTTCCGAGGAAGATGTCTGCGAGGAGTGGCCCCGAAAAGTGCAGGCCTTTTGCGCCGGGAACATGGTAGATGGGCACAATCGCGACGAGTACGGTGGGAATCTGCAGAACCGAAGCCCCGCTCAACTGTTCGTCGCTCATGGGTACTTCGCCGGCGGCGAAATCTCCGACACCGCGGGAGATATCCTCGATGCCCTTCACCGTGCCGGTGCTGAGATACCGAACCTGCACCTTGGGACTGAGCTTGTTATAGTCTTCGATCCAGTGGGAGTAGAGCGGCGTCGGGAGATTCGAGCCACTGCCCACCAAAGCCACGGCGTTCTGGCAGTCCGCGGGAAGGCTGAAAGAAATCATCAGCAGGACAAGAGCCGACGAAGCAAAGACCTTGCGTACCCATGAGGTCATAGTGAATGTACTCCTTAGTTCGAAGTGGGTCGATGGCTTGAATCTATCGTGGCTCGCAAGTGGCTGCGGCCCCAATAACCAAATTCGGCACGTATGCGTACTGATTAATGCAGCTTTGACGGCTTGGAGTACTATCTGTAGGATTTTGACTCGCAACACTTTGCGCATGTGCGTTTCCTTTGAATTTCTCTACCGAGGAACCGTGCAGCGCGAAATCCATCCGGGAGAACGAGGTGATGCGGAATTATTTTGCGACTGCTTATGCAATTCTCGTGCTTGGGGGACTCGTTTTTGGGCAACAGCCGCAAAGTGCACCGTCCACATCCGCCGCCCCCGCCGATCTCACAAACCTGCTCGAGACGAAAATCAAGGCGGAATGGCAAGCCATCAAAAGCAAAGACCAGAAGGCTTACGGCGATCTGTTGACGGAGGACTTTGTTGCGGTTGAGGCCGACAGCAACGGTGAACGCTATAAGTGGAAGGCTCAGAGCGAACTCCAGCAGAGCGCAGTCAGTGACTACGCGCTTTCTTTTCTGAAGGTGACGCCTCTCTGCCCGGATGCAGCGTTTGCGCGCTACGAAGTCTTTATTAAGTTTCCGCCGAAGTCCACCGTGCCGTTTGAAAAGCTCCTGGTCGGCGAAATCTGGGTGAAGCGCGATGGGCAGTGGAAAGCACTCCATTACCAGGAGACCCGTGTCAAATAGTCCAATCCGCGAGCCACGTGGCCGGTGGGTCGAAGCGCCTCTATTTCGCCGGCGTGTAGCTCACATGCAGTCCGGAGGCATCGAGGCGATGGCGTCTTCGGAAGCGCACGGGCGCTTCTTCTTCGCTGGCGTCATTCCCGGCGTGGGATGAGTAAGGATCCAGAGTCCATCGTTGTTGGCCAAATAAATGAGGCCCCGGCCCGGATCCTGGAGGATGCTCGTTACACCGGTAAAGGTCTGCAGCACCTTGGGGTGCGCCGGGTCGCTGAGATCGAGGACCTTGACCGTCTCCGTGGGATTGTCGGCGCTCCGGATGACACCCTTGGAGTTCTTGTCCGGGACTTCCGCGATGCCCACGTCGGGACTTACGATCTCGAGCCTGCCTGCCGTGGCGTCGTTCGAAGACGCGCTGCGATTCACTAAGCTCGGGGTGGTCGGCTTGGTTACATCAACGACGGTAAAGCCCTGCCTGGACGCCTTCTGGAGATATAGGTAGTGCTTGTCTCCTTTGGTCTGGAGCAGCATTTCGCTGCCCGCAGGGTCCTGCAAGGGCAAGTGGGCGATCACCTTGGCTGGAACCTCGGTCGGCTTGGTGTTGGCAAACATGCTGGGCACGGAAGCTGCTACCGCGGCTGCCGAGAAAAGCAGGCAGGCGCGTCCCAAATGACTCCACAGAAATCCTTGTTGAATATTGCTCATCACTTCCTCCTTACACTGCTCTTTGGCGTGCCTCCACTCATTTTTTCAATCAGCTCGTTGTTGAGCGCCTCTGATTTTGAGGCGAAGTTACGGAGACGACCCGTTAGCCACAGCAGGGTCGTACCGAAAAAACCCAAGAAGCTGGAGGCGGACGAGTATACAGCCGACTATCGAGGAATACAGGAAAGAGAGGACACCGTTCCTTTGCTGTAATGTTGAATGCCGTGGCGCTTGGAAGCGTCAACACACCGGAGGACGGCGGCTGCAATAATAAGTAGAAGTCTTTCGCCAGGAGCTTGGTCGCCGTCTGCGGGGGAACGGCCCGGTCCCAGGAGTGCTCGTTTCCGGCGAAGCGAGGAACGCGATTTGCTAGAGCGATGACGAGAGAAAACGCGCAAAGCCACAAAGCCGCGCCGTGCCAGAAGGAAAGGCGATGCCCGCTCGTCGTTCGATACGCATGCGGCATCTCGACCCCAGCCAATCGAAACCTCGCTTCAAGCCTCAGTATACACCCGCGAAGCGTTCTCGGCGGTGTGTCGAACATCCGCTCATCCGCTCAGTTTGCGGAAAAACAACCACGCATCGTCATCCCGAGCGGACTGGCGCGTGTTGCAGTTCGCCCGCTACACTGCGAAACGCGGTCTGACGCTACTGCCTCCCGTAAACGGCAATGCATCCGTTGGAGCTTTGCGTACCGCAAAGCGCCCCCGACTGAGTGGGCACAAAGACTTGGTTCGTGAATTGGTTAACCGTAATGCTGTGGGAATTGGAACCTGTGGTCACATTGACGAGCCACTGGCGCGTTCCGGCATCGACCACGCCCATCACCGGCCCGTTAGGCATATCCCTACCTGCTGTGTAGTAACGGTTGTCGCCGGGGTTATACCAGACTTCGTCCGTGCCGCCGCTCTGATTAATTGGGACCTGGCTGGCCACGCAGGCAGCGCTGGAGCTGCAGGTGCCATCAAAGATGATCAGCAAGGGGGGGAATTGGACACCATCGTGGCCCCCACAGCCGACCAGGAAATCGTGGCCCGGGCCTTGAACAATCCCGGCGGGCATGCAATTGAGCACGGGAACCACATTGATAACCACAGGACCGGCTGGGTTGCCAATTCTGGGATCGATTTCGTCAATGCATCCTACCGCCACGCTGGACTGAGTGGTCAGGGTAGAAACAGTGCAATTGAGGTTCTCAAGATAAAAAGTACCGTGAAACGGATTGAAGGATAAGGCCCCAGTCCCAGCCACGGCAAACTCACCCTGTTGTCCAGTCAGAGCCGTTCCACTGTTGGTAATGAAGAAGCCCGTATTCGCGTCAACGATCGGACCGTGATGGCACGGTATGGTTATCGTTCCCGCCGTCGCCACGAGAGCAAAGGGCCCACCGGAGACTCCCGAGGGCACCCCCGTAGAAGGGTCTGGACAGGGAAAACCGTTAGCGCTATCCACGGCTACCGTAGAGTCCTGCGGGCTAGCCGCGTCGTAATAGATCTGGCCGAGGATGCATGCTGGGGGATTCGTTGCCGGGGTGTAGTTGTTTGCTGCTGTCCCAGGAATGGGGTACGCGGGGTAATTCACCGGCAGACAATGGCCCTGCCCCGGAGTTGTGAAAGGGGGCGTGAACTTGCGGCTGACGATGTCGGTCACGTCAATCAGGGTAACGAAAGGAAGGCCGGGATCGCCATTGGCAATGGCGAGAATGTCGTGCCCGCCGACGGTTCCATAAGCCAACTCATCGGCGCGGTCGTCTGCGCAGGTTGGGTCGCTGCCGGCCCCGCCGTTCCAAGTCTGAATGCAGGGAGCCACACCGGCCGGGCCGTCAAAGTCGGGAGAAGAGCCGGTGGGGAAGGCAGCAATCACCTCCGGGGAGGGTGTCGCAGTGAGGTCGAACGCCACTACTGAAGCGCTGCCGCTTCCGACGAACAGTGTCTTTCCGTCCGGAGTCGCTTGCAACCCATCGGGGCCCGAAAGTGGGTTGACGCCATTAGCGCGGGAGGCGCAGCACTGCGCCCCCGGGAATCCGCCGAAAAAGCCATTGGGACCGAAACCGGGAAAGGCATTGCCGAAGTTGGCGAAGAAGGGCGCATTTCGGCAGCCAAACCGAGTCAGTCCATTGCCGGGCCTAGTGGAATCCACGCTGCCCATGCCGGTGATGATGGAGGGAATTGCTTGGACTTCCGTCGCCGCCTGACCCCAGCACGGACTACCGTTATTCCCGGCGTTGGCTACCTGGTTGAGCCCGCCAATCGTGTTCACGGCAAAGTTGTTGCTTGCGTCCAGGACCACGACGTCCAGCCCGATACGGTCGGATGTGTAGACCTTCTGCTGAATGGGATCGAACCAACTTATGTCGAAGGAGTTGAACGGGCCGCCCGGTTCGCCGGTAGGATTGTGCTCTGGCACTGGGACGATGTTAAGAATGCCGTAGGCTCCGTTCGCAGTAGTCCCGCAAGTTGGACAATGTGGTTGCGAACCACAACTGTTCAACGAAAACCCGAGCGCTACCGCCGCTACCACTTCGAGAATGATTTTTGCCAGACTGGACCTCATTGAAAATCCTCCTCTACGACTTCCACTCGAATCCTTCGTGCCACCATGCTGCTTTCGTGCTGGGTTTGCATAGGAGTTCTCCCCAGGCTGGCCGGCTCAAAAACGGTACTGCAGCCGCTGTTCGAACACATAGTAGTTTTGCGGCGTAGCACCGATCGTGCTCGGTTGCTTCAAGCGGTCAACGCTGAAGTTAGACTGGAAGCGCACCCAGTAGTTCAGGTACCAGTTGAGACCGAAGCTGAACTCGTCGGTGTGGCGGTTAAAGGTAGGCACATTCTGAGGAGTGAAGATGTTGTTAAAAAAGATGCCCGGCTCGTTGCCTTGAATTCCGGAGTAGCGGAACGCCACTTCCCAGGCGCCCCATCCCCGAGTGCTGCCTGCCTCTGTCAACGGGCCAAATACAGGGTGCTTCACGCGCGGCGTGCCGTTTTCCGGCCGCAGTTCCTTGGTGAGCAAGTAGGTGGCGGCGGAGTTCCAGGCCTTGTATCGAATGACCGGAAGATCGCCAAATCCAAGTCCGCCCAAAGTCAGTGTACCGACTCCGGTGCGGTCGAAGGTCGCCCAGACGTATTCGTCGCGGAAGCCCCAGGGTCCCTTCAGATACGTGAACTCGCCCTCATATCGCCACACATTCCCGTTGATTACGAACTGCGGGAAGTATGTGTACACGAGGTCCGTTTGAGTCATGCTGGGCGAGAGTTCGAAGGAAAGTCCACGTGCCTGACTGTAGGCGAGCGATCCGCCGAAGGCCAAGCCATGCAGGAGGCTGTCTTTCTTTTCGCGCCACGGGTAGAAGCGGACCCTGCCTACGGTTTCCGGCACGCTCGTGGTGTTGTTGATGGCAAAGCCTTTCCCGTTGAAGACGCCGGCCCAATACTGGTATTTGCCCCCGCTAATGTCGCCGTGAATCACGAAGCCAGGACTGCGATAAGCAGAGGCAGCGGAGGGATACAGGAGGGATTGCAAGCCGCGTTCGACGAAATCAATATTCGTTACGCCGGTAACCAGTTCCTGCGCAAACGGTTCCTTGAATTGCCCAGCCTGAACTTGCAACGCGTTATTGTATTTCACGTTCAGGTAGATGTCCCGGATGGTCGCACCAGTTGAGGCGGCGGCATCGATCAGGAGGCCGAACTGGAAGTGGTCGCCATAATTTCCTTGAAAGCCAAACCGGCCGCGGCGTACAGAGAAAGTGGCCGGAGGAGTGCCGTCGCCTATGTACGAGCGGTAGTCGGTCTGCACATATCCGTAAGGCTGAATTTGAAACTGGCCGTCTGCGGACTTGATGTAGAAGTGCTCGCCGTTCCATCCCGCAGTCACGGGCGCGCCGCCGCTGCTCTTTTGGTCAGCGGGTTTTTGGTAAGGCTCTGCCAGCGGCTCAGCTTCTGCTTCAGCGGGAGCAGTAGGAGCAGGAGCAGCAGGAGCGACGCTCGGGGTGGCGGACAGTGGCATGCTAGCATTAATCAGGTGAGCGCCCTCATTCGCAGGCGCTGGAGCATGCGACTTCACCTCGGCCAGTTGTTCGACTAGCATTTTTAATTGCTCGATCGTCTGCCGCTGCGCGGCTAATTCCTGACGCAACTGTTCCACTTCCGCCTTGCTGGCTGACGCGGAAGCAGCTTGTGCGCTCGCACCCGCAGGTTTGTCGCTCTGAGCCACGGCTTGCGGGCCAATCGCGGCAAAGCCCAGGGCAAATGCCAAAAGCACAAACCATGTCCTAAGTACATTCATGTTTCCTCCCTACCCGAATGGTCGGGTCAGCGGACCAGTGTGTGGCGGTCAGCGTTTAGCTCATAACGAGGTGCATGTCAAGCAAAAAAATTTCTGGAATGGTCCACGGAATCTGATGCGGGCTCTTTTGGCCAACAAAAGAGTTGCATCTTTCCCGGTTTCCCCGCGCCAATTTTGCGGATGTCACCGTTGCATTCGCCTGCCAGGCGGATGTTATGGCAAGGAGACGCGACAACGCGGCACCCCTTCCGCAGCACGTCTCCGTCAGAGTTTGCCCCCGAACCCCCGCAAAAAAACAAGGCAAAATTACGAGGGAACTATTAACATCGCGTAAGAGCCTCGTCAGGCACCTTTTTGCGCCACTGTTCGCTAAGAGTAACGGGGCACTGGTCCTGCAACCAGTTTCAAGATCCTCTGATTGCGGTTCGTCCGCATTGGTGTCAAGCGTGGACCAGCTCTTTTTTGGCTTCTGCTTTCTCTCGTGCTTTTTCTTCCAGCAGTTCTTCTCGAGCGATCGTGCGCTTCGCCAGCGGCTTTAACAACAGCAACGCCATGAAGGCCGCGACGATATCGCAGGCAATCATGACGTAAAACACCGGGACCCACGAGCCGGTCTTGGTCATCACGTACGCCGCCACGGGTGCCGCAAAAATCGAAGCGGTGCCCTTCGACGTGTACACGATCCCGTAGTTTGTCGTAGCCCATCTGCGGCCAAACAGATCCGCCGTGATAGAGGGGAACAGCGAGAAGATCTCGCCCCAAGCGAAGAACACCAGGCTCGACAAAAGCACGAAGAGAACAGGGCGATGAATGGTCTGCAACCATCCCCAGATCGCCATGCCTTCGATCAGGAATGCGGTGAACATGGCGTTCTCGCGTCCAACATGGTCGGAGATCCAGCCCCACAGCGGCCGGGTCACTCCGTTAACAATGCGATTCAACTGAATCGCCAGGATCGAAGCCGACAGACCCCAAGCCACGATGACCTTATCGACCTGATAGAAGCCGGCGATTTCCTTGAGCTGCGCTGTCACCACCAGCCCGCCAAAGGCCACCAGCGTCATCATGACGTAGATCAGGTAGAACGACGGTTGCTTGACCATCTCCCACCATGTCGCGTCGTGCCTGCTTTGTGCTACGCGTGCCACGGGCTTCCAAGTCTTTGGCAGCCATCCTTCGGGAGGAGCGACAATAAACATCGCAGCGACCGTCACGATAGTGCCCTGAACGATTCCCCAAAAGACGAAGGCATGCTGATATCCCGACGCGTGAATCATTTTCTCGATGGGGGCCACGGTCGCAGCCGTACCGATACCATAAGCCCCGGAAACGATGCCCGCGCAGAGTCCGCGATGATCCGGAAACCATTTGAGGACATTCCCCGTGCAACCGCCGTAGACCGCGCCTGCTCCCATGCCGCCGGTGGCGTACCAAAAGTAGAGCCCCGTCGTGGTCGTCGCGTAGCCGGATCCAATCCAGCCTGCGCCGACCAGCAGACCGCCAATGCCAATAACCAGGCGCGGTCCGAGACGATCAATCAGATACCCCTCGAAAGGTACGAGCCAGGTTTCGCAGAAGATGAACGCGGCAAACGCAATCTGCACGGCGGCCAGCGTTGCGTGCAGGTTGGCGGTCAGGGGTCTGGTGAAAAGCGTCCACGCATACTGCAGGTTCGCGATTGCCATCATCGCGATGATGCCCGCGCACATTTGAACCCAACGGTTCACAATCTTGGGTTCAGGCGGGGCAGAAGAAGAGCTTGAACGAACCATAGCACCCTCCTGGGTAAGTCGCCCGAAACGTGTAAATCAGTTGTTGCTTGGAACTGCTGTTAGAGAGAGCGAAAAAACCCGCCCGTTTTACCGGGCGGGTCGTCGGTGTTATTCGAGATCCTTCTGGAGGGGGATCACTCCCGGCACCAGCCATTTCTCCCACATCTCATCGACCTTGCTCTGGAAATAGGCGACGTCTTCGTCGGTGAAGTGTGCGAACCTTCCCTGCTTGAGCAAGTAGTCGCGGACCGGCAGCCTTTTGAATTTTCCTTTCGCAATCTGTTGGGTTTTGCCGTAAAGGCTCAGCCTCCCGTGCTCCACCTCATACAGTGGCCAAATGCCCGTATTCACCGCCAGTTCGCCCAGCTCATAGGCAATCGCGGGATCGAAGTCCCAGCCCTTCGGGCAGGGGTTGAGGCAATGAATGAAGGTCGGACCGCCGATCGACAAGGCTTTGCGAACGTTGTTCATCGCCTGCAATGGATAGGAAGTGGAGATTGTTGCCACGTACTTGACCGTGGGATGGCCGGCCATGATGAGTGGCGCGACGTTCTTCTTCCAGCGGTGGTGCATGATCCGCTTTACCTTGCCGGGCGTGCTGAACGAAGTGTTCACGCCGTACGGCGACGTCCCCGAAATTTGGATGTCGGTGTTGGCGTAGGTCTCGTTGTCGTAAAGGAGAATCAGGAGGTTATAGTCCGGATGCGTCATGGTCGCAGAAATCGCACTCAGACCCATATCGGCGCCGCCGCCGTCGCCGCAAAAGGCGATGACGTTGATTGGCTCATCTTTCATGAAGCCCTTGCGCATCTGGGCGCGCAGAGCGGCCGCAACGCCCAATGCGCCGGAGCCGGCGCTGCCCAGTTGCGTGTGCATCCACGGCACGCCCCAGGGGGTCGCATAATAGGAGGTGTTGGCCACATACATGCATCCGGTTGCGCCCAGAATAATCGTCCTGGGCCCGGCGGCCTTTGCCAGCAACCTCATCATTTGTGCGGATTCGCATCCTTCACACGTGCGGTGGCCGGATGTGTAATACTCCTGGTGAGGAACCTTCTTCACGCCCTTGAACGGTTCCAGGTCTTGCGTCGGTTTGGTATCCACGAATGTGCTGCTCATTTGTTCGTTTTCCTTTCTGGCTTCAAGAGTGTGAGTAAACTCACCCACGCAGCCCGATCCACTGAGTCAAGGGCTGCGTTTTACCGTTCGCAGCCTGGAAGATGATGTCGGTCATTTCCTCCACGTCAGGTACCGTCACTTCGCGTCCGCCGAGCCCGCAAATAAAGCCCAGCACGGGAGGTCTGGTGGAGGCGTTGCTGTACATGCCCGAGCGAACTTCCGTGGCCACGACGCCGCTGAGGTCGGGCGAACCGAACGAGAAGTCGCGGTCAATTACGCCCACGGCGCGGAACCGCTCGAGGCACTTGGCGATTTCCCGGCCGGCAAATGGCCGGAACCAACGCAAGCGCACGAAGCCGACTTTCTTGCCTTCCGCGCGCAATTTCCGCACCGCTACTTTCGCCGAGGTGGACATCGTCCCCATGCCGAGCAGGACGACTTCCGCATCCTCAGTCATATACTCTTCAAAGAACGGATTGCCGTACTTCCGCCCGAAGACGCGTTCGAAGTCCGCGTACACCTCGCGGATCACTTCGCAGGCGCGCTCCGTGACCGCGAAGTTTTGCCGCCGGATTTCCATCACCCAGTCTTCATTGGCTTGCGGAGCCACGGAAATGACGTTGTCGGGATGGAGCAGCAGGTCGCCGCGGTCATAACGAGGCAGGAATTTCTTGACTTGTTCCTGCGTCGGAATTTTGACCAGCGCCTGCGAGTGGGTCAGGAACGCGCCGTCGCAACTGATGGCGATGGGCACGAAGATGCGGCGATCTTCGGCAACGCGATAGGCAATGAGGGCCGTATCGAGCGCTTCCTGGCCGTTGTCCACCCAGTTCAGAAGCCACCCAAGGTCGCGTACAGCCAGGGCGTCGTTGTGCTCCACACCGAAGGCTCCGGGATCGTCCAACGCCCGGTTGCCGACCATGCAGACCATGGGCACGCGCAAGGCGGGGCTAACCGTCAGGCACTCCATCGCGTACATCCAGCCGACGCCGCTCGAGCCGCAGAACACGCGCGCGCCGCAGGCCGATGCGTGTTTCACGATCTCGAACTGCGAATGTTCCCCTTCCGCGACGATGAATTCGCAGTCCATCTCGCCGTCAGCCACCAACTGGCTGATGTACTGCATCACCGTGTCGTAAGGCCGGATCGGGTAAGCCGTAATCACATCCACATTGGCGAGTTTGCAAGCCACCGCAATGGCCTCGGCGCCGGTAATCAGGGCTTCCAGCTCGTAAGTCTTCTTTTTCTCCTCAACGGGCAATGTTGTCGTTGTCATTTGAATCTCCTGACTTTCAATCTGCGCGCACGCTCAGCCCCTTTTGGCAACTTCCAGGGCCGCGGGAATCTGTTCTTGGTACTGCCCGCGATAACGGAAGCCTTGCGACCTCTGCTCAAAGGGTTCAGCCGTCTCAATCGTCTTCTCCAGCCACTCGAGGTAGGCGTCTTGATCCTTCTTGAAGCTCGCCCATTGACTGTCGTTATCGTGGAACTGCGACTCGCTGACCATGGTGATGCAGTCTTCGACCGGGCACACGGCCTGGCAGATTCCACAACCGCAGCAGCTCTCCAGATCGGCGTTGTAAGTCCCGTCCGGGGTGACATCAAAAGACCCATCCGGGCAGTTGAGCCAGCACAGCGTGCACTTCGTGCAGGTCTTAAAGTTCACGACGGGACGGAAAGTCCGGGTCGAAAACTTCTTG